>Ga0126381_100002375_pt1 | contig 20307 bp, 18 predicted proteins | sample PanSoiMetPlot_28_FD_96465 | JGI IMG/M metagenome (GOLD analysis project Ga0126381, IMG submission 96465) | Tropical forest soil microbial communities from Panama - MetaG Plot_28 | ecosystem: Environmental > Terrestrial > Soil > Tropical forest > Bulk soil | place: Panama | collected 2016-02-17
GTCGCGGCGGATCAAGAGCAGGCAAGTCTCTCGGCGTGGCGTATGATCGCAGCCAATCTTGTAATCCGGCATCCCCGTGCGGACGAGCGGGCTGATTGGGAGCCGCTGTGGAAGGGCTATCAGGCCTTTTACAAGGTCGTGATCTCGGACGAGACCACGACCGCAACCTGGGCACGGCTGCACGATCCGGATGAGCCGATGGGCATTCTCGGCGCGTATGTCGACGCGCGCCTATGCGGGATCGCTCACTACCTCTTTCACCGGTCGTGCTGGACCGTTGGCGACTACTGTTACCTTCAAGACCTGTTCGTCGCGGAAAACGCACGCCATCTCGGCCTCGGGCGCGCCCTGATCGCGGCGGTGGAAGAGCGGGCGCGTCGGGCGGGCGCTAGCCGGCTCTATTGGCTCACCCACGAGAGCAATGCGAGTGCGCGAGCACTTTACGACAAGCTGGCGGAGCGCTCTGGGTTCATCCAATATCGCAAACTTTTTTGATGCGATTCGCGAGGTAGAAGATGACACTCGCGGTGACGGCGCCGATCGTCTCTAAACGGCGCCTCTTTCTTGGGGTCGAGCGCTCGGTTTGCGGACGCGCCTGGCGCGACCGGCTCGACGAGCGCGGTGCGGGGCGGGCGCTTGCGATCGCGCAGCGCCATGACAATGTGCCGGAGCTGCTGGCGCGCATTCTTGCCGGCCGCGGCGTCGAGGTAGACGAGGTCACAAGCTTCCTTGATCCGACTGTGCGGGCACTGATGCCGGACCCGCACACGCTCGCCGACATGCGTGCCTCCGCGGTGCGGTTGGCGGACGCGATCGTGCGCGGAGAAACGGTGGCAATCTTGGGCGACTATGACGTCGATGGGGCGACCTCGGCGGCGGTGTTCGGACGATACCTGCGTCACTGCGGCCTGCGTCCCCTCATCCACATTCCGGATCGCCTATTCGAAGGTTATGGCCCGAACGCCGAGGCGGTTCGCGCCCTCGCCACGCAAGGTGCGAGCCTGCTCCTCACCGTCGACTGCGGTACCACGAGCCACGAGCCGCTCCTGGAAGCGCGTAGCCTCGGTCTCGACGTGATCGTGATCGATCATCACCTGGCCGACGAACGGCTGCCTGCCGCGCTCGCGGTGGTCAATCCCAACCGGCTCGATGATCTCTCGGCGCTCGGCCACCTCGCGGCCGTTGGCCTGACGTTCATGACCGTAGTTGCGGTCAACCGTGAACTTCGCACGCGTGGATTTTGGATGTCGACGCGGCCAGAGCCGGATCTCCTAAGCCTTCTCGATCTGGTTGCGCTCGGAACAGTCGCCGATGTGGTGCCGCTCACAGGCCTCAACCGCGCCTTTGTCGCCAAAGGTCTGTTGGCGCTACGGCGGCGCGAGAATGCGGGGCTGACCGCGTTGATGGACGTCGCACGGCTCAGCGGGCCACCCGAGCCCTGGCATCTCGGCTTTCTGTTGGGACCGCGGATCAATGCTGGCGGCCGCATCGGGCGAGCCACCCTTGGCGTCGAGTTGCTGATGCATGAGGATGCGTCCGAATGCGCGCGCATTGCGGACGAACTCGATCGCCTCAACCGCGAGCGCCAAACTATCGAACTTGCCACCGTGGCGCAGGCTGAGGCCGAGGCGATGGCCGCGCTCGGCGCTGAGGAGAAGGGGGCGGTGGTCATTACCGCCGGCGACGGGTGGCATCCGGGGGTCGTGGGACTGGTCGCCGCGCGGTTGCGAGAGCGGTTCGGGCGGCCTGCTTTTGCCATCGCGCTCGAGCCGGGCGGCACTGGCACAGGATCCGGTCGTTCGATCCCGGGCGTCGATCTTGGCCGAATAGTGCGCGAAGCCGTCAGCACGGGGCTTCTGATGAAAGGCGGCGGCCATGCTATGGCGGCTGGCGTCACGCTGCGAAGGGATAAGCTCAATGCGTTCCGGGCCTATCTCGAGGATACGCTATCGGTCAGGGTTGAGACGATGCGCCGCGACGATTCGCTGCTCATTGACGGTGCCGTCACTGCCGCTGCCGCAAACAACGACATCGTGACGACGATCGCACGCGCCGGACCGTTCGGCGCGGGTAATCCGGAGCCGGTGATTGCATTGCCGGCTCACACCTTGGTCTATGTCGAAGAAGTCGGGCAGTCGCATATGCGCGCGCGATTACGCGCGGGCGATGGCGCGATCATTAGCGCCATCGCGTTTCGTGTCGCTGGACAAAAACTTGGGATAGCGCTTGCGCAGGCGCGCGGCCAATGCGTGCATGCAGCCGGCACCTTATGCCTTGATCGATGGAACGGTGCTGAGCGGGTGCAGTTGCGCCTCGTCGACTTGGCAGTGGCTGACGGAACCATCAGCACTCATTAACATCGCCATGGGCTTGCGGGACCGCGGCTACCAGAGTGGTGGCCAGGTCATGACATCGAGAAAAATGAGAACGACATCAAAACTCAAACTGTCCATGGCGGTCGGCGACTACGACCGTGTGCGTCCGCTTATGGACGGCGCGGTCCAGATCGATGGCGTTGATCCCATATTCATGAATTTGCCGCCGGAGGAGATCTTCTTCCGTGCCTTCCGCAGCGTGGATTTCGACATCTGCGAATTGTCGCTGTCGAGTTTTACGGTAAAGATTGCTGAGCACAATTGCCCCTACGTGGGGATACCTGCTTTCGTTTCTCGGGCGTTTCGCCACAACTCGATCTACGTGCGGCGGGATCGCATCACATCGCCCGGCGATCTCAAGGGCAGGCGCGTGGGACTGCCGGAGTATCAGCTCACCGCCTGCGTGTGGGCGCGCATCATCCTCGAGGATGACCATGGCGTCAGGCCCTCCGACATAGTTTGGGTGCGAGGAGGGATCGAGCATCTCGGGCGGCCGGAAAAAATCGCCATCAAGCTTCCAGCCGACGTGCGTCTGGAAGATGCCCCGCAAAGGACCACCATCTCCGCATTATTGGAGCGCGGCGAGATCGACGCCTTCATAGCGCCCCGCGTGCCGAGTCTCGCCGGCAAGAAGAATCCCAATATCGGCTGGTTGTTTCCGGACCCAATCGACGCGGGGAAGGCGTATTTTAAACGCACCGGTATTTTTCCCATCATGCATCTGACTGGGATCAGGCGCGAGCTGGTCGAGGCGTATCCATGGCTGCCGGCGGCTGTCTTCAAGGCGTTCGAACAGGCAAAGGCGAAGTGCCTTGCGGGGCTCCAAGACACTGCAGCGAGCCAGGTGACGCTGCCGTTCGTGGAGGAGCAGTTGCGCGCCACGCGTGAATTGATGGGCCACGACTTCTGGTCGTATGGGCTTTCACCCAATCGCAAGGTGCTAGAGGTCTTCCTGCGCCACCACCATGCCCAAGGCCTGTCATCACGGCTGGTATTGCCCGAGGAGCTTTTCCACCCCTCGACGCACGAGAGCTTCGCAATTTAGCAGCGGGCGTCTTTTCCCTCGGGCGAGCGGTGTTGCGGCTCGCCCATGTCGGCCGTGCCCGCGTCCTACTTCTCCGTTCCGCGCAGCATCGCCGCAGTCGCGACGGCCGAATAGCCCGGCTCGACCCGGACATCCACCACCGCCACTTGGCCTGCCTCGACCGCCGCGATCGCCTTTTCGAATGTCGGCACCAGATCGGACGTCCTCTTGACCGGCTCGAATCCAACTGCTCCTTGTGCAGCTCCGAGTCCCGCGCAGTCGATCTCGGGATCGGAGATCCGTTGACCGATCCAGCGGTTCTCCGCCGGCCGATTGCGGATGCGGGCGACCCGCTCCTGGTGCAGTTCGTCGTTGAAGAAGGAGCGATTGTTGCAGACGACCACGAGGAGCGGAATACGATAGTGCACCGCGGTCCACAAAGCGGTCACGCCCATGCAGAAGTCACCGTCGCCGCAGACCGCAATTGGTAGCCGCCCGGAGTCCTTGAGCGCGAGCGCCGCGCCGACCGAAATGCCCGGCCCGCCGCCGACGCCGCCGCCGCCCTCGGAGCCGATGTAGTCGAGCGGATGGCGGAATGGCCAAGTGGCGCCATTCCAAGAGAGCGGCAGGTGTGTGAGCGTAACGTCCCGCTCGCCAACTGCAGCTTTCAGTGAGCGCGCCAAGTCATCGACCCGCACGGGCCCATTCGATGGTTCGTATCTTTCAGCTCTTGGCTTGACCGCCGCGGTCATGCGCGGCTTGGCCGCGCCGAGTGCGTCGAGCAGCATCGGCATCGCCGCATCGGGCGTGGTGGACAGCATCAGATCGACGGGCGGCAGGATTTCATAATCCATGCTCCAGCCGTTATGGACGTGGAAGTCGGCGCTGATGCTGATGACCTTCGCCTTCGGCCCTTCTTGGCCCAGAGCATTGCGCAAGGCACCCCCCAGGTCGACCCAATCGAGCGCAAGGATCACATCCGCCGCTTTGATGGCGGCAATCGCCTCGGGCACCATCGCGTTTGAAGCGGGCGCGCCCGCATGCAGAACATGATCGGTGGGAAAGCCGCAGCCGATTTTCAAGTCGCTGATCACTCTGGCATTGAGCGTCTCTGCGAGCGCAATGCGTTCGTTCCATGCCTCCGCGTTCCGCGACACCCGCCCCATGAGCATGACCGGATGCTTGGCTGCCTTGAGAATTGCGGCCGCGCTCTCGATAAGCTCGGCGGAAGCCGTCGGACTGGCCGGCGGCATGAAGCGAGCGGCTTGGAGCGGCGCGAGCGGCTCGGGGAGCTTTGCTTCCTGCATCTCGGCGTCGAGATTGACGTATACCGGGCCGCGCGGCGCTGTGGTCGCGATCCAAGCGGCGCGAATAAGCGCCTCCCGGGCGGCGGCGGGGGAGGCGGGTTGGTCATCCCATTTGGTAAAGTTCCGAACGATTGCGCCCTGATCGCGCGCCGTATGAATCCAGTCAATCCACGGTCGGCGCTTGAACGCGTCCACTGGGCCGGTCGCGCCGAGCACAATGACGGGCTGCCGATCGCACCAGGCGTTGAAGATTGCCATAGTGGCGTGAAAGAGCCCGACGTTGGAATGCACGGCAGCAGCCATCGGCTTGCCAGTCACCTTTGTGTAGCCGTGGGCAAGAGCGACCGCGCTCTCCTCATGCAGGCAGAGCAGCATCTGCGGGGTCTCGTTGCCCAGAAAGTTGACGATCGAATCATGCAGCCCGCGGTAACTCGCGCCGGGATTAAGCGCGATGTAGGGAATTTCCAGCGCCCGCAGCGTGTCGGCAATCACGTCGCTGCCGAACGCCGGTGCGTTCGTTCCTGTCAGATTAACGGGTCGCTCAAGCGCACGAACCGAGGCGTGGGCCGCGGTCGCAGGCTTATGGGCGGCTGGCGCCGCCTTGGCTTCTGCAGTCGTCACGGGGGTGATCCTTGGGCTCTCCGAAAGCGCCCATAGAACCTAATCAGAGGCCCTGGCGCAACCGTGCCAGAAGCTTGATGCCGGCATAGCCGTCCGCAGGCTGCATACCGACTTTGCGCTGGAAATTGCGCACGGCGAGCATCGTGTCGTTGCCCACACGGCCGTCCGTTCCGCCGGTGTCGAAGCCGAGCGTCGTCAGACGCTGCTGGATTTCCTGCACTTCGGCCAGCGTCGGCGTGCGCTCGCCCCCGGGGAACGGCTGCACGAACGGCCCGCCGCCCATGATCCGGTCGCCGAGGTGCACGATCGACAACGTGTAGTTCATCGAGGGGTTATAGGAGCGCACGGCGTAAAAATTCGCGCCGAGCAAGAATGCTGGCCCTCCCGGCACTGGCACCCAAAGTCTTGCCGACGCGTTGGCTTGTGGAAACGCTTGGCCGTCGGCGCGTGTCACGCCGGCGCGTTGCCAAGCGTCGTACGTTCGCGATGCCCCTTCGCCGCTGGTGCGCCCCACGGCGCGCACCTCATAACCCCAGTGCTCCCCGGGACGATATCTGCCGCGCTTGACAAGATATTGCGCGGTGCCGGCAAGCGCGTCGTCAGGCTTGCCGAACGGACTCACCCGGCCATCGCCGTCATAATCGAGCCCGACATTGAGCCACACCTCTGGCATCCATTGGGTATGGCCCATGGCGCCGGCCCAGGAACCGCGCATCTCCTGGGATGTGCCCCAGCCGCGGTCGATGATGACGAGTGCGTTGAGTAGTTCCTGCTCCCAATAAGCGCGCCGCCGCGGGTCGCCCCATGCGAGCGCCGCCAGCGCCGGGATGACCGGCCGCATATGATTCTTCTGCACATCCGGGTCGCCGAAGGCGGATTCGATGCCCCATAACCCGAGCATAATCCCGCGGTCGACGCCGTAATCCTTCTCGATCCGCGCCAAAAGTGGCGCTTATTCCTTCGCCTTCTCTTTGCCGGTGGTGATGCGCCAGTCGGAGACGCGGCGGTTGAGATATTGCCAGAGTTGTTCGTTGAATTCGGGCTTGAAACGATTGAGCTCAAAAACTGCTGTATCCGGTTTGATACTGCCCATAACCTGCGTGTATGTGGCGTCGGATATACCACGCGCGCGCGCCCGTGCGCGAAACGCTGCGACCCACTGGTCGAACGGTGATTTGCTTGCCTGCGCGCGCGCCGTTGCGCTCGGTGACGCCATGGCCACCGCTAGCGTGGACAGGCAGGCTCGCCTTGATAGGGGAGGATTTGTCCATTCGCTCATCGCGCCGCACCGTCGACTCTGTTGCGTTTCCGGCCGACGATTCTATAGCGGTTTCTGTCGGCTTTGCGGCCGCGCCCGGGTCGGTTGCCAGCGGGCGAGACGGAATAGAAGCCGTTGGAACCTCCTCTTGCTCCTTGATTTCCTGCCCGCGGCCGCGGATCAGCCGCTCATATGCAGCAACGAGCGTCATATACGGATTGACGAAAACCCAGCCATATTTTGTCGGTACCTGTACGTCGAAATGCAGGTGATAAGTCGTACCGCGTTCGCGCCGGAAGAAGTTGCCGACCTTGCCGATGACCTCGCCCTCCCGCACCAAGCGGCCGCTCACCATTCCGTCCGAATTGAATTGCCTCGGAAGCATATGCAGGTAGCGAACACGGATGTGTTCGTTGGGCGCATTGGTCACGATGAAGAGGGCCTCCTGGCTTGACGCGCGCAGCACCGCCCCGTCGCGTACGGCGACCACGTCATGTAGATAGGGCTCGCATCGGTTTGCCCCCTCGATGCGCTGCTTACAGAACGCAGGACGGACATCTTGGCCTTGGTGGCCGAGGCCGGCCGGGCACTGGCCGACATAGAAGTAGCGGGTCTCGCAGAAGTTATCCCGCCACGGATAGGAATAGTTGTCAGCCGCCGATTCGTCCAAAATCAGCTTCTGCCCGTTGACACGGCAGCGATAGGCCCTCACGCCATCGACGCTTCCAGCGCCGTAGCGTCCGGTCGCTTCGCAGTTCCCCCAGTTCATGAACGACTGGGAGTTGGCAAAGGCCGGCGCTTCTTTGAGCGGGAAACGGATTTTGGAATAAACGGTGTAATCCACAACGCCGCCTCTGCGCTTAAATCCTGTACCGGGAAGTATGTCGCCTGGGCTGTGGTAGGTGAACACGCTCGATTGCTCGGCCGGTCGATCGATTGTATCGGCTGTGATTGTCTCCGGTTGCCCCTGTGGCGTGCCGCCCACGACGCGCAACACCTTGATGAACCGAACGGCGACCTTATCGGCGTCGCGGCACGACATTTTGCGAAATCGTGCTCCCCCATCGGAGCATTCGATCGCCACGACATAGGGCACGCCGTAGCGCACGAAGGTGTATCGCACGTAGTTTTCCAGAAAGATGCGGCGGATGCCGGGGAACTCATCGAGGCCATGTACCGGCCATCCGATCATGCCAGTGGGCTCGTCGACTTCGTAAAGGAGAGCCGAGCCGCCGATATGGATATAGATCGGATCGGAAAAGCCGATCCGTAATTCAGGCATCTCTTGCGCGCGCGCGATAACGAGGGCGTCATAGCCTGCGGGGCCGGGATAAAAGAAGGTCACTGAATTGAAGCCAAAGAGATAATTGTCGGCTGGCGGATTTGTCAGAGCGATTCCGTCAGACCCCATAGCGCGGTCGTGCAGAAAGGCCGCCGTATCGAAGGGCAGCAGCACCGGGACTGGGCTCGCGGCGATGTTCGCAAAGCGCTCGCCAGTTGCGCGGCTGAGCTCGGCCATCCGGCCCGGCACGACGACTGGTTGTTGGCGATCGCGCGCGCCGAGCTCAGCAACGGCATCCCAATCCACGAGGGTGGGAGCAATGCGTGGGCTCTTCATGTCCTGCGCGGCCGCGGCAAAAACGCCAACGGCGAGCGCGAGGCCCGCAATTCCGAATCGCAGCATGACGCTCCATACCTCGCCGGAGCTGTCGCGGCGACGTCCGGGCGCGAAGCAAGTATCGCCGCCGCGGAAGATTCTGCCAAGTAGGTTAACCAAAACGGTCGGAAAGTGTTGCAAACAGGTTGCGCCTTGCTCGGGTGAACCGCCGGAAACATCAGTCCTTGGCGCGCTCCACGTATGATCCATCCGCGGTCATGACCACAATTTTCGTCCCCGGCCCGACGAACGGGGGGACCATCGTGCGCACCCCGTTCGACAGCAGCGCCGGCTTGTAGGATGAAGCGGCGGTCTGGCCTTTGACCGAGGGCTCCGTTTCCACGACTTCGAGGATCGCTTTCTGCGGGAGTTCGAACGCGACCGGCACCCCCTCGTGCACCGAGAGCATGACTTTCATTTCCGGCTGGAGATACGCGGCCTGGTTGCCGACGACATCGGCGGGCAGCGTTACCTGATCGTAGGTGTCGGTATTCATGAAATGAAAACCGTCGCTATCCTGGTAAAGGTACTGATACTCGCGATCTTCCACATAGGCGCGCTCGACTTGCTCGGTTGTCTTGAAGCGTTGCGCCACCTTTACCCCATCGCTAATGCGGCGCATGTCGACCTGGGTTGTGGGGGTGCCCTTGCCGGGGTGAAAGCTTTCGGCATTGAGGACGACGTAGAGCTTGCCGTCGACTTCGATGATATTGCCCTTGCGGAGCGAGCTAGCGATGACTTTCACGGCGAGGGTTCCTCGATTGTCGGAAGCGCGCGACCAATGCCGGGCCACCATACTGATCCTGCGGCCATTCGCCAGCGGTTTTCGTAGCAGCTGGGCGGCCGATATGTGTGCGGAAGGAGTGCGCTAATGGCGTCGCCGTTCTGGGCCTTGCATGCTGGCCGGCGCCCGTTGTTATTGGCACGCATGCGTATTGCAGCCGCGTTGCGGCAGTTTTTCGCGGCGCGAGATTTCGTCGAGGTCGAGACTGCGGCGCTGGTCCTTTCGCCAGGCAATGAAACCCATCTCCATGCATTCGGGACAGACTTGGTGGCGCCAGCCGGCACTCGCGCGCGCCTTTATCTGCGCACCTCGCCCGAATTCGCCTGCAAGAAACTTCTGGCGGCCGGCGAGCGACGGATCGTCGAGTTCGCCCGCGCCTTTCGCAATCGCGAGTGCGGCGCGCTGCATCATCCCGAATTCACAATGCTCGAATGGTATCGGGCCGAGGAGCCTTGCGAGACGCTGATGCAGGACTGCGCTGCGGTACTTGCGCTCGCGGCCGAGACGGCGGGGACGACGCGGTTCTCCTTCCGCGATTGCGCAGTCGATCCGTTCGTGGCGCCCGAGCGGTTTACCGTGGCGCAAGCATTTTCGTGCTACGCGGGGATCGACCTGCTTGCAATCCTGCCGCCGCAGCCTGCCGCTGTGTTCGCCGCGGCAGCCGCTGCTGCCGGCGTTCGCACCGCCGCCGACGACACCTGGGGCGATATTTTTAGCCGCGTTCTAGTGGAAAAGATCGAGCCGCATCTGGGACAAGGCAGAGCGACGATCCTTTACGACTATCCAGCCATCCAATCCCCGCTCGCGCAGTCGAAAGCGTCCGATCCGCGGCTCGCCGACCGTTTCGAGGTTTATGCTTGCGGGGTGGAGCTTGCAAATGGCTTCGCGGAGCTCACCGATGCCGCTGCGCAACGCAAACGGCTCGAAGAGCAAATGGCGGAGAGGGAGCGAATCTACGGCGAGCGCTATCCGATCGATGAGGATTTTTTGCACGCTGTGGCGGTGATGCCGCAAGCCTCCGGAGTAGCCCTCGGGTTTGATCGGCTGGTCATGCTTGCAACCGGGGCCGGTCGCATCGATGACGTCGTGTGGACCCCAGTATCGGTGATTTGAATGGGCCACGCAGAAAGGGGAATCAATGTTGGTGCTCTATCACAACGACATGTCGCTTTGCGCCCAGAAGGTGAGAGTGTGTCTTGCCGAGAAGGGCCTTGAATGGGAAAGCCGACATCTCGTGCTGCGTGCGGGGGAGCACCAGCAGGCCTGGTACCGTAAGCTCAATCGCCGCGCGGTGGTACCGACGCTTATCGACGGCGAGAAAGTCGTCCCGGAATCGAATGTCATTCTTGAGTACCTCGATGAGTCCTATCCCGATCCGCCGCTTGCACCCAAGCATCCTTATGATCGGGCCAGCGTGCGCTTGTGGACGAAGCAACTCGACGAAGATATCCATGACGCCTCAGCGGCGGTCCTGAGCTTCGGCATTGCATTCCGGCATCAGTACATCGAGCGCGCCGAGTTTGGCCAAAAAATGTTGGAAGCAATACCCAACGTCTTCAAACGCGAGCGCCGGCGCGAGGTAATTGAACAGGGCACGGACTCGAAACACTTCATCATTGCGGTCGAGCGAATGATCCTGCTCCTCAACGAAATGGAAGGCGCGCTCGCTGCGCACCAATGGCTGGCCTGCGACGAGTACAGTTTGGCGGATATCGCCTTCACCCCCTATCTCGCGCGGCTGGAACACTTAAACATCATCGGCATGATCGAAGGGCGACATCGCCTCACCGACTGGTACGGCCGTTGCAAAGCGCGGCCGAGCTTTCATCAAGCCATCGTCAACTGGGAAAATGCCGATTATCTTGAACTGATGCGGCGCCGTGGCGCCGAAGCTTGGCCAAAGATTGAGGCGATCACCCGCGCGCACCGATCTGGGACGGGAGCCTCGGCATGAAAGGACGCGGCATGCTCGCTTGCCGTCCTCTGCTTTGCATGTTGATGGCAGCGGCCGTCACCGGTGGCGCGCGGCCCGCATCGGCCCAGACCTATCCGACGCAGACCATCACATTCCAAGTCGCATTCGCCGCCGGCGGTATCGCCGACGTTGCCGCCCGCCTTGTCGGGCAGAAGCTCAGCGAGCGTCTCGGATATACCGTGGTGGTGGAAAATCGCGGCGGCGCGGGCGGCAATCTCGCGGCAAAGTCGGTGAGCGCTGCCGCGCCAGACGGGCATAGCGTTCTTGTGACGACCACGTCGCTCGCAGTGAACGAGACCGCCACGCGCAACAAGGGGTTCTCAGCCGATGATCTGCGTGCCATCGCCATCGTGGCATTCAGCCCGGACATCCTTGCGGTTCATCCCAGCAATCCGGCCAAGGATTTGCGAGAGTTCATCAAGAATCCGAAGAGTTTTACCTATGGCAGCGCCGGCGTCGGCACCGGTCCGCATATCAGCGCAGAATATTTTTTCCGCGAGGTCGCCAAGGTTCAAGCCGTGCACGTGCCGTTCACCGGCGGCGCGCCGGCGGTTGCCGTCGCCGTCGGCAACCACGTCGACGCGATCGTGCTGACGCTGCCGACGGTGGTACCACCGATCACGCAAGGGCTTCTGCGCGGCCTTGGTCTTGCGAGCGCGACGCGCAACTCGGCAGTGCCGGACGTGCCAACCTATGGTGAGATGGGATTTCCTAACGTCTACTCGGGCTCATGGGTCGGCTTCTTCGCGCCGGCAAAAACGCCCGATGCGGTCGTCGCGAAGCTCAACGCGGAGATGAACGCGATCATGCATGAGCAGGAGGCGCAGCAGAAGCTCAAGACGATAGGCTTCGACGTGATGACCAAGAGCGTGGCTGAGACTACTGATTACTTCCGGAGCGAAGTGGCGAGATGGGGTGAAATGACCCGCGCCATCGGCTATTCGAGCGACTGAGCATAGGGTGGACAGGGCGAAGAGCAGCGCGCGTTAGCGGCTCACCACCACGTTGAGGATTGCCGTGCGTCCCTCTCGAGTGGCGGCGAGCGCGCTTCGTAACGCGAGCTCTAGCTCGGCACGGTATTCGACCCGCTCGCCATGGAAGCCGAAATGGCTTCCCAACTTCTCATACTCCGGTCCGTCGATCGTCACCCCAAAATGCATCCCTTTGTTGGCCGAGACTCCGTCCGGATAGTGATGGATGTGGCCCTTGCGCATCGCTTCGTACTTCTTGTTGTTGAGGACAATGATCGTGATCGGCAAGTCGTGCCGCCTCGAGGCACCGAGCGCCTGGATGATGGGGTTGTATAGAAACGAGCCGTCGCCGACGAGCAGCGCCACCGGTCGCTCGAGCGCCGCGAGTTTGATCCCGAGCGCGGTTCCAATGCCCTGGCCGAGGCCACCAGACCCGCGGAAGAAGCTTTGTGGGGTGGTCTGCGGCAGGTGCTGGCGGATTAGTGGGGAATGGGTGATCGTCTCGTCCACATAAATGGTATCGGCGGGCATCGTTTCGCCAAGCGCGCCGAGGAGCGAGAGCGGATCGATTGCATTTCCATTCTGTGCCTTCTCGCGCTCGGCGCGAAGGGTATCAACATAGTCCTGATGATCGCGGGTCCAGCGCTGGCGCCGTGCATTCACTGTGCCGGTCTCGATCTTCATCGACTTTGCCGCCGCGTTCAGCAGCGTCAGCGATTCCGCAATATCGCCTTCGAGATAAAAATCCGCGTGCAGGTTTTGGTAGACCATGTGCTCCTTGAGTGGATGGTCGTGGATCGCGACGATCTTGCCGCGCGTCGGCCGCCGCCGTGGCGGATACCAAGGCGCGCGCGCGCCTACCAGAAGCACAAGGTCGGCGTCGTCGAGCGCTTTATATCTGCCCACGCCAAGGTAGAGCGGATGATTGGTCGGGAAGTTTGCATACGCGTTCACCCGTCCGTTGATCACTGGTATGGCGAGAAGGTTGACGAACTCCTGCAACGCTGAAAACGCTTTCGGATCCCGCCCGGCGGTCTCCGTCACGATGACGGGACTCTTGGCCTTATGCACGAGCTCCGCAACCTTTTCGACGTCCTGCGGCCTCGGTTGCACCGTGGGCGCGGGCGGGACCTCGCGCGCGGTCTCCGGCGGCGTCCAGTCGTGCAGCATGTGTTCAAGCGGCACGTTGAGATAGATCGGCCCCTTCGGCACGCGCTGCGCCATTTCGCCGGCGCGGATCACGCTCTCATAGAGCGTATAGGGGCTGGTGACGGTGCGAGCCCACTTCGCAAATGGCTCGACGAAGCGTTCGATGCCGCCGACGGATAGACCGCCATACCACTGCTGCTCAATGTCGAGTTCCGGATCTTCGCCCAGCGTCTGCGATTCGCCGGACATGATCACCATCGGCACTTCGTTCTGCAGGGCCCCATGAATGCCCATGCTTCCCTGCAGCACGCCGACGCCGGCATGCACCAGCACCGCCTGCGGCCGGCCCGTGATCAGCGTATAGCCAGTCGCCATGTTGACCGCGAGGGTCTCATGCCAGGATTCGACGAAGGTGGGGCCCGCTCGGTTCTCGAGCTTCTGACGTGCCAGCGCCTCCCAGATTGGCGACCATTCCGACCCCGGCGAGGACATAATGTAGTCGATCTTGAGCTTGCGAAACGCCTCGAGGATTGCTTCGCCCCCGTCGAGATAATTTTTCATCTTGAACTCGCTCCTGAATAAGTGGCGCATACGACACGGATTTTTGCACCTTCGCAAGCGGGGAACATGTCCGCGGGATCATGTGGGTTGGTCTCGCTTCGCACCAGCGCATGCGGATTGACATTTGGCCGGTCCCGCACCATCAGCGGGCCTGGCCGCGAACCGGCAAGATAATCGCTGCTGAAAGACTCGAGATGAGAGCAAAACGCAAGACACTACGGCGTGCCGATGATCTCCTGGCGGCGGGCTTGGTCCCGCGTGAACGACGCGCCGCGATCGAAGCGGTTACGGCGCGCTATGCGCTCGCGCTAACCGCCGACGTTGTCGAACTGGTCGATAGGGGCGACGCGCATGACCCCATTGCGCGCCAGTTCGTTCCGGACGACGCCGAGCTCGAAAGCCGGCCCGAGGAGATGATCGACCCGATCGGTGACGACGCGCATAGTCCAGTCACAGGCATCGTGCACCGCTATCCCGACCGGGTGCTGCTCAAGCCCGTCCATATCTGCGCAGCCTATTGCCGCTTTTGTTTCCGCCGCGAGGCGGTTGGACGCGCGCGCCCCCTCTCTCGCGCGCAGCTCGACGCCGCGATCGCCTATATCCGTGCCCATGATGACATCTGGGAGGTGATCCTCACGGGCGGCGATCCGTTGGTGCTCTCGCCGCGCCGTCTCGGGCAGCTCGTGCAGGCCCTTGGGACGATTGAGCATGTCAAAACTATCCGCGTGCACAGCCGGTTACCGGTGGTCGCGCCTTCGCGCGTGACGCCCGCGATGGTGGGCGCGCTCAAGGCGCCGGGAAAGGCGACCTACCTGGTGCTTCATGCCAATCATGCCCGTGAACTCACAGCAAAGGCGCGTGCAGCCTGTGCGCGCATAATCGATGCGGGCATTCCCATGTTGAGCCAGAGTGTGCTGTTGCGCGGCGTCAACGATGACGCCGCCGTGCTCGGCGAACTGATGCGCGCCTTGGTCGAATGCCGGATCAAGCCCTATTATCTACACCACGGGGATCTTGCGCCTGGCACCGCGCATTGGCGAACGAGCATCGAAGAAGGTCAGGGCTTGATGCGCGCTCTGCGTGGCCGCCTCTCCGGGCTATGCCAACCGACTTATGTGCTCGACATTCCTGGCGGCCATGGCAAATCGCCGATCGGCCCCACCTATCTCGCCAGTGCTGCCCGTGAGACTGGTACCGCGCGTTACGAAGTCGAGGATTTCAGGGGACGCCGTCACGCCTATCCGCCAGCGCGTGGAGCGTCCATCCCAGGTTCACCAGGATCGCCGGTTGACAAGGCGCCACAATAGGGCTCGCGGAACTGCCCCTCTCGTTTTCGAAGCCTGGTTACTTACCACCAGCCGCCGCCGCACCACATCTCGCAGGTATTGCGCCGGTACACATTGTAAAACAGCGCCACCACGCAGCGGCCGTTCCAGTCGCCTGCAAGCAGCCTGATCCGTTCGCCCGCGGCCCAACCGAAGCAGGTCGGCGTGGCTGCCGTAAAGCGCGCGCCGTTGATTATGAAGTTGCCGCTATATGGCGGCTGCACGACCTCGATCACGTGCCGCTCGGCCGGCAAATAAAACCTCTGATACGAGCGTCGAGGCGTGTACTCCAGCTCCGCCGCAAGCGCGCTCGCGCACGTCACCAGGGCTAAGACAAACGCTGCGGTCAGCTTTAGCATTTCCAATCCCCCGCTATCTGCACGCAAAGGATAGAAGCGATCTTCGGCCTTGCCAAGGAACGGCCAGTCTGCGCGCCATCGTGGAGCAGAGCACGTTGCGGGCTACATTGCACTCCGACAGCCGGTTTTGTGGAATATTCGAGGTCCATCCGACGTCGCAGGTTTCAATGTTCGTCATTTCGATCGTCCTCGAGACTCTCGTCGCAGTCATAGCCTGCAATGAGATGTTCAGGGAGGGCTCCTGTCGGGACTCTTCCTGCTCGCGACCATCACCGCGCTGGTCGCGATCTGGGGACTGTATCGCCAATAGATGACCCGAAGGAGTTGAGCTATGTCGAAATTCGCTGCATCACGCGGCCACCCCGTCGGACCAGCCGCGGCTCAACAGCGTCGCGTTCACCGTGACCATCGACAAGCAGGACGGTCGCCGCTTCTCTGGCACGTTCTGTTCGCCGCGCGGCAACGACAAGTTTGTCGCCGTGATCTCGCGCAACAATACGATTTTGCTGGTCGACGACGATGGCTATACGGTAGGTACGATCTTAGCCCCGAACCGCATGGAGTGGTGCTACATGCACCTGTCGCAGGCCACGCGCGTTGCCTCATGCACGGAGCTGACCAAGCAGCCATAGCCCTGCGGCCGGGGATGACCGATGGCGCGCCCTACGGGACTCGAACCCGTGTTTCCGCCGTGAAAGGGGGGCTACACGGCCATTCGCGGACATGCGCGGACGCATGTTGTGCAAGAAGTGCCGATGTTCCTTGCCATCCTCGGTCGTTGTGGTACATTGGCGTTCGCCTACGGCTGTTAGGCAAAAGTTAGATACAGCTCGGAAAAGGGTGCCGTGGCCCGTCTCATACGCGACGCCAAGCTGGAAACGAGGACAGCGCGCAGTCGCTTGGCAATTAGCCCGAAGCCCTATTTCCGTCGGCTCGAAATCGGCTTCCATCTCGGCTACCGGCGCTTGTCCGATGCCGGCACTTGGATCGCTCGCCGCTTCGCCGAGAATGGCCGTTATCGCGAGGCCCGCCTCGGCATCGCCGACGATACGCAGGACGCGGACGGTGTTTCGACTCTTGATTACGCGCACGCGCAAACGGCGGCCCGTGAATGGTGGCGCGCCGAGCTGCGGCGCGAGCAAGGCCATGACCATCGCGTCGGTCCGTACACGGTTGCCGATGCGATTTCCGACTATCTGGAGGATTTCGAGCGGCGCGGTGGAAAATCGAGCTACGAGACGCGGCGTACCGCCGAAACCCACGTCCTGCCGCCGCTCGGGGCGTTGCAGGTCGCCAAGCTCACGGCAAGGCGAATCGAGGACTGGCACCGCGACCTTGCCGAGAAGCCGGCCCGCCTACGCAGCAAGCGCGGGCGCAAGCAGAACCACCGGCCGATGGATAAGAGCGCCGACGGCATCCGCAAGCGCCGCGCCACCGCGAACCGCATTCTGACCGTCCTGAAAGCCGCGCTGAACCACGCCTGGAAATCCGGCCACGTCGCGAGCGACGGCGCTTGGCGCCGGGTGCGGCCGTTCAAGGCGGTGGAAACCGCGCGCGTCCGCTATCTCTCGGGAGGCGAATGCGTCCGCCTGGTGAACGCGTGCGAAATATCGTTTCGCAATCTCGTCCGCGGTGCCCTGTTGACCGGGTGCCGCTATTCCGAGCTGACAAACATGCGCGCCGCCGATTTCAACCCGGACGCCGGCGTGGTCACCGTGCGCGAGAGCAAGGCGGGCAGGCCGCGCCACGTGGTCCTGACCGCCGAGGGCCAACGGCTGTTCGCGACCCTAACCGCCGGCAAGCTCGCCGACGCGCTGCTCTTCACCCGTAAGGACGGCGCTGCTTGGGCGAAGTCGCATCAATTGCGGCCGATGGTCGAGGCTTGCAGCCGCGCCAAGATCAAGCCGGCCGCATCATTCCATGTGCTGCGGCACACGCACGGCTCGACGCTTGCCATGCGCGGTGTGCCAATGGGCGTCATCGCCGAGCAATTGGGCCACGCCGACACGCGCATGACCGAGAAGCACTACGCGCATCTTGCGCCGAGCTACGTCGCCGACACGATACGCGCGCGTTTCCCGACGCTCGGGATTGAGGGCGACACCAACGTCACCGCCCTGAAGCCAAAGAAGCGACAAGCTCAGGGTTGAAGCCTTGACCAGGGCGCGAATAAGGACTTGCAGGGTGCTCTAGGTACCGGGCGGCGCTGCCTGCCTGCAATCTCGGAAAAATGGCAAAATCGCAGTTTGGTTTGGCTTCAGGCCAGGCCACTGCTTTCCGCGCATTGATTCATCTGTGCACCTAGGCCGTGTTAAATTATCTATTCAGGCGCGGGGCCGGTCGGCCAACCGTCGCCGGACACTATCACCACCGCCGTCCGGCTTGCCCCGCGCCGACACTCAGGCGGCGGTGGGGGCGGTGGTCATGGCTTCGAAACGGCGCCGATACGCGGGCGAATTGGCGACTCCTATCGTTTGGCCCACTCCGCCCACCTTTTGGGGAGCCGTGACCGACGAGCGCGTGAAAGAATTTTGGCGCAACTACGAGCGTCACCAGCAGGAAGCCGAACAGAGCGTGAAACAGCAATTGTGGCGCAAGCTGTCTTTACTAATGAAGCATTTCAAAATTGCCGACGAGAACGACACGATGGCGCTCGTTTGGGCGCTCGCTTCCGAGCACGTTCCGGGCTTTCAGGTCGTGCCGGAGGGTGGGTCCAAGAAAGGACGAAAAAAAGAGTGGCACGGCGAGAAGTTGCAGGCGCTCTACGACGCTGTGCAGTCGGCTAAGAACCAGCACAATTTTAATGACCGCCTAGCGCTGAAATTCATCTCAAGCAATTCCCTATCGGCCAAGACTTGGGGACTTCCAGCCAATTACAAAGGGTCCAAGGAGCAATGGGTCGAGACGCTGGAAAGCCGATTACAAGACGCTAAGCGATACGTTGCCTATATCGAGGGGCTACCAGCTTTGCTTGAAAATATTCGCGCTGCCGTATCCCTCGAAAAATTCCAGAAATAACAGACACGCCTTTTTCCGGAATTTTCGACTCGCCAATTTGGGGAAGGCCGATGGTGAACATCGGCGTGGTCGCCGGGACCGTCCCGGCTCCCAATGGCGAGACAGAAATGGATACCCCGCTGGCCTACACCGTTGCCGAAGCGTGCACCGTCGCGCGCACCGGCCGGACGGCACTCTATGAGGCGATTAAGTCGGGTGAGCTGCGCGCGGTCAAGCGTGGTCGCCGCACGCTTCTCCTCCCCGATGACCTGCGTGCCTGGATCGACCGACTTCCCGCAATCGAGGTGAAGCTCACCGAACAGACGAACAATGCCTGCGGCAAGGCCCGTCGATGACCGCTGAAACTGTTGCAAAGGCGCTCGGTGGTCACAAGTCGGGTTCTGCGTGGATGGCATTGTGTCCGGCCCACGAGGATCGCGAGCCTAGTCTGTCGATCACTGATGCTGACAACGGCAAAGTGCTGGTGCGTTGCCATGCCGGATGCGATCAGGAGCAGGTGATTGCGGCTCTTAGGTCGCGCGGTCTGTGGACGGAAAGCGGCCCGCACCGATTCACCCGCTTCGCGCCGCGGGCCGTTGCCACGAGCCAGCCGGACCGCGACGGCGCCAAGCGCACCGAGACGGCGCTTGCCATTTGGACGTCTGCGACGCCGGCAGTTGGCACGCTAATTGAGACCTATCTCGTATCGCGTGGCCTGCATCTTTCACCGCCGCCGACGCTCCGCTTCCATGCGGGGCTGAAACATCCTTCGGGCGGCATCTGGCCGGCGATGGTCGCGCTAGTGACGCGCGGGTCCGACGACATGCCGCTTGCGATCCACCGTACCTTCCTCGCCCTCGACGGTAACGGTAAGGCGCCGGTCATTCCGCAGAAGATGATGTTCGGACCCTGCCACGGCGGCGCAGTGCGACTCGCTACGCCCGGCGACATTCTGATGGTGGGCGAGGGCATGGAGACCTGCCTCGCCGCCATGCAAGCAACCGGCCATCCGGCCTGGGCGGCGCTGTCGACCTCAGGGCTGCGTGCTCTCGATCTGCCGAGCCAAGTCCGCGAGGTGATTGTGCTCGCCGATGGAGACGATGCTGGCGAGGCGGCGGCGCGTGACTGCGCATGGCGATGGAAGCGGGAGGGACGCCGCGTGCGCATCGCCCGCCCGCCGCAGGGAATGGATTTCAACGATCTCCTGAGAGCTGGCGTTGCCCGCATCGAGGAGGGCATGTGATGAGCACGCCGGATGTTGTCGACAATGGCGATCCGATCAGCGCCGCCATCAACGCTGCCGAGGAAGTTTGCGATCCGCTGGAAGGCCTCGTCGAGAAGACCAGGACCGATCCCCGCGCGCCCTTTGCGCCCGATGTCCTGAAGCGGCTCGCAGTGCTGAAGAAAGACGACCGCGCCGCGTTCGAGGCACTGCGGGCGCAGTTGAAGAGTACTGGCTGCCGGGTGACGGCGCTCGACGAGGGCATAGCCGAAGAGAGCGGCGACGCGGGCGGACGCGGCCCGAAGCAGGCCGACATTCTGATTGGGCTGGCACACTCGGCCGACCTGTTCCGTTCCCCGGACGGCATCGGCTTCGCCGATCTCGACATCAACGGCCATCGCGAGACCTGGCCGATCCGCTCCAAGGGCTTCCGCCGTTGGCTGGCTCGTCGTTTCTACGACACGACGCAGGGGGCGCCGAGTTCCGAGGCGCTGGCATCGGCGCTCAACGTGATCGAAGCCAAGGCGCACTTTGATGCGCCGGAGCGCGAGATCTACGTCCGCGTCGGTGGACTGGACGGCCGGCTTTACCTCGACCTCGGCGACGAGACCTGGCGGGCGGTCGAGATCGACGTCACTGGCTGGCGGGTGATCGATAATCCGCCGGTGCGTTTCCGCCGCGCCGCGGGGATGCAGCCGTTGCCGATGCCGGTGCGCGGCGGA
>Ga0126381_100002376_pt1 | contig 20306 bp, 19 predicted proteins | sample PanSoiMetPlot_28_FD_96465 | JGI IMG/M metagenome (GOLD analysis project Ga0126381, IMG submission 96465) | Tropical forest soil microbial communities from Panama - MetaG Plot_28 | ecosystem: Environmental > Terrestrial > Soil > Tropical forest > Bulk soil | place: Panama | collected 2016-02-17
AAGCTGTCCGCGCGCGAGGCCCTAGCCGAGCACTTGAAGCAGATTGAGCGAGTCAATCAAAAAGTCAATGCCATCGTGACTCTGGTGCCTGAGATGGCCGAGAAAGCTGCCGCCCGGGCCGACGAGATGCAGGTGCGTGGGGCAAAATTGGGATCACTCCATGGTTTGCCAGTCGCGCACAAGGACTTGAGAACAACCCGTGGTATCCGCACAACCTTTGGATCGCCGCTCTATCGTGACTACATTCCCGCGGAGAACGACCTCGTGGTCGATCGGCTTCAGGCCGCCGGTGCGATTACCTTAGGCAAGACCAACACGCCGGAATTCGGTGCCGGGTCACAGACCTTCAATACCGTCTTTGGTGCAACCCGTAACCCGTGGGACCTGACCAAGACGTGTGGCGGATCGTCGGGTGGCGCTGCGGTTGCACTAGCCTGCGGCCTTGTACCGGTGGCCGATGGCAGCGACGCGGGAGGGTCTCTTCGCAACCCTGCTGCTTTTTGCAATGTTGTCGGCTTCCGTCCGACTGTGGGCCGCGTGCCGGACCCGAACGCTGCCTTCGCCTGGTCGACACTCAGCACCTCGGGGTGCCTGGGGCGCTCAGTCGCGGACCTGGCTTTCGTTCTGAGCACGATTGCAGGACCCGATCCGCGTGCGCCGCTCTCTCTTCGTGAGCCCGGAGCCGTTTTTGCGCGCCCGCTTGCCCGCAACTTCAAGGGTGTGCGCATCGCCTGGTTCAAAGATCTGGGCGGAGTTCCCTTCGACCCGCGCGTACGCGCCATCGTGGATGGTCACCGCGCCACGTTTGAATCATTGGGCTGCATTGTCGAACAGGCTGAGCCGGATTTTGCTGCGGCCGAAATCAGCTTTCGCCTGTTGCGCGCGTGGAACTCGGCGAACGCTTATGGAGCGCGATTGCGAGCCCACCCCGATGCGTTCAAGGATACTTTAAAGGCTGAGATTGAGGAAGGGCTGCGACTCACAGGTATGGAACTCGCACGCGCTGAGGTGGCCCATGGACAGGTCTGGCGCCTTTTCCAGGCGTTCTTGGAAAAGTATGAATACTTCGTACTACCGACAACACAGTTGCCGCCCTTTGATGTCGCCACAGCCTATCCCACGGAAATTGCCGGGGTGAGATTTAACAACTACATCGATTGGATGAAGTCCTGCTGGTACATCTCCGCAACCGGCAACCCGGCGGCCTCCGTCCCAAGTGGCTTCACGCCCGAAGGACTTCCAGTCGGAATCCAAATCGTGGGCCGCGACCGCGAAGATTTCGCAGTACTGCAACTGGCGCATGCGTTCGAACAGGCAACCGGCTTCGGCAAGAGGCACCCGTCGATCGCGTAGGAGATTGGATGTCTCCAGGTCGACGTTTCATACCTGAGCACGGACGAATTACGCGCGACTTCCATGTCGGACAATTGGCCCCATACCGGCTTCTGGTAGATCCTACCCAAGAAGCCGATCCGCGGGAGATTACCCCGGACAAACGCTCGACTCCGTGTGTGACACGATTACGACTGATCGATTTCCACGAAGAAACCGGTCACAAATGCGCCTCGCGCGGCAAAGAGTTTAATAGTGAGCGAAGGAGATCAGGAACTGCGTGCTCTGATGGTCCGGTACCAGGGCGGATCGTTGGAAGCATTTCAGGAGATCTACGCGCAGCTCGAAGCGGGGGTGCGCCGGTATCTGTCGCATTTGGCAGGCCGTTCCGAAATCGCCGACGATCTGCTTCAGGAGACGTTTCTGCAGATGCACCGGTCGAGAGCCGCATACAACCCGGCATATGAGGTTAGACCCTGGGTGTTCGGTCTGGCACGAAATGTCTTCCTGATGAATCGGCGTGCAGCCCGGCGATGGGCGACAGTGCATGAGTCACGCCCGGATTTGCCTGAATTCCCGGTGCTTCCAGAAGCGGAACGCCTCGGCTCCCAGGACGAGATCCGCAAATGTATGGCGCATTTATCGCCGGATCAGGTCGAAGCCATGCTACTGCACCATGAGTGGGGGTTCAGCTTCGAGGAGGTCGCCGGAATGCTGGGCATTACTGCCGCGGCAGCTCGGGCGCGCGCCAGCCGGGGAATCGCGGACCTGCGCGTGGCGCTGACCACTCTTCAAAGGGCTCGTGCATGATGGATCGTTCGCCTAAGCCGCCGGAAACGCTGATGCGGGCGATCGCTCAGGATCTCAGGCCGGTAAGACCATCGCCGCAACCGCTCCACCTGGCGTTGCGAATGGTTCCTCTGGCTCTCGCGGTTGCGTCGCTGATTCTGTTTGCTATCGGCCCCCGCCACGACTCGGCGATATTAGGACCGCTCCTGACATGGGGCGCCTCTGCCGCACAGTTCGTGGTGGCGATCGCGCTCGTCTGGATCGCCGCGCACGAAAGCGTCCCGGCCGGCCGCCTGCCGAGAGAGATGGTTTACCTCGCGGTGGCCGCGGCGCCTTTAGTTGTCGTACTTGTCACCCTGCTAACTTTCTCGACAAGCGCTTCCAACGCAAGCCTGCATGTCCCGCCACGGATCAACGAAATCCTGCGCGTCTCGCCATGGACCGCTGGCTTCGCCTGCGGGATCGGCAGCACGCTAGCCGGGGGAATCCTGGTTCTATTCTTCGGTTTGGTGTTTCGAAACTCGCTCGCGATTCGGCCAACTGTAGCGGGCGCCCTGTATGGCGCCGGCGCGGGTCTCGCGATCAATGCCGGTTGGCGCATCGCATGCCCGTTTTCGACGCCGTGGCATGCGCTGGGAGCGCACGGAGCAGCGATCGTCGCCACACTGATCTTAGGAGCACTGATCGGGCGTTTCTTAGGAAATCGCAGATTTCACCTCGGCCGCAGGAGTTCCGGAACCTAACGCGCGCTTTTCAATCGCTGGTACAGCGAATCGACGATGTCGCGCACAAACGCGTACAGCGTGAGGGAGCCAAGCACCATGCCAAGCCAGAAGGCGATCCGCGAGATCCACGAAGCGGTATCCGGATCGAGTCCGAAGGCTACCAGCAGGGCCTCCAGCACCACACCGATAAACCAGAATGTGCCTCCCAAAACCACCATCACGAGGAGGCCAGCAAATATATTCTTAACGGATTGCACCACGCTAATTGCGAGCCCTAAGACGAGCCCCACGAAGAATCCGTAACTCGGCAATCGGGCAGCGGTAAGTGGCGAGAGGCCAATCCGGACGGCGAACGAATAGAGGTGGGCTGCAACGAAGACACAGACGATCCCCATGAGGAGCATATAGAGGATCGTTTTCCCGGTGCGGGCACGGCCGATGTTGCGCGACGGGCGCTGCATGTCCGTTGAAGCTTACCACGAGATGAATCGCGGGCGCGCTCCGCACATCCCCCGGACTTGCCACTGCCAACCCAAGAAGCCCGGCGGTGAGGAGTTTGTACCGCCGGGCACTTGGCAGCTTATGCGGTTCAATCTGTGGCTACCAATAGACCCAGTGGCCACGACGCCAGGCGCGGTGACTATACCAGCGACCGCGGCGGAAGTACCGGCGAGCAGCACGACGATTTCTGAAGACGAGCGTGTGGCCCGGCCGGTGAACGACTACTTGAGCTTCCGCGGGTGGGACCATCGGGAGCAACGAACCACCCAAAAGTGCGGCGATACAAATGAACTTTCTCATAGTAATCCCCCTATAGATTGATGCGCAATCCAGCCGCACGCACCACTCGGTTATCCCATTGCCAAGTAACCCCAGCTCGCCAGAACTACTGCGCTCACGAACGCTTATTGAGTAACCCACACGGCCCCGGGGTCTTCCGTGTTACGGTAGCGTCCATGAACGAGCGCATTGCACAACACGCCGACGCCGGAATCTGGCACTACGAAACGAAGTTCATCGACGGCATATGGGAATGGGAGATTGTTGAAAAGTTAAAAGGGAAGATTGCATCCGGCCATGCCCGCACTCTGGGAGAGGCAAAAGCGGCCATGGTCGCTCACACTGGCAGAGCGCCGGATGGAGAATGGAGCAACATAGGTCCCGACCTCCCAGCTTGATCTGAAACTGGAGGCTGCGCGCAAGCAGGATGCACTAATGGAGCGTCGGTGATTTTGTGACCCCACTCACCGACGCTCGCGCAGCAGGCTGTGGCTCCGATACGCAGGTGCGCACTCATCGGAGCCGCGAGCGTGAACGAGCGGAGAGGCACCATATGGCCGGGACGGTTCATTCGTGGCGGAACCCGGTCCTGTCGATCTCTAGCGTACGAGTTTCGGTAGAGTATACTCAGCTATGCTCAGGATCGACATTCAAGAATTCAAATCAGGATTTCACGGAAAGGTTTTCGAGCCTGGGGATCCCGGGTATGACGACGCCTGTCGGATCTGGAACGCCAGCGTCAATAAGCATCCGCGCCTTATCGCCCGATGCTCGGGCGTGGCTGACGTCGCAGCCGCCGTGAACTTCGCCCGCGCCAACCAGCTACTGGCTGCGATTCGCGGCGGCGGACACAACGTGGGCGGCCGGGCGCTTTGCGACGACGGGATCGTCATCGATCTGTCCGGCATGCGTTCGGTGTACGTCGATTCCGCGAAACGGACTGTCCGGGTGGAGGGCGGGGCCACCTTGGGCGACATGGATCGCGAAACCCACGTTTTCGGTCTTGCGGTACCCTGCGGCATTGTCCCGAAGACGGGCATCGGAGGTTTGACCCTGGGCGGTGGAGTCGGCTGGCTGGTGCGGAAATACGGCATGACGATTGATAATCTGCTGTCGTGTCAGGTGATCACTGCCGAAGGCAGAGCTCTCACCGCCAGCGCATCGGAGCACGAGGATCTTTTCTGGGCGCTGCGCGGAGGCGGCGGGAACTTCGGTGTTGTTACCTCGTTCGAGTTTCGAGCGCATCCCGTCCATACCGTGCTGGGCGGTCTTCTCATCTACCCTCGCGACGCAGCGATTGCTGTGATCCGCCATTTCCGCGATTTCGTGCAATCCGCTCCCGACGAACTTACCGTTTACGCTGCGCTGCTTCACGGTCCCGATGGAAGCCCAATCATGGGCGTGGTCCCCTGCTACTGCGGCGACATTGCCGAAGGCGAACGGGTTCTTAAACCGCTGCGCAATTTCGGCAATCCGGTGATGGATACGATTCAGCCGCTTCCCTTCCCGGCGATGCAGTCGCTCTTTGCTCCGTCTTTTCCTGACGGGAATCAGAATTACTGGAAATCCACTCTGCAGAGAGAACTGCCGGACGATGCGATCACCGCGATTGTAGAGCACGCGAATCGTATGAAGTCGCCGCTGTCTTTCCTCGTAATTGAGTGCTACGGCGGCGCGGCGGGCCGGATCGCAAACGACGCCACCGCGTATCCGCATCGTAACCTTCCTTGGGACGTCATATTCGGCGCTCAGTGGACCGATCCGTTGGAGACGTCGGTTCACCGTGAGTGGGCCCGGAGTGGTGAAGAGAGGTTGCGTCCTTTCGCCGCTAACGCGCACTTGGCCTCGGCACTCGATATCGAAGCCGAAGAGGTCATCGATACGGCCTTCGGCACAAATCTCCCCCGTTTGCGGGCGGTTAAGCAGAAATACGATCCGACCAACTTCTTTCGCGTAAATTACAACATCAAACCGGAATCGGCACAAGCCGGCGCGGCGTAGGTCGAATCCGCGGCAAACCCGTCACCGTCTCACCGGCCGCTGGAGCCTACGAAAGGGGAGGTTATCTGTGTCGCCAAAGCAGATTTCTGGCGGTGTGGTTCACGAAATGCTTGCAGACCTGAAAAGAGCACTGGTGTCCGACCCGCAGGCGCTGACAGCATGGGAGGATAATTACACCGCTCACACGCAACGAGTGGATAAGCTGGATCGAGTCCGCTAAAAAAGCAGAAACTAGAGGCCGCCGATCGAGTGGGGCTGTTCAAGCTTAGCTGTTCAAGCCTAAAGGATGGAAAACGACGGCCGTGTTTTTGGCCCGGATGCAGCCACCGTTAAATCCGAGATGGTCAACATCGATTTTTTCACACTAAGGGGTCGGCGGCGAGCCGGGCTTCATGGTAAATTCTCCCACCAGCGGCAGATGGTCCGAGGCCACCAGTGCCTTGCGGGTCCGCCAGAGCGTCAGCCGCTCGAGCCGCAGCGCGGGGTCATAATAGATATGATCCAAGTGCAGAAACGGCAACACCCCGGGATACGTCCGCGAGCGCCGCAGGTGCGTTCGGATATCGGCGCTTTCCAAGTGCGAACGCAGCAGACGCGTCGCCAGCCCCTGCGTCCACTCATTGAAATCACCCAGTACGATTCGCGGCGATTGAATCGCCTTATTGTTCAGCAACTCGGGCGCGATCAGCCTCCGGCCCTGATGCCGCCGCTCCAGCAATGCAGTGCCCAGATGTACGTTGAAGACGTGCAATACCGAAGAGCCTTCCAACAGCACGTCGGCCCGGAGACAGCCACGCTCCTCTCGCCCGCGCACGCTTAGATCGTAGTTGTGCGAGCTGTGAATGGGGAACCGGCTGAGCAGCACGTTGCCGTATCCGTAATCGCCGTGCCTGCGGGTTTCACCCAACGCGAAACCCATGTGGAGCTGGCTCGCAATGGCTTCCGCCTGATGTTCCACTACCTCCTGAAGGGCTATTACATCGGCGCCGATCTCGCCCAACACTTCCGCGATGCGGGTCGCCGCGGTACGCCCGTCCAGGCCGCGGCACTTATGTACGTTGTAGGTCAGAATGCGGAAGTGCACTACTCTTGCCTCTCGAGAATCCAGCCCAACCACTCGTGTACGCGCTCGGAGGGCGGGCGGCGGCGCCATGCGGCAAACGTGATCTTTTCGGCCTTCAGCAAGTCGGCCTCGAAATCCTGCTCCAGACGGGCCGCCAGCGGTTCATCCAAGGCCGCCACGTTGACTTCGTCATTGATGCCGAACGAACGTGAATCGAAGTTGGTCGAGCCGACCACGGACCACAGGCCGTCCACCACCAGCATTTTGGTGTGAATCATGGACCGCTGGTATTCATAGATCTCCGCTCCATTCTCCAGCAACGATCCGTAGAGTCGCCGGCTGGAGCGGCGCGTGAGAAGATGATCGTGGTGCTTCCCCGGCACGATGATTTTCACTTCAACGCCTCGGCGCATGGCATTGATCAACGCCTGCCTTACGCTCCAGTCCGGCAGAAAGTAGGGCGTGGTGAGGTGGATCTGGCGACTCGCCGACGCAATCAGAACTTGGAAGACCGTGCGCGCCCTTGTGGCTCTGCCGTACGAAGGCGTGCTGTCGATCACCATGACCTGTGCCGTTCCCGTCCCCGCGTCGACCGGGAAATAGCGTGAGGCGGTTAGCAACTCGCCGGAGGATTCCAGCCAGTTCTCCGCGAATATGGACTGAAGGCTGGCGATCGCGCTGCCCCGCACGCAAACCATCGTATCCCGCCAGGCTTTATCGCGACTATCGCCCTTGTACCAGTGATCGGCAACACCGGCGCCGCCCACGAAGGCCACGGTGCCGTCCACAATCAGCATTTCCCGATGCGTGCGGTTGTTGAAGCGCGATAAGTTGTACCAGCGGAATGGCATGTACCAACAGACTCTCCCGCCCGCCGCGATCAACTCCGCGAAGAGACCCCGTGGGGTGTTGAAGCTGCCAACCGCGTCTAGTACGAGCCTGACCTCCACTCCGTTGCGGGCACGCTCCGTAAGCGCGGACAGGAAGGTCGCGGCAACATTCCCCTTTCGAAAAATGTAAGCCTCCAGGCAAATGTGGCTGCGAGCGGAGCGAATGGCGGTCAGTTCGGCTTCATAGAAAACCGTGCCATTCGTCAGTACCTCCACCGCGCTGTCGCTGTGAAGATGCGCATCGGAGACAACAGCCAAGACTCTCGCGAATTCCTTGGAGCCCAGGGGAACACCAGGGAACTCCGCGATTTCGTACGCAAGTGGCGGTTCGAACAGAGCCAGAACCACGATTACAAGCTGCGTCGCAAGTCCCGCGATAGCAAAGACCAGGATGAGCGTTTCCATAGTTATGGTCGGGGTTCAGCTCGCTCTTGCCAAACCAAGCAGGGCCGCGTTCGTCCGCTTCAGGCGGGGTCACTTGTTGGAACCGGTTTGCGGCTTCCCGGAAGTGACTGCCGTTTTAGCGCCGGGATGATGGCGATTGTGGCGAGCCACGGCCTTTGCAATCTCCTCCGCGGAGAGCTTACTGTGGTTGCTCGAATGCAGTACATCGCTTGTTACGCTTGTCTTGGTATCCATTTTTGTTCACCAGCTTTCTGGGTGATAGGCCAAATCTATGCTTCACTTCCGCATTGTCACGTAAGTGTCCCTTCGAAAAGGGCTCGCGCTAAACACCACCTACTGTCCCTAGTTTTAGGATTCTCGCCCCTTTGTGCGGATGCTTCTTATAACACCTTCGATACGTTGTCGTTTTGGCGTAACCCAGAGTCACGATTTGGCGCTGTTAGTACGCTTCCTGAGGCTGCGCGGTAGCTTTCGCAGCCTTTCGTGGACGTCCTGGGTGGACGTACGTGGTAGAGGAACCGGGGGTATCGGCTGTGCAGGGCGCTCTAGCTGGCGCGAGCTTCGCTCGCAGGATCAAGTGCCACCCGATCCGCGGGCTGCCAGCCTGGCCCACGGGCGTGTCCGGGGAGGCTGACCAGAAGGGCGAGCGAGGAGCTGGCAAATACCACCACGCCGAGGATCAGCAGGGCTTGCGGCCAGCTGAGGCTGCTGGTCTTAAAGAGGAAGCCTGCAGCAACGGCGCCGAGATTGCCGCCGGCTCCGACGATGCCGGCGACGGCTCCGAGGGCGCGTAGGTTCACAAAGGGGACGACGGCGTAAGTGGCGCCGTTGGACATCTTGATGAACAGGCCGGTGACGAGCATGCAGCCGATCGCCAGGGGCAGAGCGCGTGCCTGCGAGAATGCGACCAGCGCGAGGCCTTCCATAGCAATAGTGACGGCCAGCAAGAGGGTGCGGCCGCGCAAGCCCCAGCGGGCGAAGCAGCGGTCACTGACGATGCCCCCCAGGGCGCGCGCGAAGAGGTTCATCATCCCGAATGCGCCGGCGGCGACGCCGGCGGCTTTGAGAGACAGCTTGAAGTAATCGACGAAGTAGAGGGCGGCAATGTTGTCGACGGTCAGTTCCATGCCGAAGCAAGCGGCATAGAGAATCGCGAGCGCCCAGACGCGGCCGTCGCGAAAGGCTTCCCAGAACGCTCCGCCGGCGATCGAGCGCGCGGGAATGAGTCCCTGGGCGCGGAGTTGTTTGAAATCTCCGTCGGCCGTGTCGCGGGTGAGCCGGTAGTACGCAATGCCGGTCAGGAACAGCGCGACGCCCGGTACGATCATGGCGAGGCGCCAGCCCCACCACGCTCCCGCTCCCAGGCTGAGGAAGCCGGCAAGCAGCAGCGGCATGACGATCTGGGTGACACCGCCTCCCAGGTTGCCCCAGCCGGCCGCCATCGCGTTGGCGGAGCCGACCACGTTGGAAGCGAACATCACGGAGGTGTGGAACTGGGTGATGACAAAGGACGCGCCGATGGCGCCGATGGCGAGACGGAATATAAGAAAGGTCGTATAATCGTGCGCCAGCCCGACTCCCATGACAGGCAGCGAGCCCAGGATGAGTAGCCACGCATAGGCGCGGCGCGGGCCTATGCGGTCGCACAGCCAGCCGATGAGCAAGCGCGCGAGCACGGTGATTGCCACCGACGCGATGATCGAGTTGCCGACCTGCTCTTTGGTAAGATGCAGCTCCTGACGGATGACCGGCATGAGGGGAGCGAGGCCGAACCATCCGAAGAAGCATAGAAAGAAGGCCAGCCACGACATATGGAACGCCCGCATGGGCACGCACCGGAAGTCGAGCAGACGGATGGACGTAGCTTTGTTGCGGAGGTTCACGGGTTTGCCCTTTCGTGGCGCAGGCGTGCCTGGGATTTTTCGACTCGGACGGCGCACTGTTTGTAATTGGGCTCGCGCGAGATGGGGTCGAAGGCGCTCTGCGTGACTTCGTTGGCGTTGGTCTCGAAGTAGTGGAACGGCATGAAGACCTGCCCAGGGCTGACGATCTCGGTCAACCGCAGCTCCACGCGCCGAACACATCCGCGGCGCGAAAGCACATCGACGCGATCGTGGCTGCGAAGCCCGAGGCCGAGGGCGTCGCGCGGATTCATCTCGAGCCAGGACTCGGGGGAGAGTCGCTCGAGGATCGGCACTGCTCGGGTCTTGGTGCCTGTGTGCCAATGCTCCACGGTACGGCCGGTATTGAGCACCAGTGGATACTCGCGGTTCGTCTGCTCGGGGAGCGGTTCCCAATCGGCGCAGATGAGGCGGGCGCGACCGTCATCCGTCTGGAACCGGCCCCCCTGGTACAAGCGAGAGGCGCCATTCGGCTGGCTACCTTCGGGAAACGGCCACTGCACGGCTCCGTGGCGCTCCAGTAATTCGTAAGTGATGCCCGAGTAGTCGCAGAGGCGACCGCGCGACACCTTGCGCCATTCCTCGAATGCGTCTTTGGGGCTGCGCCAACCGGGGTACAGTTCTTCGCGGCAGCCGAGGCGTTCGGCGATCGCTAGGAAAATGTCGAAGTCCGAACGAACTTCGCCCTGGGGCTCCACGGCTTTGTTAACCTTGCTCACGCGGCGTTCGGAGTTGGTGTAGGTGCCCTCTTTTTCGCCCCAGATGGCAGCGGGCAGGATGAGATCGGCGAGTTCGGTGGTGGGTGTGGGATGATAGCCATCCTGCACCACAAGGAATTCGAGGTTGGAGAGTGCTTGCCGCAGGACCGATTGATTGGGGAACGACACCAAGGGGTTGGTGGCGATGATCCACATGGCGCGGATGGACCGGCCGACGGCGCCTTCGACAATATCAGGATAGGCGAGGCCGCGTTTGCGAGGCAGGCGCGATTCGTCAACGTTCCAAAGAACGGCCAGCTCCTGGCGGGCCGCATCGTCATCGAATTTGCGATAGCCGGGGAGGCTGCTGGTGAAGCCGGCCTCTCGTGTACCCATGGCGTTGCACTGTCCGGTGATCGAAAACGGCGCTGCGCCCGTGCGCCCGATCTGGCCGGTTAGCAGCGCGAGGTTGCAAATGGCGTTGACCGTTTCGGTCCCCTTGGTGCTGTGATTGACGCCCATGGTCCAGCCGATGAAACCGGCTTTGGCGCGGCCGTACAGGAAGGCGGTCTTGTAAAGCTGATCTTCGGTGAGGCCAGTGATTTCGCAGACCTTCGCCGGCGAATAGTTTTCCAGGAAGCGCGCCAGATCATCTAATCCGGTAGTGTGGCGGTCAATGTAGGCGCGGTCGATCAGGTTGTGGCGGATCAGAATGTGGGCGATGCCGTTGAGCAGCGCCAGATCGGAGCGCGGCTTGAGAGGCAGGTGGAGATCGGCGAGCATGGCCGTCTTGGTGACGCGCGGGTCGGCGACGATCACGGTCTTGGACGGGTTCGCCTCAAGGTACTGGCAGAGAATGGGGTGGTTCTCAGCAATATTGGCACCGATGAGCAGGATGACGTCGGCGTTCTCGAGGTCTTCGTAAGCGCCCGGAGGTCCGTCGCTCCCGAAGGAGAGCTTGTAGCCGGAGACAGCCGTCGCCATGCAAAGCGTGGTATTGCCGTCGTAGTTGCTCGTGCCGAACCCCAACTGTACCAGCTTGCCGAGCGCGTAGAATTCCTCGGTTACCAACTGCCCGGTGCTGATGACGCCTAGCGCATTGCGGCCGTGGCGCCGCTGCGTGGCAGTGAAGCGGTCCACCATGGTGTCGAGCGCTTCGTCCCACCCGACAGGCACGAGTTTGCCGTGCTTGCGGAGGAGAGGTTCTTCGAGCCGGTTGGGCGCATGGATGGTGTGATGCTCGGAAAGTCCCTTGGGGCACAGTTTGCCGCGGTTGACGGGATGCGATTCGAGCGGACGGACGGCGACCGCGCGATTGCCGCGCACGCCGATCTCGATGCCGCAGCCGACGGAACAGTAGCCGCAGGTGGTCGGCACCCATTTGTCCGCGATGCGGCGCGAAGAGGTGTAGCCGGTCTCTGCATCGCGCGCGTAGGTGTAGTCGCTGGAGAGATTATCGATCCCGATTAAGCGGCGGAGATTCACAAGGAGACCTTGCGCACGTTGGCGAAGGCCGCGCCCATGGATTTGGGAACTACGCTGACAAAGAACAGCCATCTTCCCAGCAGCTCGCCGGCGAGGGCGAGGGCGAAGGGCGCGGCCGTCTGGTGCGAAAGGGGCGCCAGGATGCCCGCTGCGATCAGCAGAGACAGCCGGAGCAGGAACCGGCCTCTGAGCCTCCGCGAAAGCAGCAGCGACGAAGCGCGCAACTCGAAGGTTTCGGATTGTGACAACCAGATGAATTTGAGCGCCTGCACCGCCAACTGCAGCGCGGCGCCGGACGCCGCCATCCAGGCGACCCAGGGCACACCGGCCGCGGAAATCAGGCGCACGAACAGCGGGCCGAGCAACAGGGCGCTGGCGAAGAATTCGGCCGTCGTATAGCTGCTGAACCACGCCGGACGCGCGCGCACCTGGTAGATGCGGGCCGAGCAGGTGACGCCAAGCGAGCCGAAGGCCACGGTGGCGAAACCGATCCAGGGCCGCGCGCCTCCGTGCATCGGCAGGGTTGCGGCAAAGACGGCACCCGCGAAGGCGAACAGGGATAGGCTCAGGACTTCGCGGCTCAGCCACGAACGGCGGAGCCCGCGCATAGCACGCCACGCGTAGATGGGTCGGCCAATGTGGATGGTGGAGGCGAAGAGGCTGGCGGCGGCAAGGGCCACGGTCGCGATGGCGGAGATCCACAGGCGGCCACTGAGACCGGCGAGTTGGAGGAGCCAGAGAGTTCCGAATGCACCGAGGGCCAGTTGCGTGACGACCAGCATGAAGACCAGCGGCAGGTGCGGATCCTCGGGGTAGACGTGGCCTGTGTCCACGCGGCCGGTGTCGGGCGAAAGGGCGGCGGGCAGTGTGATCCGCGTGGTGGAGATGCTGTCATCGGCAGAGGGCAGGCCGGGAGCGTTGGCGCTGAGGTAGTCGGCCCGCCATTGCGCGACGTTCACGATTTCGATTTCGATCGCCTCCTCGGGGCACGCGTCGATGCAGGCGGGCGCCACGCCATCGGTGAGCCGGTTGTGGCACAGGTCGCACTTACCCACGACGCCGCGCTCGGGGTTGTACTGCGGCACGCCGTAGGAGCAGTTCCAGATGCAGTATTGGCAGCCGATGCAGATGTCGGCATTGTGCTCGACCACGCCGGTGAGCGCGTTCTTGGTGTAGGCTTCCGTGGGGCAGCCCATAAGGCAGGAGGGCTCGATGCAGTGATTGCAGCCCATCGAAAGGTAGTGGCGATGGGTGTTCGGGTAGTGACCGCCTTCGATTTCGCCGACCCGGCGCCAGTTGATGGCAGCGGGATTCCCGTTCTGCTCGTTGCAGGCGACGACGCAACACTTGCAACCGATGCACCTGGTAGCATCGAAGTGAAAGCGATACTGTTCGCCCGGCTGTGGGGTGCGCAGCGGGATGCGATTCGGCGGATTGCCGGTTGTCCGCGCCCGGGCAGGATTCGTCGTCCTGGCTAAGTAAGGTAAATCACTTTCCAGTAAAGGCAGTCCGGTCACTTCCCTGCTCCTCGATACACGTTCGCCATCCGTTCCTCGGTTCTCAAGAAACTCGGGATTTAGGCACTTACGGTGTGCGGGTGCTTCTATGGATTGAATTTGGCTCCGCAGTGAGCCTGAGGTGGGCGAACGAACGAGGCCCGTGACATGTCGCCCGGAAAGCCCGTTCGTTTCAGTAGCGATCAATCGCAGTCTACTCTAACGGGGACGGGATGGTAAAGGGGTTCCGGCAAAGAAATTATTGATGGGGAGGATAAATGATGCTCGCTTTCAAGCCGACGTAGGCCAGCCAACGGGCCGACCCCATAAGCGTTAACTTACGTCGTGGCGCGCGCACTCGTGCGGGCGCCACGATTTTAATTGAATTCTTACCGATTCGCAGTATTATCTCAAAGAGCCAAAAAGAATTGGTTTGAATTAACGACACTTCAGAGGAGGATTCTACGAGTGCGAAAGCAGGAGTTCGTGTGCAATGTATAGGGCGCAGTGCTGGCCCTGAGTGCGGCGGCCCAGACAGTGACGTGCGCGGATTCAATGAAGTCGACCGCGGCGTTTCCGCCGGTGACCGACAAGACCTGCATCGCCGCGCCGGTGAATCTCACGGGACTGGCCGAGCAGGCGAATCGACCTCTTCAGCTGGTTGCCGTTTCTGGCCTTGAACTGGCCGGCCAATGCCGCCACGTGCAGCGCGGATCAGAGCAAAAGCATTCTTGATGGCGCGGGTCCGCTGGTCTGGCAGACCTACTCGGGGGACAGCGACATCTTTGTCGGCCGGGGCCTGATGCCGGTGCCGTGGTGCAACGACTGGACGACGACGCGCGCGGCGGTGGTCAGACGGCTTCCCGCAAAGGTGAGGCTTGTGGGTCACTTTCGAGCAGAAGGAAACACCGCCAAGTCGTTCTTCGACAATGGCTGCAATTTTCAATGCCCGCCCAACACGCAGACGGCGGCTAAGCCCACACCGAGCTGAAGACGGACCTCACGCCCATCAACAAACCGGACCAAGTTGTGGCGTATCCGACGCAGGACGCCGCAGTGGCGCGATACAACGAAGCTTTCCGGAAATTGCTGGGGTCGTCGGTAAAGGAAGTGGTATCAGCAGATCAGCGTGCGGTGGACGGAGGAGACGCCACCCAATCCGAAACCGCTGATCCTGGGCAATCCGGTGCTGGAGACCTTTATCCAGGGATCGTCCAGTTGCCTGCCGTGCCACAACTTTTCGACCGTAGCTACCAAACAGGGGACTGTACCCGTGGACTTCAGCTTTACATTCCTGGGAGCGAAGTAAGCTGCGACGCCTCAGTCTTTCCGCTCGCTGGCGGCGCGCTGGACAAACACGTGGTAAACGACGGCATCCCAGGCGTTGTGTATGCCGACGAAGAGCAGCAGCATCACTGCGGACGCAACGCCAAACAGCGCGCCGCGCAGATAGAAACGGACGGCATAGGCGGACACCGCCAACACGAGGTATGCGGAGAAGGGCAGCAACGCGTGGAATAACCAGTCCTCGAATTCGGGCCGGTACGCATTTTGCGTGCGCATTCGTCTGACGATGATGAGGTCGTAAACGACGCCGGCCAACCCGACGCTCCCCCAGAAGGCCGCGGCCGAGCCGAGACCGTCCCAGGGAGCGCACAAGAACGCCGAGAGCCCGAGCACGGTCGCAAAGTGAACGATGGTGGGTGTGGCAAACGCGCGGGGGCCGTCGGGGTTGTTTGCCGCTTTCGGCAAGGCTGTGATGAGGCTCATCACGACGAACTGCAGACCGATGAGGGCGCCGGCGGACGACCCGACGATCACATAGAAGTTCTGCCATCCCACGAGTGGGTTCATCCTGCTATTTTTGCAAAACGCTCGAAGCGATAAGCTACCCGAGGACCTCCCTTTCGCCCATAGGCAGTTGGGCGACGAGAAGAGCGAACGGCTCAGTGTAGCGAGCGATCCTTAGAGGCCCGGCGTCCAAAGGGTCGAAGCCGAGATCGCGCATGAGCGCGGCGGCCGTGACTTTCGCTTTGCGGTCGTCGCCGCAATAGACCAGGCTCGGACGCACGGCCCTGCGCCGGGCGGCGTACACCGGAAACAGAACCTCGCTGGGCACAGTGTTGAAGGCCGAAACGATGCGGGACTTGGGGAGCCGTTTCGCCAACTCCTCGGCCCCGGAAGAAGTCTGCGCGATGATGAGTTCGGTGTTCTCGGCATTCATGGGAAGCGAACAGGTAAGGATGACGCGGCCGGACAGATCGCCGGCCTGTTGGAGGACGTCGTCCAACCGCGACCAGTGTATGGCAAGGAGGAGGACCGCCGATGCGCGCGCGGCATCGGCGGGTGCGCCCGCGCGCGCGTTTCGTCCGGCAGTGCGCGCCAGTCGATTCAACTTGCGTGTGGTGCGGGCGTAGCTGAATACGACATGGTGGCCGGCGCGGGCGAGAAGCGTTCCGAGTTTCGCGCCCATTAACCCGGAGCCAAGAATGCCAATTCGCATATAGTTCCTATTATTGTGGTTCGCAAGCGTATTGGTTCGTAGCACGAACGCAGACGATAAAAGACGACCATCTGCGCCACGATCAGGTGAGATATTGACGAATCACTGCGAACTGTTTACCGGCAGCTACGTATATATCTCCAAATGAGATCGTATGCTGCTGATGATGACGGTAGTCTTCATGAAACTGTTTACTAGCGGCCAGCGGATCGACGTTGCACTTTGTAACCAGGACGGTTTGAGCGAGTCCGTCATGTCCACCGCCAAAGCCGAAACGGAAGTAGTTTTTCGTCCGGTACAAGTGCAAATCGTCTGGCACGGTTGCGAAAATTCTCTCACCTCCCCGTTCGTCATTCGTCTATGGAAGGATAGGGTGCCCAGGACGGTCGGCCCTGCTTCGCTGGATGTCATGGGAAAGGCGTTTGTCGCCGGGCCTAACGGCGGTACCGTGGCCGACATATATCTTCCGGCGATCCGGGCCACGGCAGAGCAGCACGCTGCCGAACCGGGTGAAGTGATGGGCCTCGTGATCGCTCACGAACTCGGTCACTTACTTCTTGGTCCCGGTCATACTCCGGACGGCGTGATGCAGGCCGTTTGGGGCCAGAAACAGATCGATGCGGTTCGACAACGGCGGCTTCACTTCAACAAGGAAGGGGCGGAGCGGATTCGGCTTGCGATTGGGGTTCGCGCGGCTGCCAGGACAACGGATGACGACCGCGAGGAGCATTGAGTGACAACGCTCGCGACCTTCCCCCGCGAGCGTGTTGTCAATTGATCGAGGTGTTTGTCTGAACGGGCCGGCGGTATGCTGCGAGCGTGGGTAAGAAGGGCCTGCCGGGCATAGGAGAATCGATCAGAGTCACGCCACGCCGCGGGTCAAGTTCCCGTTCGATCAGGTTACGGTCGTTTAGCTCGCGATTCATTGCAGGGCCGCGTTGTGTTCCGAGATCAGCGGTCGCGCGTGTGGCGGCGTTGGCGCCCCGCCGCGGTATTGAGAGAAGCGAGTCAACCATATCAAGAAAAACGGCGGCCGATTGCCCGGTGTATCCGAACATACGAGAACTATTTTTATAGTTGACACGTGCACCCAACGCGCATATTCTACAGGCAGGATGGCACGGCGCAAGAAACCTCTTCACTCGCTCACGCCTCTGGAACTCGAGATCATGCAGGTTCTTTGGCGTGAGGGGCCGAGCAACGTACAAGCGGTTCATACGAAGCTCCAATCCGACCTCGCCTTCACCACGGTGCAAACGGTGCTCAACGTCCTCCACCAGAAGGGCCGCGTTCGGCGCACACTGAAGGGACGCGCTTATGAGTATCGCGCCGTGGAGTCGAGAGAGTCGGTCCTCGGCCAAACGGTACGAGATCTGGTCCGCCGAATGTTCGGCGGATCCTCCGAAGAGCTGGTGATGAGTCTGGTGAAGACCCGGCAGATCGATCCGGCGACACTCGCGCGCTTGAGCCGACGGATCGGCGACGCCGAAGAAAGCGAGCCCAAATGAGCAATGCTTTCTTGTTCCTGGCTTCTTACGCCATCAATGCCGCCTGGCAGATCCCACTCCTCGGGACCGTGGGATGGGGCCTTTCGCGATTGGTCAAATCGACCGGTCCGGAGTTACAGCACAAAATCTGGGTGGCCGCTTTGATACTGGCAACCCTCACGCCTGCCACACCGATTTTCCAACGCTATTTCACGCACCAGGCGGCCACGGCCCTCGCGAACGTGCCTCGTTCCCCGATGTTCGCTCCCGTCGCGGTCCACCAGGTCTCGCTCGCGGGAGCCGAAGTTGTCCTGCCGCCAGTCGCGATCTACCTGGTTTGCGGACTCTACAGCGCCGCTCTTCTGTTCTTTTCGCTGCGGCTGTGCTGGACCATCCGCTGCACAGCAGCGCTCGTTCGCAACGCAGAACCAACCTCGATAGAACCCGATTACCTGGCGATGTGGGAGACGTCGAAGAAGACGTTTGGCGTGCGAGAGGCCCTTTTGCGACACTCACATGACATTCCCGGCCCGGTGACGGCCGGCTTCCGGCACCAGGTTCTGTTGCTCCCGGCGACCTTCCTTGCGGAACATTCGCAAAGGGAATTCCTGGCTGTCGCCGGACACGAATGCGCCCACATCAGGCGCAATGATTTCCGGAAAAACGTATTTTACGAGGCCGCCGCTCTGCTGACTGCGTTTCATCCCGTGACCTGGTTCATGAAATCCCAGATCGCGCAAACTCGTGAAATGATCTGCGATCGAATCGCTGCGGAAGGTCTGTTGGACCGCCGGTCTTACGGGCAGTCGTTGTTGCAGCTCGCCTCCAAAATGCCGACCGCGCCGCCACCGCTTGTTTTTCATACGATGGCGATGTTTGACACAAATGTTTTGGAAAGGAGAGTTATGTCCCTAATGACCTCAATCCCGCGGGTCGGCCGCATACGGCGATACTTGTTGGCCGCGGCTGCAATACTTCTCTTGTCGCTGTGTGCCGGGGTGAACGGCTGGTTTACACAGTCCGTCGCCGCGAAGACCTCCAACCCGTCAACTCAGTCCGACTCGGCGGACAAAAAGGCGCAGAAGGCCGGCCCGGACCTTGACTGCACCTATTACGACAAGGGTGTCCCCCACCCGGGAACCTGTGGCTTCGATCCGAAAGACAAGACAAAATACCGCTGTTATTTGAACGCGGATCTGACCAAGAGCCAGATGCAAATCGGATGCCAGTCGAAAGTCCTCAAGGCGATGGGAGAAAAGAAATAGCTATTCCCGATAGTGAGGGGACGCTGTGTCCGTCGAAGCAGACCTGCTGGGGGTATTCGAAACCCATTCGCCCGACGGCATCCGAAAGGTGCTCGCCGCGGGGGCAAGCCCAACTGAGCCGATCCAAGGTATGCGGCCTGTCGACTCGCTGATCGCGATGTACCTTCGATCGCCGAGATTCACAGAGTGCCTGCAAGTCATGCTGGACGCCGGCGCTACGGTTGGCGATCCGCTACTCCAGGCAATTCTGCTCGACGACGACCACGGACTTCGCCAGCTCCTGGCGGGTTCCAGCGAAAGCCTGAAACGCAAACTGAGCTTTACGTCCGCCTTCACATCCTGCCGGGGCGTGTCGGCCCTGCACATCTGCGCCGAGTTCAACTCTGTCCGTTGCGGGCGTGTCCTGCTGGAGAATGGCGCTGAGGTGAACGCCCGGGCCGATCAGGATGGAGAGATTGGAGGGCACACCCCTATATTCCACACTTGTGAATAGTATCTTCAATTACTGCCGACCGATGATGGAGATTCTCGCCGACGCGGGGGCCGACCTCGATGTCCGCGTGAAAGCACTCCTTTGGGGAGAGTCGATGAGCTGGGAGACGGTCTTATTCGACCTCACTCCGATTTCCTACGCCCAGTGCGGTCTCTACCGGCAGTTTCATCGGCGCGAAGAGCACGTTTACAGCAATATCGAATTCCTCTATAGCAAGCGTTACGAAAAGGCGCCTCCATTGCGGAACATACCCAATAAGTACCTCGCCGCCGGACACTGATATTTTGGCCGCGAGGATGTGTGCCTTTCTCGAGCCTGCGCTGCCGTAAGGTCGATAGCTAGGTCCGGCGGAGCAGGGACTGTGCCCCGCATCCGCCGGTGGTCTTCGGGACCATTAACGGAGATTGCAATATACGATGTGCGCACCGCAGGGTGGATTTATTTTTTGCATGCCGAATGTCGCGAAAGTGTAATGTTATTTCTGCGGCATCTTCGACGCATTTCTACTGCGGGAAAGACCCTAGCCATGCGCTCCTGGTTTCGCCGGAAGCTTGCAGCGCCCCCCTATTCCGATTTGAGCGAGGCCATGTCGATGGAGAAGCGATACTTCACGTCGGCTTTGGCCAGCCTCTCGTAGGCTTCGTTAACCTTCTGAATGGGGATGACTTCAACCTCGGCCGTGATGCCGTGCGCGCCGCAAAAATCAAGCATCTGCTGGGTTTCGGCGATACCGCCGATGGGCGAGCCGGAGAGACTGTGGCGTCCGAAGATGAGGCCGAGGACGGATACCGGGAGAGGCTTTTCGGGCGCACCGACGATCGTGAGATTGCCATCGCGGCCGAGGAGCTGAATGTAGGCATTGATGTCGTGCTCGGCGGAGACGGCATCGAGAATGAAGTTGAAGCTGCCTCTGTGCTTCTGCATCTCACCGGAATTGCGCGAAACGACGACTTCGTCGGCGCCGAGACGAAGGGCATCGTCCTTCTTGCCGGG
>Ga0126381_100002377_pt1 | contig 20302 bp, 18 predicted proteins | sample PanSoiMetPlot_28_FD_96465 | JGI IMG/M metagenome (GOLD analysis project Ga0126381, IMG submission 96465) | Tropical forest soil microbial communities from Panama - MetaG Plot_28 | ecosystem: Environmental > Terrestrial > Soil > Tropical forest > Bulk soil | place: Panama | collected 2016-02-17
CATCGCCTTCACTGTCGTCGTAATATTGATAGGCGGTCGCCATCAACGCGCTCGCCCCCATTGAGGCGGTCACCGCCAGCGGCAGGAACAGGGTGTGGGCAAAACTGACATGGCCGAAGACGCCGGTGGAGCAGATGATGGCGCAGGCCGCGGCCCAGACCGGCGAGGTGATGCGCGTGTTTCGGGCGGTTGTGGCGGCAAGCTGCAACTGCGCCTTTAAGACGCGCGGCTCGCTCTCCTGGCTCTCCCTGATGGCACTGAAGATCGACACGCCGGAACCCGCTCTCCCAACGACCCATTATTGCTTCCGGCCTCTTAATAATTACTGATATCTTGGAATTTTATGTGAGCCCGATTTTGGCTCGCTTTTCATGGTTGAAGAAAAGTAAAACAGAGCCATGGCGACGCGATTCGCCCCTTTTCACCGACACGCCGTTCACCTAGATCAGACTGCCATGGCAAAGAACAATCCCGACCTTTTCGAAACCGCGCCCACGGGCTCCAAGGGCTACACCGCCAAGGACATCGAAGTCCTGGAGGGGCTTGAGCCGGTGCGCCGGCGTCCCGGCATGTATATCGGCGGCACCGACGTCAATGCCCTGCACCACCTGGCGGCGGAAATCCTCGACAATGCCATGGATGAAGCCGTGGCCGGCCACGCCACGCGCATCGAACTGGAACTCAAGCCCGGCAATGTGCTCCTCGTGCGCGACAATGGCCGCGGCATTCCGGTGGACCCGCACCCCAAGTTCAAGAACAAGTCGGCGCTGGAAGTGATCATGACCACGCTGCATGCCGGCGGAAAGTTCGACGGCAAGGCCTATGAAACTTCGGGCGGCCTGCATGGCGTCGGCGCTTCGGTCGTGAACGCGCTCTCCGAATGGATGGAGGTCGAGGTAGCCCGCGACCGCCACGCTTGGAAGATGCGCTTCGAGCGCGGTCATGCGATCGGCAAGCTCAAGGACCTGGGCACCGTCAACCGGCGCGGCACAGTCGTCAGCTTCAAGCCGGATGCCAAGATCTTCGGCGATGCACATTTCTCGCCGGCCCGGCTGCACCGCATGGCCAAGTCCAAAGCCTATCTGTTCCGCGGCGTGGAAATCCGTTGGATATGCGATCCATCGCTGATCAAGGACGAGACACCGGCAGAGGACACGCTGAAATTTCCCGGCGGGCTTCTGGATTTTCTGCGCTCCGAGATCGGAAAAGCCCAGACGGTGACACCACGCGATTTTTCGGGCCGCACCGAAAACAAGGACGGCCGCGGCGCCGTGGAATGGGCAGTCGCCTGGGCGCCGGCGCGCGACGCCTTTGCCCGCTCCTATTGCAACACCATTCCCACGCCGCAGGGCGGCACCCATGAACAGGGGCTGCGCAATGCGCTCACCAAGGCGTTGCGGGCACATGGCGAGCGCGCCAGCAACCGCAAGACCTCGCTGATCACCGCCGACGATGTGATGGATGCGGCCTGCGCGGTGTTGTCGGTCTTCATCCGCGAGCCGGAGTTCCAAGGCCAGACCAAGGACAAACTGTCGTCGCCGGATGCGCTGCGCCTGGTGGAAAATGTCGTGCGCGATCATTTCGACCATTGGCTGGCGGAAAGCCCGGCCGAAGCCGACAAACTCTTCGATTTTGTAGTCGAGCAGGCCGAGGATCGGCTCAAAAAGCGCCAGGAAAAGGAAGTCTCGCGCAAGGCAGCGACCCGCAAACTGCGTCTTCCCGGCAAACTCGCCGATTGCACCCGCGATGCGGCCGAAGGGACGGAGATTTTCCTGGTCGAGGGCGATTCCGCCGGCGGCAGCGCCAAGCAGGCGCGCGACCGCGCCATCCAAGCGATCTTGCCGCTCAGGGGCAAGATCCTCAATGTGGCCAGCGCCGGGCAAGGCAAGCTCCAACAGAACCAGGAATTGTCCGATCTGGTGCAGGCGCTGGGTTGCGGCACGGGCGCGAAATATCGCGAACAGGACTTGCGTTACGAGCGCGTGATCGTGATGACCGACGCTGATGTGGACGGCGCCCATATCGCATCGTTGCTGCTGACCTTCTTCTATCGCGAAATGCCGGAACTGATTGCCGGCGGCCATCTCTATCTCGCGATGCCGCCGCTTTACCGCCTGGCTCAAGGTCCCAAGACCATCTATGCCCGCGACGAGGCCGATCGCGACCGTCTGCTTAAAAGCGAATTCCGCGCCAACGCCAAGGTCGATATTTCCCGTTTCAAGGGCCTGGGCGAGATGATGCCGCAGCAATTGCGCGACACCACCATGCGGCCCGGACAGCGGACATTGATCCAGGTCCACGTCGCCGATGGTGAAGAAGCCGGCGACATGGTCGAGCGACTCATGGGTAAGAAGGCGGAATTGCGCTTCCAGTTCATCCAGGAAAACGCGCCCTATGCTGCGAATGTGGATGTCTAGCCACCCGGAACGGTGATGTGCCGGGCGAGGAAAGTTTGATCGCCCGCACCGGATGGCACGGCATCGTCCGGCCGAGCGTCCAATAGCGGTCTACCTTTAGCGGGAAGCCCGTGGCGCAATTCGATCACATCGAAGACATCGGGCTCGTTGCCTCTTGCCGTCAACACTGCATTGGCGCAGTCCGGCGTGTCGCAACTCACGCGCGTCGAGGGCGGCAAATTCGTGAAATGACGGTCATTGACGCTTTCCAGTGTAAGCGGCGCAGGAAACACCAGCATTATGCCGTCCGCCTGGGAGGAACCGTGCACAGCGATGGTGAGATGATCACCGCTGCGGCTGATGGTGGCATCCGGTGGCGAATTTTCTGCTGCCCCGGCGTCGCCCAGATAGCCGCGCCCGAACAAGGGAATCGAAGTGACGCCAGAGAAATGCCCGGCACTCGTAAATTTGGCAGGCAGGTGTTTCACCGGATCGGCGATCCATTCGGCGCGTCCGTCACGCTCGACATAGTGAATATTGAGCCGCTCTGGCGAAGCAGGACTGAAGGGTGGCAAAAAGCCAGCAGTCACGGCAAAGAGAAGCGCCAGTCCCGCCGATACTAAGGCTGAGAAGGCGGCGCCTTCTCGTGTCATGAGCGGGATCAGGGCCATCAAGGAAAATCCAGCGCTGATGGTAAAAAGGGGATGTGCTGCAAGACCCATGATCGCTTCGCCGCTTGCCGCCAGATTGAGCCAGGTGAAAGCACAAGCGATGGCTCCAATCCAGGCGGCAAGGCGCCAGGTGCCCTCTCCCATGCGCGCCGCCACCAGGAGGGTGACTGCTGCGACCAGGGACGGGAATAGAAAATAGGGGCTGAAACCCGGCAGAAATACCGCCACCACCGCGCCCAGGCCCGAGATCCAAAGCCATGCCGCGACCGCGCCAGCACCTAGTCTGGTGGCCAGGAGTGCCACGCTCCAAACGCCGAAGAACAGCGACACGCGTAGCGCCCAGGGATGCGCGAAAGACGGGTCCGGCTGCCCGGAAATCAATGCCGCAATTTCATGCAGGAGAAATCCCGCGACCACGCCGCCGATGAGAAGAAGCGGCGGCATGAGAAAGGCAAAAAGCGGTCTCGACGCTGGGAGCGAAGCCCCTCGGCGTCGCCGTCCTGCCACCGCAACACCCAGGAACGAAAACAGCGAAAGCGGCAGCGCCCAGTTCTTCGGCATTCGCGGTAACCAGAGACCTAGGACATCGAAATAGATCGCATCGCCGCTCTTGAGCGTTGCGAAGTCCTTGCCCGCCAATGCGGTCACCAGGCCAAGTGCGGACTCGCCCTGCTGCTGCAGAGCCCGGGGATCGAGATTTTCCCGTCGGTCGCGGGGCGTATGATAATGCGCGACATTGCCAATGAAGGAGAAATTGTAGCCGGTAAACCCGGCTTGGAGAAATGGCGTGAGGTCGGTGTCGTTGGGCAGGATTTTATAGATTTCCGCATAGAGCGAACTGGTTGCCAGATGCGGCACGGCTTGTGCGTAAAGCTTCACCAATTCTCCATCGCCGGGACTGGTCTGGAAAAGGAAGCTGCGGCCTTGATTGCCCCGGGATTCCAGATTGATCACCACGCCGACCCGCGAGCGCCAGGAGGGATCGGCCAGAAAGGCATTGGCGCCCAGCATGGCGTTCTCCTCGCCGTCGGTGATGAGCGCGAGGATGGGATGTCGCGTGTCCAACCCTCGTGCTTTAAGGGCGCGGATGGTCTCCAGGATGATGGCGACACTTGAGCCGTCATCTCCTGCGCCTGGCCCCGCCGCCACCGAGTCCATATGCGCCATTAATATGATCGCGGGAGCGGAGCCCGGCGCCACTTCGCCTATGATGTCCGTCACATGCGCGCAGGTAACCGCGCGCCAGCGCGCTTCGCCATAGCAACTCATGGCCGGGAGCATGTCGGTCTTTACTCCCAGTCGCGCAAATTCGGTTTGAAGGCGCGCATGCACAGCGGCATTTTCCGCCGAGCCGGCGGGATGCGGACGTTCAGGGCCCAAAAGGCGCGCGAGCGTCTGATCCGCGCGAGCGGCCGAGAATTGCTCCGGCGGCGCGGCAGCCCCGAGTGAAGCCGGCCGGTACTGGCCGTAGAAACAAAACAGCCAGATCACGACGGCAATGAATCCGATCAGCCAATTGCGCATGGAAGTGACCGCCCTGCCCCGCGCAGGCTCGCGCGAAGGAGGCCTCGAGCGCAACCGGAACGTTTGGCCGATGTCACCGTTATTTTCTCTGCAATAGAGAAGGTGAGGCCCACTCGACGGGCCAGACCGCTTTTTTCACCTTCGGCGGCGCCCGGTGCCCCCTCCGCCGGGCGTTTGCTCCCATGATTAACCCTGTGGCCTTTATTGACTTTTCAAAGTTTCTTCCTATTTTGCGACGCGTGGGAGCGGGCGGCCAATTCGGGTTGCCAGGCTTGGGCGCGGCGGACGCGCCCCTTATCAGGAGCGTGCTACGGCCCAAGTAACGATCTCCGGCGCGGAAGCCGGAACCAGCGAAGTTGCAACCAGTTCTTCATCCCCGAGTGGTTTTGACGGCCTGGGTCTCTCTCAAGAAATCCTCAAAGCCGTGGCTGACACCGGCTACGCCCAGCCGACACCGATCCAGGCGCAGGGCATTCCCATTGTGCTTGAGCGCCGTGACCTGATCGGCATCGCCCAGACCGGGACGGGCAAGACCGCCAGCTTTACGTTGCCCATGATCGAGATGCTTAGCCGTGGCCGCTCCAAGGCGCGCATGCCGCGTGCGCTGGTCCTGGAGCCTACCCGCGAACTGGCGGACCAGGTTGCGGAAAGCTTCAACCGCTACAGCAAATATTCCAAGCTTAGCCACGCGCTTCTGATCGGCGGCGTCTCGATGGACGACCAGACCAAGAAGCTGGACCGCGGCGTAGATGTGCTGATCGCCACGCCTGGCCGACTGCTCGATCATTTCGAGCGGGGGCGGCTGATGCTGTCCCAGGTCAATATCCTGGTGATCGATGAGGCGGACCGGATGCTGGATATGGGCTTCATCCCGGATGTCGAGCGCATCTGCAAGCTTCTACCCTTCACCCGCCAAACCTTATTCTATTCCGCTACCATGCCGCCCGAGATAAGGCGGCTTACCGATCAGTTCTTGCACAATCCGGCCAAAGTCGAAGTGGCGCGTCCCGCCACTACCGCTGCTAATATCACTCAGGAGCTGGTGGAAATTCCCGCCAATGATTGGGCCAAGCGGGAGGCCCTGCGCCGTTTGATCCGTGAGAACGAAGCCACGCTCAACAACGCCATTGTTTTCTGCAACCGTAAACGCGATGTGGACGTGGTGGCCAAATCTCTGGCCAAGCATGGTTTTGATGCCGCGCCGATCCATGGCGATCTCGACCAGTCTGTGCGGACCAAAACCTTGGACAAGTTCCGCGCTGGCGAACTAAAAATTCTAGTTGCCAGCGACGTGGCTGCGCGCGGGCTTGATGTGCCCAGCGTAAGCCATGTGTTCAATTTCGACGTGCCGATCCATGCCGATGACTATGTGCACCGCATCGGCCGCACCGGCCGGGCCGGGCGCAGCGGCCATGCCTATATGTTGGCCAGCCATCGGGACGCTAAATATGTGGACTTCATCGAGAAGCTCACCGGCAACAAGCTCAGCCGCCGGGCGATGACCGATATCGAAGTGCGTGATGATCGTCCCCGCAAAGACCACCCAAAGGGCCGGGACCGGGACCGCCGTGGCAAGCCGCGCGACCGCCGGCCGCCGGATGGAAAATTCCACGGCCACGTCGCCCCGACCGAACCGGTGCGGGAGGCGCGGGTGGCCGCCAGTGCGCCTAACCCTGCCATCCTGGACGCACCCCTGCCGGATCGGCGTGCCGACACCAAGCCGCATGCCGAGAAAAAAGCCCATGACAAGGCGCATCGGCGCGGTCCTGCGGAGAAGGAGCCAGTGGACAAGAGCCAGCTCCCGGCCTTTCTGTTCCGTAAGGTACGCCTGCCCCAAGATTAAATCTCGGGCCTGGGCCAATTAGCGGTTTTTTGCCGACCCCAACCCCAAAACTGATAAAGTGCCTCCTTACGAAAGATGCGAGAGGCTTGGGGGCCGACGTGTTAAAATTTGACCGTGAGCAGGCGCTTGCCAGGGCCGCAATTGAGCTTATGAGCGAGTCGGGCGTCGCGCCCACGCCGGGCAATTTCGAGATTTTCTTTCTTCACACCGCCGGCGAAAGCGCGCCGATCAGCCAGGCAATCACCAAGACCCGGGCCGAGAAGAAGCCCTTTACTCCCGAGTTGCTGCAAAATCTGCGGACGCTCGCCCATGCCGACGCTCCCGCCATCGAGCAGCTCGGCGATGGCATAGATTCAATCATTGCTGACGTGCTTAGACGCCTGAGCGATGCGGGGCGGGACGCAGGCGAATATTCGAGCACCTTGTCGGCTGCAACTGGCGCCCTTGGTACCGACCGTTCGCTTGCTGATACGCGCCAACTGATAAACAACCTGCTGGCGGCCACACGTCAAATGGAAAAGCGCGGCAAAAGCCTGGAGCTGGAACTACAGAAATCCTCGACCCAGGTGCATGAATTGCGCAGCACGCTGGACAACGTGCGCAAAGAAACCCTGATCGACCCCTTGACTGCAATCGGCAACCGCAAGGCTTTCGATGCGGCGCTCGGGGCAGCGGAGAAACAGGCGGAATGCGGCGAAGTGATTTCTCTGTTGATTTGCGATATCGATCATTTCAAGAAATTCAACGACACCTGGGGTCATCAGACGGGCGACCTGGTGTTGAAGGTCGTGGCCGGTTGCCTGTCGGAGAATATCAAGGGCCGCGACCTGGCGGCCCGCTATGGCGGGGAAGAGTTCGCCCTGGTGTTGCGCGGCGCGGCGCTCGAAGGCGCTATCCAGGTGGCCGAACAAATCCGCCGATCGGTGGAAGGCCACCGGCTGGTAAAACAATCCACCGGCGACGTGGTCGGGAACATAACCGTCTCGATTGGCGTCGCGGAGTTTGGGCCGCGCGAGCAAGCGGAAGCGGTGGTGCGCCGGGCCGATGCCTGCCTCTATGGCGCTAAGCGCAACGGCCGCAATCTGGTGATTGCGGAAAATGATCCAAGAATGAAAGAGGCGGCCGTCGACGCCGCCTAGCCTCAATCCCCGCCAGAGGCTTTGTCTCGCGGGGATGGCCGCTGGTGCTCGCGGTCGGCGCAATATGGGCTAACTTTCACACCGGAGGGCGAAGATGCGGACGGATTTCGAGCGCTGCTATGTGATCAGGCGGGACGGCGTTGCGGTTATCACCCTCAATCATCCCGAGACCATCAATGCCGCATCCTTCTCCATGATGCAGGGCTGCCTCAAGGCGATGGATTTAGTCGAGACCGATACCGCCTGTCGCGCACTTGTCCTGACAGGCGAAGGACGCGGCTTCTGCTCCGGCGCCAATCTCGGCGAGCCGCCGCCTGAAGGGGCCGATGCCGGCGAGATGCTGGAGCGGACTTATCATCCTTTCCTGCGCCGCCTTCGCGACACACATCGTCCCGTCGTCACCGCGCTCAACGGGCCCGCTGCCGGAATGGGCGTGAGCCTGGCCTTAATGGGCGACCTGGTGATCGCGGCCCGTTCGGCCTTTCTGGCGCTTGGCTTCACCCGTCTTGGTCTGGTGCCAGACGGTGGTTCGACCTGGCTTCTGCCGCGGCTTGTGGGACTCGCTCGGGCGCGGGAGCTGGCGCTATTGGGCGACCGGCTCCCGGCGGAAAAGGCGCACGCCTGGGGTTTGATCCACAAGGTGGTGGATGACGAGATGGTGCTGGATGCGGCCTTCGCATTGGCCGCCCGCTTGGCGGGAGGCCCGAAAGCCATCGCCTTCACCCGCAGATTGTTCTGGGAAAGCACGCATTTGACCTTCGAAGAACAGTTGAAACGGGAACAGGCGGCGCAAAGCAAAGCTGGCGCCACAGAAGATTTCCGAGAGGGTATCGAAGCGTTTTTTGAAAAACGCGAACCTAGTTTCAAAGGCAAGTAGCTAGCGGCGCTTTTCCGCCGCCTTCTTTTTCGGCGTCTTGTGCTTTTTCTTGGCGGCTGGCCCGCTTTTCGCCACGGCAAACGCGGCGCGCGCCCACTCCGCCAGTTCGTCCGGATCGTCGTAAAGCCGGTCGGGCAATTCGTAATAGGAAGTGAGCACGCCTTCGGCGTTCTTGAACTCGTAATAGAGGGGCCCGGTGCCTTCGGCAATAAAAGCTCGGCGGCTTTCCTCACTGGTTTTGAAATAAATCCGCTCGTTATAGACGATCCCAAACATCAGACCATCGCGGAATAGGCCTTCGGCGCCAAACATGCGGCGCACCGCGATCCTGCCGAAGGGCGCAAAGAGATCGTCGAAGCGATCGGGACTCCCTGTCATCAATGCGCTTCGGCAGGAGTGATCGAGACCGACTCGCCGCAGCCGCAGGATGCGGTTTGATTTGGGTTCTTGAAGATGAAGCGCGAGCCGAGCTTGGTGGTCTCGAAATCCATCTCGGTGCCGATCAGGAACAGGATCGCCTTTGGCTCGATAAAAATCTTCACGCCTTGATCCTCCACCACCTCGTCCAACGGACTGGTGGTCTCGGCATAATTCATGGTGTAGCTCATGCCGGCACAGCCGCCATTAGTGACGCCTACCCGCACACCCAGATATTTCCCGTCAGCTTCAACCATGATCTGACGCAGCCGAACCGCCGCGGCCTCCGTGAGCCGCACGGGTTTGGGACGTTCTCGTCTTGCCGCTCTCTTTTCCATCAGTACATGTTTAGTTCGAGTTTGGCTTCTTCGCTCATCCGGTCCGGCGTCCAGGGCGGATCGAAGGTCATATTGACCTGCACCTGGCCAATGCCTTCGACCTTTTCCAGAGCTGACTTGACATTGCCGGGCATCTCGCCCGCCACAGGGCAGTTGGGCGCGGTCAAGGTCATGTCCACAGTGACATCCATCCGGTCGGACACATCCACTTTGTAGATGAGCCCCAGTTCATAAATATCAACCGGTATCTCCGGATCGTAAACGGTCTTGAGCGCAGCCACCAGCTTGGAGGTGAACGCGTCCAGTTCCTGGGCGCTGGGAACCGACTGGAGGGCTTCGCTCAAGGCGCGCCTCCGCTGATTTCGCCCTCGTCGAGAGCATTCCTAAAAGTGTGCCATGCCAGGGTGGCGCATTTCACCCGCATTGGAAATTCGGAAATTCCCGCCATCGCATCCAATTGCTCGCGATCTTCCAGCGCGAGGTCCGATGCCTCTTCGCCCTTTACCAGATGGAGGAAACCATTCATGAGCTTCTGGGCCTCAGGAAGTGTCCGCCCGGCAAGCATCTCGGTCATCATCGACGCCGAAGCCTGGCTGATAGCGCAGCCCTTACCTTGGAATCTGATGTCGGCAACTCGGCCGTCCCGATCAAGAGCAAGCATCACCGTGACGCGGTCGCCACACAAAGGGTTGTAGCCCTCGGCTTTGTGCGTTGCATGTTCCAGCGGACCAAAATGTCGCGGATGACGCGAATGGTCGAGGATGACTTCCTGGTAAAGCTCGCGCAGCGACTCGTCCATGATTAACTCAAAATCTTCCGGGCCTTTGCCAGCGCTTCCACCAACGCATCGACATCTGCCCGGTTGTTATACAACGCAAAACTGGCGCGGCTGGTTGAGGCCACGCCAAACCGCTCCATCAGGACTTGCGCGCAGTGATGACCGGCCCTCACCGCCACGCCCTCGCGGTCCAATATGGTGGCGACGTCGTGGGCATGCATCCCTTCCGCCTCGAAAGATAGGATTGCGCCCTTCCCCGGCGCATCGCCAATCACCCGGAGCCAGTTGAAGTCACGCACCCGCTCACGCGCATAAGAAAGTAGAGCGTGCTCGTGCGCCTTTATGGCGGCGCGGTCGAGCCCCATCAGATAGTCGAGCGCCGCCGCCAGACCTACCGACTCGATGATCGGTGGCGTGCCCGCCTCGAAACGCGCAGGCGGATCGGCATAGCTGACCAGATCTCGCGTCACTTCGCGGATCATCTCGCCACCGCCGTTGAATGGCCGCATGGCCTTGAGATGCGTCCGCTTCGCGTAAAGGGCGCCGATGCCGGTTGGGCCGTAAAGCTTATGACCCGTGAGCGCGTAGAAATCCACGTCCAGCGCCTGGACATCGACCATCTCATGCACCGCGCCCTGGCAACCATCAGCGAGCACGGGCACGCCCTTGGCATGAGCACGGGCCACGATCTCCTTGAGCGGCGTGACTGTGCCAAGCACATTCGACATATGGGTGATGGCAGCAAGCCTGGTCCTGGGACTGATGCTTGTGGCGAACGCCTCTACATCCAGGCTTCCGTCATTCTTCACATCCACCCATTTGAGCACGGCACCATTGCGCTCCCGCAGGAAGTGCCAGGGAACGATGTTGGAATGATGCTCCATTACGGACAGCACGATCTCGTCGCCCGGCTGAATGCGGGGCGCGAGGAAGGCGTAGGAAACAAGATTGATCGCTTCTGTCCCGCCCTTGGTGAAAATTATTTCGTTCTCACTTGTGGCATTGAGGAATTTCTGCACCGTGCGGCGTGCAGCCTCGTAGGCGTCAGTGGCGGCGGCGGAAAGGAAATGTACGCCGCGATGGACATTGGCATAGTCGCTCTCAGCAAAACGCGTCATCGCCTCGAGCACTAATCGTGGCTTCTGCGCCGAAGCGGCGCTGTCCAGATAGGTCAGGCGTTTGCCATAGACTTGGCGCGCCAGGATCGGGAAATCTGCGCGGGCCCTTACTACGTCGAATGTGGGGATGATGTTGGCGGGCGCGGTCATACCGTCACCTCGTCGAGCGCGCGACTGACGGCGCCGCGCACAGATTCGCGCAGATCCGGGCCGGTAATGCAGGCCATCGCGTCTTCCAGGAAGGCATGGAGCAGAAGGTGCCGCGCCTCTTTCTCGGGAATTCCGCGCGCCTTGAGATAGAACAGGGAATCGGCGTCGAGGTCGCCCACCGCCGCGCCATGCGCGCATTTGACGTCGTCCGCCAGGATTTCCAACTCGGGTTTCAAATCCGCTTCAGCCCTGGGACCAAGCAACAACGCCTTCGCCGTCTGCCGGCTGTCAGAGCCATCTGCGTTCGGCTTGACTGTTACCTTGCCCTGATACACGGCCTGGGCGCCGCCGCCCACAACATTCTTGAACAATTGCAGGCTCTGAGTTTGCCCCACTTCATGCGTGACATGCGTCGTGATGTCGGCATGACTTTGGTCCGAAAGGACGCTCACGCCCGAGAGGTCAACGCTGGCCCCCTCGCCTTTGAGCGCGATGGTCAGTTCCAGGCGGGACAGTCTGGCGCCGAAATTGGCGAAATGCGCGCGGTATTGCGCATCGTTGGCCAAGGTCATGGAGATTTCTTCCACCTGCACGGCCGAAGAATTGGGCGCGACGCGGACATGATCCAACCGCGCATTGCGGCCGAGCACGATCTCAAAACCGGCATTGCGCGTTTCCCCGCCCCCGCAGCGTTCGAGCAAGGTGAGCGAAGCGCCCTCCTGCAGCACCAGAAGGGCCCGAACATGACCCTGGCCCAGGAAATCGAGCGCCAGCGGCGCTTCGACGTGGGTATTCTTGTGTACTCGGAGTGCAATGCCGCCCTGCGCCTTCGCAAGCGAAACCGCGCTCACCGCGTTGGTCGAAAGTTTTCCGTAATGAGCGTTCACCCAATCGGGCCGGTTTGCTTCGTCGAGCGAAAATGCCTCAACGCCGTGGGGCAAAGGCCCGACAAGAGCTCGCGCGCTGTCTTCGCCGAAACCGGCATCGCCCAAAACTCGCGCAAGATCGGAATATTTCCATTCCTCGATGCGGCGTGTGGGAAGCGCCAGCGTCATGCCGCGTCCCTTATGATCTGTTCATAGCCCTTGGCTTCCAACTCTAGCGCCAGTTCCTTGCCGCCTTCGGCCACAATGCGCCCCTTGGCCAGAACATGCACGCGGTCCGGCACGATGTAATCCAAGAGGCGCTGATAATGCGTGATCAAGAGCATGGCGCGTCCCGGCGCTCGCATGGAATTGACCCCTTCGGCCACCAAGCGAAGCGCATCGATGTCCAGTCCGGAGTCCGTTTCATCCAGGATCGCCAGCCTGGGCTCGAACAAGGCCATTTGCAGAATCTCCAGCCGCTTCTTCTCGCCGCCGGAGAACCCCACATTCAGGGCGCGTTTCAACATCTCTTCCGAGACGTTCAGGGTCGCCGCTTTCTTGCGCACCGCCTTCAATATGGCCACGGCGTCCAACTCGGTTTCGCCGCGAGCCCGGCGCTGAGCATTGATTGCGCTTTTCAAAAACATCATGGTGGTGACGCCGGGAATCTCCACCGGATATTGCATTGCAAGAAAAATCCCCTCGGCCGCGCGTTCTTCCGGCGCCAGCGCCGCCAGGTCCTTGCCCCGATAACGGATGCTGCCCTCGGTGATCTCATAGCCCGCGCGTCCGGCAAGCACATAAGACAAGGTGGATTTGCCCGAACCATTCGGTCCCATGATGGCATGCACCTCGCCCGCATCCACTCGAAGGCTCAGGCCTCTGAGAATATCCTTGCCGTCCACAGCGACATGAAGATTTTTGATCTCCAGCATGTTCAACCCACCGAGCCTTCCAATGAAATGCCCACCAGTTTCTGTGCCTCGACCGCGAATTCCATCGGCAATTGCTGCAGTACTTCCTTGCAGAAGCCGTTGACGATCAACGCAACCGCCTCTTCTTGGCCGAGGCCTCGCTGCAGGCAATAGAAAAGCTGATCCTCGGCGATCTTCGAGGTGGTGGCCTCATGTTCCACGCGCGCAGAGGGATTGCGGCTTTCGATATAAGGCACGGTATGGGCACCGCATTCCGAGCCAATCAACAGTGAATCGCATTGGGTGAAATTGCGGGCATTGTCGGCCTTGCCATAAACACTCACCAGCCCGCGATAGGTGTTTTGCGCCCTTCCCGCACTAATGCCCTTGGAGATGATGCGCGAGCGGGTGTTCCGGCCCAGATGGATCATCTTAGTGCCGGTATCGGCCTGCTGGAAATTGTTGGCGATGGCGATGGAATAGAATTCGCCCACGGACTCATCGCCTCTCAGAATGCAACTAGGGTACTTCCAAGTGATGGCGGAACCGGTCTCGACTTGGGTCCAGCTGATCTTGGAGCGCGCGCCCCGGCAATCGCCGCGTTTGGTGACGAAATTATAGATGCCGCCCTTGCCATCTTCGTCGCCCGGATACCAGTTCTGCACCGTGGAATATTTGATTTCGGCATGGTCCAACGCCACCAGTTCGACCACAGCGGCATGGAGTTGGTTCTCGTCGCGTTTTGGCGCGGTGCAGCCTTCCAGATAGGATACGTAGGCGCCTTCATCGGCCACGATTAGGGTGCGTTCGAACTGGCCGGTCTCGCTCGCGTTGATGCGAAAATAGGTGGAAAGCTCCATCGGGCAGCGCACACCCTTGGGCACATAAACAAAGGTGCCGTCGGAGAAGACCGCCGAGTTCAGGGTAGCAAAGAAATTGTCGGTGACAGGCACAACTGTGCCCAGATACTTCCTCACCAGTTCGGGATAGTCTCGGATCGCCTCCGAGATCGGACAGAAGATGACGCCCGCCTCGTTGAGCTTTTCCTTGAAGGTGGTGGCGACCGAAACGGAATCGAACACTGCATCAACCGCGACGCCCGCCAGCGCCATCTGCTCGGACAAAGGGATGCCCAGCTTGTTGTACGTCTCCAAGAGCTTGGGATCTACTTCGTCCAGCGATTGCTTCTTGGGCTGGTTTTTCGGCGCGGCGAAATAATACGCGTCCTGATAGTCGATGGACGGGTAATGCACCTTGGACCAGGTGGGTTCTTTCATGGAGACCCAGCGGCGAAAAGCGCCCAGACGCCATTCCAGCATCCATTCCGGCTCGCCCTTTTTGCCCGAAATAAAGCGCACCGTGTCTTCATTGAGCCCCTTGGGTGCGCGCTCCATCTCGATATCGGTGACGAAGCCGTATTTGTATTTCTCGCCGAGTTCGGCGACTTGCTGTTTGGTTTCAAGCGCGGCGGAGGACATGCTCTCTCCTCACGCGGCGGCGCGCGGATGGGCGCGCTGCCAGAGTTTTACCAAAGACGTCACTACGGCATCGGCGTCGGACTTGGTGGAGTTCCATCCGAAACTCACCCGGATCGAGGAATATTCGTCCGCCACGCCCATTGCCGCCAACACATGCGATGCGGCGATCTTTCCCGAGGAACAGGACGAACCCGAACTCACCATGACGCCATCCAGGTCAAGCGCAATCACCATATTCTCGGCCGAAAGTCCCGGCAGCGCGACATTGGAGGTGTTGGGAAGTCTGGGGACGGCTTCGCCCATGACCACGCTTTGCGGCAGCATGTCCTTCAACGCGCGCTCGAATCCGTCACGCAAAACGGTGACACGCGACCGTTCTTCATCGTTTGATAGAACCGCCTTCGCGGCAGCGCCAAACCCAGCAATACCGGCGAGATTTTCCGTGCCTGCCCGCAACCCTTTCTGCTGGCCGCCACCCAATAATTGCGGGGCGAGCGGCGTGGCCCCGCTCACAACCAAGGCGCCAACGCCTTGTGGCGCGCCCAGCTTGTGCCCAGAAAGACTCATGCAATCGCAAAGATTGGCGTCGAGCGGAATCTTACCTGCCGCTGTCACCGCATCGACCAGCAAGAGCGCACCGGCTCCGCGGCACAAACGTGAAACCTCCATGATAGGCTGCACCACACCAGTCTCGTTATTGGCACTCATCAAAGCCACTACGGCGCGGCCTTCGTCCGCCTTGAGCAGTCGGATCAGGACCTCGATGTCCACAACACCGTCCGCCGTTACGGGCACGATCTCCAGCCGCGTGTCGGCAACACGCTCTGCAATCGTTTCGGCGGTTTTGAGCACGGACTTATGTTCGATGGCCGAAACCAGCAACCGCGTGATCGGCTTGTTCACGTCGGCCGCTGCTTCAACCATGCCCCGGAGAGCCAGCGCGTTGGCTTCGGTAGCGCCGCTCGTGAAAATTACCGAATCGGATTCCGCTCGGACCAAGCGGGCAACCTCGTCGCGCGCCTTCTCGACCATAGCGCGCGCGGCTCGGCCACCAGCATGAATTGAGGACGGATTGCCGGTGATCGATAGCGCGCGTTCCACCGCCTCACGGGCTTCCGGCCTGAGCGGCGCCGTTGCATTGTGATCGCAATAGGGCATGTCGTTTAGGCCGCTTCGAAATCCGGTGACGCCCCGTCGCTGCCGACGCTATTGCCTTCGAAATCATTGCAGGGCCGGGAACGCCCCAGCACGCGCCGTTCCACCACATCGGCCAGCGATACCGAAGAGAGGAACACGTGGATCTGTTGACCCAATTCTTCCCAAAGATCATGTGTGACGCAGCGCGCACCCGTCTTTGTGCAGCCCTTGGAACCATTGGGGCGGCAGCGCGTGGCAGCGATCGGCTCATCAACAGCCACGATAATGTCCGCGATGCGAAGTTCGCCCGATGGCCGCGCCAAACGGTAGCCGCCGCCTGGGCCGCGCACGCTGGTGACCAGCCCGCCGCGCCGGAGCTTGGCGAAAAGTTGCTCCAGATAGGACAGCGAGATGTCCTGGCGTTCCGCGATGTCGGCCAGGGCCACCGGTTTGGACTGTTCATGAGAATCCGCGTGGGCAGAGTGTCCGGCCAAGTCGGCCATCGCCATCACCGCATAACGCCCCTTGGTGCTTAGCCGCATTCCCGATCTCCTTAAAATAGCGGCGTTTTTTCTTAGGTACGGGCGCCTTCCTTGGTGTAAGAAGCGCGGCCCGCTCTGGAAAAAAGCCTCCGACTCCGGCATCAGGGATATAGATTTCCCGACCAGCACGGTCAAGTATTTGACTGTTTACGCCCGCCATCTTGCCAAACCATTGAGAATGAACAGATTTTCTAGTGATTTCGGCAATCCTAAACCCGAGTTGTACGCTATGCTAAAGTTGCAGGCCCGCCAGGCGGGGAGGCTTCGTGCCTGATATCATTCTCCCGGGTTCCGCCGGCCGAATCGAAGCCCGTTATCAGCGCCAGAAAACCCCTGGCGCGCCCATGGCGTTGGTCCTGCATCCCCACCCCCAGTTCGGGGGCACCATGAACAACCCCCTGGTTTACGACCTGTTTCATATGTTCCATGGATTGGGCTGTACCACGGTGCGTTTCAATTTCCGTGGCGTGGGGCGTAGCCAAGGCACGTTCGACAATGGTTCGGGCGAACTATCCGACGCCGCGGCTGTGCTGGATTGGATGAACACGCTTTATCCCAATCCTTCTCATGTCTGGGTCTGCGGCATCTCGTTCGGCGCCTGGATCGGCATGCAACTTTTGATGCGCCGGCCCGAGATCACCGGGTTCGTCTCGATCGCGCCGCCGGCCAGCATGTATGATTTCGCCTTCCTGGCGCCCTGTCCGGCCTCTGGACTGATCGTCCATGGCACCAAAGACAATGTGGTGCCCGAAGCCGATGTGCAGAAACTGGTGGACCGCTTGACCGCCCAAAAGGGCATCAAGATCACCTACGAAAAGATCGATGGTGCCAACCACTTCTTCGACAAGCGCGAAGCTGAAGTGGTGGAGACGGTGAAAGACTATGTCTCCAACATGATGAGCAAACCCAGAGAGGGAAGATAACGCGCATTGATTTTGCGTTCTGGATTCGTCGCGCGTGCTCGCGTGCTATACGCACGCTCGCGACACTCCTGTCCGATTGTTACGATTTGCGATGAAGCTTCCCGCCCGTCATGGGTTCCTTGACGCCGGTGGTAGTTGGCAACGACAGGGGCAATCCCTTCTTCGACCGCAGCGCAAGATAGGCAAAGCCTTCCGCTTCCATGGAATCGCCATCCCAGCCAGCTTGTTCCGCGGAAAGCACCGGCGTGTTCACGCGCGCCCGCAATTGATCCATTAAAAAGGCGTTGTGGCGACCTCCGCCACTCACCGTCCAAAGGGCGGCGGGTTCGGAGAAATGTTCGCGCGCCCGTGCAAGCGCCGCAGCCGTGAAAGCGGTCAAAGTGGCTGCGCCATCTTCCGGTGTGAGACCGGCCACGGCTTCCATGCCGAAATCCAAGCGGTCGAGGGATTTTGGAGGGACGCGGTCGAAAAAAGGATGGGCTAGCATCTTAGCCAATGCCGCATCGTTAATTTTTCCTGTCCAGGCGAAGGCGCCATCTTCGTCGACCGGCCTGCCGCTGTGCTTGAGCATCCAGTCATCGATCGGCGCATTGCCGGGTCCGGTGTCGAACGCCAGCACCAAATTGTCGCTTATATAAGTGACCTGTGCGACGCCCCCGATGTTCACGACCGCCAACGGCAAGGCCAACCCAAGTTTCCGAGCCATTGCCGCGTGATAAAGCGGCATCAATGGTGCCCCTTGCCCCCCCGCCTTCACATCGGCGCTGCGAAAATCATTGACCACGTCGATACCAGTGAGCCTGGCCAGTAGCCCCCCATCGCCAATCTGCCAGGTCCAATGCTGGTCGGGCCGGTGCAGTATGGTCTGGCCGTGGAAGCCCAACAGGGAAATTTCCCCCGCCGCCAGGCCCGTCTTGCCGAGCAGCGCCTTTACCGCTTCGGCGTGCGCCTCGGTCAGGTGCCGCTCGGCGTCGCGGATGGAATAGGGAACGGGCGCGCCTTCCGCCACACCACGCGCCTCCTGCAACGCCGCGCGCAGAAGCGCCCTCGTCTCCCCGTCATAGGGAATAGTAAGGCCAGCCAGCGGCCGCACGACATCCTCGCCGTCGGTCTCGATCAAGGCGGCATCCACGCCATCCAGCGAGGTGCCGCTCATCAGGCCAACGACCTTCGAAATTTGCGCCATGTATGCTATGGCCCGCTGCCGAAATAAGGACGACCGCTCTATTGATGCCCGACCGCGCACCACAATTCCAGTCCGCCTTTCTCAAGAACTTTGCCGCGCGCGGCGCCTATTACGATTGCTCGGCGCCGGCCGAACTTGACGCCATGTTCGGGCGCGAGCGCGTTACCGCCTATATCGGCTTCGATTGCACGGCCGACAGTCTGCATATCGGCCACATGATCCAGCTGATGACGCTACGTCGCCTGCAGCAGGCCGGTCACAAGCCCATCCTCTTGATGGGCGGCGGCACGACCAAGGTCGGCGATCCCTCCGGCAAGGATGAAACCCGCCAACTCCTGAGCCCGGAGCGGATCGAAGCCAACAAAAAAAGCATCCTTGCGAGCATCCGGCACTTGCTGACCTTCGGGGAGGGCCCTTCCGATGCCTTGATGGTCGACAATGCGGAATGGCTGGACCGGTTGGAGTACGTTTCCTTCCTGCGCCAGGTAGGCCGGCATTTCTCCGTCAACCGCATGCTTACCATGGACAGCGTAAAGCTGAGACTAGAACGCGAGCAGCCCCTGTCGTTTCTGGAATTCAATTACTCCATCATGCAAGCCTATGATTTCGTGGAGTTGTACAAGCGCTATGGCTGCAGGCTGCAATCTGCCGGCTCGGATCAATGGGGTAATATCGTCTCAGGCATCGAGCTGGGGCGCCGCCTCGAGAATGTCCAGCTCTTTGCGCTCACCACGCCGCTGATCACCACCGCGTCGGGCGCGAAGATGGGCAAGACCGCGGCGGGCGCCGTTTGGCTCTCTTCGGAACGCGTCAGCCCCTATGAATATTGGCAATTCTGGCGCAACACCGAAGACGGTGATGTGGGCCGTTTCTTGCGCCTCTTCACCGACCTTGCGGAAAACGACATCGCCCGCCTGGAGAAATTGGAAGGCGCCGAACTGAACGACGCTAAGAAAATTTTGGCGACGGAAGCCACTGGCATCCTGCATGGTCGCGAAGCGGCGGAGCGCGCCGCCGATATCGCGCGGCGCGCGTTCGAGGAAGGCACGCTCGCGGAAGGCTTGCCTACCATCCATGCCAAATTACCGGACGGGATATTGAACCTCGCGGTGACCGCGGGCCTGGTCACTTCGAACTCCGAAGCACGAAAGCTCATCGCCAATGGTGGCCTTAAATTGAATGACGCCCCAGTAAGTGACCCGCGCCTGACGGTGGACTCATCCGCGCTCAATAATGAAGGCGTGCTGAAACTCTCAAGTGGCAAGAAGAAGCACGTACTCGTGAAGCCGCTCTAATTCGGCTTGGGTGGGGGGATGGCGGCGTTCGTCTGGTTCGAAGGTGCGTTGCTGGCGGTTGGGATGTGGCCTTGGAAAATCTGGCGCAGGACTCCGGGCAACACGACCGAGAGTGGGTTGACATCGATCTTGGGCTCTTCCGCGTTGCCGGTGACGGAATAGGTCGCCGCAAATATGCCCTCGCCCTTTTTCGACACGAGCACGTTGCCCAGCAAGGGAATGTACCCCAACACGGAATTGAGGCCATAAGCCGGCACCAACGATCCTTTGAGCGCCACCTGGTTTTTTGGCCTATCGATATAGCCGTCGGCGCTTGCACCCACGGCGGGGCCCCGCGCAATCGCGCCATGCACACTGATCACGTTGTTCTTCGAGCTGAAAGGAACAGTCATCTTATCGAGCGAGATGCCGCCGCCGCCCATCAGGTCAATGAGGCCGGTAAACGAGACGGCCGAGAATAATCGGGCAAGCAGCGGCTGGTTCATCACCTGAAAATTGTCGATGTCCAGGGTGCCTTGATAATCGGGCGTATTCCCAGGGGCGGGATTGGGATCGGTGGCGCGGCCCGGCAAATCGGCGATAAGCTTTAGATTGCCGGACCTGATGCTTTCGAACGCGAACAGTCCCTGGATCAACTGTCCCGCATCGCTCGTCGCCAGTGTCAACACTCGCCCCGTCGCGGTAGCACCGATATTGCCGCTGATGCTGCC
>Ga0126381_100002378_pt1 | contig 20301 bp, 20 predicted proteins | sample PanSoiMetPlot_28_FD_96465 | JGI IMG/M metagenome (GOLD analysis project Ga0126381, IMG submission 96465) | Tropical forest soil microbial communities from Panama - MetaG Plot_28 | ecosystem: Environmental > Terrestrial > Soil > Tropical forest > Bulk soil | place: Panama | collected 2016-02-17
AGCGCCTTGAGCTCGGCAAGCCGCTGCGAGGCGTCGCCGTCTCCGAAATCGAGCTCGACCAATACCGCACGATCCGGCGCGCGGAAGTTCTCAGGCACTTCCGCCTCGTTCGAGCTTTTCATCGCCGCAGCGTGCGGCGCACGTCGGTCAAGTTTCGCGTTCGGTGTCATGCGCCGGCATGCTCACGGCGCGTGCCGGAACCACGGTCGATATGGCGTGCTTGTATACCATCTGCGTGACCGTGTTCTTGAGCAGGACGACGTACTGGTCGAAAGATTCGATCTGCCCTTGCAATTTGATGCCGTTGACGAGGTAGATCGAAACCTGGATGTGCTCCTTGCGCAGGGTGTTCAGGAACGGGTCTTGTAACATTTGCCCCTTATTGCTCATTCGCGTGCTCCGCATGGTTTTATTGGCCGCACCGGCGAGCCTTTTTCACCCGCGGTCCGCAGCACGCCGCGAGCGGCGTTCCTGGCTGCGCCCCCGCCGGTGCGCAGGGGAGTCCGCGTAGGGGTTCGCTGCGGTCTTGAATTGTATCCTAACCGGCGTTCCCCGCAGTTGGAACGCCTCGAGGAAGAAACGTTCCAGGTAGCGCCGGTAGGTGTCCGGGAGGTGCCGAAGGGCTGTGCCGTGGATGACGATGAGCGGCGGATTAACGCCGCCCTGGTGGGCGTAGCGCAACTTGGGCCGCACCATTCCGGCCCGGGGCGGCTGTTGTCGCGAGACGGCTTCTTGAAGGGCGCGGGTCAGTCTCGGAGTTGGCAGCCTGGCCATGGCGGCGGCATAAGCCTGATCGATCGCGCGCATAAGGGGCGCGATTCCCGTGCCTTTGAGCGCCGATATGGTATGCATGGAGGCAAAGCCGAGAAACCCCAGCTTGCGGTCGATGTCGCGTTTGATGTCCTCTCTTCCACGAGGCGCGAGACCGTCCCATTTGTTCACTGCGACGACCAGCGCGCGGCCGGCCTCCAGGATGTAACCCGCGAGATGCGCGTCGTGCTCGGCGATCCCCGCATGCGCATCGAGCACGAGGACCACCACGTTGGCATCCTCGATTGCTTGCAGTGTCTTGATCACCGAGAATTTTTCGACCGCTTCGTTCACCTTTCCGCGACGCCGGACTCCAGCGGTGTCGATGAGCGTGTAGTGACGGCCGCCGCGGTCGAAATCGAGATACAGCGAGTCGCGCGTTGTTCCCGGCTCGCCAAAGGCGATGACGCGCTCCTCGCCCAGCAGCGTGTTGACCAGCGTCGATTTGCCGACATTGGGGCGTCCGACGATCGCCACAGCGATCCGGCGCGAATCCGGTTCCCCCTCTGCATGATCGGCTTTGATGTCCTCCGCCGCAGGACACATCGCCAGAGCAGCATCGACTGCCGCTCGGACGTTCTCGCCGTGGGCGGATGAAATCGCCAATGGCGTCCCCAATCCCAGCTCATGGAAATCGGCAATCGCGTTCTCGGCCACCATTCCTTCGCTCTTGTTGACCGCAAGCACGATCGGCCGGTCGGACCGCCGCAGCATGTCAGCGATAGTGCGGTCATCTCGCGTGAGTCCCTCTCGGCCGTCGACCAGGAAGATGACAGCGTCGCCTTCCTCGACCGCGATTCGTGTCTGCTTGGCCACTGAGTGCATGATGCCGTCCGCCGCTTCAGGTTCGAAGCCACCGGTGTCCACGATGATGTAGGGCCGGTCACCGACGCGGCCGTGGCCGTAGTGGCGATCGCGTGTCAAACCCGGATGGTCGGCGACCAGCGCAGCACGCGACTTCGTCAGCCGGTTGAACAGCGTCGACTTCCCGACGTTCGGACGGCCGACGATGACAAGCGTGGGAAGCATTTTTACAGCACGTCTAGAAAGCTGACACCCGTGGCTGCAGTGCTCGATCGCCGGAGCCGCGAATGCAGCGCCGGCGGTGGGTTTCCATCAAGCCGCGTTTTCGTGTTTTCTGCTGTTGTTCGCTATTTGGCGCTGGCACTGATCAGATTGCCGGCTGCACTCTGCCAGATCGCCGACGCGCCGCTGGCCGCTGGCTGCGATTCCGCCGCCGCACCGTCGGTCGCGACGCGGCCGATCAGCGAGCCATCGTTGCGATCAAGCAGATGCAGATAACCTTCGGCGTCGACCACCCCCAGGTAGTCTCCAATCAACACCGGTCCGCTGGGAAAACGGCCGCCCAGCTTGTCCTGTTTCCAGACCGACGCGCCGGTGCTCTTGTCGAGCGCATGAATGGCACCCTTGTCGTCGGTCACGAAAAGATAACGATTGTCGACGGTGATGCCGGTGAGACTCGAAAAGTCGCGCGACCAAACGAGTGTGCCGCGAATGACCTCGAAGCAGGCGACGCGTCCTTGGTAGGCTGCCGCGCACACCTGCCGCTCCTCGACCACCGGCAGACTCGTCACGTCGGCAATGCGCTCGAGCTCGGTCGCCCCCTTGGGCGTGGCCACGCTAGCCTCCCAGCCCAGAGCGCCGGTCTGCAGATCGAGCGCGAGCAGCTTGCCGCCCGCTGTCCCTGTGAATAGCGCACCCCGCGTGGCAATGCCGCCGGCGACTCGGCGAACTGTGAGGGGAGGATTGGTCCGCTGATAGACCCACTTTGCTTTGCCATCGGAACCGTTCAGCGCAAAGATCTTGCCATCGAGCGACCAGGCGATTGCCAGCCCTTCAGCGACAAGGGGCGGTCCGGCGACTTCGCTCGAAATCTTGGTCTGCCAGAGCGACTTGCCTGCGGCGTCGAAGGCAAGGACTTCCGCCTTGTCCGTGCCCACCACGACCATGTCGGGGGTGGCACCGACACCGGCGGACAGCGTTCTGCCGGCATTGACGACCCAGTTCTGCCTGCCTGTGGACGGATCGATACTGACGATGCCGCCATTGGGACCTGCGGCGACGACGGCATCCTTGTCGACGACGGGGCTGAAGCCATTGACTTCCTTGCCGCCCAGGGCCACCTGCCAGTTCACTCGCGGCGTCGTCTTTTCGAAATAAGAAGGCAGCGGCGCCAGCTTCTTCGAGCTGCCGAAGGAGAACCATTGCCATGGCGGAGGAATGCCGGAGAACTGCGGAAACCACGTCGACAGCGTCTCGCAACCGGCGAGCAGCAGCACCGACGCAGCAAGGCTCAAGCAGGAGCGCAGTCTCACTGCGCGCCTCCCAGCGCGTCGAACTTCACCTGCACAAAGGCGCGATAAGGCGACTTGGGATCGAGGCGGGCGAGTGCAAGCTGATACGCTGCTTTGGCCTCGGCCGGCTTGCTCGCCGCCACGAGAATGTCTCCCTTCAAGTCGGCGTACAGGCCGGCAAACGCCTCGTCCGTCTTCACATCGAGGGTTCGCAAAGCTTCGTCATACTGCTTGTCGTCGAGCAACGCTTCCGCCAGCCGAAAGCGAGCGACCGTCTTGAGCTCGTCCTCGCCGGAATGGTCGATCACCCACTGAAGCTGCGCTCTCGCACCGGCGCGGTCACCGGCGTCATAGAGCATCTTGGCATACAGCAGCGCCGCGCGCGGCGCGTAGGCCGTGCTCGCGAAGCGATCCTCGATCTGAGTCGCGGGATCCTTCGCCTTGGCCACATCGTTGTTGCGGCCGGCCTGGCTTACCGCCTGATAGAGAACGCTCGCCTGCTCCGACTGGTTGAATTTGTACCAGCGCCATCCCTGAGTGGCGATCACCACCGCGGCGATCGCCATCAGTGCGGCGCTGATGTACTTGCCGTACTGCCGCCACCACGCCTTCAAGTCCTCAAGCTGCTCCTGCTCTTCTAAATCGTAGACGCCCATCCTTGTTTCCCCGAAGAATTCAATCTTCCGAACGAAGCCGCGCGGCCAGCTCGTCCGGCGCAACATCGACCTGCTGCCCGTCGCCGCGCAAGGACTTGAGTGCGACGCGGTTCGCCGCGGCCTCGTCTTCACCGACGATCAAAGCGTAACGCGCACCGCTTGCGTCGGCGCGTTTCATCTGCGACTTGAAACTTCCGCCGCCGGCATTGACCACGATCGCGAGTCCCACATCGCGCAACTGTTCAGCCACGCCAATTGCAAATGGAGTCGCCTTCTCGCCGGCATGAACGACATAGGCGTCGGGTACATCTGCGACTTCGATCCCTGCATCCCTGAGCAATAGCAGCACGCGCTCGGCCCCAATGCCAAAACCGCAGCCCGGGATGGGCTTGCCGCCGAGCTGCTCGGCCAAGCCATCGTAGCGTCCCCCCGAGCAGACCGCGGCCTGAGCGCCGAGGCGTGAGGTCGCCCATTCGTATACCGTCGCATTGTAATAATCCAGACCGCGAACGAGACGCGGATTCACGCGAAAGGCAATACCGGCGCTGCTCACGCCCGCCTTCACGGCTTCGAACAAGGCCTGAGATTCGTCGCCCAGCGCGTCCCACAGCTTGGGTGCGGACTCGATCAACTGCTGCATCCGGGGATTCTTCGAGTCCAGAATTCGCAGCGGGTTCGCGTGCAGGCGCCGCGCCGCGTCATCGTCGAGCGACGCGCGGTGGCGCTCGAAGTAGGCGATGAGTTGCTCGCGAAATCCCTTCCGCTCCGCACTCGTTCCGATAGTGTTGAGCTCGAGCGTGATGCCTTGCAGTCCCAGCCGCCGCCACAGCCGGTTGACCATGGCGAGCTGCTCGATATCGATGTCGGGACCGACGAAGCCCAGCGCCTCCGCGCCAAAGGTGTGGTACTGGCGGTAGCGGCCCTTCTGCGGACGTTCGTGGCGGAACAGCGGCCCGCTGTACCACAGCCGCTTCGGTCCGTCGTACAGAAGATTGTGCTCGAGCGCAGCGCGTACGGTCGGCGCCGTACCCTCCGGCCGCAACGACAGGCTCTCGCCGTGATCGTCGAACGAATACATCTCCTTTTCGACAATGTCCGTACTTTCACCGACGCCGCGCACGAACAGATCGGTCTTCTCCAGAATGGGCGTGCGAATGTTGCGATAGCCGTGCTGAGCGAAAACCTCGCGTACGGCGTCTTCCAGCAAATGCCACGAAGCGGCCTCGTCGGGCAGCACGTCGTTCATGCCGCGTACGGCCTGGATTACACCTGCCATGTCCTGATCCGCAAATTCGCCCGGCTGCGCGCGAACCGGGACACGCTAGACGATCGCCTTGATCGAGAGCGATTTCCTGTCCGGCTTGAGATGCGGCCCTGGCGGCTCGCCGCCGTAGGTCGCGCGCACGTAGTCGGTGACGATATCGAGGAACTCCTCAGCGATGCGCTCGCCCTTAAGCGTCACCGTCTTCTGCCCGTCGACGTACACCGGCGCCACCGGAACTTCGCCTGTGCCGGGAAGGCTGATGCCGACATTGGCCATCTTCGATTCGCCGGGCCCGTTGACGACGCAACCCATGACGGCAACGCTCATGTTCTCCACGCCGGGGTAGCGCTCGCGCCAGGCCGGCATCTGCTGGCGCAGGAACGATTGGATGCGGTCGGCGAGCTCCTGGAAAACTGTGCTCGTGGTGCGCCCGCAACCCGGGCAGGCGGTCACCTGCGGGGTGAAGGAGCGCAGCCCCATGGTTTGCAGAATCTCCTGGGCGACGACGACTTCGCGCGTGCGGTCACCATTCGGTTCGGGCGTGAGCGACACGCGTATGGTGTCGCCGATGCCCTGCTGCAGCAGCACAGCGATCGCGGCCGTCGACGCGACGATGCCCTTGGAGCCCATGCCCGCTTCGGTGAGCCCCAGGTGCAAGGGATAGTCGCAGCGCTTTGCCAGATCGGAATAGACGGCGATCAAGTCCTGCACGTCCGACACTTTGCACGACAGGATGATGCGATCGCCGGAGAGGCCCAATTCCTCGGCGCGCTGCGCGCTGCCTATGGCGGAGACCACCAGGGCTTCGCGCATGACATGGGCCGCATCGTGCGGCGCCGGCGACTGCGCGTTCTCGTCCATCATTTTGGTAAGCAGGTCGGCATCGAGGCTGCCCCAGTTGACACCGATCCGGATCGGCTTGCCCCACTTCAATGCCTGTTCAATCATGATCGCGAATTGCGGATCGCGCTTGCTGCCCTTGCCGACATTGCCAGGATTGATGCGGTACTTGGCCAGCGCCTCCGCACACGCCGGAAATCCGGTGAGCAGCTTGTGGCCGTTGAAGTGGAAGTCGCCGATCAGCGGGACCGCGCATCCGGATGCATCGAGTCTTTCGCGGATGTGCGGGACCGCCTGAGCCGCCTCGGCTGTATTCACCGTGATGCGAACGAGTTCCGAACCTGCGTCGGCGAGCGCTCTGGCTTGGGCAACCGTCTTCGCCACATCCACCGTGTCGGTGTTGGTCATCGATTGCACGACGATGGGTGCGCCGCCACCGATGACAACTCCGCCGACTACAACGCGTCGGGTCTCGTGCCGCGCAGCGGTGCGGGGGAGCATCATGGCAGGGTCAGGTGCGCGACGTTCTGTCGCGTAAAGGGCGCCAGATCGACACGCTTGCCGAGGTAGGTGACGCTCACCGCGTCGGCGTTGCCCAGAGTCAGCTCGAATGGGGCGGTGCCGCGCACCGATTCCACCGAACCCTGGGTAACCAATCGCGAAACGACCACCTGGCCGCTGCGATCGTGAACCTCGGTCCACGAAGAACCCGTATAGGTCAGAATCAACGGCGCGTCGGTCTCGGCCGGAGCAGTCATTGCGCTCGACGAAGTGGCCTCGCTTCCGTTGCTCCCGGCGGATATCGAAACATCCACGGCCGCCGGTTGAATCGGCGCTGTGTTCGCGAGCGGATTCGGCAGCTGCGATACCGCAACGGCGGCCAGCTTACGCGGCGCCGCTGTTACCTTCTGATACGGCTCGCTCGCGAGGGTGAACCCGTTTCGATACCACTCGTAGGCCGCGGCCCCAACGACACACGCGACCAGCACCAGGGGAATGAGCCAGCGGGCGAAACCGCTCTTGGCCGGCTTGCCGGTCGGAAGCTCTGCGATCGTCGTCGCCGTTGCACGCAACGACGGCGCCTGCAGCGGAGCTTGCACGGTTTGCGGAAGTTGCGCCAGCAGATCCTGCGCGTCGAGATTGAGCAACCGCGCATAGTTGCGCATGAAGCCGCGACTGAAGGTACGTCCTGGCAATTCCTCGAAGCTCTCCTCTTCCAGCGCCCTTACTTGTCTGGGCGCGAGCTTGAGCTGCTGCGCGACATCATCAACCGAAAGCCCGGCGGCTTCGCGAGCCGCCCGCAGCCGAGAACCTGGACGCTCGCTGTCCACGATGGGCGGCTGGGCGTCGCGCGTGGAAAGCTGTTCGGCCGGGTTCAATCGCAACCTCCGTCTGGCTTGATGGCCTTGGTCTCAACGGCGTCGGGATAGCGATTGCGCAACTGCGAGACGTAGGAGAGCTCCGCCTGGTTGTCGCGGAGTCTGCGCTCGATGCACATCCCGAGGTAGAGAGCCTCGGGCGCCGGGTTGGTGGTCTGCATCACGGCCTTCATCCAGGTACGCGCCTCGTCGTAGCGGCCCTCCTTGTAGGCGATCAGGGCCAGACCGTAGCTTGCCAGCGCATTGCCGGGTTGCGCCTGCAGCGCCCTTCGAAAATATCCGTCCGCGACCCGCATTTCATTGATCGACATGGCGCAGCGCCCGGCGTTGACCAGCGCGATTTCCGGTGTCTTATACAGTGGATTGCGCACCGCCAGCTCGAATTGCCCCAACGCCTCCCGCTCGCGCTTGTGCTGGCACAGATACCAACCCCAGTTGTGATGGATGTCAGAGTCGTTGGGAGCGAGCTGGAGGGCCCGGTCGAAGTTCTGCTCGGCATTGCGGTCTTCGCCAAGCACCGCGTACACCAGACCGTAGATATTGTAGGTCTGCGCGTAGTTGGGATCGAGACCGACCGAGATCTTGAGCTCGTCGAGCGCCACATCCATCTGTCCGCGTTCGTAGTATCCAGCTGCGAGCTCGGTATGGATGCGTGCACGATCGTGAGGGCTGGTCTGCTGCGGCTGCGGCGGCGCCGCCCGCGGCTGCAACGTCGGCTGCGTCTGCTCGGGGGTCGTTTGCTTGCTCGCGCAGGCTGCGAGCAGGACAAGCGCGGCTGCGGTGAGCAGTGAGCGGGAGCGCATTTCAGCGGGCGGCAACGGGTTCGATCCTCAGCGTGCGGCGGCGCGTCTTGTCCTGCACGCGTCCGGCGAGCTGTCCGCAGGCAGCATCGATGTCCTCGCCACGCGTCTTGCGGATGGTGGCGACGAGGCCTGCATCCTGCAGCGTTTTCTGGAACGCGACGATGCGATTGCGCGAGCTGGTCCGGAACTCCGTCTTGGGAAAGGGGTTGAATGGGATCAGGTTGAACTTACAGGGCACGTCGCGCACCAGCGAGACGAGCTCGCGCGCCTGCGCCGGCGAATCGTTCACGTGATCGAGCATGACATATTCGAAGGTCACGAAATCGCGAGGCGCGGATTCGATGTAGCGCAGGCAGGCTTGCAGCAACTGCGCGAGCGGGTACTTGCGGTTGATCGGCACCAGCGCGTCGCGCAGTGCATCGTTGGGCGCGTGCAGACTCACCGCGAGCGCCACCGGGCACGCTTCGCGCAGGCGGTCAATGGCAGGCACCAGACCCGATGTGGAGAGCGTGACGCGGCGCCGCGACAGCCCGTAGGCATCGTCGTCGAGCATGAGGCGCAGCGCCTTGACCACGTTGTCGAAGTTGGCGAGCGGTTCGCCCATGCCCATCATCACGACATTGGTGATGGGATGACGGCCCTGCTCGACCCAGGGCGCGGACACGCCACCGGCGAGCAGGGCGCGATTGGCGTGCCAGAGCTGGCCGATGATCTCGCCCACGCTCAAGTTGCGGTTGAAACCCTGTTTGCCGGTCGAGCAGAAAGCGCAATCCAGCGCACATCCTGCCTGCGAGGAGATGCACAAGGTACCTCGATCGTCCTCGGGGATGTACACGGCCTCGATCGCGTTGGCGCCGCCGACGTCCAGCAGCCATTTGCGGGTACCGTCTTGAGCCGTGGTGTCGCGCACGACCGCAGGCGCGCGAATCTCCGCGTCGCGTCCCAGCGCTTCGCGCGTGCCTCTGGCAAGGTCGGTCATGGCGTCGACGCGGTCGACCAGGCCGCGATGAACCCAACGCAGCGCCTGCCGTGCGCGAAAGCGTTTTTCGCCGCGCCCTTCGAAAAACGCGCTCAGCTCAGCCTGATCGAAGTCGAGCAGATTGATCATTGGGTCACGCGGGCGAGTGCTCGTGAGGTGACCTGCGAGTCAGCGGGGCGTATCACCTGCTATGGATTTCCAGGGTAGGGAAGAAGTATGCGATCTCCGTGCGCGCTGTGTCGGGTCCGTCCGAGCCGTGCACCGCGTTGGCGTCGATCGACTCCGCAAAGTCTGCGCGAATCGTCCCCGCTGCAGCTTTCTTGGGGTCGGTGGCTCCCATCAGATCGCGGTTCCTGGCGATCGCGCTCTCACCCTCGAGCACCTGGATGATCACCGGTCCCGAAGTCATGAAGTCGACCAGGCCTTTGAAAAACGGCCGTTCGCGGTGAACGGCATAGAAGCCTTCGGCGTCCGGACGGGCGAGCCAGGTCATCTTGGCCGCGACGATTTTGAGCCCGGCACGCTCGAAGCGCGCGTAGATCTCGCCGATGACATTCTTGGCGACGGCATCGGGTTTGATGATCGACAGTGTGCGTTCGACTGCCATGCTTTGGGCTCCGCCTGGCTAACGGGATAATTGCTAGAAAATTCAAAATTATAACACGATTGTTCAAGCCCAGTCGCGCTGGCTGGGACGTTCGTTTTCTCGACCGGGAGGCGGCCGCCGTTGCCACGATCGGAGCGCCGGTGCGACTGCAGTGACCCGGCGCGGCTAGCGCGGCTGCGCCGGGTAAGCCGAAGCGCAAGAGTCTTAGGACCCGAGACCTTTACAACATCCCCAGAGCCCTGGGCAGCGCTAGCGAGAGCCCGGGCCAATAGGTAACGATGACCAGGAAGAACAACATGGTGATGAGCCATGGGATAACCGCTTTGGTCAATTGGGTGATCCCCAGACGCGAAATTCCCGACGCGACGTAAAGGTTCAATCCCACCGGCGGATGGCACAAACCCACTTCCATGTTCACATCGATCAATATTCCGAGGTGAACCGGGTTGATACCCAGGGCGATGGCGGCGGGATACAGAATCGGCGACATGATGAGAATGATCGACGATGGGTCCATGAAGTTGCCGGCGACCAAAAGCAGCAGATTCGCGAACAGCAGAAATCCGACCCAGCCTAAGTCCTTGGACAAGATCCAGTCGGCAAGCGCGTGCGGAATGTTCTCGTCGGTGAGAATGAATGAGAAGAGCGCGGCGTTAGTGACGATGTAGAGCAGCATCGCGCTCATGTTCGCCGAGTCGAGGAGCACCTTGGGCACGTCGCGAATCGGCAGCGCCTTGTAGACGAATACCGAAACGAAAAACGAATAGATCGCCGCCATGGCAGCCGCTTCGGTGGCGGTGAAGATTCCCGAATAGATCCCGCCGATGATGATGACCACCAGCATCAAGCCCCATATGCTGTCGCGGAAGTACCTCCAGCGAGCGCCCCACGTTTCCCTCGGCATCCGCGCGTAGTTCCGCTTCTTGGCCAGATACCATGTGACTAGGCAGAGCATCACGGTCAGCATGATCCCCGGCAGCAGCCCCGCCACGAACAGCGCGCCGATGGAAGTGTTGGTGGCAATGGCATAGATGACCTTCGGAATCGACGGAAGCATGAGAATTCCAAGCGATCCGGCGACGGTGATGACGCCGGCGCCGAATTCCATAGGGATGCCCCGCCTTACCATCTCCGGCAGCACGATCGAGCCGATCGCCACAACCGTCGCGACGCTCGAACCGCACACCAGCGCAAACATCGCGCAGGCGACGATGCCGGCAAGCGCGAGCCCGCCGTGCCAGTGCCCGACCATGGAGGCGGCGAAATTGATCATGCGTCGCGCGACGCCGCCGTAGGTGAGGAATCTACCCGCGAGGATAAAGAACGGGATCGCCATGATCTCGAAACGCTCGATGCCGGTGAAGAGCTTGAGCGCGACCGATTCGATCGGCACGTGGGTCATGGTGAAGACGAACGTCAGCACGGTGAGCCCCAGAGCGATGGATATCGGCGTGCCGAAGAGCATCAATCCCACGAGCACGCAGAAAAGCACCAGCCAGCTCGGCGGCGCATGGCCGACCGCAACGGCGGCGAACGGGATGACAATCAGGCCGATGGGAAGAAGGGCGAAGAAGCGCAGCGTCGGACTCATGGCCGCGCCCCGGTCGCTCCCTCAGGACGCAGGGCACCGTCGGCGCCCGCGTCCACGCCTTCAACATGACCCTCGTCGTGCTTGGGCAGCTGTCCGGTGCGCGCGAACGTCACTGCGACCTGTAGGAAGCGGAAGCACATCAGGCCGGATCCGAGCGGAATGCAGAGATAGACGATCCACTTCGGAATCTCGAGGTCGGGAGATGTCTGGTCGGTATGCGCCATCCCCCAAGTGAAGTACGCCCCGAACGAGGCGATGATGGCGGTGAACAGGGCACCGCAAAGAAGCCCAACCAGCACGTAGGCTTTGCGCCATTTCGGCGGCAGCTGGTTGATCAGAACGTCGACGCCGACGTGGATGCCGGTGCGCACGCCGTACGCCGCGCCGAACTTGGCCATCCACACGAACATATAGATGCAAAGCTCCTGCGCCCACGACAGATCGATCTTGAGCAGCCAGTCCTGCACAACGGGGATGGGAGTGCCGGCAGCATACCGATGCACCACGGCGACGAAGATGAGCAGCGTGGCTGCGCCCATCAGGAACGCGATCAGCCATTCCTCCAGGTGGTCGAGCAGCTTCAACATGGTGTTCCTCCCGTGTCGCGTGGAGCGTGTTAGTCAGAAAACTAAAACGCCACTGCGCCTAACACGGCCGCAGTGGCGTTCTCGATCGCGTGCTGTCTTGCCCGTTTCGCCTGGTTCTCACGCCTGGCAGAGACGTTGCAGATCAGCGAGGCAGACGACGCAGCAGTTCGAGCCTAGGGTTTGAAGCCGGTCTCGTTGTAAACCTCGGCAATAATCTCCTTGCCGATGCGCCCCTCGTTGTCCTTGTGAACTGGAATGAGGGCCTTCTTCATCTGGTTCTTTTCATCTGCCGTCAACGTCAGAATCTGCGTCTTGCCGGCCTTCCGTACCGCGTCCAACGCATCGTCGTTTTCCTTCTTGGCGATGTCGTTGGCGTACTTGGTGGCATCCTTCATCGCGCCTTCGAGTGTCGTGCGGATGTCCGCGGGAAGCCCGTCCCAGAACTTTTTGTTGGCGATCACTGCGTATTCGATGACGCCGTGGTCGGTCATGGCGAGGTACTTCTGAACTTCATTCATCTTCTGCGTATAGAAGTTCGAGGGCGGGTTCTCGGTACCGTCGACCACACCGGTCTGCAGCGCCTGGTACACCTCCGAGAATGCCATTACCTGCGGGATTGCGCCGAGCGCCTTCATCTGGTCGCCGAGAACCTTGGACGACTGGATACGCATCTTCATTCCCTTATAGTCGGCGGGAACCTTGATCGGCTTGTTGGCGCTCATGTCCTTGAAACCATTGTCCCAGAACGCGAGCCCGACAATGCCTTTGGTCTCGAGCTTCCCAAAGAGCTTCTTGCCGACGGGCCCGCCCGTCACTTTGTGGAGCTCGTCGAAGTTGTCGAAGATGTATGGCAGGTCGAAGACCTCGAATTCGCGAACCCCCAGCGGACCGAACTTTGCGACCGACGGCGCAAGCATCTGCACCGAGCCGAGCTGCAAGGCTTCCATCTCCTCGCCATCCTTGTACAGGGTGCTGTTCGGATAGACCTCGACTTTAACCCGCCCCTTGGTTCGTTCCTCGGCGAGTTTCTTGAAGTATTCGGCCGCCTTTCCTTTGGGCGTATCCAGGGCGACGACGTGGCTGAACTTGATGACGATCGGTTGTTGCGCGACTGCGTTTGCGCCGAGCATCATCAGCACGGCCACGATCAGCGCGACAGCGGTACGTAGTCTCATCGAATCCTCCGAGTAAAGGGTGAAGCGTAGCGTCTTGGAATTATCCGGGCATTTAGCCTTGGGTTCTTGAGCGTTGTCAATCTACCTGATCGCGCTTGGGTGCTGAATCGCGTGGTTGCCAAGCCACCGTCCATGCCGCTTCCCCGGGAGCGGCTTGAAAGGCGGGCGCTATTCCGATCCCGGGAACGGCCACCAGCTCATCGTCGCACCACAGCAGAGGAAGTGCCTCCCGCTGCCAGGGTGGCATGCGCGCCTCCTGCAGCAGGCGCTTCAATGCCCGGCGCGGGCGGTTGGCGGCGATCTGGATCCTCTCGCCGCCTACGCGCGAGCGAAGTGTAACTTTTGCTCGCGCCAGCCTCTCTGCCGACACGCCGTCGCCCTGCGTAGAGCGGAAGTGCAGCACGCCCGCGGGCAAGGCGACGTCGGCCTCGCCGTGCCAGACCAGCGAAAACGCGCCCTGAGCCGCAGCGTGAACGGCGATCAGCCCTCGGTGGCATCCGATAACCGCACCATCGTGCTCGAGGCGAATGCGCGCGTCGGCTGCGGCTTGGTCGAGCTGCCGCAGCATTTCTGCGAGGCGCGCCTGCGACGGCGGCCGCAACCCCTGGCGTTGAACGAACCAGCGGAGCAGATTGCGGGCGCGCGGCGGCGACAGCGGCCTGAGCTGCGCGAGCACGAGCGTGGATCCGGTGGACGCGCCCGCGTCGTGCGCTGCAAGCGCATCCATCAGGCCGACGGCTTCCGCCTGCAGCTCTGCGGCGCGCGCGAGTGTTGCAGGGTAGCCCGGAAAATGCGTGGCGAGCAACGGCACCACTTGATGGCGCAGAAGATTGCGCTTGTGACGCGTCTGGCTATTGCTCTCATCCTCGATCCACTCGAGGTTCCTTGACTTTGCATACGAGCAGAGCATCGATCGAGTGCAATCGAGCAGAGGACGAAGCAGCGCAGGTTTTCCCGGTCGAAAGCGCGGCATCGCCGACAATCCTCGCGCGCCGGCGCCTCTGAGCAGCTGCAGCAGCACCGTCTCGGCCTGGTCGTCGGCGTGGTGCGCCAGCGCGATGACGTCGGCACCCGAGGCAGCGAGCCTAACGTAGCGCTCCGCGCGCGCTCTTGCTTCGAGACTCGCCGCGTTGCGCCGGAGCGTCAGGCGGTGAACCAGCAGAGGAACTGCGCGCGCCGCGCACTGTTCGGCACAGAGGGTCGTCCACTCTTCGGCGTGCGGCGAAAGCCCGTGATTGACGTGGACCGCACCGAGCTCGAATGGATACGCAGCGGCGAGCGCGCACAGCGCGTCGAGCAGGACCATCGAATCGATCCCGCCGGAGAGAGCGACGGACACGCGAGAGCCGGGAGATACGAATTCGCGAACGGCGCTTGCGACGGAGGCAGCGACTCGAGCCTCCGCGGCGTCATCAGCCGGTGGAGAGTTCCTTGTATTTGCCATAGCCGAGCAGCTTATCCTCGCGCGCTTCCAGCAGCGCTTCGAGCGGCCGCTCCTTTGCCTGGCGCAGCGCGTCGGTGAGCGTCTTCTTAAGCGCCACCATCATCGCCGCATGATCTCGATGCGCCCCGCCGAGGGGCTCATTAATCACCTTGTCGATCAGACCGAGCGTTTTCAAGCGCGGCGCTGTGATGCCCAGAGTCTCTGCGGCTTCCTCCGCGTGCGACGCCGATTTCCACAGAATAGATGCACAGCCCTCGGGCGAGATCACCGAGTAGGTTGCGTACTGCAGCATCAGAGTGACGTCGCCGATGGCGATCGCCAGCGCTCCTCCCGATCCGCCTTCGCCGACGATGGTGACAATGATCGGAATTCGCAACCCCGCCATTTCGTAGAGATTGCGCCCGATCGCCTCCGACTGACCTCGCTCCTCCGCACCGATGCCGGGGAACGCGCCGGGCGTATCGACGAAAGTGAACAGGGGCAGCGAGAACTTCTCTGCCAGCTTCATCAGTCGCAGCGCCTTGCGATAGCCCTCCGGTCTGGGCATGCCGAAATTGCGATAGATCTTCTCCTTGGTGTCGCGCCCCTTCTGATGACCGATGACTACGCACGGCGCGCCGTTGAAGCGGGCGAGGCCGCCGACGATCGCGGGGTCGTCGGCGTAGCTGCGGTCGCCGTGCAGCTCGTGGAAGTCCGTGAACATGCCCCCGATGTAGTCGAGGGTGTACGGGCGTTGCGGATGGCGCGCCACCTGCGCGATCTGCCATGCGCTGAGCTTGCCGTAGATTTCCTTGGTGAGCTGCTGGCTCTTCTTGGCCAGCCGGTTGATCTCATCAGAGATGTCGACCGCTGAGTCTTCGTGAACGTACCGCAACTCGTCGATCTTGGACTGCAGATCGGCGATGGGCTGCTCGAAGTCGAGAAAGGTTTGCTTCACGCTCGGGGTCGTCGGATGCAGTCCTCAAGCTACAGGACATAAGCTTCCAGCGGCATCCTAGATCAGCTCGTCGCCGGCCGCAAACAGGCGGACGGAAGGCTCAATCACCGGCGGGCTTAAGCATATCGATATGAGCAATACCGTCCTCCTGATAGGGCTCGGAGACTGAATGAAAGCCCAGCTCGACGTAGAAGCGTTCAAGTCGAGCCTGGGCTGAGATTCGTACCGCACACCCGGGATAGCACGCCCTGGCGTGACGCATTCCTTCGTGCATCGCCGCGCGCCCGAGACCACAGTTCCTAAAAGTCGCGGTGGTCAGCACGCGGCCGATCGACGGTTCGGTGAATTTGTGGCCCGGATCGATCAATCGCAGATAGGCCGCGAGCATGCGCGGCTCTCCCGACCACCCGAGCAGATGCCAGGCATATTGATCGAAGCCGTCGGCATCGAGAAAGTGGCACTGCTGTTCGACCACGAATATTTCCGAGCGAGCCGCGAGTACGGCGTAAAGCTCGCCGGGAGAAAGTTCACTGAAGCGGCGCCATCGCCAGACAATCGGCGCATCCATATTCGAGCCTACGGCTTGTCCGAGGTCAGCTTTTCGCGAGGGCGTTACGTTACACTATGCCGGATCGAGAGCCGGAGCTTGCTGCATGACTGCAGTACACCGCATCGCCGTCATTCCCGGTGACGGCATCGGCAAGGAGGTCGTTCCCGAAGGTCTTCGCGCGCTGGAGGCCGCCGCCGGCAAGTTCGGCATCGCGTTTCAATGGGACGAACTCCCATGGAGCTGCGATTACTACGCCAAGCACGGGCGGATGATGCCTGAGGATTGGTTCGAGCGCATTCACAAACACGACGCTATTTTCTTCGGCGCGGTCGGCTGGCCGGCAACGGTCCCCGATCATGTTTCGCTCTGGGGCTCGCTCATCCAGTGGCGGCGCCGCTTCGATCAGTACGTGAACTTGCGTCCGTGCAGGCTGATGCCAGGAATCCCGTCGCCGCTCGCTCATCGCAAGCCCGGGGACATCGATTTCGTCGTCGTGCGCGAGAACACCGAGGGCGAGTATTCATCGGTCGGCGGCCGCATTTTCGAAGACACCGAGCGCGAGACCGTGTTTCAGGAGGCGATCTTCACGCGCAAGGGCGTCGATCGCATCCTCAAGTTCGCGTTCGAGCTGGCGTCGACCCGGCCGGCGAAGCACGTCACATCGGCGACCAAGTCGAACGGCATTTCCATCACCATGCCTTACTGGGACGAGCGATTTCGCGCGATGGCTGAGCGCTACCCGTCGATTCGCAGCGATCAATACCACATCGACATCTTGAGTGCGCATTTCGTCCAGCGCCCGGAGCGCTTCGACGTCGTGGTCGGATCCAATCTCTTTGGCGACATTCTGTCCGACCTGGGACCTGCTGTCTGCGGGACGATCGGCATTGCTCCTTCCGCGAACATCAACCCCGAGCGCGCCTTTCCATCAACCTTCGAACCCGTACACGGGTCGGCGCCGGACATTGCCGGGAAGGGGATCGCCAATCCGATCGGCCAGATCTGGTCGAGCGCGCTCATGCTCGAGCACCTCGGCCATACGCAGGCCGCCGCAGCAGTAGTGCGGGCCGTCGAAACCGTGCTGGCCGAGCCGAAAGCGCCGCGGACACCCGATCTCGGCGGTAAGGCGACGACGGCGGAACTTGGGAAAGCAATCGCGCAAGCCATCGGATGAACGACATAACGATGTAATATAGCGGCCGATCAAAAAAAGACCGGCCGCAAAGGGAGTTTCCGCCAATGATCATCGGCATTCCCCGCGAGACCCGCGGAGGCGAGACGCGGGTCGCCGCGACGCCTGAGACCGTCAAGAAGCTCGCAGCGAGCGGCAAGCATTCGATCGTCATCGAGGCCGGCGCAGGACAGGGATCGAGCATTCCCGACGCTGACTTCCAGACCGCCGGTGCCCGCATCAGCAACGCCGCGGAAGCGCTCGGTGCCGATATCGTGCTCAAGGTGCGCGGTCCGGCGGGAGAAGAGCTCGCCCAGCTCAAGCGCGGAGGCCTGCTGATCGGTCTGCTCAATCCGTTCGACACAGAAGCAGTGCGCTCCTACGCAGGAACCGGAGTATCGGGCTACGCGTTGGAACGTCTGCCGAGAATCACACGCGCCCAGACCATGGACGTGCTGTCATCGCAGGCCAACATCGCCGGGTACAAGGCAGTCATGGTCGCCGCCAACCAGTACGGCAGGTTCATGCCCATGCTCATGACCGCAGCAGGAACGGTGAAAGCGGCGCGGGTCTTGATTTTGGGCGTCGGCGTCGCTGGTCTGCAGGCGATCGCCACCGCCAAGCGGCTGGGAGCGGTCATCGAAGCCTCCGATGTGCGCCCGTCGGTGAAGGACCAGGTCGAGTCTCTGGGCGCCAAGTGGCTCGACGTCCCATATGCCAACGACGAGCAGCGCAAGATCGCCGAGGGCGTAGGCGGTTATGCGCGCCCGATGCCGCCCGAATGGATGGCGCGACAAGCAGGGATCATCGCCGAGCGCTGCAAAGTGGTCGACATCCTGATTACCACGGCACTCATACCCGGACGTCCCGCACCGAAGCTGATCAAGGCGGACACCGTTGCCGCCATGAAACCAGGATCGATCATTGTCGATCTCGCGGTGGAGCAGGGCGGCAATGTCGAAGGATCGGAGCTCGACAAAATCGTTGTGAAGAACGGCGTCAAGATCGTCGGATTGGCCAATCTGCCGGGACGCGTGCCAGCGGATGCGAGCGCGCTATACGCGCGCAACGTGCTCAACTTCCTTGCGCTCTCGCTCAACGCCAAGACCGGCGAGTTCAGCGTGCCCAAGGACGACGAAATCATCAAGGCGACACTCATTTGTGAAAACGGACAAGTCGTCGGCGCAAGCTGACGCCTTGCGCGTCGTGCCCGTGATTGCGATTCCAAGGAGCAGACCATGACTGCAGGCGTTGATCCGATCGTCGTCAATCTGATCGTGTTCGTTTTGGCGATCTTTGTCGGGTTCCAGGTCGTATGGAACGTCACCCCGGCGCTGCACACGCCGCTGATGAGCGTGACCAACGCTATCTCGAGCATCATCATGGTCGGCGCCATGCTCGCCGCCGGTGCCGCGACGCTCGATTGGGGCGGCTGGCTCGGCGTGATCGCCGTGATGCTGGTGTCGATCAACACCTTCGGCGGCTTCCTTGTTACTCAGCGCATGCTTGAGATGTTCAAAAAGAAGGAGTCGAAGGCCGCCGCCAAGGAAGCGAAGTAAAGAGCGACCAATATGAGCGCCAATCAACTCGCCCTCTGGTATCTGGTCGCCGCGGTGAGCTTCATTCTCGCGCTGCGCGGTTTGTCCGGACCGCACACCGCACGCCGCGGCAATCTCTACGGCATGATCGGCATGACTATCGCGCTGCTGGTCACGCTCGCGTTGGTCTACTCGCAGACCAAGAACATGCTGCCGATCATCGTCGCGATGGCGATCGGCGGCAGCATCGGCGCACTCGTCGCGCGCCGGGTGCAGATGACGCAGATGCCCGAGCTGGTCGCGGCCATGCACTCGCTGGTAGGCCTCGCCGCTGTGTTCATCGCGGTCGCAGCGGTCAACAATCCGGCGGCGATGGGACTCGACGTGCCGATCACTCCCGGGCACAAGCTCGAGCTGTTTATCGGCACCTTCATCGGCGCGATCACCTTCTCAGGTTCGGTAATCGCCTTCGGCAAGTTGTCGGGGAAGATCCGCAGCGCTCCCGTCATATTCGCCGGCCAGCACTGGCTCAACCTCTTGATCGGCATCGCGATGATCGGCTGCGGCATCTGGTTTTTCCTGTCGCCCCCAGAGGTGCAATGGACGCCGTTCATCATCATGAGCGCGCTTGCATTCCTGCTCGGTTTTCTGCTGATCATTCCCATCGGCGGCGCCGACATGCCGGTGGTCATCTCGATGCTCAACAGCTATTCAGGATGGGCGGCGGCCGGCATCGGCTTCTCGCTCGACAACCCGATGCTGATCATCGCTGGTTCGCTGGTGGGTTCTTCAGGCGCGATCCTTTCCTACATCATGTGTCGCGCGATGAACCGTTCGTTCTTCAGCGTGATTCTCGGTGGATTCGGCGGCGAGGTGGCCGACGCCGCGGCGGCTCAGCAGAAAACGGTCAAGAGCGGCAGCCCGGACGACGCGGCCTTCCTGCTGGCGAATGCCGACTCCGTAATCATCGTTCCGGGCTACGGCCTCGCGGTCGCTCGTGCGCAGCATGCGGTGAAAGAATTGGCAGCGAAGCTTGCCGAGAAGGGCGTCACGGTCAAGTACGCCATTCATCCCGTCGCTGGACGCATGCCGGGGCACATGAACGTGCTGCTTGCCGAAGCCGAAGTTCCCTATGATCAAGTATTCGAAATGGAAGATATCAACAGCGAATTCGCTCAGGCCGACGTGGCATTGATTCTTGGCGCCAATGATGTGGTGAATCCCCTAGCCGAGCAAAAGGGGAGCCCGATTTACGGCATGCCCATCATTGAAGCCCACAAGGCGAAAACGGTGCTGGTCAACAAGAGATCGATGGCTTCCGGTTACGCCGGTCTCGACAACCCATTGTTCTACATGGACAAGACCATGATGGTGTTTGGCGACGCCAAGAAGGTGGTCGAGGAATTGGTCAAGGCGGTTTAGTCCAAAACTGTCGCCAAACACCGACAAATGGCGCTGCTACGCGTCTTTCCTCCGTTGAAGAATGCGTGTTTGGTGTCGCCAAACACCGACAGAGCGACCATAAAAACCGTTGCATTTCCGAGACATGGATGATTGCCAGCGAATTGATCGATCGTCATCAAACCTATGATCGCAAGCAAGCTTGGTGTAAGCTACATTCGGAATTTTGGGTTGGTTCTGAGGGATATTTGACG
>Ga0126381_100002380_pt1 | contig 20292 bp, 16 predicted proteins | sample PanSoiMetPlot_28_FD_96465 | JGI IMG/M metagenome (GOLD analysis project Ga0126381, IMG submission 96465) | Tropical forest soil microbial communities from Panama - MetaG Plot_28 | ecosystem: Environmental > Terrestrial > Soil > Tropical forest > Bulk soil | place: Panama | collected 2016-02-17
AAGATGTTTTGAATCGCCGAACGAACTTCCATGTCCTCTTCAACGGGCTGCTGCGCCTGTAGCGACCGATAGAATCCGGCGCGGCTCACGCCCGCTAACTGACTCATCCGCTCGATACTCAGGCTGCCTTGCATCGACATCAACTCCCGGATCTGGTCGTAGATGCCATCTCGCCAGGCTGCGTATTGCTCTGGCGTCGAGCCTCGACTTTTTGCAAGGCACCTTTGAAAAAATCAGCTTCAAGCGTCTTGTCCGCCACCAGTCGTTTCAGGTGCGCGACCTGAAGCCGCAACTCACGTTCCTTTCCGTTCTCCGGAGGCGCTTCACCGTCGTCAATCGGTTCAATCTGGTCGCGCCACTTATAAAGCAGCCGCCGGTGCACGCCGAGTTCTTCCGCGAGCGCCACGATGTTGTCGCAGCCCTTCAGCCGCTCCACAGCCATCTTCCGGAATGCCCTCGGATACCGCCCCACTCGTCTCTTTGCCACTCGCAGTCCCTTTCCCTGCAAAGTGTGCCAATTCCGAGTGTCTCAATTTTGGGGTTCAATCCAACCTGCAAAGTGTGCCAATTCCGAGTGTCTCAATTTTGGGGTTCAATCCAACCGCCTCGTTTACAGAGTCCGCAGAAACGCAATCAGTTGGTCGCGTTCGGATTGCGGCAAACGGAGGCCAAACTCGTGGCCTTTGATCGCACGAGTCTCCGTACCCGGAGGGCTCCAACCCCCAGGAACGTGGGTGTCCTGGAGGCGATCAGGATCGAACATCTCTTCCAGGCTGGTTACAGAGCCGTCGTGCAGATAGTGGCCACGATACCAGACGCCCTTTAGAGAAGGGATCTTGTAATAGCCCGTCCCTTTGCGGGTCTTGAGAGCCAGCCCTGCATCCGTGCCCACCGAAATCGGCATCACGTCGAGTGTGTCCGGCTTGTCTGCCGGCGGCGTAAATCCCTCGGACAGAGTCAACTTGTTGTTGGTGTACAACGGGGGCGTGTGACAGCCGGCGCAACCTTCGCGCTCGAAGATCTTTCGCCCCGCTTTTGCCTTATCATCGAATGCATTCGGATTCCGCGGAGATTGCAGCGAGTATATGTAAACGGCGAGGGCATACAGAACCTCGTCCGACACTCTCGCTCCGAGTCGTCCCGCGTCCGGCGGAATTACATGGTAAGGGCCGAAGTCAACCGTTTCAGCGTAACTGACCAGGGCGGCGTAGCGCATCAAGTCACCGATTCCGCGATGGAGATGGGTGGCGGTGGCGTCCAGGTACTTACGATCTTTGATCCCGATGAGGTCGGGAACTTTGGCGGGGAAAAATGGGCTGCCATTCCAGCGCAACGGAGCACCGCCGCGTCCGGTCGCGGCTGCAGCCACGCGGTAATCCTCTACCGTCATCGTCTTCAGCCCCTCATGCACATCGTGCCTGATCCAAGGGACCTGGCTTTCCCGGAACAACCACATTCCGAACGGCTCATTTCCCATGCGAAGAGGAACCGCAGCTAGTGCCCTGCGATTCTCGAGGTGTGCCTCGATTGCCACGGTATTAAGCGTTATGCGATACTCACCGGCAAAGGTGGGTGCTCCATCAACTCGCGTCCCGTCGTGCATGTAGAGCTGATGGCAGTTGGCACAGTTCGAGAAGGAAAGAGCAACACCCCGCGCGGTCGGCACCCAGCGTGCGCCAAAGACTGTACCGTCGGGGAGGGCTTTGGCCTTTACCGCTTCGAAGTTCTCGCGCTTCCGCATGGCGCCGATTAGCCTGGGGTCGAACGTGCGCAATGAGATATGATCCAATTCCTCGAATACGCGCTGGCCCGCCTTGATCCAGTCTGCTTCGGTTTTCATTCGCTCGGGTTCGATCAGCGGTTTCGGCCCCACGTGCTGGAGCATTTCCCAATAGCCTTCGGGTTCTCTGCCGGGATAATAGACGGGATAGGTCCGCAAATTCTCAGTCGGAAAAGCGTAATAGTCCTTTTCCGAAAGGTGACCGGGACGCACGTTCAGACCAGCCACCGGAGTCGCCCAGTCGCCCAGCGCCCCTTCGCTCCAAGTCCTCGGCACCTCCTGCGCCGAGACGGATGCGGCAGCCGAAATCGATAAGAAAGCTACAGCCCAATTGATTCGCATTATCCCCTCCGCGCTGCACTGTAGCTAAAACTGGGTGGTCAGTTCGATGGACTCGTCGTGGTCTTCGGGTGGCGCGTGTGTCCCCTGACAAGCTCCTAATCTTCAATCACATCCGGAGCAGTATTACCGGCGAGGCTTTGCTGATTTGGCTGGCTGCCACCCGGTCATTAGCGTCAGTGGCGGCGAGTTTCGGGAGGGGAATGAGTTGATGAGGAAGCGGCCGTCCGGCGCGACATCGTACTGATGGCTGACTAGGTTTGGAGCGACGATACGAGTGGCAAAAACCACTCGGGGCTGACTGGCAGTTGCGGTCTTCGGGTCGAAAGAGACCGACATCAACTTCCGGTCGGGCGCAATAAAGAATACCCGATGTTCATCGCGGCCCCAGCGGGGCTGCGCTCCTCCGGGCTCCGAGATCTGAATATGTGCTCCGGGTCCGGGAAATGCCTGAATGACGACTCCTCCCCCACCCGCGACGCCCCCCTGACCTACATACGCAATCCATTTCCCATCCGGAGAGAACTGTGCCTCGGCTCCGGACGCGAATCGGGCTATGGAATCCTTGACCAATGAGTACAGGTTGAGGAAGGGCAGACCGTTTTCTACGGTGAGGTAGATCAGGTACTGCCCGTCGGGCGACCAGTCAGTCGGGGACATGTAGAACCCCTTGGTGATCAGGCGCGGAGGCGCCGAACCATCCGACGGCACCCGATAAAGATACGAAACAGTGCCATCCACGGTCTGATACACGATATCCTTGCCGTCCGGCGCCCAGATGGGACGACCGGCACTGCCGGCCTCGACCAGGCGATTACTAAGACCCCGCGCAAGGTCGTAGACCCGAATCGAATATTTTCCATTACGACTCTCATCCGATGAGATTGCCAGGTAACGGCCGTCGCGCGACAAACTGGGGTCTCGCGAAGGCACATCCGAAATCGGGCCCAACTCTTTGCCGGATGAATCAAACCAGGTGGGGCGGACCGGAGAATCGAGGGTCGATTGGAGCACGACGATGCCGTTCTCGGACGCTGTAAAACCTGCCACGCCAAAGGTCCGTTCTGACTCCAGCACCTGTTCGGCAATCGAAAAAAAGGGGCCGGCTGGTTCCAGATGGTTGAGGTCGAAGGGCTGCGCGACAAGGCTCCGGTCGCGGACATAGAGCAGGTGCCCGGAAGAGTAGATCACCTTACCCGAAAGATCGGGCGCAAGCTGTCTTGCCTGAGTGGAACCGAGCGTCCCGATGTGAACACCGTTTTGGAGAACGTCAGCATCGGCGCTTCTGAAGACATAAAACAGAAAATCACGACCATCCGGCAGGAACGACGGCAGACAGTGGCTTTGGGCTGCGCCGCGAATAGGTGTGACTGCCGCCGGTATGCCTCCAGCCGCATTGATCCGGTAGAGTGGTCCGGCAATGGAGGGAGCGAAAACAATAGTACCGTCGCGATTCCAGGCTCCTCCATGCCCCGAAGGAGCATCGCAGAGAATCCGAACGCCGCCTCCCGGCATTTCCACTGTTTTGAGCTTTCGATCGGCAAAGAAGCCGATATGGCGATTGTCCAGCGACCAGAAAGGAAACGTCGCGCCGTCTGTGCCCTCAAGCCTTTGCGCCGTGCTGGCCGAGAGGGCTTGAATCCAGAGCGAGCTTCTTCCGTTGTCATCCACCGCGGCGAATGTCAGGAGTTTTCCGTCCGGAGAAATCGCAAAACCGTATGGAAGGAACGACGTATTCGGCGGCGGCAAAAGGGAACTGCGCTGCAGCGGAGCCGGCTCTGGATTGCCACCGGAACGAGTTGCAAAGAGCCATATAGATCCAGATAGAGACACTGCTGCAAGGGCCCAGGCGAGCATCTCTCTGCCTAACGCCTTCGATGATTTCGCTGGCGCGGGCGAAGAGTGAAATTCCGTGCCCGGAGGTATCGGCAAAACCGCCGTCGTCTCAAGGTGTTCGATGGGTGAAATGAAGCGATAGCCGCGTTTAGGAACCGTTTCGATGAACCGCGGATTATCGGCGGAATCGGCCAAGGCTTCCCGGAGCCGGTTGATGGCCTTGTTCAAGCCGCGATCGAAATCGACAAACGTGTCGGTGCCCCACAGCTTTTCGCGAAGCTCATCCCGCGTGACTAACTGGCCCGAACGCTCCAGCAACAAGGCGAGAATCTGAAAGGGCTGTTCCTGGAGCTTGATCCTGAGGCCTTGCTTACGCAATTCGCCAGCCTGTAAATCAGCTTCGAATATACCGAAACGAATCAAAGCCCCCTCTCGTCGGCGTCCTCACAACAGACTACAGTACTCGGCAATGGATGATCTGAAGCGAATTGTGTATCGGCGATCTGAAAGATCCGGAGTCGCTCGCTTATGCGTGCCTCGACCGCGTCATCAACACTATCGAGGCAGCCTGAGGACTCGATATCGTCAGTAGACGCGGAGGGTCAATTGAACCTCGTAAACGCGGCCAGGGACGCGAACGTGAATCGGTTTCTGTTCGTCTCATTTCGACGGCCGCCGGGAATATCTTTCCCCTTGGGCAGTGCGAAGGAGCAAATCGAAGAAGCCATCAAGACCCTGAAATTTACCGTAATCTAGGCCAGTTGGTTTATGGAAGATGGCTGAGCCCGGCCCTGGGATTTGACTTTTGAAAAGGCCGAGGCTCGCATCTACGGGCCAGGCTCAAGTCCCATCAGTTGGGTTTCGTACCGCGATGTAGCGGAGATCTGTGTGATTGCGTTAAGCCATCCCGCTGCAATGCGGCAAAAAATCGAGTTTGGTGGACCGGAAGCGCTCAGCCCCCTTGATGTTGTGACCCGCTTCGAGACGATCGGCGGCAGACGTTTCCGGCTGGACCATATCTCCGAGCAGACGCTGCTCGCTCAGTTCGAGGGTGCCACCGATCCACTACAGAAGAGCTTCGCCGCGTTGATGCTTGGATACTTGCACGGTGACGCGATGGACAGGACGCCGGTCGTCGATACATTTGGGATCAAGCTCAGCGGAATCGACGATTACGCGCGCAGCGTGCTGGGGAAAGCGGCCTCGGTGTAGGTTCCGGCGGAAGTTCACACACGAACGTTAATCGCCGACTATCTGTCTTTGGAGATCACCCCGGTGGGACTTTAGAGCTTTCGGTTTACTCTCGGCAGCAATGCCGAAACGCACGCTGTCCGCTGCGGCGTCAGGGCAGCCTCTTCCGCACCCAGTCAAAGAAATTTATCAGCACCGTTACGTGCACGGACTCCTTCGCGCCCGGCGCGGCTTCCGGCAGAGAGAACACGACGAACCGCTTACCGTCCGGCGCGAGATCCATGTTGCTCGTGCCGGCATAGAAGAGCTGCTTATCCGACCACAATCGCGACTGGCCAGGCAGAAAGGAAGCGCCATCGGCTGAGTAATCGACAACCATGATTCGGTTGTCCGTTGTCTCGTAGAAGAGTTCATGGCCGTTTTTCGCCCACACCGCATATAGGCCGCCGCCGGCCGAAATCGGCCACTTGCCGCCTCCGGCCGCGGGAAAGGGCCGAACATAGATCTCGGGGCTGCCGCTTTCGTTGGAACGGTAAGCGACCCAGCGGCCATCGGGAGAGAACTGCGGAAGCAGCTCGTCGGCCATGGTGCGAAGAAACGCTTCCGGCTTGCTGGCCTTGGGATGATCCGAATCGGTGAGGTCCAGCGCCACAGTCCAGATATCCCATCCGGTTTCCACGCTTCTCTCGAAATAGGCCAGCCGGCGGCCGTCAGGAGTGAACGAGTAAGGGCGCGGAAGGTTGCCTCTTAGTACGGTCTCCGCTTCTTCGGCGCCATCGCTTCGAGTCCAGTTCAGGCCGGAAGCTGATGAAAATGACAACAGATGCAGACCGTCGGGAGACCAGACCGGCACATTCCTGCCGCCGGTAAAGGTCAATCGCGTCGGGGTGCGCCGCTCCAGGTCGTAGACATATAGATCACCTCCACTGCCGATGAACGCGACCTTGCGTCCGTCCGGGGAGATGCGGGGGGTGGCGAATGGGCCCGGCGTGGGCATCAGCGGTTCGATCCTTCCGGAACTATCGAGCCAAGAGAGTTGCCACCCCTGAGACGCGCTCTTTCCCGATGCGCAAACCAAGGTTCCTGTGTTGGAGAAGTCGAATTGTCCCCCGCCGGTGACAGGGTTGGCGGCCACGTCTTCCAGCAGTGGGACCGGCGTGCCGTGAACCTCCAGCGCCTCCGGATCGAACTTCACGCCGAACAGGACTCCCTGCCGGATAAAGATCAGGTGGCCGGTGGGCAGATAGCGGCCGAAATATCCACCGCGCACCAGCACCTTGGGGATGCTTGCTTTGACCGACACAACTTCGATGCTGGCGCCCTCCATCTGATTGACCGAGTTGGATGCCGTGTACAGGACGGCGCCTCCGTCGGGCAGAAGCTGTGGCCAACGGTGAGTGATCTCTCCCGCATTGAGCTTCGTGACCTCCCGCCGGACTCCTCCTCCGGAAGACACCGTAGAAACAACCTCCAACTGCCCTAGGCTCGTTACGATATTTCCGTCTCGGCCCCAACTGCCGCCCATTGCAGCCATCTGCCCCGAAACCACCGTTTCTGGCGCGCCACCCAGAACCGAGACTTTCCTGAGAACTGGGCCCGCAAAGAAACCGATCGATTGGCTATCGGGAGAAAAGAATGGGTCGTAGCTATTCTCCGTTCCGGGCAGCAAGGTGATCTGGGCCTGATCGAGAAGTCGCGTCGCAAGTTGCTGTCTGCCGTCAGGCCCGCGGGCGGGAAAAACGAGCCGCCGTCCATCGGGCGAGATGGCGGCGGTCAGGTTGAGGCCCGGCATTGCTTCAGGGCCAAGATCCACGTTGAAGCGCACTAGCGGATGATCGACCGGGCGGGTCGCATTCCACCATCCGACTCCAGCCACAGCCAGCGCAACCGCCAAGGCTCCCGCGAGTGTCCACGGCCAGACACTCTTTCGCCGCGCCACGGGTGACGCGGCAGGTACGCCTTGTTCGAGCAGCAGAAACACATCGTCAATCGAGTGCCAGCGCAGAAGGGGGTCACGCCGCAGGCAACGCTCAAGAGTGGGCCGGACCTCCGCCGGAATTCCGGTGAGGTCTATATCGCCCTTCAGCACGTGCGCCAATGTGTCGGAAACCGTGCGGCCGGGGAACAGTTGCCGGCCGGTGAGCATCTCAAACAGAATCACGCCGAACGCCCAGATATCGGCGCGCCGGTCCACGTTTTGTCCGCGAGCCTGTTCCGGGCTCATGTAGGCTGCTGTGCCCAGGATCACGCCCGGTTGCGTGGAGCGCATGGTAACGGTGGGAGACGATATCGGATCAGTCGCCGCCGTGCCTTCGCCCGACACGGCCTTCGCCAGCCCGAAATCCAGCACTTTCACGCGACCCTCGGGAGTGATCTTGATGTTCGCGGGCTTGAGATCCCGGTGGATCACGCCGCGTTCGTGGGCATATTCCAGGGCTTCGGCGATCTGCCGGGCGAGGACCAAGGCTTCTTCGAGTGGAATCCGCCCCTTGGCGATGCGCTCGGCTAACGTTGGTCCTTCTACCAGTTCCATCACCAGCGCGCGCTCTTCAACGCCATAAATCGCGGCGATATTGGGATGATTGAGAGAGGCCAGGACCTGAGCCTCACGGGTGAAGCGGGCGAGGCGGTCGCGATCTGCGACAAATGCTTCTGGCAGAACTTTTATGGCAACGTCGCGGTTGAGCTTAGTGTCAGTGGCTCGCCAGACTTCACCCATGCCACCTTCACCGAGCTTGGTTGTGACGCGGTAGTGCGCAATGGAGGGCTGCGGACCCATTGTGCGATTTCAGGCATCGTACCATTTTTTGCCTTTGTCACGCGGCAGCCCGGTTTTGTCGCGATTAATTCGATGGGTGTCACGCTAACGTTCGATTTGCAATTGCAATCGTAAGTCGGCCGTGAACAGGGATAGAATCGATGCTCATCAGCAGAAGGTACGGGATGACGCGATGGGGATTGCACTCTGGCCTGAGCAAATGAGCGAGCAACAAATCTTCACCAAATGTGCCTGGCGGCTGATCCCTTTCATGGGGTTGCTTTATGCAGTCAATTTCGTGGACAGGGTGTGATCATTCGTGATCAGGAGAATGGGAAAGTTCCCCTGAAAACAGATCTTCGAAATAGACACCAGCTACCGTTTGGCGGGCTGAGGGGCGTAAAGGTACTTCATTGCGGCGCTGAACGCTCCGGCGACACCGGAGAGGTGGTCTGAGCCTTCGAAAATGTGCGAGTCGTATCGGAAATCGGAGTTATTCGGCGTGGTGAGAGTAGCGAGGAGTTGTCTGAATGGGTCAAGCATCATCTTCCCTTCGCCAGAGCCCACGGAGAAGTATGCTTTTCCGCGGAGCTTTTTGCCGGCTTCGGCGAATGCGGCTTCGGCCTTGAGGATCGCGGCGTTGTCCCACCAGAGGGACGGGCTGCCGACCATGTACCGGGCGAAGGTGGTTTGGTCCTGCAGCATCACCCAAAAGGTGAAGAGGCCACCAAGTGAGTATCCGGCCAGCCCGCGGTCGGTAGTCGTGCGGTAATTGGCTTCGATGTAGGGAATCACTTCCTGCTGTAACGCGCGGAGGAACCCGGCAGCGCCGCCGCTGCGCACTTCGCCTTCAAACTGTTTAGCGAAAGCTGCAGTCGCTTCCTCGTTGACCGTAGGGGTGAGGTCGTAGAGCCGTTTCCGGGCCCAATCCAGAGTGTTCTCGATTTTGAGCGGCACACCGACGATAATCAACTCGTCGATGGGCGGTCCCAGGCGGAGAGAAGGTCCGATGCTGATGGTTTCATAGGCGGTCCGGGCGGCATCGAACGCGAAATCGGCGTCTGGCACGTAGAGGACTGGATAACGCTTTCCGCTTGTGGCGTAATTTTTAGGCAAAGATACGTAGATGCGATATTCGTACCCAGTGAAACGCGAGTGAAACTCACTGGTCTCCACATCAGCCAAAACCAGGCCTTTCGCTTTCGGCTGGAATTGGGTTTGGGGCTGCGCGCGCAGGAGTACACCGGCGAGCAGCAGAATAAGAAGAATCCAACGCATGTGATGCCTCCTCTGCTACGTTCAGATCGCGCCTCTCGATCGGCGGAAGTTCGGCCCGGAAATGCCCAAACCAGAAGATAATGAATCGCGCAGTGTTTGTCTATTACCGCGTATCCTGTCCGAATGACGGGCAAACAAGAAGTTGGCCCGGCTCGCAGATCACAATGTACCGTTGGCCGAACATCCGCCCGCTGAGCCCGCGTGATAGCATGGTCGCCCTTAAACTGGCACAGTGCATGGTTCTATGCAGCCCGATGCCTAAAGGAGGACTTCATGCGCAGTTGGCGTCTGCTCACGCTTGCTGCTCTGTGCTGTTCGGCGTTATCTTGCCGGCGCGACACTCGGGCTGACGACGAAGCCGCCATTCGCGCGGCCACCCGAGAGTGGAATGCTGCTGAGGCGGCCAAGGACGTGGAGAAATGCGTGTCGTTCTACGCCGAGGATGGTGAGAGGTTCGCGACTGGATCGCCCCTGATTCGCGGGACCGATGGGCTAAGGAAGGAATGGCAGAAGTATGTTTCGTCGCCGGGAACGTTCCAGTGGAACACGTCCAGAGTTGAAGTATCCAACTCCGGAGACCTAGCATATGAAACCGGGAAATTTGTCCTTAAAACCGTTGATAAGAACGGCCAGCCCAGTACAACGAACGGAAAGTACGTGTGCGTCTGGAAAAAGCAGAGTGACGGAAAGTGGAAAGTCATAGCCGACATCGATAACCCAGACAGTTAGCCTGTCGAGCACACGGTCAGGATCAGGCACCGGCCGGAACTTGGCGAGCAAGAAGTACGGATCGAGAAAGTTACGACGTGGTCGCCATCACCGTACCGAAGTGAAGGCGGTGTTATGTAGGAATATCGGTAGGTTTGGCGCTAGCGAAGTCCAACGTCCCGGTGTCTGATGGCGCTTAATCCGGGATAAAACTCCGATACCAGCGGCGGTTCACCTTCAATCCGCTTGGAATCCGAAATAAAAGTTGTGAAGCAACGGACCGTGAGGCAAGATGAGCCTATATGGAATCGATGTACGCGATGCCTTCCCCTGACCGGAAGAAATCGGGAGATTCGTGCATGACACGCCGAACTGCGGTCGCAGCGGCAACACCTCTACTCCTGCCCGGTTTGGCCTTCGGACTGCGGAAAACGCCGCATCCTTTCCACATCGACATCCCCGCATCCACCATTAGGCACATTCTGACCAGGGTTCGGGAAGCGAGATGGCCGGACCGGATCGAGTCCGTCGATTGGAGCTACGGAGTCAATTGGGACTATATGAAGGCACTGGTTCAGTATTGGCTCGCTAAGTACGATTGGCGGCAGGCAGAGCGGGGATTGAATCGCCACCCCCAATTCCTGGCGCGGGTGGACCAGTACGACATCCACTTCTATCATGTTCGCGGAAAGGGACCGAACCCGCTCCCACTGATTTTGACCCACGGATGGCCAGGATCGGTATTCGAATTTTTAGAGGCGATCGGTCCTCTGAGTGATCCCGCAAGTTACGGTGGATCGGCAACAGACAGTTTTGATGTGATTGTGCCGTCGCTTCCGGGGTTCGGGTTCACGTCAAAGCCGAAAGGCAAACCTGTCGGCCCAAGAACTACAGCGCGGCTCTGGCACACGCTTATGACGGAGCATCTGGGATATCAACGATACGGGGCGCAAGGTGGGGACTGGGGCGCTGCGGTGACTATAGCGCTGGCCCAACAAAGCCCTCAGGCTATGACTGGCATTCACCTGAACGCGGCTGGCGCGCCTGCGATCTCCGAGGCAGACCAGACAGAGGAAGTCCGCGCATGGCAGCGGTTGGCGGCCGAACAGCGTCTTGCCGAAACGGACTACTTCGGCGAGCAGGAACACAAACCGCAGACTGTGGCCTTCGCACTCGCAGACAATCCGCTTGGTACCGCTGCCTGGATCGCAGAGAAGATGCAGGGCTGGAGCGATTCGAGCAGCGATCTCGATAAGACCTTCTCAAAGGATCAGCTTCTGACGAATATCATGATCTACCTTGTAACCGACACCGCCGACACGGCTGTCTGGTTCTATCGGGGGCGAGTCGAGGAAAACCCAATGCCGCTGATGAGCAGTAAGTTGAATGTGCCAACCGGATTCGCGGCATTCCCGGCGGAAAAGGCCTATTTACAACCCCCGCGAGCCTTGCTGGAGAAGAGTTTCAACCTGGTCCACTACACTAAGATACCGCACGGCGGCCACTTCGCCTGTCTGGAGCAACCGCAATTATTTGTATCGGACGTTAGGGCCTTCTTTCGCACTCTTCGAAGCTGACCAATTTCAAGGCGCTGACACGTCGTAACAGTTGGCCGTCGGGACTGTTTGGACCGACTCCTGACTGAAACCCGGATGGATATGCGCACCTCCGGGCCGTCGCGAAAGGAAGCACTAAAATGCACGCGCGCCAGTCAGCGGCTAGCGTTCAGTTTTCGCGGCCCCCCGGTAATAGTTTCCGGGCTGGAATCGGCCGGGATCACGAAATCGAAGAACGCGAATAACATCTCATCCCACGTCTGGCCTCCCCAACGGACCTCCCTGGAGGCATCGGGATTGAAGGAATTATTGGGTGAGTTGTCGTACCACGCTGTGACCCTGAGTTGGTCGCCCTTGTGCACCCGAACCCATTGCCTCGGCTGATATTTCAACTGCCAGTTAAAGTTGTAAGCCGGCACGTTCAGCAGCGTCTCCGTCTTGTTCGTATCTTTCCGAATCAGCTCGTATCTCATCGCCTTGCCGCGCACATGCATGTGCGGTCCAAAATCGCTGATTTCGGTATCGCCCTGAAACGTCACGACTGCCCTGGCTTCATGATTCGCGGCGCCGGGAGGGATTCGGATGGTCTGGTTCACCACGGCGTCGTTTACGATGCGCTCCTTCGGCGGCTGCTTCGCGAACACAATGCCGACCTGAGTTCGATCCGTCGTGGGCCGCCCATTCGTGGTGTAGTGCATCTGGAAGAGAAGGTGACTCCCCGCGCGGATGAGGCGGGCCTGACCGGGTCCAGCTATGAACGGATCTCCGTTCGGGACGTAATCGCCGATCATCTCCGCGCCGCTGCCATACGAATTGCCAATGGCGAAGAGCCCGTCATCGGTCTGGGGCTGCGACTCGGGCTGGCCCTTCTCCTCCTTGCTCTGAAAGCTCCCGGGCTGAAGATCACCATGAAACTTGCTGCCCGGCGCTCGCGTGAACGCGAGCGCATGATGTACAACGGACCGGCTGCCGGGTCGAACCTCGACACGCTCGATCCATTTATCCTCTGTCAATTTCATATCGGTCGCGAGCCAGACGTAATCGACCGTCCCGGTGGCCGGAACCTGGTAATCCACCGGAAGCTCGACGATGAGATCCGGCTTGCCAATCTTCCAGTGATCCGTGAATTGAACGGACGGAGGAGCCTCCGCAGTATTGCCCTCCGGTGCCCCGGCATCCACCCACGCGCGAATGGCGGAGATCTCTGCCGCGCTCAGCCGCGGATCATTGGCGAAATGGCCCAGAGCGGAGTCAGCGAACCACGGCGGCATTTTCCGGAGCACGACAGCCTCGCGGATTGACTTGGACCAAGGCCGGACTTCGCTGTAGGCCAGCATCGAGAACGGCGCGGCCTCGCCCGGTCGGTGACAACTCTGACAATGCCTCTGGAGAATCGGAAGTACGTCCTTGTTGAATGTGACAGGCGCTGACGACGGCTCGGCTGCGATCAGTACGCAGGCAGTGACCAGGCCAGTCAGACAAAACTTCGTAAGCACGTGAACCTCCTTTACCAGCGCGATTCGGATGTCGGTCTATTCTGAATTGCCGAACCAACAGAGTCAAGCGGTAGATCGGCCGATCTTCCCGGTCAACCAACAGACGGCTTCATCATCGGGGTTGCTGTACACAATAATGCGGGGGTCTGGAGAAATCAGGCGGCTTCGGCATCATTAGGATCTCGACGCAAGGGACGCACGAATCTGATTTGATGAACCGCATCGTTGGGGCCGATTCGGATTGCATAGGCCCATCGCAGACAACAAGGTGGTGCCGTTTCCGGCGGATTAGATCGGGCCTCCAGCCGTTCGATACGCCGAAGAATTGGCGCGCGCATCATCTGTCTCCGGACTTCCGATCGTTCGGGCGAAAGGCACTTACCGCCAGTAATCGATTGGGGGGCTCCCCGTACCACAAGGTACGCGCAAAACGCGCCCGATTGGTTTAGTCAGGGAGAGGCAGGATCAAAGCCTCTCAAGGGAAACCGTTCGGCGGCACATAACCGCCCAAGCGTTCCTTGAGCAGCGCAGCGAACGCTATAGTGCTCCCATCTTCGAGGAAAGGTCCCGTGATCTGAACTCCGCAGGGGAGCCCAGCGGGCGTTCGACCGACAGGAGCCACCGTGGCAGGGGTGCCTGTCAGAGTAGGGAAGAAGATCCAGCGACCCTGGTCGTCGTAGTTGCGAGGGCCTTCCGGTGTCTGCAACTGGCGTGCGCCGCTGCTGTGGTCGTGGGGAAAAGCTGCCACAAAATCGACGGGCGAAACAAACACATCAATGTCATGAAAGTACGTCTCCCATGCAGCCCGAATGGCATAAAGTTGTTGAGTCATCGCGCGCAGTTCGGACGCGGGACCAACTTGAGCCGCAAGGCGAGGATCTTGCGGATTCTTCTCGTACGCCTGGCGTAACTGCTCTTCCCGCTCTTTGGCGAGCGGCGTGGCCGTCGCAGACCAGAGCAGGTAACTATAGACGCGAAAGGCCGCTTCCAATTGAAACCCTGCTGGCCAGCCGCGCACAACCTTGGCTCCCGCCTTCTCAATTTCAGCAATCGCGATTTCGTAACAAGAACGGATCTCAGATGAGAGTGGGCACCAGCCATCGTCGGCAGGGATGCCGACGCGGAAATCCCTCAGCCTGGCCGCCCGGGGTTTGGGCATGGAATAATGCAGGGCTTTGGCATCTGGGCCGTCGGGCCCGGCAATGACCTCAAGCGCCAGTCTCAAATCGTCAGCCGTCCGTGCCAGCGGCCCGACGACAGTTAACAAGTTTGGTACGGTCCACGACCGGTCGGTCGGAGGCGGTACATGCCCGCGCCTGGGGACCAGATCGATTGTCGGCTTATGGCCGTACAGACCGCAGAAATGAGCGGGAAAACGAATGGAACCAGCGATGTCGGAACCGAATGTCAGAAACCCGATTCCCGCCGCAGTGGCCGCAGCACCGCCGCCCGTAGACCCGCCCGGGGTCCTCGTCAGGTCGTAGGGGTTGTTTGAAGTTAGGTGGTAAACATCGTTGAACGACTGGTTGTCGCTAAGGGCGAACGGGATATTGGTTTTGCCAATAATAATGGCTCCCCCTTTTTCGAGCCGATCCACCACGACAGCATTGTGTTTCGGTCTGAAATCCTTCAAGTCCGGTATGCCGGCCGAGGTTATCGTCTCCCGATACGCAAAGCACTCTTTGATGGAAACAGGAATCCCGTGCAGAGGGCCCCAAATTTGCTTGCGAGCCAGCGCCGCATCTGCCTCTTTGGCACGTGCCAGTGCCCACTCGGCGTAGACTTGAACGAAAGCGTGGAGGCTGGGGTCATAGCGCTGGAGCCGATCGAGGCAGTGCCGTGTCAGCTCAGCCGAGGATACTTGCCTCTTGCGTATGGCAGCCTCAGCGGTGCTCGCGGAGCTAAACGCGTCGTCAAATGCTGGCGCCGCAGATGCGCTCGACTGGCAGGCACCCAGTGAATAAAGCAGGAACTCTCTACGTTCCATTCTCAACCTCCGGCTGCCGTAGCATCGATAATTATATGGCCCGAAGGCGCCAAAAGACGCCGTATTTCAGGTTTAGGATACCTATCCGGCTGAGTGATTCAGGTACACATCTGTTTCGGAATTAGAATTGCGTCGAAGTGGCAGGGTTGCGCAACATGAGCAATGAGCAACGATGGGTGGCGACCGCGAGAGATACGGTAGTTGCGCATCCTCAATCAGGAAATTCTGCCGCGCGGACTTCGGACTTGCGGTGAAGTGTCTTGAAAGGCGTGCCGGATACACATCCGTAAGCTTTCGGTTCTTCGCGTTTTACGAACATCAGGATACGCGGCTCGGGCGGAGGTGCCTGATCCTCCAGCCGCTCGATATGACACACCGGCACGGCGAACGGCCGCGGGTATTCCAGCCACCTACCCGGCGGCGGAGCCGGAACGCGGCTCGTTCAAGCTAAGTGCCGAATAAGGCTCGTTCAATGACCGGCTGCGTCTCGCGACTGCATGAGCAGGCGTTCGACTGGCGTAGCGCGAAATTTATGGGCTAGTTCCAAAGCTGTCATCTCGTTCCGATCGCGTGCACCAGGCTCGGCTCCGGCGTCAAGGAGCGCCTGGGCTACATCGTCGCGCCCGTAATCCCAGATGGCGGACCAGAGCAGCGCAGTCATGCCAAGACTGTCCCGTTGATTCACGTCGGCGCCGAGAGAGATTAGAAGTTTGACCATCGCTAAATTGTCGAAGTTGACGGCAATACTCAGCGGCGTCAACACATACCCAGCGGGGATCTGGGGACTGATCGCGGCGCCGTGGCTTACCAGCAGATCGACCATCTCCCCGTCGCCAGACACCGCCAGTTGCAGTGGGTACATCGGCACTACGCCGCCATGTACAAGCCGACGATTTGGGTCCGCTCCCTTTCCGAGCAGCAGCACGACCTTTTCCGCCTCGCCTGTAATGGCCACGCCAAGAACGGTCCCGCCATTTGCGGCCGTTACATTCACGTCCGCGCCTGCATTCAGCAGGAGACGGAACGCGTCCATATTCCCCCGGAGATTCGCCGCAACGAACAGGGCGGTGGCGCCGCTTTGAGCTTTGTGGTTGACATCGGCGCCCCGTTCGAGAAGCAGACGCACTTTCCGGGCGTCGTTGACGGAAAACATCAGTACAGATGTCCCTTCTTTGGTAGCGGCATTCGGATCAAGACCGGCGTCCAGCAGGGCCCGCAAGTTGGCGACACTCCCGAACAACGCAGTCTCCACCCAAGCCGGCAGGTTCGGTCTCTCGGGTCTGACTGGCTCAATGTCTCGGATTTTTGGCAAAACGGAAAGCAAGGCCATCGCCGCCCAGTTCGATCCGGCACAGGAAATGAACTGGTTCTCCCTGTGGGGAAAGCCGGTTTCGACATACGGGATTCCGGGAGTCGGCGGGTGATGCCTTGTCGGAACCAGCCATGAACCATCCGGCAACTGTGTTTTCAAAAGGAAGCGTAAGCCCATTTGGTAGGGGTGGTCCGCCAGCGGCACACCCGCTCCCTCTCGCAAAGCATAGAGAACCAGACCGGTGGCATAGGCGTCGCTCGCCCGTTCAGGCAGTTGGCTCCATCCGCCGTCCGCGTGCTGTTCGGAAATCAGGTGTTGCAAGGCATTCTGCACCTCGCCGTTCGAGGCGCCGCCCCAATGGAGTCCAAGCAAACGAAATGCTGCGTCTTCCGTGGATTGAGGCAGGTTGATCCAGAGCCAGGTCCTGGCCCGCCCAATACGAACGGCGGTCTCCGCCGCCTGACTGGAGGGCATTTCCAGTTGCAACATGCGAAGGCTCAGGGCGGTGGCGGTGAAATCGCTATCCTGCATGGGTGGACGGTGCGCGTTCATGCGCCAACTCCCATCCAGCGTCTGGCGCGCGGCGATCCACCAGGCCAGGAAAGGACCGCTTGGGTCCGGGTGGCCGGACGCGCTTGCCGTGACGGCCCGATAGCCTTGCAGGCCCGGTTCAGGCTCGCCGATCCCTTGTAAGAACGGCTCCAACAAGCGGATGCTCTTTTGATGAATGGCATGGATGGCATCGGCAAATACTTCCTCATGGACCGGCACGCTGCGCTCGCGGGCCATTCCATAAACCATCAGCCCGAGCGAATGGTGGCAGGCGCCTGCACATGAGAACTTCTGGAGTGTGCTCTCGAGCAGTGGAATGTACTTGTCAACCGCCGCCCTCGCTTCCGCGGCCGTGACCTGGTTCGCGGATGCTGCTGCCGCCCAGTGAGTGCCCACCGACAACATGGCGGCCAGGATCATCGTAAGTCGCATTACCCCTCCTTGCTTTTCGAAGGATGCGATTACTGGGAGGCTGCGGGGGAGTACGGCTGGGTATCGTGCCCGCACGTGCGCAGCAAAATCAATCAGTTACCTGAGGAGCGTCAGCCAGGAGGTGACGATCGTAATCGGCGCCGATGCGGATTCCTCGACCAACTGATTAATCAGGAAACGACCGCCGTCACGGCTTGGGGCGTAGTCGTTGGAGGAAACATTCGGAGGACCCAGCGGCGGAGGAATAGTTGTGCGGAACAACCGCCGCGGGCGGCCGAATTCAATCGTCTTCCCCGTTTTCAGTTCGGCCGCCATCAGTGTTCCATCCGGACTCAGATAGAACAACTCGCGGCCATCACGACGCCAGCTGGGCTGATGGCCGCCATCCGTTGATACCGCCCTCTTCAGATCGCCTGATGGGAAGTTTTCCACATAGACTTCGTTCCTTCCGCTTTCATCGGAAGCGTATGCCACCCAACGAGGTGGCCCGGAAGTTTCGGGCGAGAAGGCCGCGCCATACAGGCTGTGCGGACCGGGTGCAAACGGTCGTGGCGTTTGCTGCGCGCCGCCGCTCAGGTCAGCGATGAAGACGTTCAGATGGGTCCATTGAGGCCAGGGCGTGAAATAAGTGACGAACCGACCGTCGCTCGACCAATCCGTCAGGAATTTTGGGCCCGGACTTTGCAGTATCGTACTCGCATCTCGCGCATCCAGAGCCTGGCGCTCGAGGCTCATGTTGGGCTCGCTACCCACGCGTTCGTTCACGTCGTCTCGTCCAAACATCACCGCAAAGCCATCCGGCGACCAGACCGGAGAAATAATCCCAGCGCGAGGATCACTGGTTAAGAGCGAAGGGGTTCCCCGGCTCAGATCCATCGTCCAGATGGCGCCGCCGCGCGGCGTCTCCTGATACGCAATGGCCAGGTGTTTCTCGTCAGGCGAAAGGCTCCATGAGGAATACGAATTCCTCGGACCCACGGTCTCGAGCCGCCGGCCTTCCCGATCAAACCATGCCAGTTGGCGATTCTTCGGCTCGGCAGTTCGGTATGCCAGGATTCCAGTTGCAGAGACTGAGAAATCTCCTCGCCCCCAAAGGGAAGCGATCTCCGGTAAGACGGGCGTGGGGCGCCCGCTCAGTTCCTGGCGCACGGGATCAAAGGGTTGAGCCATAACGCTGCCGCCATAAACGTACAACAAAAACCCCCTGCGGCCGTCACGCGCCGGCGCGTAGACCGCGGCTCCATCGGAATTCAACAAATATTTGGAATTCGTGGAGTCCAGCGAGCCCACCCGAATCGAAGACCGGCCGGACGGCGAGCTGACCGCGAAAAAAAGGAAATGGCGGCCATCGGGTAGAAAAGAGGGATGGCAGTGAGCGAACTCGCCGCGCGCATTGTCAAGCACCGTGGCTGGTTTGGGAGCGCCTCCCGCGGTTGTAACCTGGTAGAGTCCGCCCGAGGGCCAGGGAGGATAAACAATTACGTCTTGCGCATTCCAGGCCCCGCCGAACGCTACGCGTGCATCGGCGATTACCTGCGCTGGCCCGCCGGTTATCGCGATTCTCTTCATCTCGAAGAGATGGAAGAAACCAAGGGAGCGGCTGTCAGGAGACCAGAAAGGAAAGCTGGCGTCGTCGGTCCCGGGCAGGAGCTTGGCCGCGTCCGAATCCAATTCGCGGACCCAGAGTTGTGTTTTGCCGCCGGTTATGGCCGTAAATGCAATCCGCCTCCCGTCTGGTGAAATGACCGACGAGACCACGGATGCGCCACGCGGAGGAATCACCGAGAGGCGCAATGGGACGGAAATCTCTGGAGATCTTCGAAGCACGAGAAGCAGGAGCACGGTGGCCGCGATTCCCAGCGCAAGTCCTCCCGCCACCAGCAGAGTTGGATGCAATGTTTTCGCCGGCCCGGGCTGTTGGTATTCCGAAAATTCCGGCGCATAGCCCCCTTTAGGCAATGCGATCCGAACGCGATCATCTCGTCCTTCGGTCTGATAGTACGATTCGAGGCGGCTGCGCAGCCTTCCAGCCTCGGTACGGACGATGGGATCGGTCTTCGGATCAAAGCTCGGATTGCGTCCAAGCACTTCCACGCCGATGACGGATTCTTTGATTTCCTGTGTCCTGCCGGCCAAGGTTCGCTCGACGACGAAGCGGAGAAAGCGGCTACTGCGGTCGGCGCCAGCAAACGCCGTGCTGTTCAGCATGCGGTCGAGATGCCGTCTTACGAGTTCCGGGTCCATCGCGGGTACTCTAATTGTGAAACGTTCAACGCTGGTCGAGGAAAGCACCCGTTGCTTCCGTGAGATACCGGGGGCTGAGTCTGCGATTACAACGCCTGCCCAGGACCTACCGCAATCTATAGCGAGTCAACCGTCGGGGCTCGTTCTGATTTACGCCACCGCCGCCGGGAACCTCAGCGTCGCTCATGCATCTTTGCCTTCCCAACCCACGTCGGCTATCAGCAGATGGTATCCGGGGAAGCACGCTCAATCACGCAGGCTTCCCGAAAGGACACGGAACGTTGCGCGTCCGGACGATAAGCACTGACGAGCGTTATCTATCAATATCGCTACCTGGTTATCTGCGTGCTTTCAGCACCTGCTCATCCGTAGCCTGTGCCAAAGCCGCTGAAGCCCATGCTGTGGCTGTCGCCGAAATCCACTGGTCGTGGTCGTAGGGGAAGCCGCTCTGAAAATACGGCTGCAGCTTTACGGCGCGGCTGGAGACGTGCCATGAGCCATCACCCGCCTGCGTCCTAAGCAGGAAATTCACTCCCCGCCGGTAAACCGGATCGCTCGGCATCAGCGCATGAGCCTCGTGCAGCGCATAGAGCGAAAGGCCCGTCGCATACGCATCCGTCGCAAGGTCTGCGTTCTGGCGCCAGCCGCCGTCCCCTTGCTGTGCCGCCATCAACTCCTTCGCGGCCCTCCGGATCACCTCCTGCCGCGCGCCGGTCCACTGCAGTCCCAGCAGCCGCATGGCGCGCTCTTCGTTGTCGAGCGCAACCGCAGTGGAAAGCCATTCGCCCGAGCGTCTTACCCGCTCGTCGAACTCCGCCTTCCT
>Ga0126381_100002381_pt1 | contig 20287 bp, 24 predicted proteins | sample PanSoiMetPlot_28_FD_96465 | JGI IMG/M metagenome (GOLD analysis project Ga0126381, IMG submission 96465) | Tropical forest soil microbial communities from Panama - MetaG Plot_28 | ecosystem: Environmental > Terrestrial > Soil > Tropical forest > Bulk soil | place: Panama | collected 2016-02-17
CGATTCGACGCGCGGATCGGCGGAGAGCTTTTGAATCACCGACACCGGCGATTGCTTTCCCGGGACGTTCATCACAAAGCAGTCGACGCCGAGCGCGGGCATCGGCCAGTTGTCGACGATCTTCAGGCCGTATTCCTCGGCGATGGCATCGGCGATTCGCCTGCGCGCGTCCTGGCCCGTGCGCGAGTAATTCGACCCGTAGGCGACATCGGGCCGGAAGTGAGGCGCCGGCATGCGAAGCATGACCAGCAGCTGCTGCTGGATCACCTCGTCGCTGTAGCTTGCGTCCGCGATGGAGTCGCGCTCGAGCCGCGCACACCCCGCCACGCAAAAGCACAGCAGCGGCAACAGCCACCGGCAATGAGCAATCACGGACCTGCTTCGTTGGAAAGGCGCTCGACCAGGACTACGGAGCGTTCCGACCGCAGCGCGCGCACCGCGTAGTCGCGCCGCCCCCCCGGGACGTCGAGTACATAGGCATTAGACTGCGTGGGTCCATCGACCAGCCGCGCTCCCGCTTTGCGCAGCATGCGGCGCAGGTCCGCTTCCGTCGTGGTCGGGTCGAAGACGACGATCAGTGAACCTGTCCGCGCTGCGCTCTCTGGTGCCGCGAGCGTGCGATAAAGCGCGGGTGCATCGTCTTGTCGCACCAGCGCAACCGCCAATACGCCGACGAGCACCGAAGCCGCGACCGCCCAGCGGAGGCGGTTGCCATCAAGGGTCCAGTGACGGCGGGCCCGATTTGGGGCTTCGGCAGCAGCGCGCGGAGCTTCGAGCTGACGGCGTAGCTCGCCAAGAGCCTTGGCGCCGTCCGGCGTCGATTCGGCTGCAACGCATGCCGCATGCAGCTCGCGCAGCCATTCCACTTCGTGTCGGCACAGGGCGCATTCGGAGACGTGCCGGTGCACGTAGTCGTGCTCCTCGTGCGATAGCGTGCCATTGATGTACCACGGCAAAAGGGCATCGACGACCTTGTGCACGCCCGCCTCCAGCCGAAGGACACGTCCGGTCATGCCGCGTCCTCGCGTCGATCGGCGAGCAGAGCTCTAAGCCGGCGTCGGGCATGAAACATGCGCGTCTTCACCGTATCCACCGGACAGCCCAGGATGCCGGCGATCTCGGGGTATGAATAGCCCTCGAAATGGGTCAACTCGACGACTGCGCGATGCTCGGGCGACAAGGATTCGAGCGCACGATCGAGGTCGGCGCGCAGTTCCCTGCGCGAAAGGTGTTCGTCAGGTTCCGTCGCCGGTTCCGTTGGGTCCGCGTGGTCGATGAACGCAACGCGCGCGGCACGCTCGCGGGCTTTGAGACTGCGGCGCAGGGCAATGCCAAGAATCCACGTCGAGACTTTGGAACGCAGGTCAAAGCTGCCAGCCTTGCGCCAGATGACCAGCATCGTGTCGTTGAGAATCTCGTCGATCAGGTGCGGCCTCTGCTGGGTCGTTCGCTCGAGAAACCGCCGAAGACGCGGCCCATAGCGGCGAAATAGCAAATCGAACGCCGCCCGGTCGCCGTGGGCGACGCGATCGATCAGGGCGAGGTCGTCTGCCTCCGACGCGTACCGCCGCGCACGCGCTGTCGCTTGAACCTCGCTAGGCCCGACTAGAAACATTTGCTCCTTCGCTGGTAGGGGACGGCCTCAAACTCCGGGGTTTCGACAACAAACCCTTTGTAACGTAAACAAACTTGCGCCGCCAGTATTCCCGCTTGCGGCGACCTTTCGAGATTCTAGACCTGGGCAAAGCCAGATGCATTGAACCAAAACGTCCATCGGGGGAACAGACTGTATGCCCCCCTTGCAATCGCCCTGCCACGGCCGACCACCTCGATGACGGCGCTCGCTGCGAACGACTTTGTTGCTGCGCTGCCGCACCTGCGCCGCTATGCGCGGGTGCTGACGGGTGAAGCGCGGAAGGCGGACGAACTTCTGATCGACACCGTCGAACTGGCCCGAGAGGCTTTTCCGCGCCAGACCGTTCGCGCTCCGCTCAAAACCCGGCTGTTTGCTCTGATGCATGAGTTGCACGTCGGACAAGCAATGCCTTCGCGTCAAAGAAGGGCTGCTCTCGGCGGTTTTGGGCCAACCGCCATGCCGGCGCCTGCCCGGTCGACCGATGTCTTGCTCAACTTCGAGCAGCTTCCGGTCGAGGACCGCGAGGTCCTCTTGCTTGTCGCCGTCGAGGGGATGCGCTATGAAGAGATTGCAAGTGTCCTCGGCGTATCCGTCTCCACGGTGGTGTCGCGCTTGAGTCGCGCGCGCTGCCTGATGCGGAGTGACGATTCCGATGCCAGCGGCCAGACGGGGGCCCGTCCTATCCGTTGACAAGCGTTTTCATTGGGCGCAAATTGTCGTGTGCGTTCGAGTCCGAAGGAGACAAGCATGAGAGCAATACTGATGGTAGGTGCACTGGCCCTCGGGCTCGCCCCGGGAATCGCCGCCGCATGCGATTATGGCAACGAAGCGTCGGAATCCACGGCTGCACCGGAGCAGATGGCCTCGGTCGCGCCGCCCGCAACGGCAAAGGCTACGCCGGCCAAGGTCGTCAAGGCTGCTCCAAGCGCGGTGAAGCCAGTTGCCACAAAGACCAAGCAATCAGCGTCTGATCAGAGGGTCGCGGCCGCGCCAGCAAACTAAAAGCGTCCCCAACGCCCAAAAAGCCCGCCGCAGTGCGGGCTTTTTTCACCCGCCGGCCGCGTCAGGATGAGCGCGGTCCGGTACGAACCAACACCGCGGAGCTTCGACTGTGTGGAACAAGAAGCCGGCAATGATTCTCGCGATCGTTGCGCTGCTCGGCCTGATCGGCTACGGCCAGGCTCACGCGCAGGTTTCGGCCTCCGCGAATGCGACCGCCCAGGCGCGGGCGTTGTTCGACGATTACTGGCAGTGGACGCTGCGCGAATACCCGGAAATCGCCACCGCTGTCGGCGACCACCGTTATGACGATCGCCTCTCCGACCAGTCGGCCGAGGCTGTGGAGAGACGACGCGCAGCACGCGTTGAACTTCTCGACCGTGCGACCAAGCTCTCCGCAGAACAGCTTTCGCCCGCCGATCAGCTCTCGCTGCGCATTCTGCAATATCAGCTCGGGCAAGCGGTCGCTTTGGGTAAGGTGTGCGCGCCTTTCTCGTGTGTTCGCGGAGAGTTCTGGTCACCGGTTACCCAGCTCTACGGGCCGCAGTTCGACGTTGCGCAACGAGTCAACAACACGCGATTCGAGTCGGTGCGCGACTATGAAGCGTATCTTGCCCGTCTCGCTGCCCTCCCCGCGCAGATCGACCAGCTCATCGCGCGAATGAGGACTGGAATGGAGCTCGGCTGGATGCCGGCGAAAGCGGCGATCGCGCGGGTTCCGGGCCAGCTCGAGACACAGGTCGATCCCGACCCGACCAAGAGCCCCGAATACAAGCCGTTTCTTAAATTTCCGGAAGGTATCGGTGCGGCGGACCGCGAGCGGCTAGCCGCGGCAGGTCAGCGCGTCATCAAGGAGAAAGTGGTTCCGGCGTTCCTGCGGCTGCGTACTTTCTACGCCGAACGCTACTTGCCTGCGGCGAGCGACAACATCGCGGCGTCGGCACTTCCCCCTGGTGCTCGCTACTACGAAGCAATGCTGGGGGAATACACGACCACGCACCTATCGGCAAAAGAGATTCACGAACTCGGACTGACAGAAGTCGCACGCATCGCCAAGGAAATGGATGCGACGGTCGCGGCCGCCGGCTTCAAAGGCACCCGCGCCGAATTCCAGAAAGCGATCAACTCGGATCCGCGGTTCTTCTACACCAAGGCGGAGGACATGCTTGCTGGGTATCGCGACATCGCCAAGCGAGCCGATGCGGAGCTCCCCAAGCTGTTTGCCGAGCTCCCGCGGCTTCCCTACGGCGTGCGAGCGATGCGCCCCGAGGAAGGCGGCAACGCCGAACATTACTCGCGCGGGGCAGCGGACGGCAGCCGAGCAGGTTATTTCGAAGCCAATGTCAACTCGCTCTCGCGCCGAGCCAAATGGTCGATGGAGACCCTGGTGCTGCACGAGGCAGTGCCCGGTCATCACCTGCAGGTCGCGCGGGCACAGGAGATGAAGAACCTTCCCGAATTCCGCAGAAACGGCTTCCTCGTTGCGTTCGGGGAAGGGTGGGCGCTCTATGCCGAGAGTCTAGGTTACGAAATGGGCTTCTATGCCGACCCGTATTCCAAGTACGGCAACCTGGCCGGGGAGATGCACCGTGCGGCGCGGCTGGTGGTCGACACCGGTATCCATGCCTTCGGCTGGACGCGCGAGCGAGCGATTGCATATCTCGTGGACAACGCGGCGCTGACCCCCGAATTCGCGACGGCGGAGGTCGACCGTTACATCGTGAACCCCGGACAAGCGACTGCGTACAAGATCGGCGAGCTCAAGATCAAGGCGCTACGGGCGAAAGCACGCAGCGAGCTGGGTGAGAAGTTCGATCTGCGCCGCTTCCACAATGCGCTGATCGACAACGGCGCACTTCCTCTCGACATTTTGGATCAGCGGATCACGGAGTGGATCGAGACCGAGCGCGGGCGAAGTCAGTAGACTCTTCGCGCTAGAATCGACCCGTCGCCGCATGTTCATTTTGGCGGACCATACTAACGCGTCTCGAGCGCGTTCAAGATGTAGTCGGTCAGCAGCTTGTCAGTAAGGGCGCCGGCGCCCTGAACGCGGAAATTGGTGGTCGTGACGACGACGACCAGCTGCTGATCCGGAAGTACATAGACCTTGTTGCCCCCGGTTCCATACATGCCGAAGGATCTGAAGTTGCGGCCGTCGGCGTGGAACTCCTGTAGCCACCACAGGTAACCGTAATCGATGTCCTTGCGCGCGTTGGCGTGAGGACTGGTCGAACGCATGACCCAATCCGCAGAGACAACGCGCTTGCCGTTCCATTCACCGCCATTGAGATAGAGCTGGCCGAGCTTGAGCAAGTCGCGGCTGCGCAGGTTGAGCCCGCCGCCGGTCATCGCGGCTCCGAGCGGCTGAAATTGCCACCCGACCCGGCTTATTCCCAAAGGAGCGAACAGGTTGTCGCGCGCGAAATCCGGGATACGTTGCCGAATCGCGCGCTCCAGCAGCGGTCCCAGTGTAGCGGTTCCCGCCGTGCAATAGCTCCAGCTCCGGCCATAAGGAGAGTCTGCAGGTTTGCTGACCCAGTCGGGGAAGCCCCGGATAGGCAGATCAAGGGTGAACTTGACCCAATCCTCGACCAGGTACATGCGTTCCTCATTCCCTCGGGAGAACTGATTTTCGTCGTCGCATTCGAGCAGCGAGCTCATGGTGAGGAAGTCCTCCACCGTGATCTGCGCCTTGCGCGGATCCGGATTTGCGACCGGCTGCTTGTCGCGGAAAAAGCTCATCACCTTGGCGTCGGTTGTCAACAAGCGGCGATCGACGGCAATGCCAATCAACATGCCAGTGATCGTCTTGGTCGCCGATCGAGTGTTGCGCAAGCCGTCTGCGCCTTCAACGTCGAAATAGCGTTCGTACGCGAGCTTGCCGTTGCGCGCCACAAGTACGCTGGTGATCTCCTTGAAGCTGCCGTCCCGAATGGCTTGCTCCATTTGCTCGAGGCGCGACGCGCTCATGTGCAGCGCCGCCGGCTCGGCGCGCTCGAAGCCGTCCACGGAAATGCCGGACCCGCCGGCAGGCAACTCCGCCGGGACGTTGGCGCTCACCACGGCAAGCAGTGTCGGCAGGAGAATCCGGAGCCGCCTCACGGGCTGGTGCGGGCGGGCGCGGATCGGCCGGCGCTGGCGATGCTGGATGGATTCATCGTCGGCTTCGAAGTCATCCCGGATGCTCCAGCGACTTGAGCAGCACATGCTTGGCAAATCCGGGAATGTATTCGGGGATTCGACTCATCAGCCGATAGCCCGCCGAGGTGTAGAGATGCGCGGCCGATTGGCTGAGCGTTTCGAGGAGCACATCATGACAGCCGCCTGCGACGGCAACGCTTTCCATCGTTTGCAGGAGCGACGAGCCTACGCCCCCGTTACGTCGCGTCTCATCCACCCAAAGAAGATCGACAAACATCCGGCGTTTGATAATGCGACCGACGATGCCGCCGACAATGACATCACCCTCTTTCGCGAAACAGCCGACCGGCGACGACTCGTCGCCCTCGATCTGCGCCAGCGCATACTCTCGCATCCCTTTTGCGATCACCGCGATATCGGCGGCAGCCGGCGGCTGCTCCACGGTGATCAGCGGGAAAGTCATTTTGTAACGACGTCCTAGTTGGCTTCGATCGCCACCTCGGCCTCGATTTCGACCGGGATGTCGAAAGGCAGCTCCGCCATGCCGACGGCTGAGCGTGCGTGCAAGCCGCGCTCGGGCCCGTACAACTCGATGATGAGCTCGGTAAATCCATTGATCACCGCGGGCTGCTGCCTGAACCCTGGAGCGGAATTGACCATACCGAAAACCCGAAGCCACGCCGTTATCCGATCGAGATCGCCCAGCGCGCGCTTGAGGCTTCCGAGAATCGAAAGCGCCGTAAGTCGGGCAGATTGCCGCGCCTGCTCGAGCGAGACTTCGGCTCCTACTTTTCCCAGCGGCGATGCGAGCGATCCGTCGGCGTTCTGCGCAGCGTGGCCGGAAATGTACGCCCGGTTGCCATGGACTCGAACCCAGGAAAACGGCAGCTCGACCCCTGCCGGCAGAACCAGAGGCTGGGGAAGGCTGAGCCCGAGGTCATGCAATTTCGATTCGATCCGCGACACGTCGGTCTCCTAGCGTGAAGTCAACAATGGAGGACGAACGACAGCGGCTAGCGGCTCCGCTCCTGATCCGCCGCGAACGCATCCCTGGTAAGAATATACGATGGATGGTCCAGACCTGTCGGCGCATAGTACTCCGTATGCGTGAAGCGAAAGCCGAGCTTTTGCAGAAGCCGGCGGGACGATTCATTCGCCGGATTGTGCCCGGCGAAGAGCGCGGCAGCGTGCATGGAATCGAACGCGTATGCGATCACCGCGCGCGCTGCTTCGGACGCGTATCCCTTGCCCCACTCGGATTTGCGGATGTGAAAGCCGATCTCGTAGATTTCCCGGTCGAGGTTGCGAGGACGTAGCCCGCAACATCCGACGTGTTGGCCGGTGGCGAGAAGGAATATCGGCCAGTACTGAATTCCGTGGGCGTTCTGGGTTTCGATTTCGTGCGAGAGCCGCGATAGGATCTGCTCCTCCGTGAGGGGACCGCCAATGAGCCGAGTGACGGTGGGGTCGCCCCAGAGCTCATTGGCAAGCGAAAAGTCGGAAACGGTCCATCGGCGAAAGCCGAGCCGGGCGCTGCGAAGAAAATAGTCGGACGCCAAGCCGACTGCCGATAGTTGGCGCAATCACATCACCAGCAGGCGCCCTCGGAGATGCCCCCTGGATGAGGCCTTACTTCGGCGCGTGCTGCATACGGGGCAGTGGCTGGAGCATGCTGATCCGGTTGCCCTCGGTATCGGTGAAGGAAACATACTTGCCGACACCGGGGATGTCCATCGGATCGCCCAGCACCTTGCCGCCGGCGCTCCTCACCTTCTTGGTGGATTCCTGGATATTGTCCACAGCGATGACGACCGACGGATGTTGCATGGGCCAATCAGGCTTTTTCTCGAAAAATCCGCCGTTGATCGAGCCAGGCTTTTTGGGGCCGTTTTCATCGGTCTCGGTGGTCGTAGCGACAACGTATTTGCCCATGTCATCGCCAAGCATTTGCGTCCGCCACCCGAAGGCCGACGCGTAGAACTTCGCCATCCGCTCCCGATCGGCATAAGGCATCTCAAAATGAACGACTGGGTCCATAGTTTTTCTCCATGCAGGTTGAATCGCGATTTCGGTTCCGCCGCTCCGAGGGAGAACGACGACGCTCGGCGAAAGGCGGGCCTGTTCTTTGGTACAGCCTCTGGCGGATATAGTTCCGACTCTACGGGTGTCCGGCTAAGGAACCAGTGGAAGGGCAACGAAGACTCGTGCGGTCTTCACCGAGAGAGTCTCTGCAACCGCCTGCTTCGAGCTCACTGGATCACGCGATTCGCGCGCGCCAGCATTGTTGCGGGAATTGATACGCCAATGGCTCGCGCGGTATTGGCATTGATAACGAGGTCGAAGGTGGTTGGCTGCTCGATCGGCATGTCGGCGGGATTGGCGCCTTTAAGAACCTTGTCGACGTAGATAGCCGCGTGCCGGAACATCTCGGGATAGGATGGCGCGTAGGACAGGAGCCCGCCTGCTTCCGCGTATTCCGCCGCGCCATACATCGCCGGTATCTTGTGCTTGAGAGCGAGATCGGCGATTTTCCTCCGCTCCGCATAAATGAGCGGGCTATTGAGCACAATCAGAGCCTCGATGCGCTCCCTCGACATTTCCACGAAGGCATCAGTCAGCTCATCGGCGCTCCTGATGCCGAAGCTTCGAAACGCGACCCTAGCCTTCGCGGCAGAACCTTCGAGCTCTCTTACGGAGGCACCCGACGGAGCGTTGTCGGCGTGCCAAAGCGCCGCTACCCGCGTGCTCTTGGGAACTACCTCACGGAGCAGCTCCATCCGCTTCGCCGCGAGATCCGGTGTGAGCGTCGACACGCCTGTGACATTGCTGCCAGGCCGTGCGAGGCTCGCGGCCAAGCCTAGCGCTACCTGGTCCGCGCCGGTCGCCATCACGATCGGAATCTTTCGCGTGACGCGCTGAGCAGCAACAGCCGCCGCTGCACCGGTGGTGACGATCACCGCGACCTTGAGCTCGACCAGCTCTTTCGCCAATCCGGGCAGCAAATCGAGATTGCCTCTTGCGTAGCGCTGCTCGAATCTGACGTTACGCCCCTCGACGTAGCCAAGCTCGCGAAGCTGCTGTTTAAACGCGTCCCACCATTCCAGGCGCTCACCGGCGTCGAGCAGACCGATGACGGTCACCTTGCCACTCGACTGGGCGCTCGACCCGGAAGTGAAAAGAAGCGCAAGGAAGGACCCGGCGATTCCCCGCAGGACCTGCCTTCGTTTCATCGCGTCCCCTTCTTCCGCGTGGCGTCTTCGAAAAACGGATCGGCGCTTCTTCAGGCGCCTTGTGGAATCGTCTCAGCGCTTCCAGAACTCCCGCGACGCAATGCGTGCACCTTCGGCCATCGCCGCCATTTTCGCCCATACGACATCCGGGTCGACAGCAGCCTGCCCTACCCACGTGCCGAAGCCGCAATCGCTTCCGGCGATCACGTTCTCTCGCCCGACGAGGTTCGCGTAACGGCCGATGCGTTGCGCTATCAGCTCGGGATGCTCGATGAAATTCGACTTCGATTCGATCACGCCGGGGATGAGGATCTTGCCTTCAGGGAGCTTCACCGTCTCGAACAGCTTCCACTCGTGGGCATGGCGCGGGTTGGCTGCCTCGATCGCAATGGCGCTCGGGCGGGCGCGGAAGACGATGTCGATCACGTCGGCGAGCGGCACATCGCAGTGGTGCGGCCCTTCGTAGTTGCCCCAGCACAGATGCATGCGCAGCCGCTCGGGAGGGATGTTGGCGACGGCGTGATTCAGGACCTCGATGTGAAGAAGCGCTTTTTTGCGCCACTCGGGAAGGCTCAGATCTGCATGCTGGATATGCCGGCCCATCCCGAGATCGGGACAGTCGATCTGGAGGATAATGCCCGCGTTGGCAATGGTTTCGTACTCCGGCCGCATCGCCTCCGCGATGGCAAACAAGTACGCCTCTTCGGTCGGGTAGTGCTCGTTGCGAAAGAACAGGCCGATCACGCCGGGTGAAGCTGCGGTCAGAAATGCTTCCTGTGCGGCGACGGACTTAACCGGAGCTTTGAGATGCTCGACATCTATTTGCGCCGCCTGGGGGTCGCGTACGCTGATCGGCGCGTTGCACGCCGGCGTCTTGCGGCGCGAACGACCGGGGTCGCCGAAGACTCTTTTCGCCAGGTTGGGAAAGTCGGCCAGGTCCTGGTAGACGAAGGTGTTACCGCTCCCGCCGAAGCCGCTCAGGCGATCCGTGATGTAGGTCGCATAGCTCGGCTTGCTCATTTCGCCATCGTTGACGACATCGATTCCGGCTGCAGCCTGCTTGCGGACGACTTCATCGACGGCAGAAGCCACTCTCTCGGATAGCGCGCCGGCGTCGACTGGCACACCTTCCTGCTTGGCGTACATGATGCGGATCAGATCTTCGGGCCGCGGCAGGCTTCCCGTGTGCGTCGTGAGGAATCGATCGGTGCTGCGCTTCATGGGACCATCCGTAACGTTGGTCGGGTCTTGGCCCTGCGTGGCCATCCCGACTGGACGAGGATCGCACGTCTCTGACGGCTTGTCGACGAAGTAGGCCGATCGCCGCTCTGCGTCTCAGCGAGCTTGTCGCTCGGCAATCCGGACATCTGCGATCCAGTTGCGCTGTCTGCGTGCGAGACGCGATTCGACATCCTCGCCCTCGAAATCGGCGGACGCTCGCCGAAGCCACGACTCATCGATGTCTTCCAGCGCATTAACGTTGACCACCGCATAAAGGTGACCGGCGATTTCGCTGGTGACAAAGGGCACCGTACCGCACCGCGAACATACGTGAAAGGTAGCTGTTCGGGTGCCGAAGGCGTACTTGGATACGAGGCTCGCGTTGCCGACGTCGACCGTCAGCTTCGCACGCGGATTGGAAGTCCACACGCCGCCGTGTTTGACGCAGAACGAGCAACCGCAGGCTCGCGCCGGGATCTCCGGCCTGTCGCCCTCCCAGTCCAGTTCCAGGGCGATATTGCCGCAATGACACTTGCCTTTAATGAGCATCGCAGTGTCGCTTTCTCGATCGAGATCAGGCCGCTATGCGGCTTACAGTGCGCGGACTCCGAACCAAGCCGCATAGAAACCGACGACGATGGCGCCCGCAAGCGTAAGACGGGCAGCATTGCGGTCACCACCGAACACCACCGCGAACTGCTTGAGCAGAAGCTCCAGCAATACGAACAATGGCGCCAATGCAAATCCCGTCCAGGCGAATTTGTCGCTCGGCAGCTTCGACGCGGCCATCGCGCCGACGATGGCGCCCAGCGCCGCCGCGATAACAGTAACCGCGACACTGCGCGGGTTGAGCGTTTCGTCGCTCGGTTGAGAGCGACGGTCTGGCTGCGGATCGTTCAAATCAGGTCCCGGGTCCGAGCATGGGCGCCACGGCTCTTCACCTCTGCGACAAGGCAGAAGTCAGAGCAACTCATCTTGCCTGCCTGCGCCGCAGTCGCCCTGCGTTGGCAACGGCTCGGCGATGAATGGGCCGAACCCCGCTACCGATAATCCGGAGCGCTGCACGCTGGGCATGGGATGACGCCCGGTGCATGGAGCTTTTTCTGCCGGACCAAGGCGACCACCAGAAGGAAAGCGCGATGCGAGATGCCTCGAGGTTCGCACCAAGCATCTCGATCCACATGGCATTCCATGACTCATAGAAGGCAGCGATCTTTTCCGCCCCCATGAGATAGAGCTCCTTGCGAGCGCGCGCGGAAGAATGGTGGCCAGGGCGAAACATGGAAGCGCTACGGTAGGCCAGGACCTGCGGTACCGCCAGGGCGAGCTCGACGAGTTGAACGCCCAGTTCGGATCGGCGGCGTCGCCGGAATCGCATCCTGCTCATCACCAGAACCGCTCCGCCAGGGTCATCTTGAACGAATGATCCATCAGGAAGAGCGGGCGGCCCGAGCCGCCCGCAGTCCCATGCAACGCATTCAGCTCATTGCGAGCTGAACAGATCTTGCGGAATGCCCGCCTTGGCAAAGACATAGTCGCGCGAACTCTCGAGCTGCCGCCTCAGGCTTGGAATGTCGACGTCGAGCAGCTTTCCCTTCCATTTGCGGATCTTGCCAGCGACGATCACCGTTTCGACGTTCGTGCGGTCCATCAGAGACACCACCGCTCCCGGCACCTGGTTGAGCGGCGCCACATTGATCGCGGTCGCGTCGAGGATGATGATGTCGGCCTCCTTGCCCGGGGTGAGCGTGCCTGTCTTGCTGTCGAGCCGAAGGGCTTTGGCGCCGTTGATGGTCGCAAAGCGCAGCGCGTCGCGCGTCGTCAGCGGTGCCGGTATGCCGGCAGGCGGTGTCGGCCAATATGGAAAGAACGGGTTGTCGCCCGATGTTACCGCAGTCTGCGGGAGCTCCCAATTTCGTGGGTCAGGGAGGTTCTGGTTCCCATTGGGCTTGTCCAGGGTCATTTGGTTCACGATCATTCGCTGCAGATTCATGCACGAGCGCATCTGGGTGAAGAAGTCCGCCGTCAGCGTGCACTCCACGTCGACGCTGAGCGAAGGCTCGAATGGGTGCTGCGGAGTGCTCATGCTCTGCATCCGGATGATCGGCGGCATGCCATGGCGCATGTTCATCTCGATCGGGAAGGCGATCGAGACCTGCGCGCCGACATCATGGGCTTTCTGCCACGCAGCGTCCGACATGCCGGTCATGTGGATGAACAGGTTGTCCGGCCCGAGCCCGATTTGGCCGAGGCCGCCCACTCCATTCGCAAGCTTGTCGAAAGTCGGACGGATGCCGAACGGAGAGAGGATGTGCGCCGCGATCTGGAGACCCAGCTCGCGCCCGATCGTCCAGGATTGGTCTGTGGTGGCATCATTGAGATAGACCTCGCCGCCCATGATCATGCTGACGAGCTGGTCGCTCGATGAGAACCACTGCTTCTTGATCCGCCTCGCGTCCTGTGGATACTGGTTGCCGGCAACGCCGCCGGCGCTCTCGAAATAGCCGAAGGCAGCGCGGCGCCCGGTGTCGAACAGCGCCTGGATCGCCGCGTCCGAGTGCTGCGGCGAGTGCTGGATCTGCGAGACGTCGTGCACGGTCGTGACGCCGTCGTCGAGCTGGCTCAAGCCGGCAAACAGCTCGTTGATGTACACGTCCTGTGGCCGGTACGCGGGGGCGAACGTGAGCAGAATCTTTTCGAAGTAAGTCGTGGTACCGGCCACCGAACCCGAGCCGTCGACGATAAGCACGCCATCAGCGAGCCAGCTGCGCAGGATCGTCTCAAACTGATGATGGTGCGTATCGATGAACCCCGGCATCACGATGCGGCCGGTGGCGTCGATCACGTCAGCACCGCTTGCCTTCAAGTTCGGTCCGACGGCGAGGATCTTTTTGCCTTCGACCAGCACGTCGGCCTGGGCAAACTCCCCCTTGTTGGGCATGCCGGGGTCCATCGTCATTACACTGCCGCCGCGGATGATGTAGCGACGGCCCGGCTTGCCCGTATCGCCCGGCTCATCCTCGCCCTGGTCATCGTCCGCTCTCGCAGGCGCACTGAACAGGTTCAATCCGACGGCTGAAGCCGCGGTCGCCGTGGAGATCTTCAGGAAATCGCGTCGTGACTCGTTGAGCGACGGATGTTCTTGGGGCTTTCCTTCATCGCACAGCCTGCACATGGTTTGTTCCTCCTTGACAGGGACGGCCGTCCCCTCATTTCATTTTGTCGCCAATCCAGCTCAGAGTAAATCTGATCTTCGAGTTTTCGCGCACAAAATCATTCGTGCGGTGCAACACTCCTGTCACATGCCAAGGTAGGCGCCGCCGTTGATGTGCAGAGTCTGTCCTGTGGTGAAGCGCCCGCCCGGACCGGCGAGCCAGACGACGGCGCTGGCGACTTCCTCCGGCAGCCCGCGCCGACCGAGCAACGTCTGAAACTTGGCGTGATGCTTGGGATTGACGGTCGCGCTCGCTTGCTTGCGAACGGTGTCCACCAGGCCAGGCGAAACGCAATTAACGGTGATGCCATACTGCGCGAGCTCCTGCGCCAGGGCACGAGTCAAGCCGCCGAGCGCTGCTTTGGCGGTAACGACATGGGCACGCATCGACGCGCCGGTGTACGCGGTCATCCCGCCGATATTGATCACTGCCCCGGCGCCGAACTCACGCAGCATAGGCAACGCAGCCTGGGTGCAATGAAAGGCGCCGTCGACACACACCGCCTGGGCTGCGCGCCAGTGAGCGTAGGACATGTCCGCAAATGGTGCGTCGTGACGTACTGCCGCATTGTTCACTACGATATCGAGTCGCCCGAAGCGATTCGAAATTGCAGCGATCATCGAATCGACTTCAGCACGCTGCGTGACGTCGGCCAACACCAGGATGGCCTCCCCGTGTCCTGTGGCGATTTGATCGACGACGGACTGGCCTTCATCGCGGCTCGCCCTCACGTTGACCGCAACCTTGGCGCCGGCGTCGGCAAGTGAGAACGCAATGGCACGTCCGATGTTGCGGCCGGCGCCGGTGACCAGAGCGACTCTTCCTTTAAGCGGCGTGTTATCCATGACCTCATCTGCCTTCGGCAAGCGCCGCGCTCGGGCGTGCGCCGCAGAGATCTCCCCCGCTCCCCGCCTACCCGCTAGCCCGCAACGCGGCAAGCTCGACTCTGGGCGCAGCGCGTAGCCCACGCAACACGGCCAGAGCAGCCTGCGCACGATCTTTGCCCCACCCGCCGTAGATGCAATTGGCGAGGAACTTGGACTCGATCGTCTCGGCGGACATCGGCTCTTCGCGACCGCCGCGAAAATGCCCCTGGCTTGCCTCGCGCTCTTGGCCGGACTTGAGCTTAACGCGCACATGCCCCGTGAACCTCTTCGGATAGGGATTGTCCGGATCGACGATGTAGCGCACCTTGCCCGCAAGCGCGCGCACCGCGGGATCGTGTACGACCGATTCCTCGTAGTCTACGAGACCAGCGTCGCCGCGCAGCATGCCCACGGCAATGGCATACGGGATGCTGAACTTGGCGGCATAGCTGTTGAGCGGGTTCTGCTTTGCCGCGAGCGGTTCCCACAGGCGGTGAACGATACCCTCCGCCGTCTTGCATTCGATCGAGACGACGTCGCCCGGTGCAACACCTTGGGCGACGAGCTTGCGCGCGCAATCGATGTATGGATGCGCCATGGTGCCGCACGCGTAGGGCTTGAAAGCGATGTCGGCAGCGATCCATTCCGTGCCCGCGCCGTCGAGCATCGTACCAAAGTCGCATCCGTCGCTGCGGGCGAAAGCGTGGAAGAAACCGTGCTCGCCATCGAACAGCGTACGTGGACCGTTAAAGCCGGCCTGTGCCATGCGCGCGGCGCGATATCCCGCCTGCGCTGCCCAACCTGGATGCATGCGTTTGGTCCAGGCCCCTTCGGCGAGATACTCGATGATGCCGGAGGCCATGCTGCCGGCGATGCCGAGCGCGTTGAACCATGGCGCTTCGCTCAATCGAAGCGCAGAGCTCACGCCTGCGGCAGCGCCCAACGCACCGAACACCGCAGTGGGATGGAAGCCGGCGTTGTGCACGCGCTTCGGCGCCACCAGGCAGAGCCGGCACATCACTTCGCAACCGACCGCGATGCCACGCTCGACATCGCTGCCCGATAGCTCGTGTTGCTCCGCCGCGCCAAGGATGGCCGGGATGATCACCGCGCCGGCGTGTACCGGGCCGCCCTCGAAGGTGTCGTCGTAATCCTCACCGTGCGCTGCGGTGCCGTTGCATAAGGCCGCAGTGGCAACATTGAAGCCTCCGCCGTGGCCGATGACCGTGCACGGACCCGCTTCGGCGGTCGCACGCAGCGCCGCCTGTACATAGGCGGTGTTGCGCGCGGCCACGCAAAGGCCGGCGACATCGATGAGCACGGCATCGCACACACGGGTCATAGCCGCCGGAAGGCCTGCCGGCATTCCGGCGAACGCCCCCGCGAGTCGCTGTGAAACCGAGTGTTCCGGCAGAGCCACGGCTTCCTTTTATGGGATTTTCAGTCGCCTTCGATCTTGCTTGCGCGCGCAACCGCAGTCCAGTGGGCGATTTCGTCGGCGATGTACTTGCCGAACTCCGCCGGCGTCATCGGCATGACATTGAGCGCTTCGGCGTTGAAGGCCTCACGCAGGTCGGGCGAAGCGAGAAGCTTGTTGATCTCATTGTTCAGTCTCTGGGTAATCTCATCGGGTAGCTTCGCCGGGCCGACGATGCCGTACCAGGTAAGCCCGTTGAAACCCTCGTAGCCGGATTCCTTGAACGTCGGCACGGCGGGAAGCAGCGGCTGGCGCTTCTCTCCGGTGACGGCGAGCGCTTTGAAGGCGCCGGAGCGCACGTGCGGCATCGCGGCAGCCAGCCCCGGAAAGATCACCTGGATCTGTCCGCCCATGGCATCGGTGAACGCCTGGCCGATGCTCCGATAAGGGACGGCCATGCTGGGCACGCCGGCGGCATGCTTGAATTGTTCCATCAGCAGGTGGTTCAGCGTTCCTACACCCGACGTGCCGTAGTCGACCTTGCGCGGGTTCGCCTTGGCGTAGGCGACAAACTCAGAGAGCGTGTTGACCGGCACTGCGCGCGCCACCACCAGTACGTTCGGCGTGCCGCCGATCATGGCGATGGGAGTGAAGTCCTTGACCGCGTCGTAGCCGAGATTGCGTTTTACCGCTGGGTTGGTGGCGTGCGTGGCCACGTAGCCGATCATCAACGTGTAACCATCGGGTTTCGCACGTGCCGTCATCTGCGTCGCAATTGCTCCGCCCGCGCCAGCCTGGTTCTCGACGATGAACGGCTGCCCCATCGAAACTCTCAGCCTGTCCGCGATCATCCGTGCAACCAGGTCGACGCCGCCGCCCGGCGCCTGCGGCGCGATCAACTTTACCGGCCGGTTCGGATAGTCCTGGGCAGTGGCGGGCCTGCTTGTCGCGACGATCGCCACCATGGCCAGCAACGCAAAGGCGCGGCACCACCGTCCGAAGTCGAGGCGAGTCGATTCCTCCTCGAACCAGCGACCGGTTTGCGCAGGGATGTGCGCGAAAAACGCAAAACTGATCGAGCGACTCATAGCTGCCTTCAGTCTCGACCCCTCAGCCGGTGCGCTCGCTCGATCAGCCGCCGTGCGTTGCGATATGTAGGGACTTCCACCCACAGGCCGTCGACCAGCGCACGATCCTCACCGCGGGCGCGTGCCGCTTCGAAGCCCTCGACGATCGCCCTCGCACGGCGGAGTTCGTCGTCGCTGGGTGTCAGCGCCCCATTGAGCGGCATCGCATGTTCCGGTCGCACAAGCGCCTTGCATCGGTAGCCGAGCCGCCGCGCGTAGCGTCCCTCGCGAACGGCGCCTTCGGTATCGCTGAACGTGTAGGGTGCATCGATCGGCTCGATCGTTGCGGCCCGACACTCGAGCAGGAAGCGCCGCCGGGCATGGTCGAGCTCCACGGCGTCGGGCTGCCGCTCGGCGCAGAGGTCAGCAGCCAGGTCCTCGGCACCGAGCAGTGCCGCACGGATGCGTCGGCTTGCGCCGGCGATGGCGCGCACATCGACCACGCCGAGCGCCGTCTCGCAGACCGGCAGAATCTCGGTCGCATCCTCGCCGATGCCCAGCTTTCGCTCCCAATCCGCGATCGCAGCGTGAAGCGCCTGCATTTGCGCCGCGCTGTTTGCCATCGGATAGGCGATCAGGTCGGGCCGCGCCGGCATCGCGGCAGCGAGGTCGATCGGTCCGTCGCCGTCCAGGGCGTTGATGCGCACGGCGGTGACCCGGCCCGCATCGCGCCAGCGTTGCAACACGTTCGCGAGAGCGCGGCGAGCCTCGTCTCGACGAGCCGCCGGCGTGAAATCCTCCAGATCGACGATCAGCGCGTCGGCTCCGCTGCGCTGCATCGCCTCGTGCGCTTGAGCGTCGGCACCCGGACCGAACAGCCAGGTGCGTCGCAAGTCGGGCTCGAGAGCATTGCCGCGCATCGGTTTATTCCATGTTCTCGCAATGGGTGCCTGCTTACGTTTTCTCGCCGGTGCGCTTGCCGCTTGAAGCGAAGATCGTCACAATCGAGAACAGCAGCACTACGCTTAACCCGGACGCAATGAAGACGCGGATTTCCGAGGTCACGTTGCGAATCAGCCCAACCACGTGTCGGCCCGCGCCTGGGTGATGCCCGACTCGACCAGGGAGGGAGTGATTTGCACAAGCCACGCGTTGATTCGGCTGTAGCAGAGGTAATCCATCCACAAGACGAGACCGCCACCGATCAGGTAAACGAAGAGAAGAAGGCCAAGCTTTTTTGCATTCACTCGATTCATAGGCTCCTCCCGATGCGGCTTCAGACCCAAACGTCGTTCCGCGCGGTCAGGTCACTCCTTTCGTCGCCCGTATTGAGCACGCCGCGCGGCTCGATCAGAAGTAACTTGACCTCTCGTTCCGCATAGGGCTTGTGCTCGACGCCCTTGGGAACCACGAACATCTCGCCGCTGGAAATCTGAACAGCACCATCGCGGAAGTCGATTCGCAGATTGCCCTCCACGACGACGAATGTCTCGTCGGTGTCTTTGTGGCTGTGCCAGATGAAGTCACCCTGCAGCTTCACCACCTTGAACTGGTAGTCATTCATCTCCGCGACGACCTTCGGCTGCCACTGCTCGTGGAAGAGCGCAAACTTTTTCTGGAAATTGATCGAACGGTAGTTCACGAATGTGCTCCATCGCTTGACATGAAGACGCGGTAAAGGAATACGAGCGGTTTGCCGATCACCCGCGCTTACGCAAATAGACGTGGGACGCGCGTTCGCCGGCAACGTACTTCGTGCATTCGTACCCGAGCGCACGCATATCGATGCCGCTCAGTAGATGCTCGCCGGTGCCGAGCAACACGGGGCTAAGGGCGAGATGCAACTCATCGATCAGCGCGGCCCGCAGGTACTGACGAATGGTCGATACCCCACCACCGAGGCGAACATCGAGCCCGCCCGCTGCGGCACGTGCCTGCTCCAATGCGGCGTGAATGCCTTCCGTGACGAAGTGAAACACGGTGCCTCCTGCCATGGTCAGCGGCGAGCGCGGGTGATGCGTCAGCACGAAGACAGGAGTGTGATAGGGAGGCTCGTTGCCCCACCAGCCCTTCCAGCTCTCATCCGGCCACGGCCCGCGGACCGGACCAAACATGTTGCGCCCGAGAATCCAGGCACCGATTCCAGCGAAGCCCTGCTGCGCAATGCCGTTGTCGACTCCAGTTTCTCCATCGTCATGGCCGTGCATCTTCCGCCATATGCGGGTGTGGAAGAACCATTCCATCAGCTCGGGACCTTTGACGCCCAAGGGGTTCTGCAGGTCCTGATTCGGACCGGCGCCATAGCCATCGATGGAAATGGCGAAGCTTTGGACGCGGAGTTTAGACATGATTTGGACAGCGCGAGTTTGTATGAGGGGTAGACGGATCAAAGCACTCTCGAATCATAGCTCCAATGCAGCAAAGCTTGTCTCTGCCTGCGCCGACAGTTCAGATCGCCGCGCCGGCAGTTTCTACGCACTTGCGTTACATGCCTTTGAATGCCGCGCCAGCGGCGGATCTGACGTTCGTCGTCGGGATTACGTCTGCCAAGAAAATAGCGGCAGTACCACTGGAACCAGCCTCGCGGATCTTCGTCGTAGATCCAACCCTTCGCACGCCAGACAGACAAGGGCTGCGACGCGTTTACCCCGAAGTAATTCAAGCGCGGATCGTGTAAACGCGAACACAGCTTGGCATTCTCAAACCACTCTGCGGGATATTCGGCTGTGCAGTCCGTCATGTACTTGCCGCCAAAGACTCCCAGTTCGAGCATCTGCTTCGGTGTGAGTTGCGGACGGAAGTCGGGGTGGAAGTGCCGGCCGATTGGCTCCACGAGTTGGTAGACGTAACCTTGCTGCATCGTGTCGTTCACTTCAATCTTTCGGTGTCTCATGCTCAGGACCCCCCACCACCCGTTGCGAGGCCTCGGCAGAGGTTATGACCGGATGCACTTCAAACTCAACCAGATCGCTCCACTTTCCCATCCAGTCATCGAGAAGGGCGCGGTCGGTTGTTTCCATGAGCTGGTAACAAGTGGCCAAATTCTCCTCGACCCAGCTCGAGACGTACATCAGCCCGTCCGGCGCCATTCGGCCGCGTTCCTTGAACCTTCGGTACACAGGCGCGGCGTCGCCGTTGCGAAAGTGCTCGATGAGAATGAACAATGGCATGTTGCTCCTCCGGCGTTCAGCGTCGGCTACGGACTTCGTTCTCGGTTTGGACGCTAGCCCTACCTGGTCGGAGGTGCGAGCGAGCGTATGCACCACGCGGTGCAGGCAGCTTAAGGCGCCCGAATCAAGATGTAGCCGCGGTTCTCAACCACGTCAAAGGTACGCATGCCTTTGACAAGGGTCGCTGTCGGCATCCAGACCCAGCCGGCACTGGCCGGGTTGACGTCCATGACAAGAAACGAGTCGGATTCTGCGTCGTACGCACCGACCGGAGAAATGTGGCCGCCGCCGCGTTGGCCTACCGCCTCGCGCCTGTAGTTGACGA
>Ga0126381_100002382_pt1 | contig 20287 bp, 23 predicted proteins | sample PanSoiMetPlot_28_FD_96465 | JGI IMG/M metagenome (GOLD analysis project Ga0126381, IMG submission 96465) | Tropical forest soil microbial communities from Panama - MetaG Plot_28 | ecosystem: Environmental > Terrestrial > Soil > Tropical forest > Bulk soil | place: Panama | collected 2016-02-17
CAGGACGCCGATCACGTCACCCCATTTCTCGAACCGCCCCGGCAACGACATGCCACGGCGCGGCAGCTCGCGCCGGAACCAGGTGGCCGCAGACGGGACCATCGACTCCTTCATCTGCGCGCGATCGTCCGTCCCCGCCGCTGGCGCCGTCGGAAGAGATGCTTCGAGGTCGTGCGCGTTCTCAGTGCCGTACCCGAGCACGGCACAGGCGCGAGAGATCGCGGTGGACTCGGCTTTCTCGAAGTAGTCGGGGAACGCGGCTGCCGTCTCCTGCCCATGCGCCACGGCGATCGCTCCCGTGGGGAGCGTGATCGTGCAGCGGAACCGGGCCATGTTGTCCGACGCGAGCACGATATCGGTCACCACCTGCGCCGTCGGATGCTCGTACCTGAGCCAGAGCAGCCGGCCCCAGATGCCGAGGTACGACACGTCGCCCTGACCCTTCACCCGGATCGTCTTCATCAGGCGCTGCACATCGAACGGCTTCTTCTGCTCGGTCTCCGTCGTCGCGGTCATCAGAGGCTCTCCGAGTAGCGCAGCGCCGTCTCGATCGCTGAGAGCTGCATCGCGATCTCGAGGGCGCCCGCGCGCAGCGAGCCGATGTCCGCTGCCGTCAGCTCCGACCGGTCCACGAAGGCCGAGCGCAGTAGCTCCGCGTAGTACCGGCCCTGCCGCACCGCGTCCGCCATCAGCTCCTCGCGGTAGCTCTGGCGCGCCGTTTCCCGGTCGCTGACGCTCCGGCTCGCGCGTCGTTCCTGATCAAATTCACTGAACCACCTGGGCACAGGCTCACGCATGGCCATGGGTTTCCTCCCTGGCTATCGTGGTGAAATTATCTATCGTGTGGTGCTAGCTACTTGACTTGCGAAGGAGGGGAGCGTATCATGTGCACGTCATCCTTTCTGTGACGGATTGACAGCAAAAGGACCGGGGTGCCCTTCCCCGGTCCTTTTATGCGCTGCGTCGAGCGTTTCGGTCAGTGACAGGGTCTCCAGAGCGCGCGGCCTGGAATTTGCGACGAGCGGCGATGGGCGATGGGACAGGGAGGAAGCAGAGCCGATCGTCGGGTAGCAGGTACGCGGCACCGACACGATCAACGAACCGCTGCGACACCGTGTGCCTCGGGTGCAGGCGGACGCTGTTGACGAGGGTCCGATGGTAGCCCGTCACGCGCGCCAGTTCGGACAGCGAGACCGTGTGGGCCTCGCACCAGTCCCAGAACGCGATGGTGACGTGATACCGTTGCTCGTAGCGCATCGCAACCCCCCGGTCGATACCTGGTCCTCACAGCGTATACCCGGTTCGGACGGAAAGATAGGCGAACGTACATCGAATATCTCTGGTGAAATATTGCACAATTTTCCGAACGAATGTTCTACTACCGAAAGGCTAGAATCCGAGAATTAGGACGGTGTGTTATATTGTCAGTTAGATCGCATCTGTCGAATTTCAACCAAGATGCCGTGCGCAGGAAGAGCGGTGATCCAAATGCCCCCAAATCTCTGAATCAAACTATTAGAACAAGAGTCTTGGATGAAAGTCGAGGAGTGTAAGTCGTTTTGTTTCAAGCGTGCGTCCGAACTGGGAGAGGGACGCTCCAGGTGTGGGTCAACCCTTCAGGGTGTAGGCGATGGGTCGCAACACGGGCTAAGGGTTCGCCATGGGAGGAGATCGGATGGACTTTGGAACGTGGTTTGATGCGCAGTTGCGCGAAAAGCAGTGGACACTCCGCCGCGTGGCCGCCGCGCTGCACATCACGCCGGCGGCGGTGCGCAAGTGGATCAAGGGCAGCTCGGTTCCCGATCGGGCCAAGATCCCCGACATTTCCAAGTTATTTGGTGTGCCCGAGGCGGACGTGCGCGCCTTCTACACCTGGGAGGACGTGATCGCACCGCCGGAGGAATGGCGCCATCTCAAGCTCTACGAGGTGATGCAGCTGCCCGAGGTCGTCGATGAAGACATCCGCGAGTATTTCCTCTTCATGTTGCGGGAGCTTGGTCCCGCGCTGATCAAGGCTGCCGAGGCGTTCCAGGCTTCGCTTGGAGAGGAATCCGTCGAACAACGCAAGGCGAAAGACAGGAATCCCTACGTGCAATCGCTTCGATACCACCGTGCAACCAGAGGGGCAGTGGTGCGCCGGAACGAGCCTGCTCCGCCAGTGCATCTCGAGCGGAGGAACGGTACCACCTGAAGATCCATCGGTCGCGTTGCCGCCGACGCTGACTGACAGTGTCGGTTACCGGAATCCGATCGGGTGACCCTGACATCGGTACCCCCTATCTCTTTGGCCGTGCGATGATAATATGTTCTAACAATCGCCCCCGCAAGGGGGTGAGTGCTATTTGAGTCAATTGACTCATTGACTCGTGGGGGGGTGAGTGCGGAAGTCCTAGCGCCGGCGGCGGTCCATCTGCGCCTCGGACAGTTTCCGGATCCGTTCCCGGGTCGCTGAAGTTTCAATGGGGGGAAGGGGGGTTCCCTTCTCTTGTGTAGTCTCTTGTGTAGTCTCTTGGTTAGAGCCGTCGCTGGCGACGGATCCATTCGTCGTTTTCGACGCCTGGAGCGTCGCTGGCGACGGTTGGTGCGTCGATTTCGTCTTTTCGTTCAGCACACCGTGATCGATGGTGTACCAGAGCGTCCGATCCATTGGCGTCCGATTCAGCTCCGTGGTCGTCAGCAACACACCCTGCTGGCGCAGGGACCGCACCACACGCCGAATGGCTTCGACGCTCCAGAAGGGGAACTGCTCGTGCCACTCATCCAGGCTGTTGTAGATCCAACGTCTGCCGTCGTGGACGCGGCCACTCTTCCCCTGGATCCAGTAATGCAGCTGCTGGAGGAAGATCGCCTCGTTCAGCCCGAGCGCAACCGCAAGTGTCGGTAGCACCTGAAGCGGCGGCTCGTTGATCAGCAGATGCGATGTTGTCTGGTGGGTTGCATCGTGTGATACACTCATGGCGGGTAAACCTCCTGGTGCTCCAGCACGGCGGGGTAATGGCCCCGGTCAGTTCGCAGCTGCCCGGGGCTTCTTTCTGTCCGCGAAACCATCGTACACCACTTGCCAAGTGCACGTACGTATTGTACGATCACATGTCAAGGAGGTGCCGAATGGCGAGGACGCTGGAAGCGGTTTCGGTACGGGTGGCAGCTGAACGGCTCGGTATCTCAGACCGGGGCGTCCGCCTCCGGCTCGAGCGTGGACTCCTGAAGGGCAAGCGAAACGGCGGCAGATGGGTCGTCTACCTCGACGGCACGGAGCCGGAATCCAATCGGAACATCGCGGAAACTGCCAGTGATCGGCAGCTGCTTCCGATTCTCGCTCAGCTGCGGGAGCAGGCGGAGGAGCTGGGCCGGCTGCGCGCGCGCAATGAGCTGCTCGAAGCCGACTACGTCCCCAAGCGGAACGCACTGCGCTGGCTCCTCCGGTTGTAGAATGCGGGCATGGAAGACGAGCTGCGCGCGCTCCTGATCGAAGCCCGAAACCACCTCCGGTTCGTGCGATCGTGGAGCACGGCTCCGCCAATGCGGGAGGACGCACCGGCGTCGAACCTGCACCGGGACTTCTGGACGTGGGCCGAGGCATGGGACTGTGACCTCGAGCTGCGGATCAATGCAGCACTAGGAGAAGTCGATGCGCCAGCGGACGAAACAGGAGATCACAGCCTGTCCACATTCTGAGCCGCTCGAGGAGATCACCGGCTCGTGGGAGTATGGCCGGCGGGGCGAGATGGGCTACCGCATCATGGGCTGCCGGCAGTGCGGCGGCATCGGCAAAAAGTTCTTCATGCACATCAATCGCGGTGTATCGCGGCCCGTCGCGGAGATGCAGCGGCTCAACCGCGAAGATGCCCAGGGCGTACAGGCGGCGATCACCGCGTGGCGGGAGGCGCAACCTGAACCTTCGGTGGCCGTCCCCGCTGCCCCAGATGCTCCCGCTCATACCGCTGGCGATCGCACTCCGTAAAGACGAGCCGCAGCGGATTCCCCCGGCCACCCCGGCGCTCCTTGCGCTGCGGCAGATTGCCGGCGGCCACTGCCTTCCAGATCGCCGCCACACTCACCCCGAGCGCTGCCGCTAACTGCGGCGCGGTGTACTTCCTTTCTTCGAGTGTCAAATTCTTACCCTCCCGCGAACGGGTTTACGTCCGGTTTCGCTGAGAGTATACTGCCGGTACCCGGGATAGATAACCCGGAGCGAATAAATTAAAGCCGTGCACCTCAGAAGCGCACGGCGCTGAGGACAACCTGGTCTGGAGGTTACTCCTCGTGCACAATCCTACCAGAGCCACCCACCGCTCGCTCCCCCCTTGCTTCCCAAAAGCCAGCCGCTATTGTGGTGGCCAGATAATTGCGGGCCTGAGCGCCAGCGTTCAGGAGACCGAACTGAAGACTGGCCCGCCGCGAGGCGAGCCGGGGAAGCGGAGCGTACCCCGTGACCGATCACGATCCCACGTCACTGGATGCTTTGTTCGCCCACCTGCACGAGCTGCGCGATTGTCAGCGGACCTTCGAGAGCTGTGCGCGCGCCCACGAGTGGGACCGGGTCACCGCGATCCGCCTGCGCATCGTCATGCTGACGGAGATGCTGTCCGACTGGTACACGCTCCACGAGCGCGCCGGCGGCGACGGGATGGGTAAGGGCAACGGCTAAGAGGGAGGAGGTGCATAAGGTCAATGCGTCTCATGTTCACGAAAGAGGAGGAACGCGACTTCCTTCTCAACTCGATTGAGAACACGCGGAAGCGGATCGAGGAGATCCGCGCGGCTGCGGAGCGGCGCGTCAGCTGGGAGGAGGGGCACATCCGCTATCTGGAGCAGCGCATTCACGATCTCAGGCTGGAAGATGGAGGGACTGATGGAGGAACAACAGGGGCAGTTTGATCTACATCTCATGGAGTCAATCCGTGAGGCAATCGATCATGTGGCGCCGGATCTCTCGGACTACTTCCTTTTGTCGGAACTTGATCGCATCCTGAAGATGACGCACGCGAAGATCTACTACGCGCTCTCAAAGTCCAAGTCGCGGCCACTCTACGCGGTCAAGCGAGGCGATCGCTGGTTTGTGCACCGGCTCGACGCGCTCGCGTGGGCACAGGGCGTTTCGCGCGATGCGCGGCTCCGGATGGAGCACAATGAGATCCGCTTCGAGAAGATCCTCACCGGCAAGAGCAGGCCGCAGCAGAAACCGCCGACGGTCGCGCCGCGCCCGGGTGAGCATGTCCCGGGCGAACCGGTGCGCGGTGAGGCCGGCAGGATCAAGGCGTGGGAAGCGCAGCGTTCGGGCCGCCGGTGGCCGGCGCCACCGGATGGGCAACGCCTGTACACCTACATGGAGGCCGCCATCGTCATGCGCACGACGATCGCCACGGTGAGCGTCTATCTGTCACCGACCGGCGCCCTCGCACATGCCCAGCGGTTCACGATCGAAGGGAACCGGGTCGCCATCGACGCCGACGCGATTGATGCGTTCCAGGCGGAGCGCGAGCGGAAGGCCGCAGAGGCGAAGGAGAGGAAGCGCGAGGATAAGGCAGCGAAGGACGCGCGCGCGAAGCAGCAAGCGGAGCTGGAGCTGACCGCCAACACGCAGCCCGAGCAGCCTGTGCCGCCACCGAAAGAAGAGCGCGCGCCGCGCGATCCAAAAGATCGGCGCAAACGATTGCAACTTGTCGAGAAGGGCGCCGCGTAGATCGAGAGTGGAACGATGCGCAGGGTGAGCAGGGGCAGGCGGACCCGGACATGGCCGAACACCCCGGGCCTGCTGACGCGGGAAATGTTTGTGGCACTCGAGGAGATGCCGCCGTGGACGGCGTACTACGCCTTCCTGTACGACGACGGGACGGAGCCGCCACCGGTTGTCATCGTCTGTCGCGTGGACGAGACGATACCCGGTGAATACTGGCTGATCGAAATGCAGCCGCCCAACCTGAGCACCCGCGTCCCGTTCAAGCTCTGGGGCTACCACACGCAGCGGGAGTTTTCGCTCTGGGTATTCCAGCTCGCCTACCCGGAGACACCTGTCCGGTGGCGGACGGAAGGGGCGGAGGGTATCCTGGACGAGATCCGTATCGGTCTCGTCCAGCGCTGGGAGGCCGGCCTGATTCCTGATGACGCGCTCGAATGCGACTATCACCTTATCGCGGAGTAAATGAGATGGCGACGCCTCAGCCGGAACCGCGTGTCCGAGGAGTGCACACCCCCCGCAGCTTCATGGTCCGCCCCGGTGGCGGCGACCTGTTCATCCTCAACATCATCGCCGGCGGTCAGGTGGTCAACCGCATCCTGCTCACGGAGCCGGAGCTGCGCGCCTGCGCCGACGAGTGCCTCAAGGCGATCGGCTGGACGCCCGTGGACTACCGGAAAGAGACGCAGAAATAAAAAACCCCACTCCGAATTGCTCCGGAGTGGGGTGGGAAAGGGGGAAGAGAGTGGCGAGTGACAGAATGCGGCAGGACCGCCGCCGGCGCTACGACCGCACCTCGAAGGCGATCACGGTCAACATCGACACCGAGCTGCTCGCCCACCTCGATGACTGGGTGATCGAGCACGGCGGCGCGCGCTCCGGCTGGATCGCCATCATGGTACGCGCCTATCTGGAGGACGGTGAGCTGCGGCAGTCCGACGGCGTCACTCCCGGGTGGATCGGCGCTACGCCCCACCTGCCGGGAGATCCTTGATCGTCTGCGTCGAGAGGGCCGCTACAACGTCCCATGGGTACGGCTGTTCCGGCTGGTAGATCAGGTCGCCGCGCTGGAAGTGCTGCACGGTGCGCTCCTGTGACGACCCGTCCTCCTCGGTCACGGTCGCCTGGTTTTCCCGGGCACGGGCGTATCCATAGACGGTCATCGGATCCTCACCGGCCTGGACCGCATTGTACTTGCGCAGGAAGCCGCCGCCGATGCCGATTTCGTCCTCGCCCTCCTGCTGGTAGGGATTCCCCGGTTGGACGTACCATCCCACCGGTGGTGGATCGGGCGTGATGTCCGCCGAAACCCCGTCGTAGTAGCACCAGCCCATGAAACCGGGCGTCTCGGGCGGGATGTATTTCAGCCCGACACCGTTCCCGTCCTCGACCGTCGAGAGCATCCAGCCCTCCCCGATCGAGAGGCAGGCGTGACCGTCTGGATAGTAATAGCTCGTGCCAAAGAAGCAGGCCGCGCCAAACGGCGCCATCCCGCTCGTCAGGGCGTAGCTCTGGCCCGCCACCACCGCGCTCGGGTACAGCGGCGGGTTGAGGCCTGCCTGCCTGTGCGCGCTGTCCACGAAGCTGAGGCACCAGTAGGCCCATGGATGATTACCGTTGACCGTATCAAAATCACCAGAGTATTCATGCCCGTACTGTGTGAAGCCCTTGCGCATGACATCCTTCGTCGTCACCATGCCCGTCCCCTCTCCGCCATCCTCGGGGATGACTTCGTTCATCACGCCGACGATCGCCTCGGAGTAGCCGGTGTCCTCCGCCCAGACGCCATCCATCTGGCTGAGCATCGTGTCACCGAGCACCATGCCGCCGAAGCCGTGCGGCGCCAATGTCCCGTACGGCTCGCTTCCGTCGGTGTAGTAATCGGTCAACAAGTCGAGCTGAGCGTGGACGCCGGTCTCGACATCGCCGTGGGGCTTCGGTCCCCAGATGATGTCGGGGGTGCCATCGCTGTAAATTCCGATCCCGGCGGCATTGTGCGAATTTCGCCAGCGATCGCTGTTGAAATACCCGGTTTCGACGCAGCCCTGGGCGATCGCGGCGTTGGCGTCGTAGCCGATCGTGGCGCAGCCGCTGTCGTAGGTGGCGCAGATCGCCTCCGCCTCGCCGGGGTTATACGCCTGGATGCAGGGCAGCCAGCGCGCGTCGAGCGGCAGGTAGCCGCGCGGGTCGTAGCTCGGTTCGTAGGTCATCGCACGCACCTTTCAGACTTTCAAAGGGTTTGCAGAGGGCCGTGCCAAGTTGGAGATCACCTGGAAGGTGAGCGGAGACGAGCGGTCTTCGCAAACCCTTTGAAACATGGCCGTGGACGCGCTGTACGCCACGCTACGGGGTTTTCGGTTCTGTCGGGTGTTCGGATCAGGGTGCGGGGGACGCGGGCCGCCTGCGGGCCTCTCGGAGCACGCGCTCCACCTGCGCCTCGTCCTCGGTCGGCATGATGATGACGAGGTAGCTGCCGCGCTTGCCGAAGAGGTCGCCGTCCTCGAACGGGAGCATGCACTGGAAGCTGGCCGACTCTCCCGTAAAGCGCATGCCGTGGGTGAGGGTGAAGCGGACATTGCCGGTGTGCTGCTCCTCGCTCCAGCCGGTGATGTCGGTGACGTAGACGAGGGGCCAGCCGGCGCGCGGCAGGAGGAAGTCGCGCGCGCGCAGTGGGTACTTCTTCACCGGCGGCTGCGGTGCGATCGGCTGGGGGAAGATGGCATCACGCACACGGACGAGCGCGTTGCGGAAATCAACTGCCATCTTCGCCCTCCAGGGGTAGCTGTCGCTGGCGGAGCTGATCGGCCTCGCGGCAGCGACCCCACGCCTCATGCTGGAGGATGAGGCCGGCGTGCTGGCAGACGACGGCGGCCTCCATCAGGCCGTTATCGCCGTCCACCGGCTGCATCGCGAACCAGTGGGTCGGCTCGAACTGACCCTCCGCGTTGATCGTGATCAGGACACGCTTCTTTCCGTCCGCCGCGTCGAAGACGACGGGCTTCTCCATCTCGGGCGCGGGATCGTGGTGGCCGTTCGTCGGCGCGCTGCTCTGTGGCGGCATCCGGATCAGATCGCGCCACCCCGGCTTATTTGTTTTCTTCACGCTGTTAGCACCTGTGAGCCGACGCCATTGATTTCGACAATCGCGTAGCCCGAGAGTGAGGCGATCGCCAGACCGAGCGGGTTATTGCTCCCCTGGAGGCCGCCGATGCGGAAGCGCGGGGTCTGGCCGCCGCGCGGGATGACGCCACCGGTGGCCGCGAGAACGGCGATCACGTCGATCGAGGCCTGCTGGCCGGCATCGTAGGGGCCGCCGATCCGCACCCACGCGGCGTCGGATCCGTCCGGGGTGAAGTCCACGAACACCTGCGGCTGGTGGCCGGCGTCCCACAGGGCGTCGGTGTAGCTGTGCAGGTGCTGGCCGCCCTGACCGGAGGATCCCGGCCAGTTCACATCCGTCAGCGTCTGCGTCGCGGTTGTGGAAAGGGAGATCCACGGCGTCTGCTGGCTCTGATTCGTGTTGTCCTGTCCATTCGTCAGGTTGCTCGCAAAGCCATTCTGGTCCGTCGGCCAGGTGAATCCGCCCTTGTCGCTCATGCCGTGGCCCTGACCGGCGTTGTTCGGGTCGGTGTATTTGTCCGCCGTGACGCTGCCGCTCGCGGTCGTGGACGAACCATGGCTGTGGTTGGAGTTGCGCTGATCGTAGCTCTGGATCGAACTCGTCTTTGCCTGCACCTGTCCATTCTGCGCAGCGAGACCGTATGCGGAACCGGGGTCGATAAAGACGAAGTTGTTCCACGAGGTACTCTTGCTCACGCCACCCTGGACATCAACCTTGTTGCCTTCACCCTGGACCACGAAGCTGTGGTAGTGATCATACGGTGCGGAGGCATCGCCGATGTTCCCGCCGCCGCCAACCGAGATGCCAGTCCCCTGGTTGTGCGTCGTGTTGATGAAGCCGTGGTTGTGGTCCCCCTGGGTATTGGTGCCGTGGCCGTGTTGCGGTACGGGCGAGTTGTGGATGTGGTACGGCAGCTGCCACGCGGGGATCGTGAACGGGCCGAGGGGGACGTAGTGCTGGTGCGAGCCGTCGGAGACGCCATTGATCGAGGGCGCGTTCGGCCCCTGCGAGAAGGTGCGGCGCCACGTCTGGACATTGACCGCGACGTGGATCTGCTGGATGTTGCCGATGTTCGTCGGCAGCTCCCAGCTGTGGTAGTAGTAATGGGCCGCCGAGGCATCGACCGAGACCTGACCGGTGGCGATCGAGTAGATGGCCGGCTGCGAGGTCGGCACCATCCTGAGCGCCTCGACCATGCCGCGTGTCGCGTTCCGATCGTTCCCCGTCGGATCCGGCGGCTGCTTGCCGTTGGAGGTGACGGTCCACGTATCGACCACCACGTCGCCGTAGTTCCGGACGACGGAGACGATCGTGTAATCGCCCTGCTCCGCCAGCTCCATATACTGACCGCGCGGGTCATGGCCGACGCGGTTGAGATCGAAGTGGACTTTCTCGCCGGCGCGGGGTGGCCGGCGATTGCCGACCGTCGTCACCGTGATCGTCTGCTGCGGCTTCGAGTACCAGCCGAGCTGGGCCTTGGCGGCGACGTAGAGCGCGCGCGCCGTCATCTCCATGTTGTAGATATCGCTATCGACGTAGGAGAACGTCGAGTCCGTGAACGGGGCGCGGAACTCGCCGGCGTGCGGGTAGGCCTTGTTCATCGCCGTGAGCTGGCCGCCGTCGGACATGCAGTACTCGTAGCCGCTGCCGCCGCCGTCGAAGCGGGCGGCGATCTCGAAGACCACCTGCTGCGTGGCGTCATTCCAGCAGTCGCCCTTCTGGGGGCGGGCCGGTCGGACGAGGCCGCTCGACTGCTCGAGCAGCGCGTGGATCGGGTAGTTGACATCCCACTCCGGAAACCAGACGGCCATGCCCCGGTTGTAGCCGGCGGGGTGGCGGCCCGCGTAGTGCTCATAGCGCGGATCCCAGATGATGCGGAAGAGACGCTGGAGGTTCACCTGCTGCGCGCCCGAGCCGCCGCCGAGCGGGGTGAGGGTCGTGATGATCTTCGACCAGTCCTGCGGATGCCGGGTGACGGTCTGGGCGAGCCGCGCGTCGGGGTTCCGCGTCAGGATGTCCTGCGCGTTGCCGCCGTCCGGGGTGATGATCTCAACCGCCGGCCCCTGGCCGAAGAGGCCCAGCTCGATCCGCTTGATGGGCGCGCCGGTGCCGTCGTGGGCGATGCGGACATGGCCGAACGTGGCGTTGGCGGCTTGCAGGAGCGCGCCGAGGATTGTGGCGTCCTCGAAGCGGAGGACGAAGGGGAATGCCCCGTAATCGACACAGGTGGCGGTCCAGCCGTAGCGCATCTGGCCCAGCCGGCTGATGATCGTGTTGAAGTTGATGGCGCTCTGCGCGCCGTTGCGCGGCGGCGGTGCCTGTTGCACACCGGGCGGAATGACGTAGCCGGCCACCCAGCCCTGCCCGGTCGTGCTATAGAGCAGATCGGCGGTGAAATTTGGGAGCTGGATGGTGATCGTGTGCTGGTCATCGGCGGTGATCTGATCCTCGGGGTCGATCAGGAGTCCGTAGGCGATCGTGCCGATATCGCTGTCATCGATGCGCACGACGGTGAGGCCGGTCAGCAGCGCGAGATTCTCGCGGAAGCTGCCGGAGACGGTGATCGAGTGGTCCGAGAACTGATCAAGCTCCTCCATCACCACCGTCGCGGAGAGCACCTGTTCGATCGCCCACTCCTGCGGGATCGGGTTGAGCTGGAGGTCGCAGAGGGTGAGTGACAGGAGGCCCACGGCTGATCCACCTCCTAGCGACCGATTGGCGGCGCGGCATTGCGCCACTTGCGGATCTGATAGCCAACGTCGCCCTGCATCGCGGTGCGGATCATCGTCTGCACGGTCCCCAGCCACGCCTTGAAGTCGTTCGCTTCCGCCTGCTGCACCTCAGTCGGCGGATCGGGATACGCCCAGTAGATCGCGATCTGCTCTGCGGACAGTGGCGAGTAGGTGTCATCGGCATAGGTGGCGGCGGCATTGAGCTGGTCGCAGATGCGCGCCAGTTCGGTGGCGTAGGTGGTGGCACTGATCTGGTCATAGCCGGGTCCATAGGGGAAATCCGGCCCCGGTACGGGATCAGGTTTGGGAACGGCAGTCGGGAAAGGTGATGCCATGCCTTGCTCCTATTGTGCGAGCACCTGATAGAACCAGGTGTAGTCAACGCCAGCGGTCAGTGCCCCCTGACCACCAATAATGAAGAAGCTGGATGCAGTGAGTTGCGTGACATCGACGTAGCAGGCTTGCGCGACCGCCGACCCCGTTGCGCCGGGAGTGCCGGATGTGAGGATGACGCCGTAGGGTGTACCCGCATAGGGCTGGACATAGTTGACGCGGAGAACCTGCGCATTCGAGCCAGCGGGCGCGGTCCCGGCGTGCAGACTGATCCGGCCCCACTGATCGGTGCCGCTGACGGTGCAACTGGCTCCGGAACTCCCCGCACCCGCGCCAAGCACCACCGTCGGTGGAGTCGGCACATTGAGTGGCGTGATCTGGATCAGACGCATGCGACCGTAGCTGTCCCAGATCGTCGCCTGCGTCACCGCAGGGCCACCGTGATTGCCGTCCCACGGCTGAATCGTCAGGGCGGCAAAGTTCAGTTTGCCGTTGCGTCCCATATAGATCGCCATGTCGTTCTCAGACTGGACCGCCATGGTGTAGTGCGAGTAGAGGTGCAGCCCCTGCTGGGCATCCGGCGGGGTGATTCCGGGGACGTGGTTCCAGATCTTCGCCTGGACGAGATCGTTGGCGATCCAGACGGTCGCCTGGTTGAGGCTCCCCGGCGTTGGGTCAATGATCACGCTGCCGCTGATCGGCGCATCGTAGCCGCCGGATGGCGGAATGGCCGATGCGAATGGACGGATGTGGAGTCCGAACTGGTCCGCATAGAGGTAGGCATCGAACCCACCCCCCGGAAGCGGTTGCCAGACACACCCGTTCTTACCAGGGAAGTCCGCCACGGTGCCGAGGCGGCGCACATCAGCACGCGCGCTCATATCCGTCCCGGTCACCACTGCCAGCAGCGTATAGGCATTCCCCAGTGCCGTGACCGCATACACGTCCAGCACCGCGCCATCGACGCTGCCCGTGAGCGTGACGGCGGCATTGGCTGCGGGCTGACGCTGTCTGCCGTCATTGATCGTCATCGCCCCGCTCGGCGTCAGCGTCCGACCCGAAACGGTCACCGTACAGAGGTTCGTATTCGCAACGGGCAGCCCAACGCTCACACCTGTAGCCCCAATCGTTGTAGCGTGGCACACAGGTCTGCATCGACCAGCTGTGCCACTTCGGAGGTGATCACTGCCGTCCCCTGGTGCAGGCAGTAGACGTAGCTGGGCAGGATCGTCATCGTGGCGAGATCGCGCGTGACACCGGTGGCGTAGGCGCCGTCCGCCGAGACCATGAGGACGTTGCCCGTGGCGTCCGCGAAGAGGCCGACAATCCAGCCCGCCGCCGGCGACACCGCAGCGTCACGCTGCCGCCAGAGCATTCGGCGCGCGCCAGCCGCGACGTAGCTCTGCACCGTGCCGATGCCGGGGTCAACCGTGATGTCCTGAATCTTCGCCATGCCGTAGTGCGGCCCGAGCACCGGGATCATCCACGCGCAGATCGGGCACGGCCCGTAGACCTGGGCGGGGTCGAGCCGGTAGTTTGCAAGGTCGAGTGGCGCCGTCGTCGGGTCACCCTCGACCAGCTCGCGCCACCAGTGCCAGACGGTGTCATTCGTGCCGAACGGCCCACCCATCGGCTGCACATCCTCCGGGCTGAGATAGAACTGCGCGCTGCATTTCGGGCAGGTAATGAGCGTGTTCAGGAACCACGGCAGCGGCGACGCTTGCGGGGTGGGTGAGGTAATGATGCGGCTCATCGTTCACCTCTATCTGAGGCCGGGGTACGGCCCCGCGTTGCGCCAGCGCAGGATTTGAAAGCCGACATCAGCACCCGGAGCGTAGGCCGCGTCGATCATCGTCTGCACGGTGGCGATCCAGCTTTTGAACTGGTTGGCTTTCTCGACCTGCTCTGCGGTCGGTGTGTCGGATGGCGGGATACTCGTTGACGCCCAGTAGGCGGCGATGTCATCCGCACTATACGGACTGTAGGTGCTGACCACATACTCTGCCGCAGCGTGCAGTTCATCGCAGCGCCGCGCCAGTTCAGTGCCGTAGTTCGTGGAACTCACCTCATCGAAGCCGGGGCCGAATGGAAGGTTCTGCGGAGGTGCGCTCATCGTGCGATCCTTTCTTAGAGATGGTTTTCCCAGACGCTCGTGCGACAGAACTCGATGCCGGGTGCTGACCCGAAGCGACCAAACAATGTGGCTGATGCCTGGGTGTAGAGTTGCGCCGAGAACGTGTGCGCCCCAACACCCGGATTGGTGATCGGGATGATCCCGCCGGATGGCGTGGGCACACCAACCGCGTTCGCCGCGACACTGTTCGACGCGCCGAAGTTATAGCGGGTGCCGCTGTCCACCTGTACGCAGGTGAGGATGTTGTTGACGGTACCACCGTTATTGATCGTCAGTCCGACCGATAGCTGGATTTCAATCTGCGAGTTGGCATCCGTGATCGTGCCGCTGACGGTATTGAAGGCGTTGAAGGTCGATGCTCCCGTCACGGCTCCGTTCCACAGATCACCACCGCCTGCAACCGAGCCGAGGAGTATTCTGCCCATCGGCACCCACGCGGTGCCCGTCCAGCGATACGTCTTCCCGTCCCCGCCATTGGTGTAGCGCGTTCCGCTCGGCGGCGCGGGCGATGTACCAAGTGTGCCATTGATGAATGGCACGCCCATCTGCGACCACGCACCGCCGTCCCACATGAACTCAGAGTGCCAGTCGAAAATGTAGGCGCGTGCGCCCTGAGGTGCTCCGGAAGGGAAACCCTCGGCTGCTGTGAACATCCCCGCTTCCATTGACCGCCAGCCGTTGCTGCCGTACATCCACCATGAGCGCAGATCAGATCGATAGCAACATTCTCCGATCGACGCGACAATCGGAAATGCTGTCACGCCGGTCGAGGCGAGTCCCCCGGCGAAATAGCCCGCATAGTTGCGATTGACACCGACTGTGGGTGCCTGCCCGTAGATGGCGTACATCTCCGTGATCTGATTCGATGATGAGGGTTTTGACATCGGCCCCGCGTAGATTCCGTATGCCTGGGTCGCATTCGCAACACTTGTGTCAATCGCAGGACTGACGTACATCCCATATGCCGCAGCCGCCGAGGCCGGTTGAACCGTCGTGATCACCTGTGATCCGACAGGGGTCGCACTCGCCACGGTGCCAGCGACATTCATCATCGTATTCACGGGGGGCATCGCGCCGACGCTGACCTTCCCCTGGAGGAGACTCGGGCCGTCAACCTGCATGGAAAGATTGTTCGTCGTCGTCGCGAGGTTCGGCGCATCGACATGAAGCGCGGCCCCGGTGGTCGTCTGTCCCGCGCCCGACTTCACGGGCGGAACGATGCGCACGCCCGCGATCATGGCGAGTGCGTTCCCTCCCGTGTTGACCGTGCCGCCGCCGAGCTGGATCGTGTCTGCCTCGCCGCCGACGGCGGTGCCGGTGGGGATCACGGGCGTGACGCCGAGGCCGTACGTGGTCGGGCCACTCGAGACTGCGGTCGCGGGGATCGTCGTCAGTGGTGTCGTGGAGACGGTAGCGCTCGATTGCCAGACAAGACCCTGTGAGAAACCGTTCTGGCCCGTGCCGCCGGAGCCGACATCGATCGCGCCCGACGCGACGGTCATCGGACCACCGACGTTCGCCCACATGCGCGCGTCCTCGATCCAGCCGTTATTCTGCCCGTCGTCCGTATCCTTGATCACCGTCATGTTCCACGTCATGTGGATGTAACAGAGCGTCATCCAGTTGGCTTGCGCTGCTGGATAGGTCGGGTTGAGGAGATTCGAGAACTCCGTGCCGCGCTGGATGGTGAGCACCTTGTTGACGATGTCCCAGTACACGAGGTCATTGCGGTAGTTGTTGGTCGAAGGTTTCGTCGGGTCGGCGTTCTGCACCTGGAGGGCCGTTTTCCGGACGATGTTGTCCGAGCCGCGATAGTGGAAGGGCGATACATCGATCGACATTGTCGGCGTACCGAAGGCATAGCAGCGCCCCTCATCCAGCGAGAAGGACGTGATGAAGCTGGTGTTGTTCTGGCCATGGACGTGGTTGAGCGGGGCGAAGGAGCCGCTGCCGCCGCCGCCCGACTGGAGGTTCGGGTCGGCCACAAGGAACCGGCAGCCCATGAGATTCTGTTGTCCAACCGTCGTCATGCCAGCGGTGGCGAGGACGAAGGCGAGCGGCGTCTCATTGGCGCCGACGGTGGGGAAGGCGGCATTGTTGATGCTGCCCTGATAGAGCGGACCCTGCCGCGCGCGCGCTGCGGGCTGGGAGTTGACGTAGATGAGGATGTAGCAGGACTGCCCGCTCCCGGCGGCGGGGAAGAGGCCGGCAAGGTTCACATCTTCACCCTGGTAGTTGATGAAGTTGCCGTTGATGTCCCATTTGCGGATCGCGTTGACGGTTACCCAGCTATCATTCGGCGTCCTCGGCTTCACCGCCCCTTCAAGCAGGTTGATGGAGGTGATCGAGAAGGGCGCGATCCCCTTGTCACCATCGATCGCCAGCTCGCCTCCCGGGCCGCCGTGGACGTGCTGATAGACGGAGCGTCCCGCAACCGCCGTCGTCACGTCCGCCTGCCGCGCCACGTTCGAGCCGATCTGTGCGTCGGGGATGTGCGTCGTGCCATCGAGTGTCGCCACGCCGCTCGCAGCGGCCTTCTGGCTCACATTGACGTAGCTCGCGGAAAGGTCGGGGAGCTGGACGATCGGCACCTTCGTCCCCGTATCCAGTGTCGCCACACCCGAGGCAGCCGCGCGCTGCGACAGCGGGATGTAGGCTGCGGCCACCTCTGCATCCCGCGCGATCGTGGACGGGATCTGCGTATCGGGCACCACGCCCGTCGCATCGAGTGTTGCGTAACCGCTCGCGACGCCGGCGCTGGTCAGGCGCGCGTAGCGGGTGTCGTGGAGATGGTCACCCGCTGCCGCCTGGGTCGATCCGGTGCCGAGCGTGTGGTGGATGGCATTCGTCGAGAGATCGGCGTCCGCGTACTGCGAGCCGCTCACGGGCTGGTGCGTGTACAGCCAGGTGAGCAGACCGCCGTGACTGTTGTCCGCATGCGTGTGGCTGCGCAACAGGCCGGCGAGGCCGAAGATGGTGTCCGTGATGCTCGCCATCTTGTCCATGAAGTGCGTGCCGCTGTAGTTACCGAGGAGCTTCGTCAGCATCGCCCACGTCGAGTCGTTGTAGATGCGCTGGGTGGCCGGTGCCTGGTTCGGCCCGGACACTTCAGCGAGCGCGACATTGATGTCGATCTGGGTGTCGTCGTGGCGGGTGACGCCGTTCCCTGGCACCTGACCCGCCATATGCGAGTTCATGTAGCCGACGGTCTGGTTGAGCGGCGTCCAGACACTCGCCGTGGTGGCAGTGTCGATGTTGTCCCTCGGCGGGGTGAAGTTCGGAATCGGCACGGTGCTTCCCCTCCAGCTAATAGGTGGTGTTACTATAATGACCTGTGGGGGTGCCACTCGATGGCGGCCACGCCGTAGGGGACGGTCGAGCCGTTCCCGACGTTGACCGGGATCGTTCCGTCACCGATCCAGACCTGGATCGTGTTGCCGGTATTGGGCAGGAGCATCATGTACTCCGACACGACGTGTCCGGGCGGCCAGCGGCGCAGGTGGTTGAACGCCGGCGCGTCGTTGAGCGTCACCCGGCGTGAGGCGAGATCGACCACGAGCGTGTCCGTCGCCGCGAGGCCGAGATCCACGATGAACCCATAGGCGCTCTGATAGCAGTAGACGGCGAGCGGGCAGTCGTTGAAGGCCGAAGTGTGACCTCCTGCGGGTGAGAACGGCCCCGTGATCGTGAAGATCGGGTCAGTCGTGTTCGCCGTCGCGCCGAGGCCAGTGTTGTCGAGCACGATCTGATTCACGGCCTGGGTGAGACTGAGGTTCGTCGTCAGCCGGCTCCAGATCGCCGTCCCCCATTTGAACGTGCCCCAGATCGCCGTGCCCGGTGTGGCCGGCGAGCGCAGGTAATCCGAGAGCATCACCCAGCTCGCCTGCATGACGTGGCTCGCGTTCGAGAAGGCGAGCTGGTGGTGCGGATCCTCGGTCAGCGCGCAGGTGGCGAACCAGACCAGCCCGTTGTCATCAATGAACGCGAGGGTCTGCGGGTAGCCGTGGTCAATCGCCCGGAGGAGATCGTCCCGCTGGCTATCGACGCCACGGTGGTCAGCGATCGGGTTGATCTGAAACTGGTAGGTGAGGACGTTCGGTTCTCTGTCAAACGGTGCCAGCCCCTTGGGCGAGACCGGGCCGCCGCCACCCGGCACGATGAAGGTCGAGTTGCGCCGGGTGTTCGCCACCGTCAGATCCATCTGCCGCTTCGGGAAGAAATACTGCTGCTGGGTCTGCGGATGGATGCAGTAACTCAGATACACGCAGACCTCCGTTCAATAACGTGGCGCGCCCTGCGCCGACTGGCGCGCGCTGAGCGAGTTGCGTCGCTGGTTGATCTCTGCGGCCCGGTCGCGCGCCTGGACCCATGCCGTCAGTTTCTGGAACATCTCGCTATCGGTGGTCTTGTTGCCGCTGGCGTTGAAGATGAGGTTGTACTGATCGCCGCCGCCGCTGTCCGCGCCGTTGACGTAGCGACCGGCGCCGCCCGCCGGGATGTACCCGGCGGCCACCGTCGCGGCGTGCGAGAGGACGTTGAAGTTCCCCGTCACCAGCTCCGCCGTGGACAGGTCGCCCGAGGGCGAATCACCGACGATCGCGGCGCCGCCGACCGAGCCGCCCGAGGCTTTCTTCGGCACGTTGCCTGTGTAGTTCGGGTTGTTGAAGGCCTCGATCAGGCTCTTCGCGGCGGACTGACTCGATTGATCGACCTGTTCCCAGAGCTTCGCGAGCGAGTCCGCGTTCTGTAGCTCGGTCTGCTGCTGCTGGAGCAGTTGCTGCTGGCTCTTCAGTTCCTCATCAATCGAGCGGATCGCGTTGTCGTATTTCGTTTTCTCGGCGAGCCGGGTCGTCTCGATGTTGTATTGCTCATCCTGGTACCGGGCCGCCTCGGCCTGCCGGGACGTGTCGATGTTGTACTGCTCATCCTCCCAGCTCCGCTGCCGCGCCTTATCCTCATCAGCCCAGCGATCCATCTGGTTCTGGTGATTGATTTGCGTCTGCTGATCTTCCTGCTGGAGCCGGTTCGTCTCCGCCTGGAAGGCACGATCGCTCGCGGTCGCTTGTGCCTGAAGCTGATTCATCGCGTCTTCATGCGCGCGCGCCTGGGCCGTCTGCTCGAGCTGGAGCTGGAAGAGCTGTTCCGAAGCCGCCTTCGCCTCGGCGTCCATTAATTGCTGAACATCAGTCTTTTGCTTGTTATACGCTTCTTCGGCATAACTGTTCGCGTCCACGAGGGCGGCGAGCGCCTCGGCGCCGGCCTGGGCACCGGTGTTCGTGCCGGCGGCACGGACATTGGCCTGGGCGAGCTGGGTCTGAGCCGATCGCTGATTGACGCCCTGGGTGTAGCTCTTGTTGAGGGCGTCGAGCTGATCCTGAAGATTTTTATTCGCCGTCGTGCCATAGTGCTGGAGGAGCGTCATCTGATCCTGAAGCTGACGGGATTGCTGCGTGTAGCGCAGATTTTCCGCCGTCTGCTCGTCCTGGATCCGATTCATCTCGTTGGTGTGATCGATCTGGCGCTGACTCTCGAACTGCTGACGGGCCTGATCCTGTGCCTGCCAGCTGCGCTGAATCGCGGTGCGCTCATCCTCGATCGATCGCTGCTCGAGGGTGTGGCTCCGCTGCCGCTGTGCGTCCGCCTCCTGTTCGCTGCGCTGCTGGAGTTGCTGATCGCGTTGCCGCTGCCGGTCGAATTCCGCCTCCTGCTGTTGCTGGGCGGCGTAGTCGTCCTGAAGCTTCTGTTTCTGGTCGTTCAAATCATTAATGTGAGCCGTGGTAGCTGCGATCTCGTTCATGATCGTTAGCTCGGAGTTGAGCGCCTCCGAGAGCGGACCACCGATCGTGTCGGTGATCTTCTGCTGGTCGGCAGCGATGTCGCCGGTACCGTGGCGGACATCGTTGAGCGCGTTGGCCCACGCGGTGGTGCCCTCGAGCGTCTCGGAGAGCGCCTGGTTCATCGCCGTCTGTTTCTGGACTTCGGAGGCGTTATCCGGAAGCTTGGTCTGCTCGATTTTCTGGTAGTAGCCGAGGAGGGTAGAGAACTGCTGCTGGACGGCGGTCACGTCGGTCGGGTCGAGGTTCCTGACGGCTGCGTTGAAGCCGGTCTGGGCATCCTTGGCCCGGTTGATCGCGTCGGTGAGTGCCTGCTGATCCTTCTCCACCTGGGCGCGCGCCGCCTGGGCCGCTGGGCTGTTGGGGTCGAAGGCATCGCTGGTACCGAACTGCTGGCCGGGTGTCTGATAGGCGGAGTAGGGCATCGTCGGTCCGCCGCCGACGCCCGGGATG
>Ga0126381_100002383_pt1 | contig 20286 bp, 14 predicted proteins | sample PanSoiMetPlot_28_FD_96465 | JGI IMG/M metagenome (GOLD analysis project Ga0126381, IMG submission 96465) | Tropical forest soil microbial communities from Panama - MetaG Plot_28 | ecosystem: Environmental > Terrestrial > Soil > Tropical forest > Bulk soil | place: Panama | collected 2016-02-17
CCAACTCCGCCTGAATGCTGAGCCTTGCTGTCTCGAGGTCCGCGGCGCTCGCCCGCGCATTCTCGCGAGCCGCAGCGACGCTCCGCCGCACGCGCCCCCACAGGTCCACTTCATAGGAGACGTCGAAGGGCAGAATGAAATCGCCGGTCGCATGTGTGGTGTCGGGAGGCAGGTACGGCCGGTTGGCGGAATCCCGAATCGACGCAATTGAGGGCGCCGTCGAGATCGAGGGGAACTGCGCGGCGCGGCTGAGCCGGATGGTGGCGCGAGCCTGGCGGAACCGTGCCTCCATAGCCTTCAGATCCTGGTTGCCGGACGCGACCTGCTCCTCGAGTCCGTTGAGCTGAGCGTCGCCGAAGATTTCCCACCAAGGTCCCCGCGAAGCCTGGTCGGATGGCTGCGCCGTTTTCCAGCCATCCATCTCCTTGTATACCGGCGGAACCGGAGTGTCAGGAGTCCGATATTTGGGGCCCACGGTACAACCGGCGAGCATCGCGATCATTACCGCGCCCGCACCACATGCCGCGCGATTCATTCGCTCTGCCCTCCCTTCACGCGCACCGGAGTCCCGCTAGCCAGGGAATCGGCCGGATCCAGGACCACAGCATCGGCCGGCTGAAGTCCGGACACGACCTCGACAACGCTCCCGTAATCCCGTCCGATCTTTATCGGTGTCAACTGTGCCCGCCCGTTCCGAACCAGCGCTACGCGCAGGCCCTCTGCCCGGAACAGCAATGAGTTCGACGGGATGGTGACAGACCTGACCGTCTGCGGCAGCTTCAAATGTACGGAAACGTAAGCACCCGGCAGCAGGTCGCCGCCAGGATTCAAAACGTCGATTTCCGTCAGCAAGGTATGCGACGCCGGATCGATCGAATTCGAAGTCCGCACCAGAGTACCCTGAAACGTCCGGTTCGGAAACTCATCGGCGGTGAGCGCCGCGGTTGCGCCCGGCCGGGCGGCGCGTGAATAGACTTCCGGAACCGCGACAAAGACGCGCAGGGTATCGATCGCGGCCAGGTGAAACAGCTCTTTGCCCGCCGCATTGGCGCCGGCGTTGATCAACGCGCCCACATCAGTATTGCGGGCCGTCAGGACTCCGTCAAACGGAGCAAAGACTTTCTGGAATGACTGCAAGTCTTCCAGCCGTTTCACATTCGACAGGTTCGAATCGACAATAGCCTTTTTGGCGCTCAGATCGGCGATTTTTTCGTCGGTCTCCTGCTTGGAAACGGAGTCGCTCTTCAGCAGAGCCTGCCAGCGCTCCGCGGTGCTTTGCGCAAGACCATGGTTTGCCTGCGCCGTTTCGAGGTCCGCGTGTGCCTGCTGGAGCTGTTTGTCGATCTCCGGCGTCTCGATCTCCGCCAGCAGATCGCCGCGCTTCACATGCGCGCCAATATCGAAGTACCAGCGCTTCAGATACCCGTTCGTGCGCGCATAGATCGGGGTGTCGCTGAAGGCCTGGGTGTTCCCTGGAAGTATCAGTTCCTGAAGCGGCGCGCCCGCCGCCGGATGTGTCACGCGAACCGAAGGTATCGCCGCGGCCTCGGTTGTCTGAACCAGACTCGATTCTGCGTTCACGCGCGTGGCGATGCCTGCACGAATCGCCAGCCCGAGCGCGGCCGCCGCCGCTGCCAACGCCAGGATCATGACCTTCGCCACGCGATGATGCCGACTGCGTTGTGGAGTGATCTCATCGCTTGTTTCGTTCGTAGTTGTTGTCATTCGTATACTCCGCCGGTTCGAAGCCCGGTCTGTTGTCTCGCTGCCGGCTCCGCCAGCCGTGGATCAGTCCGAATACAGAAGGAACAAAGAACAATGTTGCGACGGTCGCCAGCAGCAGACCGCCGATCACGGCGCGTCCCAGGGGCGCGTTCTGCTCGCCGCCTTCGCCCAGTCCGAGCGCCATCGGAACCATGCCGATGATCATTGCGGCCGCGGTCATCAGCACCGGGCGGAATCGCGTGTAGCCGGCCTCGATCGCCGCCTCGATCGGGTTCCCGTGGTGGCTCAGCCGCTCCCGCGCAAAGGCTACCACCAGAATGCTGTTGGCCGTCGCGATACCCATGCACATGATCGCGCCCATCAACGCCGGTACGCTGAGGGTGGTATTCGTCAGAAACAGAAACAGGACAATACCGGCCAGGGCCGCGGGCAGAGCGGTAATGATGATGAACGGATCGAGCCACGACTGGAAGTTCACGACGATCAGCAGGTAGACGAGCACGATGGCGAATCCAAGCCCGGCGATCAGCCCTTTGTAGGAAGTCCGCATTGTCTCGGACTGGCCTTTGACGGAGACAAATGTGCCGCGCGGCACGAACTTCCGGTTTGCGTCGACAATTCGACCAATGTCCTGCCCAACTGCGCCGAGGTCGCGGCCGTCAGTCGAGCCGTAGATGTCCACGACGCGGCGGATGTTGTAGTGCGACAGAACCGCGGGCTCGGTGGAGCGCGTGAGCGACGCAACGTCGGCGAGAATCTCGGGGCGAACCATCGCCGGCGAGCTGATCGGCAGGTTCTGCAGGTCCTGCAAAGATTGCACGTCATACTGCGGCGTCTGCGTGACCAGGTTGTACTCGACGCCGTTCTGCCGGTTCAGGAAGAAATTGGGCGTGGTCTGGAAGCTGCCGCTCAACGAGACGAGGAGGCTACCAGCGATATCGCGCGGCGTGAACCCGCCCTGCGCCGCCTTGGTTCGATCGATCTCGATATGAAAGCGCGGATAGTCGAAATCCTGTTGAATGCGCACGTCCGCGAGCCCGGGCACATGCCGAAGCTGCCCCAGCAGCCGGTCTGCAAGCTGCCTGTCGGAGTCCAGATTGGCCCCCTCGATCTGCACATCGATGGGCGCCGGAGCGCCGAAATTCAGGATTTGCGAAACCATATCCGCCGGGAGGAATGAAAAGGTCGTGCCGGGAAACTCGGCGGCCAACCGGGTCCGCAGCCGACGGGTATATTCGGATACCGGCCGGTGCTTCTCCTTGAGCGACACGAGAATATCCGCGTCGCTCGAGCCGATCAGACCTGAACGGTTGTAAATGAAATTGATGTAGCTGTACGGCAGGCCGATGTTGTCGAGAATGTTCTCCATCTCGGCCGCCGGAATCTCATGGCGAATCGAGCTCTCGACGAGATCGCAGAGCCGGGCGGTCTCTTCGATGCGCGTGCCTGCTTTGGCGCGAACGTGCAGCAGCAATTGTCCGCTGTCGACGGATGGGAAAAAGTCGCGCCCGAGCCACGGAACCAGGAGAAAGGCCGCCAGGCAAGCCACCAGGAATGCGGGAATAAACAGGTACCTTCGATAGACCAGCGTCGTGAGCAGCAGCTCGTAACCGAGGCGCAGCTTCTCGAATCCGCGCTCAAACAGCGACCGCGACGATTGAGAATGCTGGCCTGGACGAAGCAGGTACATGGCGAGCGTGGGGACCAGCGTTCGCGACAGGATGTACGAGGCGAGCATCGCGAACACGACGGCCTCGGCCAGCGGAACAAACAGGTAACGCGCCACGCCGCTGAGAAAGAACATCGGGATAAAGACGATCGAAATACATAATGTGGAAACCAGCGCGGGCACGGCGATCTGCTGCGCCCCGTCCAGGATCGCGCGCTTAATCTCCTTGCCTTCGTCGAGATTGCGATTTACGTTCTCAATTTCCACCGTCGCGTCGTCGACGAGAATGCCCACGGCGAGCGCCAGCCCTCCGAGGGTCATGACGTTGATGGTCTCGTGCAGGAAGCTGAGCACGAGGATCGAAGTCAGAATAGAAAGCGGAATCGAAACAGCGATGATCAGCGTGCTGCGCCAACTGCCGAGAAACAGCAGAATCATCAACCCTGTGAGGCACGCTGCAATCACAGCCTCGCGGATTACGGAACTGACGGCGGCGCGGACGAATAGAGATTGATCGGCCAGCGGCTGGATCTTCAACTCGGGCGGAAGCGTCGATGCGACTCGCGGCAGAATGTCGCGCACGCCTTTGACGACATCGAGCGTGGATGCATTGCCCGCCTTTAGAATCGGCATCAGCGTGCCACGCCGCCCATCCTGCCGGACGATGTTGGTCTGCGGCGCGAAGCCGTCCCGTACGTTGGCGACATCGCGGACATACACGATTGAATTGCCGATGACTTTCACGGGGAGATCGTTCAGCTCCCTCACGGTCTTGGGACTGGCATTTACGTCGAAGTCATATTCGGCCTTGCCGATTTTCGCCGTGCCGGAAGGGAGAATCAGGTTTTGCTGATTGATCGCAGTGACGACGTCTGTGGCGGAAAGGCCCTTCGATTGAAGCAGGCCGGGCTTCAGATCCACCATAATCTGCCGCTGCTTGCCCCCGAATGGAAACGGGATCGCGGCGCCCGGCACAGTGACGAGCTGAGTCCTCAGAAAATTGAGACCGATGTCGTTGAGTTGCTGCTCCGAAAGTCCTTCTCCGGACAACCCCAGTTGCAGGATCGGAACGGTTGACGCGCTGTAATTAATGATGAGCGGCGGCTGCGAGCCGGGCGGCAGGAACCGCAGGATGGTTTGCGATCCGGAGGTGATCTGCGCGGTGGCCCGATTCACGTCGGCCGTAGGCTGCAGGAACACTTTGACGATCGCTTCGCCGTTAACGGTTGTGGATTCGATGTGTTCGATGTCGTTGACGACAGTCGTGAGTACACGCTCGAACACGGTAGTGATGCGGCCCTCCATCTCTTCGGGGTTCAGCCCCGTGTACGAGAACGCCACCGCAATCACGGGAATATCGACGTTCGGAAAAATGTCGGTAGGCGTACGAAGTATCACGATCGGGCTGAGGATCAGAATGAGCAGCGCAACCACAGCGAATGTATAGGGCCGTTCGAGAGCGACTCTGACAATCCACATGTCCCTCTAGATGGCGATGGCCTGTTGCAGGATTCGACACGAACGCAATTTCATGGTTATGATAGAGACAGGTCTGTATCATGCAACCCGCGAAGAGTGCGCGCGAACGGATTCTGGAGACTGCCGAAGAGCTTTTCTATCGGGAAGGAATACGGGCGGTCGGCATCGACACGATCATTGAAAAGTCCGGCGTGGCCAAGATGAGCCTCTACCGGAGCTTTTCATCGAAAGACGATCTGGTAGCGGCGTACCTCGAAATGCGCAGCGAGCGCTACTGGAAGTGGTGGGACGGCGTGATGGCAAAGCATCCGGGCGAACCGCGCCGGCAACTGCACGATCTTTTCGAAGCCGTGGTCGATCGCGTCCGCCGGCCGGAATTCCGCGGCTGCGCGTTCGTCAACGCAGCAACCGAGTTTCCCGACAAGACATCTCAGCCGAGAGTTGTCGCATTGGCGCACAAGGAAGAACTGCGGCGGCGGCTGCTGAAGCTGGCCGAGGGAATCGGGGCGGCGCATCCCAAAGCGTTAGCCAATCAACTGCTCATGCTGATCGATGGAATCTACTCGACGGTTGGCGTGCTGGAGCGCCACGATGCGCTGAAAGCGGTGGCGCGAGCCGCCGATGCACTGATCGACGCTGCTGTCGAGGCGGAGTGAGCACCTGCTGGTGAGAGGCACCCATGGACGAGGAGTCCAGGCGATTGGCGCTCCAGACAGCACAACAGACGCTGGGCAAGACATCAGTCAGGATGTAAGCGCCGCGCCCGAGCAGTCAGCCTCGAACGCTGGGTTTAGACCCTTAGCGATCCGCGGAACGCCCTACTGCTATAGAAACAGGGCGCAGTGTTGTGATAAACGAAGACATGGCCGAAGCGGCGGTCGGCAAAAATGGCGCCGCCAAGTTTCCTAATGTCGGAAGGTGTTTTCAACCAGGACTGTGTCTTGGTATCGAACTCTCCGATTTCCTGCAACTCTCGATATTGCTCTTCCGTTACAGGCTCAATGCCCATGGCGGCTGCCATCTCGATAACATTGCCCGCCGGATGCAGCCCTTGTTTTTCCCTTGCCTTCTGTCCTTCACCGTCGTAACAAATATTTCTGCGACCCTTCGGGGTTTCCGCCGCGCAATCACAGAAGATGTATTCACCCGTTTTTCCATCATGCCCGACGATATCCGGTTCACCGCCAGTTCGTTCCATTTCACTGAGCGACCAGAGTTTTTCAGGATTCGCTTCCAGCTTTGCCTGTACTTTCGCCCATTCCAGACCTCTATGTCGGTTCCGGTTTTTCTCAAAGCGGGACTGCAATCCCCGGAGTAATTCCTGGCGTTGTTGCAGCGACAACTCCCCTTTGACATCAACGGCCGAAATCCGGTCTTCTTTCGCTGATGCTCGGGACGTTTTGCCGTTTGCAGCCATTGGGCTTCGGCAATTCTATCAACTTCCGCGAGCGGCCGATGCGCAAGTTAACGCGAACAGAATGGCCTTGCTGCGCAGATCCCGGAGTAATCTGGAAGTTGCTGATCAATAGAGAGCAGGCATGACAACGATGGCGCAGGACGAAATCAGTCTTCGGCGAATCGGCGCCGACGACTGGCAACTATGGCGGAAGCTACGGTTGGACGCGCTTGCGGAAGCGCCATACGCCTTCGGCGCGAAACCTACTGACTGGCAGGGCCAGCGCGATACGGAGGCTCGTTGGCGCGGAAGGCTTGTGGACGTACCACTCAACGTCATCGCGGAGTGGCGGCAGACTGCGGCCGGTATGATCGGCGCCACTGCTCCAAACACGGATGGGTCGGTCGAACTTCTCTCGACGTGGGTGGCGCCGTTTGCTCGTGGGCACGGCGTTGGCGACGCACTCGTCAATTCGGTTATCGCGTGGGCTTGCGAACAAGGAGCTTCGAAGGTCACTCTTGGTGTATTCGAAACTAACGAGCGAGCTGTCGCCCTCTATCGCCGGCACGGATTTATGCACATCGTCGCGCCGGACAATAGCGCCGGAATCGCAGCCGAAGGTAAGATGGTGCGCGCTCTATAGACGGTGGTGGCAACGAACACGCTCTACCCGCTCTTGACATCGGACCTATCCTTAGGGAATCTATACATAGATATTCTATGCAGTCCGGAAACTCGCGTGCCGAAATCCCGCCAGGCACCTTGGAGATGTTGATCCTCAAGACCATCCGGCGGTTTGGAGCGATGCATGGCTATGCCATCGCGAAGGCAATCCAGCAATCTTCTGACGACGTACTGCGCGTGGAGGAAGGATCGTTGTATCCCGCCCTTCAACGCATCCTGATTAAGGGCTGGGTGACGGCTGAGTGGACTCCCTCCGGCCCCAAGCGGCGTAGCCGCGTGTACCAGTTGACGCCCTTGGGCCGCAAACAACTGGAAGCGGAAATCTCGGAATACCGGCGCGTAGCGCGCGCCATTGAGCAGGTGATCCAACCCGCATAGAAAGGCAGGCGGTATGAACGTATTGATCCGCCGCCTGCGCGCCCTCTTGCATCGCGGCCGCCTGGACCGCGAACTTGCAGAGGAGATGAACTCGCATCTCGAAATGCTCACCGACGAACTGGGTGACGGCGCCGCCCGCCGCCAGTTCGGCAACCCCACCCTGCTGTACGAAACCAGTCGGGAAGCGTGGGGATGGCGGGTGCTCGACAACATCGCCCGCGACTTCCGTTACGCCCTGCGCACACTGCGCCGCAGCCCCGGATTCGCCGTGGTTGCCGTGGTTACGCTGGCACTCGGCCTGGGTCTCAACATGGCCGTCTTCACCGCTCTGCAAAGAATCGTCTTGCGACCCATCGATTACCCCGACGTGGACCGGCTCATGGATGTCCATCTGATCCTGACCGAGGAGCGGCGGGGCACGATACCAATGTCGTGGTCGTATCCGAAATTCCAGGAACTACTCGCCGGGAACCGCAGCTTCGACGCTCTGGCGGCATTTCGGCAGATGGTCTTTACCGATCGCGGGTCCGAGGATGACCGTTTTATGGCGGAGATTGTTTCGGCGCAATACTTCCGCGTGATCGGACTGAAGCCGGAGCGCGGGCGGGTGTTCGCGGACGAGGAAGACAGACCCGCGGGCGCGCGCTCCGTCATGCTGATTTCCGATGGCTACTGGCGGCACAGGTTCGGCGCGGATGAGGGCGTGTTGGGCCGCACCCTGCACATCGGCGGTGCGTCTCTTGCGATCGTGGGCGTGTTGCCGCCAGGATTCAAAGGGGAGACCGGACGCACGGACGTGTGGGCGCCGATGGCAGCCTACTTCATGACCGATCCGAATCCCGGCCGTGGGAGCCACAACCTCGAGGTGATCGGGCGGTTGAAGGAGGGCATCAGTTACCGTCAGGCGGACCAAGACGTGCGCAGGATCGTCGAGACGATGGAGCGCGAGCATCCAACCAGTTGGGGCGGTACGGAGAAGTGGTCCGGCGGCGCGCGCCCGCTGCTGGAGGCGCGGGTGGACCCGACTGTGCGGAAATCGTTGTGGACTCTTCAGTCCGCCACTTTATGTGTGCTGCTCATCGCCTGTGTGAACCTGGCAAATCTGCTGCTGGGCCGGGGCGCCGCGCGGCAGCGCGAAGTAGCCATCCGGCTGGCCATGGGCACGAGCCGCGGCGCGCTGGTCCGGCAACTGCTGGTGGAGCCGCTGGTGCTAGCGCTTGCCGGCGCCGTCGCCGGCGCGTTCCTGGCCGCTTGGGGATTGAGGCTGGCCGCATCGATTTTGCCCAGGCCGGGTTCGAGCTTTTTCTTCGAATACGTCCGCTTCATCGACCCTAGTTCCCTCCATATGGAATCGTCGATGGGCGCGGTGGGCATGCTTTTGGCGCTTGTTGTGGGGCTGGTGTTCGGGCTTCTCCCGGCCTGGGTGGCGGCGCACGCGGATGTGAACGCAGGGCTGGTCGGCGGAATGAGATCAGGGAGCCGCCGGCAGGCCCGATTGCGCAACGCGCTGGTGGTAGCCCAGATGGCGTTGGCAGTCGTCCTACTCGCGGGAGCGGACCTCACCATCCGAAGTTTCGCCGCGCTTCTGGGGACGAATTCCGGAATCGAAACGCGCAACGTCCTCACCATGAACGTGCAGCCGAGGACCCACGACAGCGCCGCCCGACAGGCATTCCTGGAAGAACTGGAACGCCGGGCCGCCACGCTTCCCGGAGTGGAAGCGGCGGCGCTGACAAACGATGTCCCTGCCTCAGGCTTCGATCAGGGCACGAGTCTCCACGTCGAAGGCCGAGCCACGGCCGTCGATACCGGCGAGGTCGAAGTTTCGCCCGCTTACTTCCAGTTGTTCCGCATACCTTTAGTTGCCGGGCGCGTATTCACTGAGAACGACCGCATCGGGACTCCGCGTGTCGTGGTCCTCAGCGAGTTGGCGGCGCGGCGCTTCTTCGCCGGCGTGAATCCTCTGGGACGTCACGTGGATTTCCCTCAGGCGAATCGCTTCCAGGCCGAGGTCATCGGCGTCGTCGGCGATGTTAAGTACCGCTCGCCGGAAGACCCGGACAGGCCAGTGGTGTACGCGTCAGAACGACAGAGTCCGAGAGGCGGGAGCCTGGCCGTACGCACCGCGCGCGATCCCCGCGGGCTGCTTCCGGACTTGTGCCGCCTGATCCTCGGACTCGATCCCGAGACACGCGTCTACGACGCTCAGACCATGGACGAGATCATCGGCGCGGCCACGTGGCGCGCCCGCCTGGCCGCCGGGCTGTTGGGGTTTCTTGCGGCCCTGGCGCTGACGCTGGCAGCGGTGGGGATCTACGGCGTGTTTTCGTATTCGGTGGTGGCGCGCACGCGGGACATCGGCGTGCGCATGGCCATGGGAGCCACGCGCGCAAACGTGCTGGGGATGATCCTGCGCCAGGGCGCGGCGCTCGCTGCGGCAGCCCTATTACTGGGGATTCCGGTTGCGCTAATCTTAGCGCGCGGCTTGAGGAGCCAACTTTACCGGATTTCGCCGCCCGATTCCTTCGCGTACACATCGGTGGCCGTGCTGCTGACCAGTGTGGTGCTGCTAGCCTGCTACATTCCCGCACGGCGCGCGACGCGGATCGACCCGGTGGAAGCGCTGCGGCATGAATAGCGTGGTGGGCTGTCTTAATGATGCCCAACGTATCGTGCGAGGACCGGCGAACGGTCCTCGCCGGTTACTTGGCCGCTATCCAGAGGTCTGCGGCCCACAGCGCGGCACCGAGCAAGCCCATCCCGCCGAGAATTTTGAGGGTGAGGACGATATTCTCGGTGAGGGTCAGCGGGCGCGGCTTGTGCGCGTCATCTGCCGGAGCATCTTGCGACACGTCCGGGCGCGTTTTGGGAACACTCATATCTAATCTCCTGTGTCTGTTCTTGTGGTTGAGGCAGTGGGGAATCAGGAGACGCCGGGAGGGGATCGTCCGGTCCGCGGCCCGGCGGTTTGGATGGAGCGGCACGTCTGCCGTCCGACGGCCGGTGTGAGGCGGCGCGGATCGGACTCGCCGGTGTGCAGCCGAACGAGCGTGAAGATGGAGGGCGCAGAGGGGCGCTGGCGAGCACGGTCGTAGCGCCCGCCGCTGCGCGTCAGCAGGACGTTGAAGGATGGCGCCGCGAGGGCGCGGAACTCGGTCGTGCGATCGCGGTCCGCTGCGGGCGCGGAGATTTTGAGGACCGGGGCGCAGAGGGAAAGAACGAGCAGGGCGCCCACCAGCGGTCGAATTGTGGACCTTGCCGTCATCCCGATTCTCCAGATTAACAAATGTTCATGGTCGTTTCTCCAGGCTGGTTCGTGGAGGTTCTTACGGCGGGGCGATCGGTGTTCCGTGCGATGTTGATCACAGCCGATCGCAAAGCGGTATTATCGCGAGGAGCGATGCCAATGACCGCTACAATCGCACGTGTAGCTCTGGCGGCCGCCTGCGCGTGTTTCATTGCAACCTCGTTTACGGCCTGCCGCGCGAGCGGTGATGACGGCGGGATATCGGCCCACGCCTCCGCGCCGATTCTTTTGTTCAACGGACAGGGAGCTTCGTCTGAGGACGTGGAGGCGCTCGGGAGACTTCTGGTCCGCGAGCACCTCGATTATGTAACCGTCAATTCTCCACGGTTGAGGCGAATGAGTGCGTCGGAACTCCAGGAATATCGTCTACTCATCTTTCCCGGCGGAAACTTTATAAAGATGGGCAATGGCCTGAACGCTGCCGCGACCTCGAATATTCGTACGGCGATTGAGAACGGGTCGCATTATCTCGGGATTTGCGCCGGCGCGTTTTTCGCCGGCAACTCCCCCTACAACGGTTTGAATCTCACGGCGGGCGCGCGCTTCGGGTTTTACGCCGCCGAAGCCCGTGGTATTCGTAAAGCCGTGGTTGCGATCACGACAGCCGGCGGGCAAACCCTCGATCAGTACTGGGAGGATGGCCCGCAATTGACGGGTTGGGGCGCGGTTGTCGCCAAGTATCCCGACGGAACGCCCGCCACCACGCAAGGAGCCTTCGGGAACGGACGAGTGATTCTCACCGGCGTTCATCCGGAGGCGCCGGCCACCTGGCGGCGCGGGATGGCTTTCCGGACGCCGGCAGAGGTCGATCACGCGTATGCGGCGACGCTGATCCGCGCGGCGTTGAACGGAGAATCGTTACCGCGGTATTGATCCGGGCTTCGCGGCTTAGTTGCTGCCGGGCTTGCCTGCCGTATAACGCGCCCACTGTCCCGCGATGTCGGCGGCCTTCTCGTCGCCCGGGTGGACGATCACGCGATAGCGGAAGCGCAGCGACTGGCCCGGTTCGATGGTTACGGAGCCATCCTGCGATTTGTCGCGGGTGAACACAGCCAGCCCGAATGGATTCGCGGCGAACAGGCCGTATCCGCGCGCATGCCAACGCACGGGATGGTGCGGATTGTCCGGATGATCGAGGATGGCGATGCCCACCTTCTCGCCGTTGATTTCGCCCCAGTAATCGCACCAGTTGGAGGGCTTGCCCCAGAGCTGCTTCTCGCCTTCGAGTCCGTCGGCATTCACGATGTGGCCCGTGCCACCGGTCTCCTGCAGGACGGGGCGCATGCGGATTCCGAAGGCGCCATCCTTGCCGTCACCGAACGTCACCTTGCCGTCTGCCCTGAGAGTGATATCGAAATCGATGATCCGCAGTTTCGGATCGTCATAGAACGTCATGACGCGCGATTCGGTGAGAATCTTGTGCCCTTCGAGATCGGTCCAGTCGAAGGTGGCGGCTATCGAGCCCTTGTCCTTGCCGCTGGTGATCTCCCCAAGTTTGGCGAGCACGATCTTGCCGCGGTTGGGCGTCGTGTACGAGGCCTCGTTGTTCCAGAAATCGAGCTTCACGCCGTTGGCGATTACGCTATCGTGCGCGAACCAGACCCCGCGCTGATGCGGGTGGTCGGGCTTGGCGATGGAAGCCTCTTCGGCGACCTTCTCCATGGGCCACATGCGTGTGACGTAGATACCGGAGGAGGTGCGCAGCGGATGCAGATACGGCTTGGTGACGTCGCTGCCGGCGACATAGAAATCGGTGAACGGCTTGCCGGCGATTTCGACGGCGATCTTTTCCGGGCCGGGTGTGATCTTCACTTGTGCTGCGGCCGGCAGGGCGAGCGCCGCGGCAAAACAGACGAGGGCATGTTTTCTCACCCCTTTATCTTATAACCGGGTGCAGAGACGATTCGGGTTCGACGAGGGCTGATACGGATTGGGCATTGCCGACTCCACCCAAGTGGGCCCATAATAGGTGATTACCAGAATTCACAAATGTCGCAGGTCAATGGGCCATGGTTTGTTCCAACTGCAGGGCAGCAAATCCCGATAGCGTTCGTTTCTGCGGACAGTGCGGGCATCCCCTGCAATCCGTAGACGATGGCGCGACTGTCGTGCTGGATGCAGGGCAGCCAACCATGGCGCAGGCGGCGGCCTCGTTCGGTTCGGGCCGTACCTTCGGCACACCCGTGAGCAGCTCGATCGCGGCCGATTCGCTTTCCGCGGGAATGAGTTTCGGAACGCGCTACCGCATCGAATGCCTGCTCGGCCAGGGAGGAATGGGCGCCGTCTACAAGGCGGTCGATACGGAGCTGGGGCGAACGGTTGCGCTGAAAGTGGTGCGGCCGGAGCTGGCCTCGAATCCCCAGACGATGTCGCGCTTCAAGCAGGAGCTGCTCCTCGCCAGCAAAATTTCCCATAAGAACATTTTGCGGATCCATGATTTGGGGGATTCCGGGGGCGTCAAGTTCATCACGATGGCGTTCGTGGAAGGCACCGACCTCGCCGGATTAATGGAACGGGAAGGCCGGCTGCCTTTCGACCGGGCCATGAAGTTTACGCGCCAGATGTGCGCAGCCATGGAAGCGGCGCATCACGAAGGCGTTGTGCATCGCGATCTGAAACCGCAGAATATCCTATTAGATCAGTCGGACAACCTTTTCATCACCGATTTCGGGTTGGCCAAGTCGCTCGAGTCGGACGTCACCGCGATGACCCGCACCGGGCAACTGCTGGGAACGCCGCGCTACATGGCGCCGGAGCAGGTGGAAGCGGGCGACATCGATCACCGCGCGGACATCTACGCTCTGGGCCTGATCATTTACGAGATGTTCACGGGCGCGACGCCGTTCCGCGGCGAATCCATGATGCAGATGATGTACTACCGCGTCACGGACCAGCCCAAGGATCCGCGCACCGTCTCTCCGGAGATGCCGGACTACCTCGCGGCCGTCATTCTGAAATGCCTGGCCAGGAATCCGAACGACCGGTATCAAAGCGCGCGCGAGATTCTCGATGATCTGGATGCGCAATCTCCGCCCGTGGCCAGCACCATGACGGCGACGCCTCCACCTGCATCGTCCGTGTCGAAGCCGGTGACGAAGGCCGGGACCGAAACCATAAGCATCGAGATTCCGAAGCCACCGAAGAGGTGGGTGTTGGCGGCTGGAGGTGCAGTGCTGGTGGCTGCGCTGCTGTTCGCGATACCGGCCACGCGGCGCCTGATTCTGCGTTCCGGTACCGCGGATACCGGCAAGCCATCATTCTCGGTAGCAGTGCTGCCGCCAAAGGTGAGCGACGATGCAGCTCAATATCTGGCAGACGGTGTCGCGGATGCGCTTTCGGCCAAGCTCTCGGGACTGCGCGAGGTCTACGTCGCATACGGCGAGACTGTGAAGAACGCCATGAAGGGCGGGGCGGACAGCCGCAAAATCGCCAGTACCCTTGGCGTCTCGGTTTTGATCGGCCTCAATGTCCAGACCTCGGCCGACAAGATCTCGATCACGGCCACAATGGATGACTTCGGCAAAAAGCCCGGCCAGCTTCTCCATCAGGGTTTTCCAGGAGCGCGGCAGGACCTCCTGACAATCGAAGACAACATCTTCAGCCGGGTGGTCACAACGCTGAAGGTGCGGCGCACCGACCAGGAGGTAGCGCGCGGACATTTGCATCCCACGGAGAAGGCGGATGCCTACGATTTCTATCTCAAGGGCCAGAATCTCTTGCGGGGTAAACAAACCAAGGAGAACCTGACCCAAGCTCTTGCGCTCTTCCAGTCGGCGGCAAACGCCGACGCGCGGTTCGGGCTGGCATACGCCGGCATGGCCGACGCGAATATGGCGTTGTTCGATGTGACGCACGACGCGCAACTGAAGCAGACCGCGTTGAACGACGCAGTGGAAGCCAAGAGCGTCGCCGACAGTGTTCCGGAGGTGTACTGGTCGCTGGGCACGGCATACACTTCGCTGGGGAAATACCACGAGGCCATAGCGGAATTGAAAAACGGACTGGCCCTGGCGCCCAATTCCGCCGAGGGAATGCGCCGCCTAGGCACCGCGTACTATCGAGCGGGAAATACGAACGAGGCGATCCAGCAACTGGTACGCGCCCGGGACCTGGATCCGAACTTCTGGCGGAATCACCGGGCGTTGTGCGTGGCGTATTCCAAGCTGGGCGACAACAAGGACGCGCTCGAGGCGTGCAAGCGAGTGACTGAACTGGCGCCAGAGATGGCGGAGGGCTGGTCGAATCTCGGGGTGGCGTATTACCGGATCGGGCAGTTCGCCCAGTCCACAGCAGCTTTGCAGAAGGCGATCGATATCCGCCCGACTGCCAATGATTTTTCAAACATGGGCGTGGCCCAGTTTTTTCTCGGCCAGTATCCCGATTCGGTCCAGTTTTTCGAGAAGGCGGCTGCCATCAACGCAAACAACCCCACGATTCTGACCAACCTGGCCGATGCGTACTACTGGTCAAACCAGCGTGACAAGGCCGCAACCGGCTATGACCAGGCAATCCGCAGCGCGTTGAAGACTCTGGATGACAATCCCAACGACACTGCCGCGATGGGAGCGATGGCGACTTGCTATGCGAAAAAGCACAACGATCCCGACGCTCTCAAATGGATTCAGAAGGCGCGCCAGCTTCAGCCGAACGACACGGACCTAATGTATCGGGAGGCGGTGATCCATGCCAAGGCGGAGCGGACGGCTGAAGCCATCAAGAGCCTCGGCGAAGCTCTTCGAAACGGACGTAATATTGGTGAAGCGAAGAGCGATCCCGAATTGACCGAGCTCCGGAAGACACCCCAGTTTGCTCAATTGGCCGCACAGTATTCCCCTGGCGCATCTAAATAGTTGACCCGAAAGTTCTAGTACAAATCGCTGAATTTACAACAGTTTTGCCATTGACGCCACCGTAACACTGCCGGAACAATATTAAACGACGGTGTTGTGATGAACGGGATCAAATTCCTCGTGTTGCCCGCAGCTCTTCTGCTGATGTCCGGCTCTGCGTCGGCGGATCTGTTCTCCGACCCCGACATGGCGATGGACGCCGGAAGCTTCAGCATCCCTCTGAGCCAGTTTATGGGGTTCACCCCCAATCAAACGACTGGTGGCGGCATTCTGGACCTCTTCAACGACACGGGTCAAACGCTGACGCAGTTCGGGCTGACCACCGTTATCAAGACGGGGTTAACGCTCGCGCCTACCACGTTTCAATGCAGCATCGGCCCGAACCCGTTTTTCCTCAACTGCGCGATTACCTATGATCCGTCGACCGGTTCCTTGACGACCTTGTTTTCCGGAGTCAATCCGGACGACAATGACCCCCTCGATGCCGAAATTGGGGAACAGGAAGGCATTCCCGCGCTGCTGCCGGGCTGCAACACACAGAACGGCGATACGCCCGCATGTGCTGGGCAGGGGCACTTCGCGATTTCGTTCAATAACGAGTTCCTGTTCTCCGGCGATATTGGCGGATGGTCCCCTTCCATCAACCCCGGGCTGTTCAGCACGGCGCCCACGTTCCAACTCGCTACTCCGGAACCTTCGGGAATCGTCCTGATCGCGACCGCACTGGTTGTGATTGCTGGCATCCGGCGGATCTCCAGGCGGAAGCGTCGGACCGCTGAGTTGGCGTAGAGTCACCAGCCAGACCGATCCCTTAGCTCCAAAGGGCTAGCGTACACCACCCCCGCGGCGTCATCCGCATCTCACAGAAATCGAATATCATCAAATTAATCACCCTAATCGCCAGCGTTTCCGGTGGACGCGGGGCTCAGTGTACCTGTTATGTGGATAGTCCGGCTAGCTCTAAGACGCCCTTATACTTTCGTTGTGATGGCGGTGCTGATCGCCATCCTCGGCACGTCGGCCATCATGACGATGCCGGTCGATATTTTCCCCTATATCGACATCCCCGTGGTCAGCGTGGTGTGGACCTATCAGGGGCTTACTCCAGAGGAGATGGAAAAACGGATCGTCACGTTCTTTGAACGATCCATGACGACAACCGTCAACGACATCGAACACATCGAATCGCAGTCGTACAGCGGCGTTGCGGTGGTTCGTGTTTACTTTCAGCCGAATGCGAAAGTAGAAGTGGCGCTCTCGCAAGTGACGGCCATCGCGCAGACGCTCCTGAAGATTCTTCCACCAGGCGCGACGCCGCCGAGCATCATTAAATACGATGCATCGAGCGTTCCTATTTTACAGTTGGGCCTGGATAGCAAGACCCTGAGCGAACAGGAGCTGTTCGATCTGGGAACGAACTTTATCCGCACACAACTTGCGACCGTGCAGGGCGCGTCGATCCCGCTGCCATACGGCGGTAAGTTCCGGCAGGTGATGGTGGACCTGGAACCCGATCAGTTGTTCGCCAAAGGCCTTTCGCCGGCAGACGTCAACACGGCCCTTGCGAACCAGAACCTGATTCTGCCGGCCGGCGATGTCAAGATCGGCGACAAGGACTACCAGGTCAGAATCAACAGCAGCCCGCGCATTCTGGCACAGATGAACGCGATGCCCATCAAAGTAGTGAATGGCGGCACCGTGTATCTGCGTGACGTCGCCCAGGTGCGCGACGGCTATTCGGTGCAAACTTCCGTCGTCCGCACCAACGGTACTCGCGGCGCGCTGCTCACCATTCTCCGAAACGGAAAGGCGTCCACTCTCGCGGTAGTGAACAACGTGAAGAAGGCTCTGCCGAAGATCCTCGCCGGATTGCCGAGCGCGCTCCAGGTCAAGCAGTTGTTCGACCAATCGCTATTTGTACGGGCGGCGATCAATGGCGTGGTGCGCGAAGCAGTGATGGCGGCGTGCCTGACGGGTCTGATGATCCTGCTGTTTCTGGGAAGCTGGCGCAGCACGGTGATCGTCTGCATTTCGATTCCGCTTTCGATTCTGGTTTCGCTGATCGTGCTCAGCCTGATGGGGCAGACGATCAACGTGATGACTCTCGGCGGTCTGGCGCTGGCGGTCGGAATTCTGGTGGACGACGCCACGGTGGAGATCGAGAACACGCATCGCAACATGGCGATGAAGAAACCACTGGTGCGGGCGGTGCTCGACGGCGCGCAGCAGATCGCGGCTCCGGCCTTCGTTTCCACGCTTTCCATCTGCATCGTGTTCGTGCCGGTGCTGCTGCTGACCGGCGCGGCGAAGTACCTCTTCACGCCACTGGCGGGTGCGGTGGTGTTCGCCATGCTGGCGAGCTATCTGCTGTCGCGAACGCTGATTCCGACCATGGTGCACTACCTCCTGCGGCCGGAGGTCAAGCTCTACGCTCAGGGCCAGCACGGCGAGACGGCGGGCGGCACCGGATTCATCTGGAAGACGCATTACCTGTTCAACCGGCGCTTCGAGCAGATGCGCGACTCCTATCATGGGCTGCTCGACTGGTGCCTGAATCACCGCGGTATGGTGCTGAGCGGGTTCGCGGTGTTCATCGCTGCATCGCTGTGCCTGGCCGGATTCATCGGGCGCGACTTCTTCCCCACCGTGGATTCGGGCCAGATGCGGCTGCACGCGCGAATGCCGGCAGGCACACGGCTGGAAGAGACGGAAGTGGGCTTCGGCGAGATCGAGCGCGAGATCCGCCAAGTGATTCCGCCGCAGGAGATCGACTCCATCATTGACAATATGGGCATTCCGAACGGCGGCTTCAATCTGGCGTTCGGTGACAGCCCGACTCTCGGCACAGGCGACGGCGATATTCTGATTTCGCTCAATCCGGAAGAGCACGGCTCGACCGCGGAGTACACGGATCGGCTGCGCAAGCGCTTGAACCAGAAGTTTCCGGATGTGACCTTCTTCTTCGAAGCCGCCAATATCACCAACCAGATTCTGAATTTCGGGCTGCCCGCGCCCATCGACGTGCAGGTGATGGGGCGCGCGACCGATGCCAATTATCGGATCGCGAGTAAGCTGGCGTCCGAGATTGCGCGAGTTCCCGGTGCGGCCGACGTCCATATCCACCAGGTGGTGGACTGGCCGGAAATCGACATCAACGTCGACCGCGACAAGGCAGGGCTGGTCGGGCTGACCCAAAGAGATGTGAGTAACAGCCTGCTGATCTCGCTGGCTTCGAGCGGCCAGATCGCGCCGACGCAGTGGCTCGACTGGCGCAGCGGTGTCACCTACTTTGTGGCGGTACAGACTCCGCAATACAAGATGGATTCGTTATCGGCGCTGATGCGGACGCCGGTCGGCTCGCCGTTCACGTCCGTCAATACGACCACGGCCACCTCGATTGCTGGCGTCGCGAACTGGGGCGTTACGGCGACGGGTGCGGGACCGAACCAGGCATCGCTGGCCTATGGCAATCCCGGCGCGGCGGTAAGCGGACCGCAACTGCTCTCCAATCTTGCGGGCGTGGCGCGCAGCGCAGCTCCTGAGATTGTGAATCACTATAACGTGCAGCCGGTCTTCGATGTTTACGCGAACGTGGATCGGCGCGATCTCGGGTCGGTGGGGGAGGCGGTGGAGAAGTTGGTCCACAACGCCGAAGCCCAACTGCCGCGCGGATCGTCGATCGACGTGCGCGGGCAGATCAGCACCATGCAGTCGTCGTTCTATCGGCTGGGTTTGGGAATCCTGTTCGCCATCGTGCTGGTGTACCTGCTGATGGCCATCAACTTCCAGTCATGGCTGGATCCATTCATCATCCTGATGGCGCTCCCGGGTGCGATGGCGGGAATCGTATGGATGCTGTTCCTGACGCAGACAACCTTCAGCGTACCTTCGCTGATGGGCGCAATCATGTGCATCGGAGTGGGGACAGCCAATTCGATTCTGATGGTGGTGTTCGCCAACGACCAGCGGGAGGAAGGAATGAACGCGCGCGAAGCGGCGCTGTCGGCAGGGCATACGCGTATTCGCCCGGTGATCATGACGGCGAGCGCCATGATCATCGGCATGCTCCCCATGGCGTTGGGTATGGGCGAAGGCGGCGAGCAGAACGCGCCACTCGGCCGCGCGGTAATCGGCGGCCTGATCCTGGCAACCGTCACCACGCTTTTTGTGGTTCCATTGGTCTACAGCCTGCTGCGCAAGAAACCGCCCGTGGACTTCGAACGCCGCATCGTCGAAGAAGAACATGAGTACTTGAGGGACATGACGCTCGGCGAGGAATTGCAATGAACGATTTGAATACCAGCGAAGAGCGCCTGCGCTCAGAGATCGAAGACCTGAAGCGCCAGTTGGAAGAGCAGAAGAAACTGGCCGCAACCCATTCGTCCGCGCGTCCGCCTGCACCCGGAGGCCGCACTTTCATTACGGTGCTGGTGATGCTGGGTGCACTGGCGCTGGCGGGCTACTACTACGGATACAAGCCGCGCCAGCAGCGGGAGGCCGTGCTGGCAGCGGAATCGCAAGCGGGGGCGAGCAGCTTGCCGGTCGTGACCGTGGCGCAGGTGAAGCGCGCCGAGACGACCGACAGCCTGGTGTTGCCGGGCAATATTCAGGCGGTGACGGAGGCCCCCGTCCTGGCGCGCTCCACGGGCTATGTTCGGCGGCGGCTGGCCGACATCGGCGACCACGTGACTGCCGGGCAGGTGCTGGCGGAGATCGAAGCGCCTGAGCTGCAACAGCAGATCAAGCAGGCGACCGCCTCGGTAGCGCAGGCGGATGCAGCGGTGCAGCAGGCACAGGC
>Ga0126381_100002387_pt1 | contig 20273 bp, 12 predicted proteins | sample PanSoiMetPlot_28_FD_96465 | JGI IMG/M metagenome (GOLD analysis project Ga0126381, IMG submission 96465) | Tropical forest soil microbial communities from Panama - MetaG Plot_28 | ecosystem: Environmental > Terrestrial > Soil > Tropical forest > Bulk soil | place: Panama | collected 2016-02-17
GCAGCGTGACGCTGAACGGCAAAAAGCTGGAGGAAGGCGACGGCGCGGCCATTTCCAACGAAAAGACCGTTGAGTTGACCGGCGCAGACAAGGCGGAAGTCCTGCTGTTCGACCTGGCCTGATGCAAAGCGGGGCGTTGCGGTGCCCAGGATCCGACTTATTCGTATCGCAACGCCGCCGCGGGATCGGTATGCATGGCGCGCCGGGCGGGAATGCAACAGGCCACGACAGCCACAAGTGCGAGCACAACCGAGACGGAAGCAAATGTGAGCGGGTCCAGAGCGCTTACACCGAACAGGAGGCTGCGCATTAACTGCGTGATGCCGAGTGCAGCCAATAGACCAAACACAAGACCAAGGATGGTCAGGCGTGCGCCTTCACCCAGCACCAATCTCATGACGTCTTTTTGCTGAGCGCCCAGCGCGATACGGATACCCAGCTCACGGGTGCGCTGGGAAACCGAATAAGAAACGAGCCCGTATAACCCAATCATTGCGAGAATCAGCGCGAGCGCCGCGAAGCTCCCAATCAAATAGGAGGGATAGCGGCGGAGGAAGACCGAGGGGGACTGGGCGATGATCTGGTCCATGGTGAAGGGCTGAATCATAACCAATTGCGGATCGATGGCATGCAAGGCGGCGCGCGCCTCGCCGACCGCGCTCGGAGGGTTGCTGCCGGTCCGAACGACATAGTTGATGAAAGAATTCGTGTCCTGGGCAAACGGCAGGAAGAGGCTTGGCTCGTCGGGGCTGTCGAGTCCCGCGTCCGCAGTGTTGCCCACGACGCCGACGATTTCCCGGTAGTTTTCCTTCGGAGAATAAGTAAATTTGATGCGCTTCCCGATAGGATCCTGGCCGTGGAGATATTCCTTCGCCCAGGCTTCGTTGACGATGACGTGCTGAGGGGCCGTTGTCGAGTCGGCGGAATCATCAAACAAGCGGCCGGACCGGAGCGGAATTTTCATCACAGAAAAATAGTTGTTCGAAACATCCCGGATGTTGCATTCGTTTTCGTGGCCTTTTTCGACGGGCTGGCCTTCCACGACAAAGCGGATTGAAGCTCCATTGCCAGTCAGGGGGACAACGCTGTTGGAGGCGACTCCTGCAACTCCGGGAAGAGCGCTAAGTCGCTCGGTGAACTCTTTATCGAAACGAATCGCGTCGGGATCCTTGGGATAGGTTGTCGGGGGAAGATTTACTGAAAAGGTTAGAAGATTCTTCGCATCGAAGCCAGGATCTCGATTCAGGACCGCGGTGAGGCTCTTTACCATTAATCCCGAGCCGATCAGCAGCACCAGAGAAAATGCAATTTCCGCCACAACTAGAACGCCGCGGAGACGCGTGCGAACTCCCCCTGCCGACGCGCGCGTTTCCTCCTTAAGCGTTTCACTCTCCTGCCCCCGGGAAATTTGCAGCGCCGGCGCAAGACCGAAGGCGATTCCCGTGAAAATCACGGCGATCGAGAGAAATGCGAGGACCGCCAGGTTCGTGTGCGCGTCGCGCAAGAAGGGCGTGAACGCAAGAAGCGTGTCCGGGATGGCCGCGATAAGCAGTGAGGTTCCCCACTCCGCGAGGATCAGGCCGAGGACGCCTCCCGCGGCAGCGAGCATCAGGCTTTCCGCAAGTACCTGCGAAATCAGGCGGCCGCGTCCGGCGCCTAAAGCGGCGCGAATATGAAATTCTCTGCGCCGGCCTGCGGTGCGAACCAGGAAGAGGTTCATGACATTGGCGCAGGCAATGAGAAGTACGAATCCCACCGCGCCAAAAAGAATCAACAGCAGCGGCTGGACTTGGCCGACGATGCGCTCGCGCAACGGAACCATAAAGACTTGAATCGATCCATTCTCTTGCGGATAGGCGGCCGCCAGGCTCGCGGTAATGGAATTCATTTCCGCCTGGGCCTGGCGTTGCGTGGTCCCTTCCGCGAGCCGGCCGATCACCGGCATCCAGCGGAGGCTGCGGCGCGTCAACACATCCTTCTCTATGTGCAGCGGCACCCAGATTTCCGCGTTACCCCGGGGTGCGAATTCAAACGCGCGCGGAAGAACGCCGATGATGCTGACGCTCTTGTCGTCTAGTTGAATCGAGCGGCCAAGGATATTCGGATCACCGCCGAAACGGCGGATCCACGAGCCATAGCTGAGGAGGGCGACTCTTGGCCCCGCCGCAATGTCCTCGCCGGCGGCAAAATCGCGTCCGAGGAATGGCTTGACGCCAAGCGTGGAGAAGAAATTCACGGTTGCCTGCGCCCCCAATATGGGTTCAGGCTCCCCTGCCCCGAACAGGACGAAACCGTCGCCGCTGAAACCCGCAAGAGCCTGGAATGACTTGCACTGGTGCGTCCAGTCCAGATAATCGGGGTAAGAGTTATCCCAAGTTTGCTTGTTCACGTCCGCGGCCCCTGCCTGCTGAGGTCGCAATTCGGTCAGCGTGATCAGGCGTTCCGGTTGCGAGTAGGGCAGTGGACGAATGAGTGCAGCGTACACCACAGAAAAAATGGCCGTGTTTGCGCCAATTCCCAAAGCGATCGTGAGCATGGCAATGATAGAGAAGCCCGGGTTGGCGAAGAGTATCCGTAAACCGTAACGAATATCGTTGAGAAGGTTTTCTAGGAAGGACCACCGCCACACGTCGCGGCCCTCCTCTTTCGTCAAAGTTACGTTCCCAAACTCGCGCCGGGCAGCGGATTCGGCATCTTTCCGCGACATGCCGTTGCCGACGAGCTCTTCCACTTTTTCTTCGAGGTGCCCTTGAATCTCTTCGGAGAGATCGCCGTAGAGACGGCGGCGAGAAAATAACTGCTTGAGCCGGTTCATGATTCACCCCTTGCAAGAACGCGCGTAATTCCATCCAGCATGCGGTTGAAACGCGAAACCTCTCGCTCCAGATGCTTTGCGCCCGCGGCCGTCACCTTATAAATCCGGACGCGACGTTTTGTGGAGGAGGTGGCCCATTCGGCCTTCACCAGCTCTTCTTTAAGAAGGCGCTGGAGAGCGGGGTAAAGCGAGCCTTCTTCGATTTGCAGAAGATCATTAGACGTTCGTTTGATTTGCTGCGCGAGCGCGTAACCATGCAGAGGCTGCCGCTTCAGCGTGCGGAGGATCATCATTTCCAATGCGCCGGGAAACAAATCCCGGTGTTCGTCATTCTTCATTGTTGCTGAAGCCGCTCCGTGGGCTTTAGGCTATGTGCCGCTAGGCCTAGAGCAAAATAGTATGCTTGGGGGAAGTAGTCAAGACCTCGCATCGCGGGAGCTGGTTCGCCGGATTTTCAGGAACTAGGTAGTAGAAAGAAGATCCAATTCGGATTTCAACACTTGCGTCCACACCGGGCAGGCGGCTGACCTCGCCGGATCGCTGCTAAGTAGATTCAGCCGCGAGTGCGCTGGAACTCTCGCATGAATCTCGTGAGGGCTTCGACGGCTTCGAGCGGGACGGCGTTGTATAGCGAGATGCGCATTCCGCCGACCGAGCGGTGGCCGGGAGTGCCCACAAGCCCGGCTGCGGCAGCTTCTTTGGCAAACTGTTTTTCGACAGCCTCATCGCCGTTGGCGACGCGGAATACGATATTCATCTTCGAGCGGGAACTGTCTTCAACCGGGCAGCGGTAAAAACCTTCACTTGTTTCGATGCTGTGGTAGAGAAGTTTTGCTTTGGCTTGGTTACGTTCTTCAATGCCTGCGATTCCTCCGAGCGATTCAATCCACTCGAGAACGAGTCCTACAACGTAAACCGAGAAAGTCGGCGGCGTATGGTAAAGCGATTTTTCCTTGATGTGCGTGCGGTATTGGAGAAGTGTCGGAATGTTTTTGGCGGCGCGCTCAGCGAGGTCCCTGCGGACGATCACGATGGTCACCCCGGAGGGGCCGAGGTTCTTCTGCGCGCCGGCAAAGATCAGGCCGAACTTCTTCACATCAATGGGCCTTGAGGCGATGTCCGAAGACATGTCCGCAACGAGCGGGACTTTTCCAGTCTCCGGAATGTTGGTCCACTGCGTGCCCTCAATCGTGTTATTCGTGCAGAGGTAAACGTAAGAGGCAGCGGAGGAAAAATTGATTTCGTCGGGGCAGGGCAGGCGAGCAAAGCTGGCCGATTCCGTCGAGGCCGCAACGTGATGCGGGAAGCCTTTTTTCAACTCGCCGATGGCTTTTGATGTCCATGCCCCCGTGTGCAGCACATCCACGGGCTTTCCGGCCAGGCAAAGATTCATAGGGACCATGCTGAACTGTAGGCTGCCCCCACCTTGAAGGAAAATCACAGCATACTCTTCAGGGATGGCAAGGAGGCCGCGCAGCTTTTGCTCCGCCGCTCGATTGATGCTCTCGTATTCCGGCGAGCGGTGACTCATTTCCATCACCGACATGCCGCTGCCGCGCCAATCCAGGAGCTCTTCACGGATGCGCTCGAGTACCGGCAGCGGTAGGGCGGCAGGGCCCGCGTTGAAATTGAAAACACGTTTGGTGGCGGGAACAGAAGCAATGGTCGAACTCACCGTCAACTGGATCCTCTCAAATGGATTGGCGCCACCCCGGGGAGGCGGGCGAAGTCTTCTTAGCTATTCAGAATAACAGAAGTGGATAGGCCCGCAGCATCGGTTAGCTTCCTTAATGAGGCCACAGATTCCGGGACCGCCTTACAGAACTGGATGCGAGAGCGTCAGGATCGCCCTACCAGAGCAAACTCCACGCGTTTGCGCATAGGATCGATGCGGTCGGCGCGAACGCGCACGCGGTCGCCGAGGTGCCATTCGAGCTGACGCGGTTTTGCGCCACGGCTGCTGCGCGAACCTTTTGTTCCTTGCCGGCCATCGCCTCCGCGGAGAGCCACGATAGCGTGGTCCCGCTCGCGATAGACACAACGAGCATTGGCCGCTTCTTCCAGCGCGCCTATAGGCAGCAACCCTTCAACAAACACTTCGAACAGCTCGACGAAACAGCCGAACTTCTGCACCGAGACAATCAATCCTTCATATTCCTCGCCGAGATGCTCTTCCATGAATTGGGCGGTCTTCCAATCCATCAATTCACGCTCAGCGCCGTCGGCCCTACGCTCGGCTTCCGAGGTTTCTGCCGCGATCTCCTCGAGATTTCCGTGAGAATACAGCGCGGCTTCTGATCCGCTCGGCGTTGGCGCCAGGGCCTTTGGAAAAGGCGGGGTTGCCGATGGGTGCGCAAGCGCCCATTTCAAAATGCGATGAACGATCAGGTCCGGATAACGCCGGATGGGTGAAGTGAAATGCGTGTATTCATCAAAGCCCAGCGCGAAATGGCCGAGGGAATCGGCAGCGTAACGCGCTTGTTTGAGCGACCGCAGCATGAGGTAGGAAAGAATGCGCTCTTCCGGCTTGCTGGCAATCTTTCGAATAAGCCGCTGATAGTGCTGTGGCGTGATTCGCACTTCGCCGCCGGGGAGCGCGACGCGCATCGCGCGCTCGCGGCCCTGGCCATAAGAATCGGGGCGGCCAGCTTTCGCAGGAGCGGGAACTCGCCCGTGGCGTATAGCAATCTCGCGCTGATGCAAATCCTCGACGCCAAGCGAATAGCCAAAAGCTCGCGCCAGTTCTTCGAATTCCAGAACTTTGCGGGCGTCCGGCTTTTCGTGCACGCGATGAAGTGATTCGATGCCTCGTTGCAAGAGATACCCGGCCACAGCGCGGTTCGCCGCCAGCATGAACTCTTCAATCAGTCGGTGCGCGATGTTGCGCTCGCTTCGTGTAATGCTGGTCATGCGCTGCTTCTCGTCGAATTCGATGACGCGCTCCGGCAAGTCGAAATCAATAGAACCATGCTCATTGCGCCTCGCGTTGAGCAGCAGCGCCAGCTCTTTCATCTCGCGGAAGTGTTGTGCGAGCGCAGCGTAGCGCTTGCTCATTTCCGCGTCGCCTTCCAAAACTTTGTTTACGCTGGTGTAGGTCATGCGCTCCGCGGAGCGAATGACGCCGGAAGTCATGCGCGCGGACTGATGACGTCCTGCAGCGTCGAAGTCCAAGAGCACGCTCATCACCAGGCGGTCTTCTCGCGGCTTCAGCGAACAAATACCATTCGACAGAGCTTCGGGAAGCATCGGCACGGCGCGATCGGGAAAATAAACCGAAGTGCCGCGCAGGCGCGCTTCTTGATCGAGAGCGTTGCCCGTTCGAACGTAATGCGCCACGTCGGCAATATGCACCTGGAGATGCCAGTGCCCATGGGGCCGCCGCTCCACATAAACAGCGTCATCGAAGTCGCGCGCGGTTTCGCCGTCAATCGTAACGATCGGTAAGCGGCGAAAATCTTCGCGGCCCCCGCGCTCGGAATCTCCAACAGGTTTGGCGCGTTGCTCGGCTTCTTGCGCGACGTCGGCAGAAAAAAGGTGTGGCAAGTGGTGCTTGCGGATGATGATTTCGGTGTCTACGCCAAGCTCGCCAGGGCGGCCCAGAATCTCGATGACGCGTCCAACGGGTGCGGTGCCACCCCGCGGATACCGCGTCAGCTCGACATTCACAACCGCGCCGTCGAGTTCCGCCAGTCGCGGAATGCGCCGTGCGCGGACGCTGCGCTCATCGATCCCGCTAAGTCCAAGTTTCTTGGTGAGCCCGGGCGTCAGCTCATGCCCCGGCGGAATTTCCACTTCGTGCTGGATGCGCGTGTCGTAAGGCAGCACGACGTTTCCCCGCGCGCCATAGCGAAATAAACCAACGATGGTAGGATGCGCGCGATCCAGAATTCGCAGGATGCGGCCCTCCGCGCGCTGCGCGCCCGTTGCGCCGCCTCGCCGCTGAATCTTCACTAGGACGTGGTCGCCGTGCATGGCGTCCTCGATCGAGTCTCGCCCGATATACACATCGCCGTCGAGCTGCGGAACCGGCGTATCGGGCACCACAAATCCGTAACCGTCGGGATGAAGGATCAGGCGGCCCTTGATTTCATCGCGGTTGGCAAAGCTGGGGTGTGGGCGCGGCGAGGGAAGGGAGGGCCGGACCGGCTGCTCGCGGGAATCGCGCTCGGACTTTCGCCCGGGCAGCCGATAGCGTCCGCCGGGCAGCTCTTCGATGGCGCGGCGCTTTTTGAGCTTGGCGAGCATTTTGAAAAACGGCCGATTGTCGGATTTCCTTAAACCCAAGCCCTTGGCAAGCTCGCTTGCGGAGGCAGGCTCACTTTTAAGTTGTAGAAAACGAAGTATGTTATCGGGGCTTAGGCTCGAAGGGCGTGGCATGAGGTTGGCGCCTTCCCAAGGAGGCGCAAGTTTCCCACCGCCGATTGTAGATACTTTTTTGGTTTTGCCGGAACTTTTTTCTGGCGTTCGGGATTATATGAGTAGGCCAACACACGAACCGGCTAGTCGCCCTCCGTCAGACTAGCTGGATTTCCCCGAGAGGGGAAGAATAGGAGGCGGGAAGACCTGGCCCGCCTCCTTTTTTATTAAGTCCTGTACGGCCAATAAGATCGCTGTGTCTTCGGGCTCTCATCGTACAAAAGCCGTACGAGAGCCTATGTACAAGTGTATTCTTGCGTAATTTGCTGGGTTTGGTTTGATTGAGGGAATGACCTACGAACTGGCCCATAATCGGCCGATTTGGCGGCTAGGTACAGAGCGGAATGGAAGCTCCAGTTCCACCTGCCCCAGGATTTTGCTGGTACTGTCGAAGGATGTCCTCCGCGCGCTCGAAGTCCTCTTCCTTCATATTCGAAGTGCGCAGCGCAGCATGTGGCACTCCATAACGGCACGAGCCTCAAACAACTGCATGACTTCGTCCGGGGAAAGCGCCGACACTACTGCACCGCGCGCACGGGTATGCGACTGATTTGAAATTCCGAGGCGATTGCTTCTTGTCGAAGCTGTTCCCCCTCGCGCAATTCGCCGTTTAGAATTTTTTCTGTCAGCCGTTCCACGACATCAGCAGAAAGAGATGGTCTTGGAATCGGATCGAATTTTCTTCGTGCTAGCGTCACCTTATGCGTGGTTATATGCGCCTTCCGATCACCCCCAGTATTAGAACGCCTGCTGAAAGTTTGCGGAGACGAGTGAAACGGCAAAAGGCATTGACGCAGTATATTGTATGCTGTATACAACATACACTTTTGTCGGCCCTTTGGGGTCACATCTGGGGGGGTGTTTTATGTTTAGACGAACGTTTCGTTCGGGCGTTTTTCTTTTGGCCATCCTCTTCGTGCTTGATTCGGGTGTCGCTCAGGTTCGGACCACGGGGCAACTTGCGGGAACCGTAGTTGATGCCTCGGGCAGCGTGGTGCCTGGGGCTTCGCTCACCATATCGCAGCAGGCCACGGGTTTTGCACAAACCATCACAGCCAACGAATCGGGAGAGTATATCTTCCCGGTCTTGCAGCCGGGCGCCTATCAATTGCGCGTAACCGCAAAAGGATTTAGCTCTGCATTCTACGAGGCCGTCATAATAGCGGCTGCACGAACTACGGACCTTAAGGTAGCAATGGCGGTGGGAGAAGTGACTGAAGAGGTTAGGGTGTCGAGCCAAAGCGAAGTTCTTGAAACCACCTCGAACACGCTTTCCTCTACGATCAGCCCGGAATCCATCGAGAATCTTCCCTTGGGCGGCAGGGATGTACTTCCTTTCGCGCAGCTTGTTCCCGGGGCGCAAAGCGGTGGGGATCAAAGATTCACGACTTACAATGCGCTTCCTAATGCAGCGGTTAGCATCACAGTCGACGGAGTCAACAATAACTTTCAGCGGTATCGCACCTCGACCACAGGGTTTTACACGGCTGCGCCACTACGTGAGGGAGCGTTTGATGAAGTTACTGTGTCCACTGACAGCCTGACGGCGGACGCCGGAGCGGAGGGCTCAGTACAGCTAAGGTTCGTGACCAAGCGCGGAACCAATACATTTCATGGCAACGCCTTTTGGCAGGCGCAAAACAGCTATTTCAACGCCAACAGCTATACGAACAACGCCTTGGGAATTAAGAAGCAACCTTTCCATTTGAACGACTACGGCGGGAGCCTGGGCGGGCCGATATGGAGGGACAAATTGTTTTTTTTCTTCCATTACGAAGAAGAGGACAATCCCTTTTCCAGCACGACCTCGCTTCTGATTCCCACGCTAGCGGCGCAAGGGGGGAGCTTTACTTATGATGGCACCGACAATGCGCAGCACACTGTCAATCTGCTGAATCTTGCGGCTTCAAACGGATTTCCTTCATCGATTAACACAACCATTGGCAGCATCCTTACGCAAATCAACACTTTCTCTAAAAACCAGACTCTTACGCCGGTCTCGGGGCTGCCCTACATGACGCAATTCAGTTTCTCCCAACGCCAAAGCAATACCAATCGATATCCTACGGCGCGCTTGGACTATCAACTGAAGCCAAACATGGCAGTGCACGGATCGTGGGACCTATACTGGCGGAAGATTGCCAACACGGAACCATATCCAGGCGATACCTTCGCCAATAACGGGTTCAAGTCGACCTACTACACGGGGATGCTGGGCTTCGATTGGACCATTAGTCCTCGATTAACGAACCAGCTAAATTTTGGCGTTCTCAGCACCGTCGAGGAATTCAATCCTGGAAACAACTTCAATGAGTTCCAGTCGCAAGGAAACCGGCAGATTGCCGCCGCGTCGCTGGCAGCTGGCGTCGGCTCGATTTTTCAGCCAATCATACCGGGTTTCATTTTCCCGCTGCCTAGAAACAATCCTCTTTGGAATGTCTACGACAACGTCAGCCGCACACAAGGAAGGCACACCTTCACTTTCGGCGGCGACTATCGTCTCTCAACAATGCATGAGCTCGAGTTCAACTCCCCGCCGACGTACTCTGTGGGTCTTAGCAGCCTTGATCCGGCACTCGCCATGTTTAATTCAACGAATTTTCCCGCCATCAACACGGCAACCGATCTGCCAAACGCAGCGGCCTTTTATGGAACCCTGGTAGGCCGGTTGACCAGCATTTTCGGATTTAACGAAGTGAATGGACAGACCCGGCAGTACCAGGTCGCAGGCGCGCTGAACTATCTCGAAAAGCAGACCGTCGGCGGTTTGTACCTTCAGGATGCTTTCCGCGTCACTCCTCATTTCTCGCTTAACTACGGCCTTCGCTTGCAGTTTACCGGAGCCATCCACAACACTAACAATTTTGCTGCCTCACCGACCTACGCTGACCTGCTCGGTCCGTCCACACATTTGTTCAAGCCTGGAGAGCTGAATGGCAATCTGAATCCCGTCGTGACACTGCGGCCGTCGCCATACACTGCTGACCTAAAGCAGCCGGCTCCCAACTTTGGTTTTGCTTGGAATCCTGTTTGGCAGGACGGCATACTGGGCGGACTGGCAGGCGGCGATAAGCTCGTCATTCGCGGAGGAGCACGGATCAGCCGCTACGACGAAGGTTGGACTACCTTCGAACAGGCCACCATCTTTGGCAACCCTGGCCCCACGCAAACCGTGTTTTTGTTCCCTGGTTCCGGGCAGGGTCAGTTTAAGCCGGGTAACTTGACTCTCGATTCCACTATGGCTCCGAACGCCTTTCCTGCTTCGTTTACTTTTCCGTTGCAAGAGTCATCCTTCACTTTTTCCGGCCAGCCCTTTGCGACGGTCGATCCCAAGATTCGTGCACCGTATGTGGAGAGCTGGAACTTCGGCATTCAGAGAAAATTGGCCGGGGCCACCGTGCTCGAAGTCAACTATGTGGGCAATCATTCCGTTCACATGTGGACAAACACAGACCTGAACGAAATCAACATTTTCGAAAACGGTTTTTTGTCTGAGTTCAAAAACGCTCAGGGCAACTTGCAAATCTGCTTGGCGAACCCGTCATGTGCCGCGAACCCAAGCTTCCAGAACCAGGGGCTTACAGGCCAAGTGGCGCTTCCGATTTTTGACGCAGCGTTTGGGGGAACCGGTGCCGCCTTGCCTTCCTCGACCTTGTTGACTTCCAGCTACACAAACACCCAATTCATTCCGTTCCTACAGCAGGGCCAAGCGGGGGCGTTGGCCAATCAGTTGGCTTCTACTGCCACCTATCTGTGCAATTTAGTGGGTGGCACGACGTTTAGTCCCTGTAATGGCTACGGCGCAGGCAGGTATCCAATCAATTTTTTCCAAGCGAATCCCTATGCTGCTGGAGTCCCCATCTTGTTGTTATCGAATCCCGGCAGCGAGTCTTATAGCGGCCTTCAGGTGCAGGTGAAGCATCCCGTTGGGAATGGGCTTAATTTGATGGCCAATTATACCTACAGCCATGCCTTCACGAACCGCTACATCGGCGACTACTTCACCGCCGATCAAGCGGTGATGAATTTCACAACTCTGCGTGATCCCAGGCTGAATCGCGTTCCCTCTCCTTACGATTTCCGGCATACTTTCCGCATTTACGGAACCTATGATTTGCCGTTCGGAACCAGCCGTCAGTTCAAAACCCACAGCTCTATTCTCAATCAAATTATTGGCAACTGGACAGCCGGAACAATTATCACGGCGCAGTCGGGACGCAACTTCAAGTTGCAAGGCGGTTTTAACACCTTCAACTACTACAACAATTTCTTCAACATCCCCGTGGCTTCCGATTCGGGCGTGGTTCTAAACGGCGTAACCCGAAGCCAACTGCAAAACAACGTAGGCGTTTTTCCTGGACCAACTCAGGGTGAACCCGTGGTCTTCTTGAACCCACAGCTATTTGCTAACGGTGCGCAACCCATTCTGCCGGAAACGACGCCGGGCCAGCTTGGGCAATTCATCTACCTTACCGGTCCAAGGTTTATGAACACCGACATCTCCCTTTTGAAGGCGATTCCCATCCGCGAGCGTGTGAGGTTCAATATTTACGCCGAATTCCTCAACGCGTTCAATCATCCAAACTGGAATATAACCGACAATTTTTCGTTCGGCACGAACAATCCCGCGCAGTACGTGAACATTCAAAACAGCACGTTCACGGCGGCTAGCCCTGCGAACGTGCCGCGCAGCATCCAGTTCCGTTTGCAGCTCGCGTTCTAAATCGAAGCAACAGACCGGCGTCGGCCTGCGCGTGACACTGGGTGAGTATGGCCTTGCAGCCGCCTCACAATACAATTCAGGAACAAATCCGCAAGTCGGATTTGTTCGGGTGGCTATCTGTGTTTAGGGTATAGCGTTCACTAGGCCACTGATCCAATTAGGCGGGATGGATCTACGCGGGTCCTTCGTCCTTATGGTTTCGAGCACGCGAAAATGAGGAGGTCTTGATGCGGATCGTATATCGAAGGTTTGCCCTGTTCCTGTTGATCTCGTTCTCCTTTGCCAGCTATTTACAGGCCCAGCAACCCTCCTCCCGGTCCATGGACGACCTCAACTGGAAGGAATTTCAGCAGCTCGTTCCAACTCGCATCAAAACGGTCATACTCACCGTGGGTACCTTGGAAGCCCACGGCTTCATCAACAACGGCGCCGACAATACCGTGCCGGTTGGAATCGCGCGAGCAATCGCTAACGATGTCAACGCCCTGATTGCTCCGCATATTCCTTACGGTATTACCGACATCCTCGCGCCCTACCCTGGCAGCCTTCACATTCCGGAAGAACCCTTCCGCGTCTACGTTCGCGCGGTGTTGGTAGGTCTCGTCGACAATGGTTTCCGAAACATCGTGATTCTCAACGGCCACGGCCCTCAAGTCCCCGCTCTGGAACAGTTGGCGAACGAAATCTCGTTGCAATACAAAGTCAACACGCTTGTGGTCAATTGGTGGATCCTGGCAAACGATATCACCCACGAAGTTTTCGGTGAAGACGGTGGCCATGCCACGAACGACGAGACCGCGATGGTTCAGGCGATTGACGCTAAACTCGTTCGTTGGGACCTCTACACCGGAAAGGATATGGCCACTGCGCTTCCAAAACCCTCGGGCGCTTGGTCGGCCACGCCATTCCCCTCCACGATTCTTCTTTACACCGATGGCCAGGGATTGCCCAAGGATCGGACACAGGCCAAAGCGGACGAATATTTTCGAAGGGTCGTCGCGAAAGTAAAGGCGCTAGTGCTGGATACGCTGCACAAATGGGAAACCGCGGGCTTCAAATAAAAAGTACTTTAGATTCGGCGGGAAAAGGTTGTCAGGTCGTAGAGACAAACTATGGGTGTGGAAGGCAGAGGGGTGAGCCGCATGAGTGAACGGGCGGGCCCGATCGGATGGCTGGGTACTGGTTTCGTTTTGGTTTGTCTAGCAACTTGCATTGACGCGCATTCGAACAAATTGTTCGCGGGAGCTGCGAGGAGTGCGTCTACCTTACAGCAATCGGGTACTTTGACGAGTACAACGGAGCAAGGCGGCACTTCCACCGCCCCGCTGCAATCCGCGCGGAGAGAGCCGCCCGGGCCACACCCACCAACTGAGGCGGACATTTTGAAAGGCGCGTACGGACCGTTCCGAGCGAACAATGATCTGCTTTACTACCATCTGAACATTCGCGTGGATCCGGATAAGAAATTCATCAATGGAAACGTGACGACGCGTTTCAAGATGTTGAAGGACGACAACCGCATTCAATTGGACCTGGCGGAAGCGCTAAACGTGGACAAAATCTTGATGGGAGCGGCGCAACTCAAGTACGAGCGTAAATTCGGCGCAGTATTCGTGGATTTTCCGGAGACGCTGAAGAAGGGACACCAATACACCATCGACTTCTATTACTCCGGAAATCCAGTGCAGTCCGGGAGGTTCGGGGGCTTCACGTTTGGGAAGGACTCCGAGGGAAGGCCGTGGGTTTATACGGCATGCGAAGGGCAGGGAGCGAGCATCTGGTGGCCGGACAAGGATCAATGGCGCGACGAAGTGGAAAACATGGAGATCAGTGTCGCGATTCCCAACGGGCTAGTGGACGTCTCGAATGGAAAATTCGTCGGCAAAACGGATTTGGGTGACGGTTACACGCGCTGGGACTGGTTTGTCCACTACCCGATCAACAATTACGACGTGTCTCTGAACGTGGGCAACTATGTTCATTTCTTCGATCGGTTGGGAAGTTTGCCGCTGGATTTTTACGTGCTGCCCGAGGATCTGGAGAAGGCCAAGTTACAATTTGCGCAGGCGAAGGGAATGATTGAAGCGTATCAGCACTATTTTGGCGAGTATCCCTTCAAGAAAGATGGTTACAAGCTGGTGGAAGTGCCCTATTCGGGGATGGAGCATCAGAGTGCGGTGACGTACGGAAATCGCTTCGAAAATGGATATCTGGGCCGCGATTGGACCGGAGTCGGGATTAGCCCCAAGTTTGATTTCATAATCATTCACGAGAGCGGGCACGAATGGTTTGGGAACAGCGTTACGGCGGCGGACCGTTCGGACATGTGGATTCACGAGGGCTGGACGACGTACCTCGAAAGCCTGTACGTGGAGTACCGCTGGGGAAAAGTCGACGCCATCAAATATCTGAACGGCTACAAGCTCAAAGTGCAGGACCGCTATCCGATCATTGCAGAGCGTGGCGTCAACGCGAGCCCTCCCGAAGACCAGTACTTCAAGGGAGCGCTTTTCATCAACACGCTGCGCAGCGTGGTCAATGACGACGCGCGCTGGTGGAAGCTCTTGCACGATTTCTATCAGCACTTCAAGTACAAGAACATCATGACTGAGGATGTGGTGGCTTTTTTCAACCAGCAGACAAAACTAGACCTGACTCCGATATTCAATCAATACCTGCGGCACACTGCGATCCCAACGTTGGAGTTGAAGTTTGATGAATCCGCCTCGACGGTTTCGTACCGCTGGAAGGCAGACGAGGCTGGGTTTGCCATGCAGGTGCGTGGAGGATCAGAAGACAACTGGCAAATCATCCATCCGACCTCGGAATGGCAAACCATGAGGACCGCACTGAAGAAAGACGAATTCGCCGTGGATACGGATCATTATTATGTGAATGTGGAGAGGATGTAGGTGCGAGGTCTCATCGATCATGGAATGCTGATTCCCACGCGCAGCCAGTGTACAAAGGATCGGCTTTTTTGGCGTTTGCTGATTTTTTTTGCGTTTCGATTCTTCAATAAGTTGCGTAGAATCAACGCGAGTACAAAGGCAGACGTGGCCCGCCTCCTTTTTGAGTTGTTCAGCAATTACGAATTGCCACTCCCTATTCCTGTTTAGGTTCAGCCCAAACCTGGACATAGCGCTCCTTCTTTTGGCTGCAAAAAGTGACGGGCAAGAAGTTCTCGATCACCTTCATATTCGTCTGAGCATGCAGGGTGATCTTGGTTGTCATGAACGAGCCTCCTCCGGCCAACGCAAGGGGCAATAAAAGTTGGTCAGCGAGGTATTCGCCGGCAAATGCTTCTGAACTGAGGTAGGAGCGAGCAGCTCCGGCCGCTTCTGAAGCGACGTGTTCAGCGCTCGCGCCCAGCCGTCCGAAGCCCGTAAAGACTTCCATTATCGAAGGTGTTCCAACCTCGACCATGACGACGTTGCCGGGGCCGGCGGAGTTCTTGGTTTCGAGGATTTCAAAACACTCTGGTCCCCAGCCTAGCATATGGCCCAAAGTATCGATCTCACGTTGAGCGATGCTGCGGGAGAGATTTGCGACAATGGCCACTCCGTGGCGATGCGTAATCTCATCACGCCCCATCCATAACGCCGGAGAAATCGCGGAACAGGGGCTTATTTCCGCTGTGAAGCGCCCGCCACCAGCGGGATAGAACCCATAACGCTCCAGCTTCAACGCCACTATTGGACCCAGACGATTCAATAACGGAATAAACGTCTTCGCCAGAAAGTCGAATGGAGGGGCTTGCAGGTTGTGCGTGCCGCCCTCGATCACCAGGCGACTCGCACCGTCTGCAATCATCAAGGCGGGGAGAATCGTTTGGAGCACCAGCGTGCCGCTCCCTGCCGTTCCGACGGCGAAATGATATTCCCCCGCCCGAACTTTGCCGGGAGTGAAGCTCAAATTCTTGGAGCCGAGAGCCGCGCCTTCTGTTTTTGCGTTTCCGATCTCCGCGGCAGCCAGGACGGCAGTAAGGTGCTGACGCAGCAGACCCGGCCTCTCACGCTTGGCGCGAATCTTTTCGATCTGGAAAGGCTTTCCCGTAACCAAGGAGAGGCCTAGCGCCGTGCGCAGCACTTGCCCCCCGCCTTCCCCCTCCGATCCATCAATGCGAATCATCATTGGAATAATTGGGAGGCGCGGTTTGCGCTCACGCAAGCTCCGCGCCTCAGTTCTTCATCCCTTTACGCAAACGACCTGGTGTAAGGTATAGACGATTTCAACCAGGTCGCTCTGTGCGGCCATGACCGCTTCAATCGGCTTGTAAGCCGCGGGCGTCTCGTCGATCACTTCGGCGTCCTTGCGGCATTCCACGCCTTCGGTCATGCGCTTATGGTCTTCCACGGTGAAGCGGCGCTTCGCTTCCGTGCGGGACATCGCGCGGCCCGCACCGTGACTGCAGCTCATGAAGCTTTCCTGATTCCCCTTTCCGCGAACGATATAAGAACGCGCACCCATACTGCCGGGAATGATGCCCATATCGCCTTCGCGGGCGCGCACTGCGCCTTTGCGGGTCACCAGGATGTTCTGCCCATAGTGGCGTTCGCGAGCCACATAGTTGTGATGGCAGTTGATAGCCTTTACCTCGGCCGTGAACGGACGAACTTCGCCGGACTCGCGCACTGCATTGACGATCTGCTCCATCATCAGGTCGCGGTTGCAGCGGGCGAAATCCTGCGCCCATTCCACGGCTTCGACGTAATCGTCGAAGTGCTCGGTGCCCTCCGAGAAATAAGCCAGATCTTTGTCGGGCAAATTGATGAAAAACTTCTGCATGTCTTTGCGAGCCAGCTCGATGAAGTAGCTCCCCATGCGATTGCCGACGCCGCGCGAGCCGCTGTGCAGCATGAACCAGACGTTGTCCGCCTCATCGAGACAAACTTCGATGAAGTGATTGCCGGTGCCCAGCGTGCCCAGGTGATTCGAGTGGTTGCCGCGGTCCAGCTTCGCGTGCTTTTCGAGAATCGCGTCGTAGCGCGGCTTCAGCGTCTGCCACACTTTGGAATTGCGCATGGGAATGTGCTGCCACGCGCCGACATCGCCTTTGCCGCCGTGATTCGTGCGGCCATGCGGCACCGCCTTTTCAATCGCGCTGCGAATGCCCTTCAGATTGTCGGGAAGATCGCGCGCATTCAGGTCCGTCTGCACGGCCATCATGCCGCAGCCAATGTCCACGCCCACAGCCGCAGGAATGATCGCGCCCTTCGTAGGGATGACGCTGCCCACGGTTGCGCCGATGCCCCAGTGCACGTCGGGCATGGCCGCCACCCACTTGAAAATGAAGGGAAGCTGCGCCACGTTCAGGAGCTGCGCGCGCGCCTGGTCTTCGAGCGGCACGCCCTTAGTCCATGCCTTAATGGGCACGCCCTTTTCCGTCTTTAGCACGTTGTAGGTTGCTTCGTCCGACATGCTCGCCTCCCGTGTAGCTGGAATCTATCAGCAAAACGGTCCCCGATTCGTTCTTATCACGGCAGCGAGGAGAGAATGACCGCTTTCACTCTCGCCCCGCTGCCCGCCTCATCGTTTCTCACTTTGGTTATGCCATAAGGGTTGCAAGGCGATTACCAAGGTGGTCGGTGGCGTAAGCTGTTGAAATATAAGGCCGTTGAATCAATGACGAGAACGAGTGGCCTATATGTAGAGATATTTAAATATACTATAATCTCGTAATGCACAGAACTGTGGTCATCGGGCTTCTCGGCACAACGCTGGATTCCGGCAAGAGCCAGGACCGCTGGCAAAGCTGGCGCCCTACGGTTTCCGTCTGCCGTCAGCCGGATTTTGTGATCCATCGGCTGGAATTGCTGCACTCTGCGCGAGACACTACCTTGGCAAGAACCGTTTGCGAAGACATCGCCTCGGTATCTCAGGAAACCGAAACGCGCCGTCACATTCTGGAATTTGGCGACCCCTGGGACTTTGAGCAAGTCTACGAAGCCCTGTTTCATTTTGCCCGCGGATACTCCTTTGACCTCGAGAACGAGGAATACCTCATCCACATCACGACGGGCACGCACGTAGCTCAGATCTGCTTGTTTCTGCTTACCGAGGCACGCTATTTGCCCGGAAGATTGCTCCAATGTTCGCCAGAGCGGGATCGCGGCGGCCCGGGAACCATCAAGGTGATCGATCTCGATCTTTCCAAATACGACCGCATTGCCTCTCGCTTTCGGAAAGAGCAGCGAGATGCCGCTTCCTACTTGAAGGGCGGAATCGAAACGCGCAACACGAGCTTTAACCGTCTCATTGACCGCATCGAACAAGTCGCCATTGCAACCCGCGATCCGCTTCTTCTCATGGGCCCCACGGGTGCGGGCAAATCGCAACTGGCGCGGCGCATTTTTGAATTGAAGAAGAGCCGCCACACCATCGATGGAAATTTTGTGGACGTGAACTGCGCCACCCTGCGCGGCGAGGGAGCCATGTCCACGCTCTTTGGCCACGTGAAGGGGGCATTCACCGGGGCGGCATCGGACAGGCCGGGCGTGTTGCGGACCGCGAACAAGGGCGTTCTATTCTTGGATGAAATTGGCGAGCTAGGCCTCGACGAGCAGGCCATGCTTTTGAGGGCCGTGGAAGAGAAGACCTTTCTCCCGCTCGGCTCCGACCGGGAGGCCCACAGTGATTTCCAGCTCATCGCCGGGACCAATCGAGATTTGCCTGCAACCGTGCGGCTCGGCAACTTCCGTGAGGACCTTCTCGCACGAATCAATCTTTGGACATTCACGCTGCCGGGGCTTCGGGCGCGTCCGGAAGACATCGAACCCAACGTGCAGTATGAACTGGACCGATTTGCGGAACGGAGCGGGCACTCTGTAGCCTTCAACAAGGAAGCGCGCAAAGCGTTTTTGGATTTTGCGCTCTCGTCTCAAGCGGCCTGGAAAGGGAATTTTAGGGATTTGAACGGTGCCATCGTCCGGATGGCCACTCTGGCAGACGGCGGCCGCATTACAGTCGACGTCGTCGAGGAGGAGATCGAGCGGTTGAAAAAATCATGGGAAAGCCTGGAAAGCGAGCGGCCGGAAGAGCAGTTGGAGCAACTCTTAACACCGGATCAGAATGCTTCTATTGATCTTTTCGACCGCATCCAACTGGCGCGAGTCGTCGAAATTTGCCGCAGCTCCCGCTCCCTGTCTGAGGCTGGTCGAACCCTCTTCCATTCTTCGCGTCAGAAAAAGACAAGCACCAATGATTCCGACCGGCTCCGCAAGTATTTGGGCCGCTTCGGAGTCCGCTGGGAACAGATTCATAACTGACTAGAGGAGAACTTTCGCCACCTTTAAGTAATAGCAGCCGCGCTCGATTTATCGCGCGACGGTGCTGAGAAATGGATAATGGCTGGCCGCGGCCATGAAGAAAAGCATGGGAAACGACAGCCAGAAAGACGTGCGCGCGGTCAAGTAATTCCAGCGCATCAAGCGCTCCGCTTCCGGAGGCATCGGCGTTCCCTGTTCCGCGCTCGCGCGGCTCCAGGCAATCAACTGCTTCTGGACGCGCCACACCACTCCCCACGTATTCATGAACAGGATCCAGCCAAGTCCGCCGCCAACACTAATGGCCAAATGCGGGTTGGAGACGGTCGGGCCGCCGTTCAAGGCAAGCACCACCCAGGACGCTGCGATCACAACCAGCGAAATCCCGGCGATGCGCACCCAAAGAGAATCGAGTATTCCCTTCGCCGGAAGCTGCAGCCTGTAAATGAAGAAGTAGGCGGCCATCCATACGAGCAGCCACCAGCCTAGCCACTTCGCGATGAGCGTGCCATCACCCGCAAGCCTTGCATCGGAAGCCAGATGAATCGTGAAATAACGCAACCCCACCAGCACGGTCACAAATGCCGAGGAGCGAAACCAGCCCATCGCGGGCGACATCAGGTCCGGATAAATCTTGCTCCGCACCTTGGGATCGCACTGCTTCATCGCCGGAGTCAGCACCAAATTGAAAAAGTACAGCAGCCCGATCCAGATAATCCCGAAAACGATGTGCAGCCACCGCAGCGCAATCATTTCGTTGGCTCCAGCCGGAAAAGAAAAGTGCGGCCGCCATGCCGGAAAGGCATGCAAAAGAAAGTTCGGAAAGGCAAACCCAAGAAAGTCCGGCAAGGCATGCGCAAGAAAGCACGGAAACGCAAGCGCAAGAAAGTCCGGAGAGGCAAGCCAAAAGGAGCAAAGAAGCATAGGAACCTCGAAATTGTCGTGGAAGTAGCACAGACACTCCTGTCCGTGCACTCAACTTCAGCGCGTAGAAGTGCCCAGCGGAAACACGGTAGCGGATTTCACCCCGAAAGGCCAACCAGGAGGGAACTGC
>Ga0126381_100002388_pt1 | contig 20273 bp, 18 predicted proteins | sample PanSoiMetPlot_28_FD_96465 | JGI IMG/M metagenome (GOLD analysis project Ga0126381, IMG submission 96465) | Tropical forest soil microbial communities from Panama - MetaG Plot_28 | ecosystem: Environmental > Terrestrial > Soil > Tropical forest > Bulk soil | place: Panama | collected 2016-02-17
CCGTGCCGTCAAAACAAGGGACGACTAATGAAAGTCAGACGTAAGCAATGGCGAATGCATTAGCCAGACAGGCAGGAATCTCCAGCCACCTTGCCACCGCTTACTCCGAGAGCGCCACCCGGTTCCTCGGAAAAACTCCTTAAGCGCCGGGACTGCCTCCAATGCGAGGTGGGTCTGCTCCAAGGTTCGATTCGGGTTCCCCGAGAACATCGCGACCGCGTTCACCAGTGAATGAACTGTTGTGCGTAGCCTCCCGCATTCCATGTCCGCCACAGCGCACACCAGCAAAAGGTCGGCGGACCTCCCGCCTCACGTCCGTTGCCGTGACGTGTCGCATGGTTTCCAGCATTCGATCGACAATTGCCTCAATCCGTGGACGCAAGCCTCGCAACTGCCCGCGAAAAGCCCTTATTCATTAGCTTGCCTAACCACGCTGTGCTCGGGGCCGCGTCGATGAAGAGCAGGCAAAGTCTGCTCCGGCAAGGAATTCTCGCTGTCGCTCATCCGTCATTTCACCTCGACTTTCATGCGCATCCAGGGGTGGATGCAGCACTGAAAAAGATGTTCACCCTTCGAGAGACCCGTGATCTGGGTTTGACTTCCTTGAAGGATTCGAGTCTTGGCTACGGCAACATTGGAGAAACCTCCAGTACACTCGGGAACGGTCTGTTCCCCTCCGTTGAGTCCGGTCACAAAGCCGCCTCCGAACTGCGCCACCTCTGTGAACGTGTGAGGCTCGCCGCCCTGGTCGACGACGGAAAGAACGGTTCCTCTGGTGATTTTGAGAGTGTCAGGTTCGAAGTCCCAGCCAGGGTCGGGAGTTCCAGCGGCCGCCTTGGCAAATAGGCTCTGTAACGTCGTGGCGTATCCAAGATGCGCCAGTGCGACGTTCTTGCAGAAGTCCGGACCAACTACGGCATTGAAGGTCGGCGGATCGCATTCATCCAAGGCCACGACCTGGGCGACGCTCGGCGGACTATCCGGCTGTATCGCTCCAGCCAACAACAAACAGCAGATGACCAAACCAGCCTTCACGAAAGTGCTTTTCATCTTGGTTCTCCTTCCGTCTTGTTTCAACAATTGGCTCTGGAAGGCGCTACCGGCCTGCGACCCACTTCCTTGCAAATACAAACGCTCTTGCGCCTTCTGCGGACGTCGCAGTTTCCCGCTTGCGCCCGACGATGGCAATGGAGACTGCATTACTTTTGAGTGATTTTTGTGTGATTGTCCCCGATCTATCGGTTTGCAGACGCCGCATCGGCGGCGCCAAAGCGGGGTTATACTTTCAGACCAGCCATATGCCCGCCGCCACCCAAGCCGGCAAATTCCAGCTCGATTTGTCCCGCTATGAGCTGCGGTTAGATGGCCGCCCGGTTAAGCTGGAACGCCAGCCGATGGAATTGCTCATCTTCTTTGTGGAGAGAAAAGGCCAGCTTGTGACTCGCGAGGACATCATTGGAAAGCTCTGGGGCAAGAACGTCTTTGTTGACGTCGATGGGAGCATCAATCGCGCCGTTCGAAAGATTCGGGCGACGCTGAAAGACGACCCCAGCAGCGCTAGGTATCTGGAAACGATCGTGGGGAAAGGGTACCGATTTATTGGGGACCTGGAGGTTGTAGGTGCGTCTGCCCCGCTGCCAGCCAGTCCGCCTCAACTTGCTGCTTCCGAGGTGGCTGTACCCCGTTCAGGCGGGGATGTGCGCCGCACCATTGTGTGGTTTGTCATGCTGCTCATCTTGGCGTGCGGAGCCCTATGGACCTGGTCGCGGTGGCGCCCGCACGCTCCTGCGGAGCAGGCGAACTTGCGTTCGCTCGCTGTGTTGCCGTTAGCCAACCTTTCAGGCGATGTTTCCCAGGATTACTTCGCCGAATCGATGACGGATGAGTTGATTACGGAGCTGGCTAAGATTGGTTCGCTGCGCGTCATTTCGCGCACGTCAGTGATGCGGTATCAGGGAACTGCAAAATCGCTGCCACAGATTGCGAAAGAGCTCGGGGTTGATGCTGTGGTCGAGGGCACAGTGGTCCGCTTCGGGGACAAGTTTCGAATCACAGCTCAGCTGATCGATGCCAATACCGACAGGCATGTGTGGGCAGAGAGCTTTGAGCGCGATTTTCGCGATGTGTTAGCCATGCAGAAAGAGGTTGCGGACAAAATCGCAGGGCAAGTCCACGCCACTCTTACGCCGTCCGAGCGAGCGGAACTAGCACGAACACCGGTTGTAAACTCCCAAGCCTACGATTCGTATCTGCGGGGACGCTTTTTCTGGAACAAATGGACAGAGGATGGAGTGCGGAAAGGTATCGGCTATTTTCAGCAAGCGATCCAAGCCGATCCGAATTATCCTCTCGCCTATGCGGGTTTGGCCGAGTCCTACATCTCTTTGGGCGATCTCGGTTTATGTGTCCTCCGGCCCCATCAGGCGAATGCCGATGCGGAAGCTGCAGCGCTCAAGGCCATTGCTCTGGATGACAATCTTGCTGAAGGCCACGCCGCGCTTGCGATGGCGAGGCTTCGTTACACCAGCGATTTGGCTGACGTGGAAAAGGAATTCAAGCGGGCAATCGAGTTAAACCCGAGCAGTGCGAACTCTCATCATTGGTATTCACACTACCTGCTGGCCGTGGGTCGAGCACAAGAGGCCATGGCCGAAGGCGAACGCGCTTACGACCTCAATCCAGTCGACCCAGAGATGGGGGTGCATTTGCAATGGCTGAACTACAATCTTCACCGCTACGATGAGGTAGTCGAGCAAGGGCACAGAACGCTGGAACTCGACTCCAATTTTGGCGAGACGCACTGGTTCATGGGACTCGCGTACGAGCAACAACGGATGTATAAGTCCGCAGCTACAGAACTGCAGACAGCAGTCGAGTTTTCCGGGCGCAGGATCTTGGTATTGTCCTCCTTCGGCCATTTCCTGGCGGTTTCGGGCAATCGGGGCGCAGCCTTGAAAATCCTCGCGGAACTCAGTGCCCTCTCGAAACATCGCTATGTCCCTTCGTATGAACAGGCGCTGATCTACCTTGGACTTGGCGACAAGACCCAAGCGCTAGCTGAATTGGAAGATGCGTATAAGGAAGATTCCTACTGGATGTTGAACCTGGAGAATGATCCTCGGCTCGATCCGCTTCGCTCCGATCCGCGTTTCCAGGATCTCGTTCGTCGCGTCGGGTTGCGCAGTGACAGCAGCAGGGCAACACATTGAGAGCGATTTCCTGACGAAGCCAATGGGTTTAACGAGTGGCAGAGCGCAGCCCATAAGGGCTTGGCGTCTACGAAAGCGGCTAGCAACGTCTTTACTTTTACTTCCGAGTAATTTTGGTGTGTTGTGGACGTGCTTCATCTTCCTGATTGATTCGTAGGAACGCGACCGGAGTTTTTCTACTCGGGGATTTCGAACCCTGCATTCGAGTTTGCGCTGGCTACCGCCAAACCCCGAAGAACTCGTTCGAAGGATTGAACCTCTAGTCTTACCTACCGGCCGTTCACTCGGCGCGATGTAGGTATTCAGAAACGGTGAGCCGGGTCATTTCTGGGCCCGAGTCAAAGCGATTCGAAGCCAATTTCCGATAGCAGTTCGCGAAACTGAGAATTGGCGTGCATACGCGCGCCGAAGGGCCAGTTTTTCCAGAAGAGAAAGCACTCAGGATCGCGGCTCTCAAAGGCCTTGCGCGCGTAACAAATCATCTCGTTCTCTCTCGACGCAGCGGCAGCGACAAAAGCGAGTAGAGCAGGTGACACATATTGGCGTTGTGCCCGGGCCAGCATTTCGGCGTAAACGGCCTCGACATACGCCGGTTTGCCCCAGTCCCAGAAGGTTTCTGCGAGCGTCGCTATCGTCCAGCTGTGCCGTCCGGACATCGCCAATGCGTGCTCGCTGACTGTTATGGACTCCTCGAAGCGTCCGGCAAAAGAAAGAGCGATTTGCAGGGTATGGTGCGCTATGTACGATTCTGGATCTAGTTCGACTCCACGGCGCGTCGCCTGCACCGCTTCTTCATGTCTCCCGGCACACGCGCATATGAAGCCGTAAACAGAGTATGGATAACTCGAAAGCGGGTCGAATTCTAGAGCCACCTTGGCTTGGGCCAATGCCTCAGTCGTGCGACCGTTCGCTAGCTGGAGATAGTACAACGCATACGCACCACGCGCTTGGACGTGTCTGGGATTCAGGTCCAGCGCACATAGAAATTCTCGCTCCGCTTCTGCTCTATCCCAACTACGCATCAGAGCTACCATCGCCAATACCGCGTGCGCCTCGCCAAGCGATGGATTAAGGTCAACTGCGCGTCGTGCTGCTTCCGTTCCTTTTGGCATACATTCATCGGGGCGTGCGAGGGCATAGTAGCCGAGCGCGGTGTAAGCGTCCCCCAATCCAGCCCAGGCCAGGGCGTAGTCAGGGTCTAGCCTGACTGCCCGCTCGAAGCACTCGACAGCACGGGGTATCGAGCCTCCTCGACGGTAAGCAAACGTCCGCCCCTTCACGTAGAGCTGATACGCCTCCAAATTGCTTGTCCCGGCCTTCACCAAGGGTTCGTGCTCGCTTCCGCCGAGCGTGAGCTTCAGGCGCTCGGCAATCGAGCGTGCGATCTCGTCCTGGATGGCAAAAACATCTCTCAGCTCTCGGTCGTAACGCTCCGACCACAAATGAAACCCGTCGGCAGCATTGATAAGTTGTGCCGTGATGCGCAAAGAATCGCCGGATCTGCGTACACTCCCCTCGAGAATCGTTCGTACTTTCAGCTGTTCGCCGATCACACGCGGGTCAATGTGCTTGCCCTTAAAAGAAAAAGCCGAACTCCGCGCTGCGACATGCAGCTGCGGAATCTGTGCTAGCGCATTAATGATCTCTTCGGTGACACCATCAGCAAAGAATTCGTTCTCCGGATCTGCACTGCTGTTGATAAAGGGAAGCACCGCGATGGAGTCGCGCGCGACACTTGAGACGAGAGTGGCGCGGTTATCGCCCCCGGTTCCATTTACGGGAGCTATGAAGCGATAACCGCGTCGGGAGAGGGTCTCAAGGAATCGTGGGGTCTCCGCCGAATCGCCCAAGCATTCTCGGAGTTTATTAATTGCGTTGTACAGACCACGGTCGAAGTCGACGAACGTATGCGACGGCCAGATACGCCGCTGCAGTTCTTCTCGGCTTACCACTTTGCCGGGGTGCTCCAAAAGAACCCGCAGAATTTGGAAAGGCTGTTCCTGAAGCTTGAGTTTCACGCCCTGCTTGCGCAGTTCGCCGCTCTCAGTATCTAGCTCGAAGACACCGAAGCGAATGAGCGCGCGGGATGGAGGGACGTCGTTCACGCGGGCCGACACCCGTAGTCTTGTGCGGGAGAGTGTATCACGACAAAGGAAGAGATATCCCTCTAACTCCCATGATGACAGGGGATTAGCAATGGAGAAATGAAAACACTACAGATGAGTTGATCCGGGACGCGAGTGCGCGCAAAAAGGGAGCCAGCGCGCGAGAAATTCTCAAGAACGGAGGATACAAACCATGAAGCGCATGTTTGCTTCCATTCTAGCTCTGTTTGTTTTGCTCGCCCTTGCCCCAGCCATGTATGCTGCGCAGCACTGCACTGCCGCCACGATCAAAGGAAACTACGGGTTCACCTTCAGCGGTTTCTCCCAGGATGCCAATGGGAACAACGTTCCCTTTTTCGGCACCGGAGTCGCCACAAATGACGGAGAAGGAAATGCCGTGGCTACCATCAACGCCTCCCTTAATGGGCACTTCATCACGTTCCCGTGGATTGGCACGTACATCGTGAATCCTGATTGCACGGGTACGGCGACGTCCACCAACGGTCAGGCAAATTTCTCGGTCGTGATTGTCCGGGGCGGGGCGGAGTACCTGACGGTGTCGACGAATCCTGGTCTTACCTTCACTGTTGATTTCAAGAAGATTGACTAAGAGCCCATATAGCCGGGTATTCATTAATGAACGGTGACGCAATCCGTCGGGTCTGAGACTGGTTATGAACTCGGATCATCGCATTCCATATCGCGGAACCGTCGACGGCACCGCGATGCGAGTCCTGGCAGCCGCTCTGGGCCTGGTCGTACTACTTGTCACCGGCGGCTGCGGCGGGGGAAGTGACACCGGCGGTGGTGGCGGTGGGCCCGTGGCAGCGTCCGTCAGCGCAAATGTATCGGGAGGAGACGAGGACTTTTCGTGACCATTGAAGAAATCGCTAGTCCGCGGAGGCGACATGTCATGAGATTCAACAGTCACGAACCGTGCATACGAACTGTGGGTGAATTTATAGTTCTGCTCGCGCTTCTCATCACAGCCGGATGCGGAGGCGGAACGACCCTGTCGACAAATAACCTTAGCAGTGGTGGTCCGGTTGCCGCCAAGGTGATCGGCACAATCGCCGCCGGAACGACGCCGCGAGCGATCGCCGTAGACTCCGCCAGTAACACAATTTATGTTGCAAACTTTGGGCAGGAAACCAATAGCGGTCAGGGCTCGACCAGCTACTGCCCAGGGGCGAATGGTACCCTGACAACCATCGACGGGGGCACCCAATCTGTTACGACCAGTAGCTTGCCGCCAGCGGGCGCGCAATATCCGTATGAAAACCCGCTGGATTTGGCCGTAAACCCGACCAGCCACACTGTTTATATCGCCGCGAGACTGTTCGAGCAACCAAGCGTGACATGCTATTATTTCGGCGGGTTGCAAGTCTTCAAAGGCGGAACCCTCGCTCAAACGGCCACGGCCCGTCCCGCAACGTTTTCGGAGTACGTAGCGCTCAACCAGAAGACTGGAACTGTGTATTGGTCAGATTGGGAGGCGAGCAGTACGGCGGTTCTCGACGCCAACGGCAATCTTCTAAACACAATCAGTTTAGCCTCACGCCCCGAGCGCATAGCTGTAAATGCAACCACAAACAAAATCTATGTGGCCGCCACCTATCCGAGCGCCAGCATCATTGTCATCGACGGCAGCACAGACAGCATCATCCGCACGATCACGGATCCCCATTTGACATCTCCCATTGACCTGGATGTTAATGCCATTACAAACACGATCTACGTGGCAAACGGCTGCTTCTCCAGTTCAAGGTGCAACGATCTCGTGATCATCGACGGTGCAAACGATTCGGTTACTAGTGTCCTTCCGGTGGGAAACGGTGCTGCAGCTGTCGCAGTAGACCCGGAGACAAACTTCATCTACGTGGCGAACTCGGGAAATTACGACGCCAACCAGGCTGGAAGCATAACCGTCATCGACGCTGCCACGAATGCCACGACCACACTGACCGATCCGAATCTGGCATATCCCTATCGCATTGCGGTGAATCCGACGATCAACAAGATTTACGTGCTCAGCATTCTCAGCAACAACGTTACGGTGATCGACGGCGCCCACGACTAGCAATCAGAAGACCATGCCGTGCCGCCAACCCCGCGTCGTCGCCACGCGCGACTTCATCGGACGCATAACGCGCAACACAGAAGCTGACGCACGGAGTCCAGGTAACCTCAGGTTGGCGGACAACCAAGGTTTGGCTTCTCGCAGACGGCACGTCCTAGACGGCGACCAAGCTCAGTCGTGGAGTCGCTCCGTTGAACCTCAACTACCGGACAGCAACCGTGATCGGTGCGCTTGCCCCGACCGTTTGGCTAATGCGAAGCTCACTCTCAACCGTCGCGGAGTTTCTGCTCGTAATCAGTGTCTCTTCGTGAAACAGGGAGCTTTTTGCGTATGCGTGATCTGCGGGAATCTGGGCCTTCATAAGACCAACAAGCTGGCGGTTGAAATATAATTTCCTCTTCCTACGCCCCGTGCCCACTCGCCGGCGTTTAACGAGGTCCCCGCCCGATCGCAGAAAACCTGTCATCTCGTTGCAGCGGTGGGTCGTAATTTACGGTATACCGTGTTGAGTCGAGAATCACCGAAAGGTGTTCGCCCATCCGAAACGTTCGGGGACCGGGTACTTTTGACTGCCCTGGCCGGGCGAGTTTGGCGGCGTTACCAAGGATACGTTGAGACGTGCTTTGACGGCGGTTCAGGCACGCTAGCCCACACACAAACGCCGCCTCACATCTGATAGGGGCGTCACCCAGCTTGAAATGTGGAAAACCACATGGGCCTGGTGGTACGCGAGAGTTCAAACCTTTGAACCTCGGCGCAGTTCCGCAGTTGCATTCGGACTCGACGTTCGGGATCTCTATGTGCCCGCAGCGACAGCTTTGGTCGTGAGCGTGTTGATCCCGAAGGCGCCGCGAGAGCTCCGCAGCCAAAAAAGAAGGATGCAGGCAGCGCCTGCACCCTTTTTCACATCACCGGTGCCGCTACTCCTACTACTTGAGAGGCGCAGTGAAGGAAGTGATATGCGTCGACCAGATATCGGTGGACCCATTGGGCCCGATGAATTCATTGGCCCCCCAGAAGGTAACGCCGTCGTTCGGATCGACGACGGTTGTGCTGTAATCGCCGATCCTGAAATTGGCGAACATAAAGCCCGCGTTCGGAGTGACGTCAGTAGCGTTCTTCAGCGTCTTCTTGGTTTTCTTTGTGCCGATTGCATTAACCCACATCGACATGAACTCGGTGGTCGACGATTCGAACCAGTTCATGCCGAGTCTACCATTGCTGTCCTGGTCCACCGACGGCATCTGGACCGCCACGCCCGAACCGGGATCTAGGTCGATTTCCCTGACCAGTGTCGGAGTTCCACCTGACACGCTGAAAACATAGATCAGGCCCTTGGGAAAGACGAATCCATCTTTTGCGAGCGCGGACGCCATGGCTGTCACCAGGTGCCCATTACGGTAGTGAACCTGAAAGGTTGTTGTATTCGGAAACGTGGTGATCGTACCTCCGGGCTGATTAGCTGTGGAAGCGTTCTGGTAAGCGTTGACCGGCACCGACGTGTAAGTGAACGACGGCGAGTTGCTGAGGTAGTTAGTCATCATGGTGACCCGCATAGTGGTACCACTCGAATCCGAACCGTCGGTCGAGACGAACCACTCGGTGCCACCGGTCGTGTCGCCGTGGAACTGGGAAGGGGGCATTGCTCGAAACTGATTTTTCGGCGTCGAGACAAAATAGGTCAGAGTTCCGGTGAGGGCGGCTGCCTTGTCAATCGAGGCAATCCGAGCAAACCCGCCATTGCTCCCGAAGTCGTTAAACGAGATGAAGATGGCATCCTTGTTGAAGCCAATCTTGGCATAGTCGGGAAACCCGCCGACGGCGGTGAGGTCGAATGTCGGCAGGAATCCGTCAAGAGGGTTAGCGTCGTTCGACACCGCCAAGAACAACCCAGTGTCAGTGCTGTCGAAGGCCGAAACGTACCAGTGCTGGGCGTTGTCGTCAAACACCACGAAGGGGTCGCCGCCGGAGAACGCGCCAAAGAACGTCTGGAGCGGTTCGTCGAGGAGAACATTCCCAGTGGTCCGGTCGAACACGCGGATCTGAAGATTGACCGTTTCCACCACAAAGTTATTGCCTGCGGCCACATTGGTATCCGGCGGCAAGCAGCCGCAATTCGAGCCTAGGAAGTCAACGCCATCAAAGCTCAGGCCAATTGGCACCACAGGACCAATCGGGGCTTGAGGGTTGGCCGGCGGCAGATGACCGATTGGCACCGCGAACGGCTGGCTCCAGAAGGGGACAGGAGATCCGATCGGCACACGTGTTGGCGCCGGTTGTGCAGACAGGCTTGTAAAGATCAGGCAAAGCTCACACACTAACGCGATAAGGATCGAGTTTATTTTCATAGTTACCATCCTCCAAGAAATATCGCTCGCGTCCCCAAAAACCGCGCCGCAAAGTGACCCTCATGTTTTCAGGAACTTGTAGGGGCAATTCGTGAAATTGCCCCCACGCGGCGGGCCTGAAAGCTAGTTACTACTTGCTTGTTCAAAAGCCGCAGACCCCAAAAGCGGGTGTGCGCTACGTGCTACTTGCATGCTCGCGGAGGAAATCCTGCGAGCGACATCAGGCCTCCAAACTGGCCCGTCGGAAATGGTGATCCAGCCACCTCGGTCAGCAGGCCCTTGCTTGAAACGCTGAACACATTGACCTCGTTGTTGAAGTTGGACACGTACAAGAAAGCCCCGTCCGGGCTTGTGTCCATACCCGAGGGAAAGAAGGTGTTCGTAATCGGGAATGCACCTACGGGTGACAGCTTGCCGCTCTTCGCCACGTTGAACACTGTGACCGTGTTGCTGGCCTGATTGCTTACGAACATTAGCTTGTCGCGTACGAGGGGTTTGGTACCGGGCTTGGCGCCCAGCAGCACCACGTTGGAGTTGCTTCCCAGGCTATTTACGAACGGCGAACCGGCGACGGGTGTTAAGGTTCCGGTAGAGCTAATGGAGTAACCGTCCACGATGTTCTGGCCTATGTTAGCTTCGCCACCGTAGAGGAGCGTGCTGAGGCAGTTGATGTCCACCCCGGCTCCAAAGGTCCCACCTGTTATTGGAAACCCACCGATCGAGGCGAGCGAGCCATCGGCAGCGATGCTAAACATCTCATACTGAAAACCCTCCGCCACAGCGAGAAAGCTTCCATTCTGGCTTATCTTGATTCCGTCAGTTTGCGTCATCGTGGGGAATGGAGAGCTTGCGATAGGGGAAATTCCGCAGTTGGCGGCGACGCTATAGACAGCTATGGGCCCGCCGTTAGCCGCTGTCACGAACGCACCATTCGGGGTAACCGCAAGTGCGATTCCATTACCGTCAGGAAACGGCCCGGCTGGAACCGGCGATCCCACAAGAGTCAAAGCCCCGGTGGTTGTATCAATGGTGAACGCGCTGACATCGTTCGAGCTGGTGTTCCCTGCAAAAAGGCAATTGCCAACGATACCTGCTCTGGTGCGATTAGCGGCGAAAAAACCACCGCCGTTACCGGTTCCTCCAGTCAGGAATGGCGACCCAGGAACCAGGGTGAGCGCGCCGCTCGTGCCAACGGAGAAGCCCGAGACCGTATTGGGAGCGAAGCCGATGTCATCGTTGGTGTATACGAATTTCTGCGCCGAAGCCAACCCGGTAAACAGCAGCGTCAACGCTGCGAGCAGCGTTGACGAACAAACGATCTTCTTTACCATTTGAATCCTCCTCTTGAGTCCCCCCCCAAAGGGGAATTTGATCAGCTTGCCTGTTTGAGATTGCGAATCGGGAATGGGGCCCAACTGGCGTTCGGAGACGCGCCATACTGCGTTTAGAATTGAACACCTGAACGAACTGGCGTCCGCAGAGCATACAGACCAACCGAAACAGGCTTTCCGCTTGGATTGAAGCTCTGCTTGGTGTTTACGTTTAAGCTGATAGCACTTGGAGGAAGTGAGGTCAATCCTGCTTCTTGCCGAGCTGAATCAGCTAGTTAACCGAGCTAGCTGATTCAGCTAATCAAAGCATCAATCACTCCGAAGTTGTTGTTCCTATGTGATCGACTTCAGACCTTCGGCGAGCAGCTGCGCGATCATGCTCCGCAGTGATCAGCCGCCGACGCCCGCTATGGTAAAAACCGCCGTCCCCACCTTCGTGCCGAACCGTTGAGAGTCGGGCGCATCCATCGAACTTCCGTCATGGTAAGGATTCCTACCTGCAGCTCACTGGGAAAGATTTCACAATGCAGGACTGAAGACTTCCGACGGGATGCTCGGTCAGCGCTGAACAAGCAAAAATCTCTTCTGAGGCTCCAGCGAACGAGTAACGCTTACTCGCGCACCTTTCCGCCGCAATCTTTTCACTGGCGCAAGACCTTACTGGCTTGTCAGAATTTAGGGGAATACTACAGAGGGATTGGACGAACTTGACTATCGCTGAATGTATGAATACGCCAAGGGGAGAAGCGACGAAACGCTCAAACATATCCAGCAGCGAGCCTGCGCCATCAACGTTGAACTTTTCTGATCCGATTCTGCTCGCCGTTCCCGCCCGCAACAATCTGGATGCTTCGAAACACCACTCCGACAATGCCGGAACGCGTCGAGATCCCCATCTTTCCCATGACCATCCTTACGAATGCCCGCACCGTGTTGGCACTTATATGCATTCGTGCGGCGATCTCTTGGTTAGTCAGTCCCTGAACTAGGAGTTCCACGACTTCTTGCTCACGTGCCGTCAGGCGAAAGTGCTCGCTTGTTCTCTGAACAAAATGCGATGACATGCCACACCGGTCCAGCACTATAGCTACCGAGCCCACGAGCGGCCGCCGGTTCCATGGGGCATCCAGGGGAATCGCCAGGCAAGTATATTTTCTTCTCCCAGACATAAACTCCACGCGAGAAGTAGATCCGGAAGAAGAATTCCGCTTGTCAGGCACGGAGAAAATCGTTTCACGCAGGGAAGCCCATGCCGACTGGAAGCCACCGTCATCGAGGTAGGTCACTATCTTCTTGGCTTCCAGATTGGCATAAACGGGATTCCGCTTCACATCCGCTAGAACGAACCCCGCCTCTCGAGGCGCCCTGTTTTGTCTTCTATCCGTGTAGTGCGCGTCCAGCGATTGTGCAGACGCTTTTGCGGCAGCGATAATTTTAGGAATTTTTTGCGGTGAATTTTCCGGTTCAAGCACATAGCTATCTGTGCTGGGGACGCGGACCTCAGTTCGAGCGGAGGTGTAGAAGCTCATGGCACCCACCTGACTGGAATCGGTCGGGACCGACAGCGCTCACGCTACGCTCGTGTCATCAAAACTGCATCCTGTGCGAGCCGGGAGTGCCGCCTGGGCTGCTCGCCGATGGCACGGAGGTTGCTCCCGATGTGCTTCACATTTATGCACCGCAGATCGGGGGCGGCATGGAGATCTCGGAACGCTAGCTCGAGAGCTGCATTAGGGGGAGTTAATCTCACCGGCTCCAACGCGTCCATTTTTCACAGCCTTGATTGCACTTAAAGACACAACCCCACAAATGGGAACCTAACCAATCGAATGTTCGAAGAGAAGAAGTACTGACCCAAATCTTGACTGGGGTCTACAAAAGTGGGTTCGACGCTAGCACCTTTCTACCACGTTGTCAATGGAAGTTTTTTGCCTGCGGTTAGGACATCAATTGTCCGCTCAATTAGCACGAAGCTGCGGCACCTACATTTATGAACACGGGGGGAGTCTCACCGGACATTTGGATCGCAAGAGCAATTGGTCTGGCCATCTTCATGATGCTCGCACTCGCGGTCGTCATCACGCTCGCAGCGAATCCGTAGAAAGCCGTGCCCCAATCCGTTTTTGTCTACATAGAATCCCGTTATTGTTCCCGCCGGGTTGATGCTGCTGGGAAAGGTGCCCTCATTGGGTCTGGTTCCTGCGTCCGGAGCTTCGAATGCGGTGATGCTGCCGTCCGGTTTACGCACAAAGCCGTGAGACACGGTGGAATTGTCGATGTAATTTCCCGTGATCACCCCTTCCGGGTTGATGCTCAAGGGGAAGGTGCCGTCAAAAAAGGGGCTTGTTCCTGCGTCCGGAGCCTCGAATGTGATGATGCCGCCACCCGGCCTACGCAGGAAGCCGTGCGACACAGCAGTGCTTGCATTGAGGTAATTCCCGGTGATTGCCCCGGCCGGGTTGATGCTGTGGGGGGTGAGGTCGGGGCTGGTTTGAAAGGGGGGTGTTCCTGGTTCCGGATTGTCGAATGTCGTAATACTGCCGTTTGGCTCACGCACAAACCCGTGAGACACAGAGGCATTATCAAAGAAATTTCCCGTGATCACCCCTTCCGGGTTGATGCTCAAGGGGTCGGTGCCCCCAGGGCCGCTTGTTCCCGCACCCGGCGCGTCGAACTTACTAATAGTGCCGTTCGGCTGACGAACGAAGCCGTGAGATAAAAAGGTCGGATCATTCGCAGCGAGGAAATTTCCAGTGATCACCCCCGCCGGGTTGATGCTGGTAGGGGAGGTGCTGACGGCATCCGGGACATCGAACGTGATGATGGTGCCGTTCGGCTCGCGCAGAAAACCGTGCGCCCCCAGTCTGTTCGCCTGGGTGTAATTTCCCGTGATCGCCCCTGCCGGGTTGATGCTGACAAGGCTCGTGCTGTTTGAGTTCGGGACATCGAACTTAATGATGGTACCGTGGGGCTCACGGAAGAAGCCGTGAGACGCGAAATTTAAGTCAAAGTAAAATCCCGCGATCTCCCCCGCCGGGTTAATACTCGCGGGGAAGATGCCGAAGGAACCCGGGACGTCGAACGTGATGAACCTAGCCTGCGCGGCCATGTCTAGTGGGATCGAAAGGAAGATAATTACAAACACTGCGATCGCCATTCTAGATTTCATAATCTCCTCCGCCAGAGGGGTGGCTCCCCGCGACGTAATTGTTGGCAGTGATCCTCGATTCCACAACTGGCAAAAATCACAGGGCTTCTCGTAGGCGATAGCCGCTTCTCATCGGAGTCGTCCTCCCCGCCACCCTTGCAATCCTTCATCGCCGCTGAACAGCTCACTTAACTTGATAGGTCGGTGTCAAATGGGTCAAGCTGGAACGTATCCGAACGTATTCCAGGTAAGCCGTTGAATGATCAGGTATCTTAGAAAATTTTCCAAACGGATCAGAACCATCTGTGATCTTCAAAACCGCTTTGGGCACAGTCCCAAGTCAATATTCAGGAAAGAATTGCCCGTGCAAGGTGAAATCTAAACGGTCCCCCGGCGGGGTTTTCGCATGCTTGGATCGGCTGTCCGTCAACTCGTTAACTCCCGAATGAGAAGGCGTACCGTTTGGTGCTCACACGTTCTCTGCGAGGTGCCTTCGAGATCGTCGGCTGTAGCGTGCGAGCACATGCAGGAGGCGCATTTCCCGAAGAATGAGCGCGTTCTATTCCTCACTATTTTGGATTTCGCTCGGCTGACGATTAACGAACTTCTGAAGCTCCGGTGCGGCATAGAGGGCCGTTGGGAAGGCGGATTCATCCGGTCGTAACCTGCCACCACGACTTTGTTTTCCAGTTTTCGAGCATGCTAATGAGGCTGGCGGCTGGGCGGACACCGGAATCCGGAGTATCGCCCTGAACCCTGTAGGTAGGCCGCGCTATATCCCACGAATGCGTTGAAGGCGGGGCGAGCTATTTTGACATTGTCTTGACCGTGCAGCGACAAATTGGAGGCAAACCTTCGCTACAGTGTAGTTGCGGTTTACTTCGGTCAGCCCGAACTCACTGGTTCACGCAACTTCAATTTGCTACTCACCGTAAGGAGCGTGCATCGTGTCAAAATCCATTCGTGTTCTGCCAATTGTTCTCTCCCTCTCGCTCATTTTCCTCTCCGCGAACCCAGCCACAGCTCAATACCAGCGGCTCGACTTGGTGTCGAACGTATCGGGCGCAGCTCTGCACACGGATCCAAACCTGATCAATGGTTGGGGACTAGCGTTCTTCCCCAGCAGTCCCTTCTGGGTGGCGGATGAAGGGACAGGTCTATCCAGCCTTTATGGACCGCTGGGCAGCGCCGTCCCCCTGGTGGTAACGATTCCTTCGGTCATAGCAGGGCTCCACGGCTCGCCTACCGGCATCGTGGCCAATCCCAGCAAAGATTTTGTGGTTTCGGAGAATGGCGCTTCGGGACCGGCTGCTTTCATCTTCGACACCCTAGATGGCACCATCAGCGGCTGGAGCCCGAACGTCGATTTCACCCATGCCGTCATCGCGGTCAACAACTCCAGTTCCGGCGCTTTTTACACCGGCCTGGCCATCGGCACGGACAGTTCTGGGCAGAACTTTATTTTTGCCGCGGATCAGGCCAACAACAAGGTGGACGTTTATGACGGGGGCTTCAATCTCGTCACCTCCTTCACCGACCCGAATCTTCCCGCTGGTTACGCACCCTTCGGCATTCAGAATATCGCCGGCCAGTTGTACGTGACCTTTGCCGGATTCCTCAGCGGAGCGCCGGGAGGTTTCGTCGATATTTTTGACACCAGCGGCAATTTCGTCAAGAACTTCGCTTCGATGGGCACACTGAATCTGCCTTGGGGACTGGCCCAGGCGCCGGCAAACTTTGGTGGGTTTAGCCACGACATTCTGGTGGGCAACCTCGGGGACGGGCTGATCAATGCCTTCCGGCCCAACGGAAAATTCAAAGGCCAGATCCGAGATGCAAGTGGCAAGCTGATTTCGATCGACGGCCTGTGGGCGTTGGCGTTTGGTTCCGATCCTAAGGCCAACGGTGCCAAGAACGAACTGTTCTTCACCGCCGGACCTAACTTATACGGTGTGGGACTGTTCGGGCGCATCACGGCTCTCGAGGACGACGGAGGAAATTGACCAATGTCCCGGGCATCAGCACCCGCCGCTCAGCGTGCCTAGGGAAATGCACTCTGATACATTGTCTCGGGGGAGCACAATTGCTCCCCCGTTTTGTAGACCTTCTCTCCCGCCCGATGTGATCTCTGGGGTCAGCCGCTTTGCAGGCGGCTCCATTCCGAACCGCACCGTGGAGATCCCTCCACGAAGTCCTAAATTAACCTCCCACTGCTACCTTGCGTTCTTCAGCGTATCCCGCCCGCTCACATAGTCGCTTGTCTCCATGCTTCAGCACCTTCACGAGCATATCCGTCCGCTTCCCGCAGATAGACAAAGGCAAATCCCGGCCACGCATGACGGTGCTAATCTAGTTGGCTGTGTTTTCACCATTCGTACAATCCGACAGACGCACGACTCGTCATTTAACCCTGGATTGTTACTCGGCTTAATCGGAAACGCCTCGGGCAAGGCGCTTTCACGCCGAGATGAGCTCGATCCGAGGCGTTTTCGATCAAGCCTAGCGACAATCCATCCAGAATCGAGGCTCCCACTTCGACGCGTGTGGCTCTCCTCTAGATTCGCGGTGAATATTCCGCTCAAATTGATGATGCAATGCTTCCACTCTTTGCCAGGCCGACGATATGATCGGCGGCGCGGTAGGCCAAAGCCTGAATGGTGCATGTGGGCTGGTTGCGGCCACTGGTCACGAAACTGCTTCCGTCCACAATGAATAAGTTCGGGATGTCGTGGGCACGATGGTTCTGATTGACGACGGAGCTCTTGGGGTTATTTCCCATGCGGCAGGTTCCCATCAGATGTCCCGCCGATGTGGCATCCTCTACCGGCGCAGCCCACTTCTTTATTGCGCCAGCTGCGTCCAGCAGTTCCATAGAACGCTCGGTGAAGAACTTCATCGTGCTGAGATCATCGGGGTGGCATTTGTAAGTTATCCGTAATGCGGGCAAGCCCCACGCATCCTTCACTTCCGGATCGAGGCTGATGCTGTTGGATTCGATCGGCAGACAAGTTGTGTGGCCATATAACGTCATGGAGCGATTGAAGTTCTCGATCAGGGCGTGCTTGAATCCGGTTCCCCAGCGGGGCGTACCGGGAGGCAAGCCGTATAGCGCAAAACTGATCGGGTAATAGTTAAATCGCGCATCGATTCCGCCTCCTCCGAAAAAGCCCCTGTTGGGGTCGGAGTCGTAGAAATCTTGCACAATTCGAGTGACACGCACGCCCTTGTAGTCGTTCAAGGGGTGTTCGAAGATCCCCTGACACGTGCTCCCCAGATCGACCATGAAGAATTTGCCTACCAGACCGCTCGAGTTCGCCAGACCTTGTGCAAACAGGTTCGATTTTGACATCAGGAGAAGCCGCGGGGTCTCAGCGCCGTTACAGCAGACCACCGCAGCTTTCGCCTTCTGAAAGTGCTCCTGTTTTGCGTGGTCGAAGTAGATAACTCCATCTACGCGCCCGCGCGTATCGGTGGAAATTCTTCGAACATAGGAATTGGGCCGAATCTCACATCGTCCGGTCTTTTCCGCGGCTGGAATGACGGTAGCCAAAGTGCTCGATTTCGCCCCCCATTCGCAACCAAAATACTCGCAAAACCCGCAGTGTGCACAGGCCGCGCGACCTTTATAAGGCTGCGACAGAATCGCCAACGGAGCTGGGTACGGATGCCAACCCAGCTTGCGTGCGCCCCGTTCGAGTAGGACGCCAGAAGACTTTATCGGCATCGGCGGCAAAGGATAGGGTTTGGATCGCGGAGGGTCAAAAGGGTTAGCTCCTGCTAGGCCCGAAATTCCCAATTCCCATTCGGCCTTCGTGTAATAGGGCTCCAGCTCTGCATAGGTAATCGGCCAGTCTGCCAGTCCTGTCCCCGGCAGCTCTCCCCATTTGCTGCGCTCGTGAAAGTCGATCTCATGAAACCGCCAATAGTTTCCGGTGAAATGGACGGTGCCGCCGCCGATGCAGCGTCCATACTCTATGAAGGGAACTACTTCCGCTTTTTCCTTCTCGGTTTTGCGAAAGGTGTCGGGCTGCAACCCGTGATCCCTTGTGAGCACTTCTCGCCCGATCCCGGGAGGGTCGAAGATGTCCTTGAATTTCAATTCGTCATGTTCGAAATCGCCTTCATGTAGATACGGCCCTTGTTCTAGGATCACCACCTGAAGACCTGCCATCGACAGTTCCTTTGCCACAATCGCGCCGGCTCCGCCTCCACCGATGACGACAAAATCCACCTGCGCCTTGTCTGCGAAACGCACCATCACTTCCCACCCTTTTGGAATTCGCGGTCGTAGTAACCAAAAGGCGGTTCGTATCTCATCTGATCCGCAAACCCGATCAGCTTCCAGCCGACATGGTTATCGTTGCCGCCATATTCGGGCTTGGCTAGAAAACCCATGATCGTGTGCAACCGTACCAACTCAAAAAATTCCGTATTCTCGATCGCAGTCAACAATTGAATCTCTTGCTGGGCAGCCAAATCCGCAAATCTGTCGTGCCCCGGAAACTGGTCCCGGACTTTTGTTTGCAGCGCCGCCACACCTTGCGCGTAAGTCCCCTGTTTATCGCGATCGAAGGAAGTCAGAGCACGATCAATGAAATGGACTACCCCTGCCTCCCGCGCTCCAGGGGTGTCGTTTGACGGAATGATCTGGGCAGCGACTGCTTCCACTTCAGCCGCCTGTTCTTTGGAAAAGAATTCGAATATCGCTAGGCCGGACTGCGCAGCTCGCCGAGCGTGAGCTTGCGCAGCCAGAACCGAAGGCCAGTTCAGATATAGCCATGCCGAGCTCAGCCCTGACACGGCGCCTGCAAGAAATTCTCGCCGTGAACCCATGGTGGATGGCCCGCCTTGAGCCGACGTGACGGGATTATACCCCACTCTCCGTTAGTCTAATCGACCCGGTCAAGCGCCAGCTCTTGTTGGCTCCCGGATCACGCTAGTGTTTTATCGGAAGCGCGCCCTCCCGAGCACTTCAACTCCGATGACGCACTCCTTGATTTCACTCGAGCGTTCCTTCGTCGCCTCGACAACAAAACGCAGAAATCGGCTTCCACGCTCCGCATCGGCGAAGGCTGGGCTGCTCAGAATGCGCTTGAGCTGCGCACGTACTCGCTCTGCGTCCATCGAGAGAGATTCCCCATTGAGGGTGAATCCTATCACTGACCGCCGACCGAGGTATTTCCCAGAAAAGGGTTCTTGGGGCGAGTGGTCTCCAATCCGGAGAGTGGGAAGCTTGGTTCGTTGTAGGGAAGAGTCCCGTTAGCAGGCTGATATCCTCGGTGCCGGCGTTCCACCACCCAAAGATCCCGCACGGGCCTCCTCGAAGAGATTCCCCACATATCAAAGTCCGATCATGGTGCGAACAAGATTACCAAAAATTCTGGTGCTCTTCGGATTACAATCTTCGAAGTCGTTTGGCATCATCCCTGAGGTCGCGATCTATCTTATCGCGCGCAAAAGCTGTGAACGTGCTGTTGCTCTCCATGCCTGACTATTTCGAACACATGCCCCCGGTTGCGGTGCGCATGCCTAATGGGGCCCTGACTTCACTTGCCGGCAATATCGATCCCCATCACCGAGTCGCTGTTGCCGACCTGATTCTCGTCCATGACCGGGTTCGACAAACTGTCACTGAACTGGTTCACGAATTCGATCCCGACGTTGTGGGGTTATCGGTAATGACGTTTCAGCGTCGAACCGCAGGCCGCATCATCGATCTTGTCCGCTCCCTGAAAGCTGACGTGAAGGTGGTTGTCGGTGGCTACGATCCAAGCCTAGCCCGAGAAGCCTACACCGACCTGAACGTTGACTTTGTTGTGCGCGGCGAAGGAGAAATCACTTTTCGTGAACTCTTGCGTGCTATGGAGCAGAGAGCGAGCGTTGAATCGATCTGTGGTCTCTCCTTTCGCAAGGGAGGTTATTGGATCCACAACCCCGACCGATCCGTACATCGCCTCGAAGATGGCGAAATTCGCGTGCCCAACCGCAGTGCCCGAGTGCTTCGAGGCTACACGGCGCTAGGCCGGCAGGTGGATGTGATAGAGACCTCGCG
>Ga0126381_100002390_pt1 | contig 20271 bp, 19 predicted proteins | sample PanSoiMetPlot_28_FD_96465 | JGI IMG/M metagenome (GOLD analysis project Ga0126381, IMG submission 96465) | Tropical forest soil microbial communities from Panama - MetaG Plot_28 | ecosystem: Environmental > Terrestrial > Soil > Tropical forest > Bulk soil | place: Panama | collected 2016-02-17
GGACGCCCTCGATGGACGATATCGTCGATCAGGCGCATGAACTCATTCTCGACGCCATCGGTGCCCGGCTCTGTGCTAACGCGACAAGCGTGTCTTGAACCAGCACCCGTCGGCTGGCCGTGTGAAAGCTTTTTGAGAGGCTCGATGTAATTTAGCTCAACGCATGGCCGCACCTCTTTCGCACAATGATGGCGACTACGCGAGCGGTCTTTCAAGTCAGGAGGCTGGAGGAGTCGATGACCTCAATGTCGATATTTCCTGCGTCGCGCGCCAACCCTATCATGTGTGCTGTACCGCCGGGGGCGTCCCCGGTCGAACGGCCGTCCCACAATGCGATCAATGTGATCTTGTCGGCGCCGCTGGCTCTCGCCATTTCGAGAACCCAGCGATTCCCGCGTTCCCAGGCATTTGCATTGGGGCGACTAAGCCAGCGCGGCACGCCCGGTTGATCGCTTAACCATACCACCTTGCGGGAACGCGCCAATGCCAGAAAACGCGAGCGCCAGGAATCAAGGTCGCTGAAGCTAAGTCGTGCGAAGTCGTCCTGCGGCATCGGCAAGCAGATTGTACTGTCAATGCTGAGTTCCCTGCAAACCTCGTGACAGAGGATGTCGCTTCCTGGAGCCGCCGACGCCAGGACTTGGATCTGCACCCCTGTATCGCGAGCTTTCGTCAGCTTCTTGCGGATCAAATCGCAGGCATTGTGCTCCCGCTCCGCGGGAAACCGGGGCTTTTTGCGGCCGGCCTCGTCGACACGATGCCCTGCGAAAACGACCTGGTGCAGTAACTTTGACTCTTCGGCTTTCATGGGCCGAGTCATACGCGCATCAATGGTCCGGATGATTTCATTTGCAAGATCGGACTTGATCCCAAGTTGCGCAAAGAGCTGCAGCTGCCCTTTGGCGGCATCCCAGGCAAAGTGAGCGTTGACGGGAATTGCGTCCCTGTAAGCTTGGACAATGCGATTCGGGCGGGCTTCGACAAGGAACATGAGATCGGCGGCGCTGATCTTGGCCCAGACATAGTCCAAATCGCTCGATGTGAGTTTGCTGAGCGCGGCGTCAATCGACACCGAGACGAGCGATTGCAATGCGTCGACCTGCCGCTTCAGCTTGCTCTTGCAGGCAGCGGCGTTGTCCTCATTATCGAAAGCGTCTTGCCAAGTGTCTTCACTCGACAGGTCCAGGGCTGCGGTTCCCTGTTGAAGCGCCCCCAGCTCGGACCAGTAGTGATTGAGATCGCCGTAATAAGCGTTGCAATACGCCTCATAGGTCTCCATTAGGGATCGACTTCCCGCCGCCCGCCGGCGGCGCGTGCCCAGGTCGACCCCGCCCTGGAAATCGAGCCGCCAAAGTGTTTTCAAATTGCGGGCCTTGAGAGCATTCGCCTCCGCGTGCTGGGCCGCAGTGATTTTCTCGCTGCTGAGGACCCGAGCGATGGCAAGGTTGGACTGCTCCAACAGCTCAGGTTTTTCGTCCTTCCGATAGAGCCGCTCAAAGATGTTAGGCAGAGCGAGGTTGGCGGCGAGGTCGTCGGGATCGGCAATCCGAACGGATTCCCAGGTCCTGCGTGCTCCTTCATAGTCCTTGAGTTGCCACAGCGCGTTTCCCACCAACTTCAACGCCGGCCGCTGAAACCGCAATCCCTCAACCTCGGACGCGAGCAACCGCAGCCAGCCCGCGGATTCAGCCGCTCTCGCGCGCGTGACATCTTCGCCAAAATCCGTCGGAATGGTGTCGATAGCCGCGGCGTCGACTTCGTGCAAATCGCTCAGCATTTTGAACACGGGACTGTCAGTCGGACGGTTACTTGCAAGGGTCGCTCGAATCGTCTCGGTCAGAGCAGAAACCGCCGCCGCCGGATCGGCGAGTTCATACTGAAGGTAGCGGTCAGTGACGATGTCGAAGGGGGGGTTATCCGTTGCGGGAGTCCCCTTGATCACGACCGAGTGCTTCTTTCGCAACGCGTGCCGGATACCCAATTCATAAAAGACGTTAGCATTGTGCAAAGTAATGTCGCAAATCACCAGCTCCGCTTCAATGATTAGCGCGAAGATATCCTCGTGGATGTTGCCTGCCTCGACGATCTCCCCGGTCGTGCCGCCTTCAAATCCCGCCTTTTTGAGTGCGGGGCCGATGAGCTTGGTGTGGATTTGTTCGAAATCGATCCCCGTTCCCGCCGTATCCTTCTTGGTGCCGAAAGGGCGAATAACAAACGCCCGCTGCATCCTCTTTGTCTCCTTAAAACAACGCCGCATACGGCCTGTACACTCTGAGACGATCTTGAAGAAAGTCGCCGACGGTTAATTTAATTGAGTTGCGTCAGCTAATCGTAGATCGACGGTGATCGGCCTTCCTGGTTGCCACCCTCGCAAATAGAGAGATATTTGGCGAGCGCCAATCGGCGCCGCTGCCTGCATGCTAGCGAAATAAGGCAGATTCATCGCTTGAGGTCGCAGCCATACGATGACATCAGACCAAAAGGAACACTTATGGCTGTATTTGTCAATAAGAGTATTGGCGTATAAATTTATATATGTTGCGTCACTCAAATAATCCTTTTAGTCCACTTTCTCGTATTGAACAAAGGTTAAACTTTGATGACCTGTGGCGCAGGCTTTGCCTCAGGCTGATTTGGGTGTTCCTTCGAATCAGAGTGCTTGGCCAGCGCAAGATTGGCGCCTGCTATCTCTGGAATACGGCGATGAGTGCCGCCAACGCCTGGGCCGACCCTTGTTCCAACGCCACGTATGGTTCCGAAGGCTCTGTGGAGCTTGAGCGAGCGCGCATGTCAATTTTGGGGGAGAAACGCCTTCGGATCGATAATATCCGGTTCTCTTCCGGATGCTTCTTTGGCACGCTGCACGAAATCGCCCGTCCCGCCCGTTCCGCCGCCGCCAGCGCCGTCCCAGAGTGCAATGAGTTGTACTGAGCCATGCGCGCGTGCCAGAGCCAGCAAACGGTCGTTACAATCGGCGTACGCTTCGTCGGAAACCGGCAAATCGAGCATGTATTGCACGGCCGCGGGCGTCGCCTCCCAGACGCGCCAGAATCGCTCCAACCAGTTTCCTCCCTCTGCTCCCTCGACCGAGGTTGTGATGAATTTATCGGGGGCGAAAGGCAGGACGACCGCAGTGGCGACTCCCAAAGCCCGGCAGGCCTCGTGGAATAGGATGTCTCCGCCGCGAGCGAGGCTGGCGAAGCCCATGGCGTCGCTCGGGTCGCAGGTCCCCACATGGTAGGAGACCCGCCTCCAGATCTCCTCCCGTACTGGTTCTACAATTCCGGGCGGGAAACGTGGTGCGCTGCGGTCGGATAGATCAACCATGTGGCCGGTGAATAGGAGCGAGAGAGATTCAGTCGCCACGGCTCACTCCCCACTTGGGCCCGGACATTCCGCTGACGCTCGGCGCTAGAATCCTTGATTGCCGTAACTTGACGAACGAAACAGCAACAACAATTTACCCGAATGCTGCTCACGCCGCAAGAGCACCTGCTTGCGCGAGTCGACGTAGCCCGCAGTCATAATCAAATGAGGCGTGGGCAAGAAACCTCATAAGACATCAGAAAACGCGCGATCCGATGCTGCTTCTGTGGGACCGTTCGGCGGAGGCATGGTCCCTATGTGGGGCCGCCAATTGGGGATCCCATTTAGAATAGCGCTCTGCTGAGGCGTAGGTGCGAGCAATGAATCTGCTTTGAGGGCGACGACGCGAATCTTGAAGGTTTCGGTTCCGAGCGGGACGACAGGAGACTCAAGGGGGATCTCCTCGAGCGGATAGCGCACCATCCTGGCGTTTCCGCGGTCGAGCGAATGTCTGAAATTAACTTAATCGTCATGGCCGTTTCGCGGATGCCTGGGTCGTCGCGTGCATCATAGCGATCCCTTCGGGATCGAGCCAGCGGATCGAAACAGCTCTGGCATCTTACGCGTTTGTCACGCCTTCATCCTGGTCTTGCACGCTCTTATCTGGGGACTTGACTCTTCCGCCGCTCCGTTCCCAACCTGCGGCGCAGGTAATGGATCGTCGGGGGTAGAACCCTAACCCGACCGGCCGGGAGAGAGTGTCATGACTGCGGATCAAGCCGCCGCACTTATTGGCGAGCAGCCAGCCACGGACTATGCGCTCGACCTCGCGGCCCATGCTGAGCGATACAAAGACGTGCCGGGGCTCGCCCCTCTGTTGCGCTCCGCGCGGCTCGGCGCGATCCGGCAACAGTACGAGCAAGCGGACGCCGATGCAACGGCGGCGCAGACGCAATACAAGACCAATGTGTGGCGGGCGAACGCGGCAATCCTTGTGGCCGCCTCCCTCAGTGCATTAATGATGGCGGCGCAGATCCTCGCCCCCAAATTGCCTATCGAAGGTTTGGTGACGACTCTCGGGATCCTGTCAGCGCTGAGCGGAGCGGCGGCCACGACGTGGCTGTTTCGCGTGCGCCAAGGCAATATGCTCGACGCGTGGATGCAGCGCCGGGCAGAAGCTGAAACGCAACGTCTGTCGTATTTCATCGCGGTGGCGGACCCCGACGGCCCGCCAAACAACGACCTAGACCTGCTCCGTCTTGAATACTTCCGACGCTATCAACTAGACGTGCAGAAGAACTACTATCAATATCGAGGACTGGCCCATCGCGCCGCCGCAAACAAGACCCTCGACCTGGGAAGCTATGCGGTCTTGCTTTCGACCGGATCCTCGCTCCTCGCCGCCGGCCTGGGTGCTGTAAACGGGCTCGCCACGGCCCTGGGGGTGGTGGGCGTATTTGGCGCCGCCCTATCGAGCTACGCAAATTCCCGCGAAGCGCTGTCGCAGGACCGGCGAAATGCCGAGCGCTACGCGCGAACCCGCGTTGCGCTGGGAGGACTAGAAGCGAGACTTGACCAGGTGCGCGGAGCGGTCGCCGGCGGCAACAGGCAAGCCTTGACAGAATTCGTGGGTGCCGTGAATGAGCAGATCTCGCTAGAGCATCGCCAATGGCTAGAGGCCACTGAGATCACGCGGACCGCCGTAGCCAAGCTCGACGAGGCGCTTGGCAAGGCGCAGGACACTGCGCCACAGCCGCCCGTCGCCCCGAGGCCTCCCCCGGCAGCGCCATCACCGGTCCACCCTCTCGAGTAAAGAGTTCTGCCTTTTCAAGGCCATGGCGTACCTTACGGATCGATCGATATGGACCACGCCCCGTCACACGACTTCGAGGCGCAGCTAGACGCGCCTGACTGCGCGATGGATCCCTCAAGTGCCTGCCTTGTTCATTACGGGGCAGGATCAATTCGTCACCGGAGATGGACGTAAGCCGCATTGTCGAACTGACCCGAGCGATTGAGACCTTCCTGCTGAGGTGGAAACCGAAACCGTCCCTCAGCTGCCCAAGTGTAGTCCCTCGGCCGGTTCAATCTCAGCGATCACCGATCCGGGCCCAGCGTTGAGCCAAGTGAAGAAGGATCTCGAGGACGTCGTAGCGGACATCTTGCGGCGAAATGCGTCCGGGGCGGACCAGGCGCAACGGAAGCCGAATCGGCGATCCGGACTGCATCAGAATTCATCATCAGTTACCGGAATTCGTTATCAATTAGTGGAGTGCGCGGTGACCGGCGTCACACGGACTCCAGTCGGCACGTGGTAGCGTCGTACGCGTTCAACGATCAATGTGGTTGAGGCGCAAGATGAGCCCCGCGTCTATCTTTATCAGTCACAGGGCAGAATACGGCCGGGTGGCGCGTGACCTAAAAGAAGCTATCCAAAAGACATCCGAGGGAAGAATTGAGGTGTTCCTTTCGGAGGACATTCCGCGTGGCGAGCGGTGGCGACCCTCGATCGAAGAACATCTACGCGATGCGCAGAGCTTGTTTCTCATCTACGGCGCTGCCTACGAGGACTGGTCCTGGTGTTTCTACGAAGCGGGTTATTTTGCTGCAGTGGATCCAAAGGCGTCTGCTCGACGCATCTATTGCGTTATGCGGCCCGAGTGCGCGGTCCCGGGTCCGCTCAGCGAGCTGCAGATGGTGGCCAACACGGAGGATCTGATCGAAGGGCTGACCGGGATCTACCAGGCAAATAGCATAAAGTTTGATGCAGTCGCGCTGCGCTCCACTGTCGTTCGATTAGAGAAGGGCTTGTTCGGGAAGCTCAGCGAATTCGAGGGCTTTCCGAGAGTCCATTTCAGCGTACAGGATGCCGAGCTCAGTGGGAAGGCGGAGATCCCAGGAAGTGCCTTGCTTTTTGGCGAAGACTCGATACTTGGCGATCTTTTCACGATCGGCTCGTCTTCGGTTCCCTGGGCAGACATTCTCGCCCTGTCAAACACAACCGTGGGCGACCAAAATTTCCTGTCCAAGTGGGTCGATGAAACTACCAAGATCATCCTTGCAGCACGTAAGAACCAATTCATCTCGCCGCAAACCGTTTTGATCGGGCGCGGTGGTAGGCGTTTCCGTACCGTGCTCGATCGCGCCCGCATCCAGGGGGATGGAACGTTTTGTTGCGAGTTCCTGGCGATCGATGAGGTTGGGGGGCCTACCGTGGGATTGTCGAGCCAACAGCTGACGCTATTGACGAGTATCCGGATGGGATTTCGGTTTCGAGGGGAATTGATCCAGAAATTTCCGAACGACTTCCTCGCGCTCTCGAATGAGGATCGACAGCAGCGCATTCAGGAAATACCGCGCATCATCGAGAACTTGACGATCGAATCGAAAACTCGCGGAGACATAAACCTGGACGATCTCCACGCGGCTTTCGACGATGGTGAGAGCGAACGGATGCAAAAGCTGGTTAGTTACTGGCCGTTCCTAAAGGAGGAGATGTTTAGATCCTTGGGTTTGTCAGCAGACGGAAAGACCAGGCTGGGCGAAGGTCTAGTCGGTCCGGACGTGGACAGGTTCCGGACAGCCTTCGATGCTCTCCGATTACTGAATATCGAGTTCTTGGCAAGGTGTTGCAGACGGGTTTCAAAAATGATGATGAAATCGGATCAAGAGCTGAGCGACAATGCTAAACTGCTCGAAAAGTGCTTAGAAACGCTCACAAAATCAAAACCAAAAGGCGATGGCGCAGGGTTGGTTGGAGTTGAAAGCGGCATAGTCTCCAGGGTGCGAAACTCAGATGATTCTGCGTTGAAAGGCGGACGCAGACGACGAGCACCAAACTCTTTGAGGATTGGTTCGATCCGTTCGAATCGAGGGCCCGTGACTAGGTCCAGCATTTCCTCCGAGGGCCGATCGAGGTGGAAGCTCGAAGAGGCGCCTGGTGCGGCCGCGGTACCTGGTCTTTCAATCGACTTAGTGAACAAATCGACGTGATATGTAAGTGTCAAGATACCGAACATGGCGGAGTAATTGTTTGATGAGTTTCCCGCCCAGGAACTTACACCAAAACTCGACGGCGCCGCGCACAGTTCCGGTTCCGTGGGTACTTGCGTGCCTTGGTCGACGGCAGCGTTAGATGCAGCATAAAACCAGGTCGACCGGCGAGCTTTCCGCGAAGTGGTCTGCTTGATGCGGTCCTGGCCGAGAAACAAATAGCCACGAGATCGCCATTCATCGAAATTTGGGGTGGACGGACCGGTGGCTAGTGGGCTCGCAATGGAACAAATCCTGCCTCCACATTCTTGGTTTGAATTTCCAACCTCAAAATTAACGATTAAGGCGACGGAGCGAATGCGCCAGATCGCGAAGAGCATCTTCGGATTGGCGCTCTGTCGAGCAGAACTAAGCGCTGGCGGATTTCTGAAAGCAATTTTAGCTTCTGATCAATCTTCTTTTTTCTTGTCACCAAACATATAGTAGTGTATTAGATAATAATGAAATTAAATTTAACTAAAGATTAGATTAATCTCTTAATCCGCTAAGAAGGTATTTTTCGGGAGGGATCGACGCGCGAACTTATCGCTTTTGTGAAGGCGTTCCGCGGTCGTGCGCAATCAGTTGGTCCGACTTCGCTGTCCGAGACCATCAGCCTCAATCTCATTGGCAAGCAGATTCTGAGATCAGGCAAGATCACGAAGATCAGGTCAGACTAAACGGAGGCGGATATGCACGCTACATGGGGCCATGAGCCATACTCGCGGGTGAGGTTGCAAGCAACTCTTCTTGGCTCGATTGCGGTAATGCTGTTGGGACTAAGCTCGGTCGATGCCAGCGCGCAGAGCTGCCCGAATCCGCCCGTTGTGACGACAACATCGCCTAAAGTGCCGAGTGACGTGTGCATTCCCGACGGCTTCAACGGCAATCCGATCCAATTCTTTGACGACTATTCATGGCGGGCATTCATCGCAATGATCTGGCCGGCTCAGAAGGGACAACGTGGCATAGCTGACGCAACCCAAAAGGTCGGAACGACTTCCGGACCGTTAGTGTTCGAAACTCTCAAGGCCGACTGGGAGCTCTTTCAGCCCGGCGGGCATGCTCCCTCGGCCTGGAGCGAATTCGGGGGTGTGCCCGCGTATCCGTGCCAAGAGCAGGTCCCGAATCCCGGCGCCAACGATCTTATCCTAGCTTCGATTTCAAAGTTTGAGGATCTGGGGGAAGCGGGTTTCGGCCGTCTGGTTGGTCCGATCGTCGCTCAGAATGGCACATATGCTCGTTATCTTACCAATTTTAACGAGATCGAGTTCAATGACATTGTTCAGAAGCAGTGGTACTTGCGTAGTCGACTGCCTGAAGGTGGATTGGCTTTTGATAATGGCTCTCTTGATTTAAAGACATCTTGGATTGTAATGGAGAAGATCCCTCAGCCAGAGCGCTTCTACATGCGCAAGGCATGGGTAATGGACTTAAACACAGGAGCGTGTTCGCAGCAAACTGTGGGCTTGGTCGGAATGCATATCGTGCAAAAGACTCTCTCGCGCCCACAATGGATCTGGACGTCAATCGAACACGTCGATAACGTTCCCCCGCCGAGCGCGGGACATGCGGGGTCATTTGCGTTCAACGATGGCGGGGGCAGTTCCATGCCCACATCAAACCCCATTCCATTCCCCCCACCGCTGCAGCCACCGGCACCTTTCAATATCGTACGCATAAAACCAATCGACCCGTCTACCCGAAACACGAACGCGAGCTACCGCAGCGCGCTTGCGGGCACGATATGGGCGAACTATGAGCTGGTGATGACGCAATGGCCACTGAAAGCCGGCGCACCGACTGTGCCGGGAACGCCTCCCAACACGTTCCCTGGCACCGCCTTCCCGTTCGAAGGAGGGTTCGCCAACACGACCATGGAAACGTTTGACCAGAAGGCGATCGCGACCGGGTGCATGGCATGCCACAATTTGGCAATGCGTAAAACTGATTTTCTATGGTCCCTCGAGATCAATGCCTTTCCGCAGCAGCCGAGCGTGCTGACTCCGAGGGGGCCTTCCCCTGGACCGAGGGTGCTGACAGCCACCCCATCTTCGATACCTCTGCAGCAGCTAAAGGCGCTCATGCAAAGCGCGACTGGCCAAGCAGAGTGAATGACTGATATTGTTGCGGAGAGCTCATCAGGGAGGACTCAATGGGTGTGACTGCCCCGACGTTCGCAGACATTTTAAGACTGCTTGATGCCTTGGTTCCCACGAACGATCAAAATATAGATAGCGCACCTCACCAGGCATTTTGGAGAGGAATGACGAGAGACCAATTCGTTTCGAAGACAACGGACGAGTGGAACGTTACGGGTCGTCTGGTCACGCCAGGTGATCCGGGCAAATCGAATCTTTTCCTCGCCCTCTCGGGGATGTCGCCATTTGATGGGTCAGTGGCTGAGCAAATGCCAGACACAAATCAGGACTTCAATGCACGGCATGCTACTGCGGACGAATTGAAAATGGTGGAGACTTGGATTAAAGCCAATGCACCTGGATAGCAAAATTGAGTCCGACATTGCCGAAAACTTGCCGCGGCCCTTTGGATCGAAGGGAGCTGTCATTGGCACCTTCGTCGAGCTGGTCTGCACCTTTGTGATGGTTTTGTGGGCAGATACGTGCGGCTTGGCCGCACAGGTGCAGAGTTCCTTCGATGTAACGACGTATCACTACGATACCTGGCGAACCGGCTGGAACCGACAAGAGACTGCTCTGTCGCCTACGACCATCCGCAAAGGCTCGTTCGGTGAACTGCGATCCGTGCCACTCGATGAGCAGGTCGACGCCCAGCCGCTGGTTGTGGCGAACCTGGAGTTTGATGGGCGGCCACGAGACGTCGTTTACGTTGCTACCGAAAACAACACTGTATATGCAATCGATGCGTCGTTGGGCTCCATCCTGCGAACACGATCATTGGGAATGCCTGTGCCGGCAGACATGTTAGGAATCCCGCGGCCTGGTGTTCGAACAGGCTGCGGCAATAACGGTCCTGTTGTTGGAATCAACTCTACGCCTGTCATCGATCGAGATAACGGGCTTCTGTATGTGGTTTACTTCGCTGTCGAGAACGGTGAGCCGACTTACCGCATGCGTGCCCTAGACTTGAGTAGCCTCGCGGATCGGATCGCGTCTCCTTTTGGAAGGCTTATCTCGGCATCAAGTATACTGAGCGATGGGTCTAAACTTGATTTTATTCCGCGCGTCAGTCGACAACGATCGGCGCTTCTCTTAGCAAACGGGAACGTATATGCCGCGTTCGGCAGCTTTTGCGATCACGATCAGGGTAGCACGCGTGGATGGTTGCTGGGGTGGAAGGCGGATACTTTGGTACCTCTGAGCGCCAACGAGGTGACGGATCGTCGCGCTCACACTCCGCAGAATTACTTTCTGTCGTCTATTTGGATGTCGGGTTATGGTGTAGCAGCAGACGAGAGCGGAAACGTATATTTCATCACTGGGAATTCCGATAAAACAGCGCCGCCTGTAATTGATCAAAATGTGAATCTCCAGGAGAGTGTCGTCAAGGTCAAGGGCGATTTGTCGGCCGTCCTTGATTACTTTACGCCATCAGATGGCGCGTTCGGGATGCATGAGTTGGATAAAGGCGATATGGACTTCGGCGCGAGCGGTGCATTGGTCATACCAGGCGACCAATCAGGTGCAGTACGGCACCTGGCGATCGCGTCCGGCAAGAGTGGGAAGATGTACCTTCTTGACAGAGATGATCTTGGAAAGTTCGACCCATCGGGGATCAATCATGTTCTCGATGCCGTCGACATCGGTCGGTGTTGGTGCGGACAGTCCTACTTCGTCGGTCCCGACGGAATAGGACGGGTGGTGAGCAGCGGTGGCGACACCTTGACGGCTTGGCAGGTTCGCACGTCCAGTTCGGTCAAATTGATCAGGGACTGGGATGCTCAAGAGAAACTTGCGAATCTGGTGTTTCAGAAGGGGTTTTTCACATCTATATCGTCGAACGGAGAGGCACCGGACACGGCACTCATCTGGGCAGTGCAGCGTCCCGCAAAGGCTGCGCCAGCGCCAAAAGAATTGACCCTCTGGGCATTTGACGCAAAGGATGGAACAAAGCTTGCGACATTGCCGGCCGGCGGGTGGCCAAACACTGGCGGTGCGGCAAACACAATCCCAGTCGTCGCCAATGGCAAGGTCTATGTCGCGAGCAACAAGGAGCTTAAGGTATTCGGTTTGAGCGCTCCACCTGTTGAGAAAGCGACGGTTACAGGTCGTGAGATGGGACACGCCCCTATCGGCGCTGAGCTTACCCCAGGCTCGAACGTCACCATACATGGTGATGTAATAGGCCCAGTAGAGGGGGATGGCGCTACTCTATGGTTCAATACGTGCCCTCATGCAATTAAGGTAGATGTGGCGAAGGCCAGGGAGGGTCAAAAAGCACCTGAGTTGGTTCCTGGCAGGAGCTTAGTTGTGTACGGTTCGGTCAGCGCCAACGGTGTGATAACGGCCGAGAGGATCGACTACGGCGGTGACCTGCCCGGACAATGGCCAGGGTGCCCGCAGTAGAAATCGGCTGATATTCGACCCGATGTGCGATCTCTGCGGGTTGGTGTGCTATAGACCGGCTATTCCTATTACACGCGGCGTTGCAAACTCAAATCTTTGTCCTCGTCAGGAAAGTAAATGTGCCGCGCCGTAGATCGCCGAAGCGGGTAGCTGTAGTAATCGTCCGCTCAGAACATGGCGCTCCATATTCCTGGGCTTTGTCAGTTGATAGATCAGACGTCCTTTTCAACTAGGGTTTCTGTGAGGTCGAGGTCGCGTTAACGGAACTGTATCATCATGATCGCGTTTGGCGCTTTGGTACACAGTCTTGGGTTGAAATCGTGTACTGGTCTTCGAGAATGCGAAGGTTGGCTCTCGAGTTCGGCCCTGGTCGTTAATGCCGCGGTTATCGGAGTAACAGGGTGGCATGAAGCGCTCGCCACATGTCCGTCCTGGAGGCGTCGATGACTCAGGGCAATCGCATTGGCTGCGAGATGGTCGAGTTCCACCGGTTCGGTGGTGAGCGGACGCAGCTTCTCTCTCCCGAGAACGCGTACATTCGCACCGCAGGGTATGACGAGCCCGCGTCAGCAGTACGTTCGTGCGTCGACCAGGAGCGCTCGCTTGATCTCCTCTACACGCTCCGATACCAGGGAGGCGTCACGCAAGACCAAGTTCAGGATGCCCAGGCAGAACTCGGTCGTTACGCTACTGCGTTCCTGCCGTCCCTACCGTCAAGCGGCGAGCGACTGGTGCAGATCGATCTGGTGACGAACGCCGCCGAACTGTGGGCGTTTCCGTTCGAAGCCTGCTACTCGGCGAACGCGCCGTGGCTCGCTAGCTCGGATCGGGGTGTCGTTCTAACACGGCGCATTCGCGGCGGCTTCTCTGACGATGCGTTGCCCTGGCCGGATCAGCCGCGGGTGTTGTTTGCGCACGCACCCGCGGACAGCGATCTGCCAAAAAGCCTGATCGACGAGCACGAGCAGGCGCTACGCGCGGCGCTCGAACCGTGGTCGCGCGGCGGAGCGGCCGGCGAGAACTTGCTCCGTGTCGAGGACGTTGCCAGCCTGGATGCGCTCGCGAAGGCACGGATCGAATTCAAGCCAAGTTACGTTCATTTGCTCGCGCACGGCGCGCTGACCCCATGGGCGGGCCCCGGGCGGCCGAAGCATAACTGGGGACTTCGCCTTGGTTTCGTCGGTGAGGACGGTGTGCCTCCCGAGGACATTGCGAAAGTGCTCGCCCCGGACGCGGGCGTCCCGCTCGTGGTCACGCTCGCGGCTTGCGACAGCGCGAACCAGACCGAGCTCACATATACGAACTACAGCATCGCGCAGGAGCTGCACCGGCTCGGCGTTCCCGTCGTCATCGCGTCCCAGCTTCCGCTGACCATGGCAGGATCGGTCGTGATGGCCCGCGAGTTCTACCGGTATCTGCTCGAAGGCGATGACGTGCGTCGCGCGCTTCACGCGGCACGCGTGGCGGTACGGGGTGCTGCGAACGCCGGCCACGACTGGCTCAGTCTCGTCGGCTACGTCCGGTTGCCCCCGGAGGGGTATGCTAAACATCTCGCCGAATTCGGCTTGCGCGCGGAGCTTGGGATGCTCGACGCACAACAGAACCGTGCCGATCACCTCAGCGTGAAGGGCGGTGACCCCGCAGAGTTCGACGAAGTCGAGACACAGCTTCGCAAGCGAATCGCGGCGCTGATCGCGCGGCGAAGAGACCTCGATGAGTCCAGCCAGCGCCTCGTTGATGAGTCCCACGGCCTGCTCGCCAGTGGGAACAAACGTCTCGCGGAGCTGCTCTTTACCCGTGCCGAGAAACTCCGCGACCGGCGCGATCTCGACCTCGGCGCAAGCCGCGAGGCACTGGCCCAGTCCTTGGCCTGCTATCGTGCAGCGTACTGCGAAAACATTCAAAACCACTGGCTCGGGATCCAGCTGCTCGCGCTTCAGGCCGTGCTGCGCGGGCACTTCGAGAACCCTAGCGACTGGCAGATCGTGCGTCGCGCTGCGGAGCTCGTGCGCGATGCAAACGAGAAGGACTTCTGGGCGTGTGGCACTCTGGCGGAGTGCCATCTGCTTGCACCGATCGCGGGCGCGCCAAAGCAACTCGAGGCTGCGACGGCCGCTTTGGATCTGCTTTGCACGCGGGCCAAGGGCGATAAGAGCGAGCGATTTGCAATCGACTCCACGCGGCGGCAGATCAACCGCTTCCTGACGTGGTGGACGAACGAGAACGGCTTCTTTCCCGGGGTCGCGGATCTGTCGAACGACGCCAAGCAGCTTGCCGAGCGGCTCGCTTGATCAGAGAGGAGGAAGACCATGAATGCGCATCGCTACATCCTGCTGAAGGCGAGGAGCGGGGACGCCAAGGTACTGGGCGGCATCCGCGGCGGCGTGCTCGGCGGCGCCGAAGCGCTCCGGGACATCGAAGTTACTGCCGAAGTGGCAACCCTCGGCGCGCGGGAGCTCAACGACGTTCGGAGGGCGCCGGAGGTAATTCGCACCGCCCCGGTGATGCCGGTGACGCTCATCCAGCCGAAGGCTGACGCCGACGCAGCCGGTGCACAGGATGCGCCCGGCGCAGCCTGGGGCGTCGAAGCGGTGGGCGCATTAACGTGCCCGTTCACGGGCGCCGGCGTCACGGTGGCCGTGCTCGACACCGGTATCGACGGCGGCCACGAGGCGTTCCGCAATAAGACGATCGTGCAGAAGGACTTTACCGGAGAGGGCGACGGAGACAATAACGGTCACGGGACACACTGCGCGGGTACGGTCTTCGGCGTCGAAGCGGGCGGTCTACGCATCGGCGTGGCGCCAGGCGTGAGCAGGGCTCTCATCGGGAAGGTGCTCAGCCGTCAAGGCGGCGGCAACACCGAGCAGATCCTTAACGGCCTGCTGTGGGCCGTCGAGGAAGGCGCAAACGTGGTCTCGATGTCGGTCGGCTTCGACTTCCCGGGCTACGTGAAGTCCCTGGTGAGCCAAGGCATGCTGGTCGAGCCGGCCACGTCCCAGGCGCTCTCGGCCTACCGGGAGAATGTGCGGCTGTTCGACGCGCTCGCGGACCTCGTGCGCGCGCACAGCTCGATGTTCGCAAAAACGATTCTCGTCGCCGCCGCAGGGAACGAGAGCGCCCGACCCACCTATGAGATCGCGACCGCGCCGCCGGCTGCCGCTGACGGGTTCATTTCGGTCGGCGCTCTGCAGCAAATCTTGGGGCCGGGGAGGAAAGTTGGCGTCGCCGTCTTCTCCAACGCCTTGCCAGTGGTCTCAGCCCCTGGCGTGAGCATCAAGAGCGCGAGGGCGGGCGGTGGCCTGGCATCGATGAGCGGCACCAGCATGGCCACCCCACACGTCGCGGGCGTCGCGGCGCTTTGGCTCGAGCAGATCAATAGCCTAAATCCGGGGGCCAGCATCCGGCAGCTCGAGGGCCGTCTCATCGGCAGCGCGAGTCTGGAGGGAATCGCTGACGCCGAGCGACCCAATGCTGGTGCAGGGATCGTCCAGGCGCCGCGATAACCTATCCCTGTTCGAAAGCCTGTTGGCGCAAACGATGGGTAGATGGTGGTCGATGTTAACCTGGATTTGCATCGCGAACGATATTCGGGATGCGATGTGAATGGTAATTTTGGAAACCGTTTGGCATGCCACGCCGCGTTAAGATGCGCGTTTGTCCGCCTTGGCCAGCCAGGCAATCGCCATTCGGATTTCGCCATCGGCGGCTGTGACCCTGACATTGCCGCGAAAACGAATGACATATCAAAAATTTCGGCGGTCAGCGTCCGGTAGAGCCTATGATCGCTAAACCCCCAGTCCGCCGATCAAAAGTTTGACGTCAGCCGGCAAGGCCTCGGCAAGTCAATCAGCACCTCATATTCGTAACGGTGCTAGTTGTCTTTCGACGTGGGTTTGGTGACGCTCAGCCTACCAGTGGCGTTGTGCCCCCATGACTGCTCAGGAGCGACGTCATGATCGTTGCCCAGTTATCGAGATCGATATCGGCCAGACCAGTGTTGCAAAGTACATGGGTATCAATGGCTATCCGAGGCGCCTGTGCGAGGAAGCGCTTGAGGTCCAGTATCATCTCGATGCATATCGCTGGCGTTGGCAGCAAATGCATTTGAGGACCTTGGCCCGCGAAACTTATCCATGGTTGACGTGACATAGCTCACACAAAACAGAGGTAGTGAATGATACTATCACCAGCATGTGTCGTCGAGACACTCAGAGGAACTATTCGTCCTATGGGCGCCTCGGGCTTTATGTTTGCGGCTACCATCCCAAGGACAGACGCGAGATACCTGAGCGAGAATCCCCAGAAAATCCGCTCTCTCAAGTAACGCGAAATTTCTGCGTGATGAAACAGTTACCCACCAAACGCTTCAATGGAGAACGGCGATGAGTGATCGGAAAGTGTTCACCGACAGTATCACCGAGCTGCCAGCGCAGTTAGGTCTAACAAAAAATGGCTTGATGATCAATGAAGCGAAGAGCGAAAACCGAAATGAAAGAATGGACGTGCTATTTTCGCTCGAGTTGCCCTCGAAGGATGATCTGGAGAAACGCGTTGCCGCCGGAGAGGTGATTCCCGTGGAGCAACTAAATCAAAAATATTCTCCAAAAGGAACAGACGTAGACGCACTAAAAACCTGGCTTGTGGAACAGGGGTTCAAAGTCACTGGGCAAAGTCCAGACGGCTCAGGCGTGTACGCTAGCGCCACCATCGGACAAATCGAACGAAGCCTGGCCGTTAAAATGGTCCGTGTCACGAAGGACGGAATTACTTACACTGCAGCGCAGAACGCGCCCAGCCTCCCGATGACGATCGGCGCTCCAGTGCAAGCCATTATCGGATTGCAGCCATTCCGTCATGCGCAGAAACACCGAGCACGCAAGTTCATCAGACACAATCGCTCCACTCTGGACCGAAGCGGGTTTCCCGTTCCTAACGAAGAAAATTCCCCACCCTATCTCGTTCCTGAGATACTTAAAGCATACACCGCAAATGCCGTCGGCGTTACCGGAAAAGGACAGACGATAGCGATATTGATTGACACCTTTCCAAACAATAGCGATCTCGTTGATTTCTGGGCAGCAAACGGGATCACAGCTGATTTGAGCAGAATTGAAAAGATCAAAGTGGGTAGCGGTCACCTGCCGAGTCCGGAGGGCGAAGAGACATTGGATGTTTCATGGTCCAGTGGAGTTGCCCCTGGATCGAAGATCAAGATCTATGCGACCGGCTCACTTGCATTCGTGGCGCTCGACCAGGCTCTTGATCGCATAATCGCGGACGCATCCCAGGATCCCAGCTTGAGGCAGGTGTCGATTAGCCTGGGACTTGGAGAGACCTTTTTGGGTGGGCCAACAGGAGAGGTAGCAACTCAGCACCAAAAATTCCTGAGGCTTGCGGCAACAGGTGTAAACGTCTTTGTTTCGAGCGGTGATGCTGGATCCAATCCGAATACTGACGGCCACACTTCCGATGGCCCTCTTCAGGCGGAGTATGCGGCATCGGATACTGCAGTCATCGCCGTCGGCGGGACAAGTCTGCAGCTTGCCTCGGGAGATGGCTCGGTAGTGGCCGAGGACGGCTGGTCGGGCAGTGGAGGGGGCGATAGCATTTTTTTTGCACGTCCGAGCTGGCAGAAAGGCGCAGGCGTACCTCCCGGGACTCAGAGGTGCGTTCCCGACGTGAGCATCGCCGCCGATCCCAACGAAGGCGCTTTCCTGGTCTTACAGGGACAGCCGACTGGAATCGGCGGGACGAGTTGGAGCGCCCCGGTATGGGCAGGTATTTGTGCGCTAATCAACGAAGCACGACAGGCTGCCGGGTTGACTTCGCTTCCCTTTCTAAATCCGCTCATCTACCCGCTCCTCGGAACCACCTCTTTCCGAGACGTCACATCCGGCAGCAATGGAGAATTCAGCGCCGGACCGGGCTACGACCGCGTCACGGGGCTAGGGGTGCCCAACGTGAAGCAATTGATCGTCTCATTGACCCAAGCGCCGGAGCAAGCCGTAGCCATGCGGCCGCGCGCAAAAAAGCCGGCCACAGTTACGGGTTAGCGAGAACGATGCAAGCCGGCAGCGGGTACTAAGAACAAGCCGCGCGATTTGGAAGTGAAATCAAGATCGACGGGAACGGCTCGAAATCGGGCCCAGATGCTTTCTTCCGCTTTCGAGCTGCCCGTTGGGTCTTTATCGCGATCACTATATCCTCTGGGATGTTTTTCGCCTGCCGACGTACCGTGAACGAGGAGGTTCGCCTGGATCGCAGGGTTCGGAATTGCCGCTGGCGCTGGTCGTACCGAGTCAAAAAACGCAGGCCGTCTCCTCTGAGATCAATTATGGAGCGCGATTGGGGATCGGCGAGAGGCGCGCACCGGGATGGGACTGCGATGGACGGACAGCAGTCGATCGCGATTTGGGGCCTGACCTTGAAGACGAGCCACCTCAATGAAATGGTCCGATGGTATGAAGCTCGAGGTCCAATTTCGCGATCCCGTGGTGGCTGGACGACGAATGACGAGGGGAACCACCGGATCGCATTCCTGGCCGTGCCGGGCCTCTCGGACAATGCCGGCAAGACCCGCCACAACGGAATGCATCACTGTTCGACTGCTTCGAAAATATGATGAACCACTTTGACGTCCTGCGAAGCGGGTATCGAGCCTGCGTTCTGCCTCGATCACGGCATGACAATCTCGCTCTATTACAAAGATCCGGAAGGCAACTTCGTCGAACTGCAAAGTGATGTCTTTTCCAACTGGAAACTTTCAACGGAATACATGCGCACCTCACCGGAACTTGCCGAGAATCCTATCGGCGTTTTCTTCAATTCGGCACGCGTCTACGACACTTTCAAGTCCGGCACTGAATTTCGGCCTTTGGAAAGGTCGATCCGCGCCGGCGATTTTGTGCCAAACCCTATTCCCAGCATTGGCCTGCCAGCGTAGCAGAAAACAATAAATGCCGTCTCGCGTCGCCTGTCCCCGGACGCCGACAATAAACCGGCGTATCGTGGCATCCCCGATCATAAAGCCGCAAGTGAGGTTTTTGGTTAGCTGATCAGTTTATTGATGTCGATTCTTCGCTTCACATGTCTCTGATTGCTGACTCAACCTTTCCACTTTCTTTTGACAGAGCGCCATATTTGGCTACGGCGCTTGAGAACTTCGACGGCAGGGAACTGCCCACCTGTGCTTTGTCGAAACTCTGAAGATCCACCAAGTCGAGAGATTTTTCCACCATCGCCATACCAAAGCTCTCGTCAAATTTAGCCCTTCTTCACCGATTGGGTCCTTTGGGTGCGGAAAAAAGCTCCTGTGATGGTCTCTACCAGTCGATTTCGGGTGGGCGAGGGGCGGCCCTTAGGGGCTTCGGCCTCAGATCGGTTTTCGGGTCCAAAAACCTATCACCGGCCATTGATTTTAAAGGATTTCCTTGTAGCCTACTAAGCTGTTGGCCGAGTGTTCGAATCCTCTTGCCGATGTACGTCCTCACCCACAGTCTGACTCGCGTCTTGAACATCGTCGGTGTGCCCGCGGAACTCGCAAAGCATATCCCCCTGGAGCGCGTCGCCATAGCTCAAGGCCGTTCAACTCGTGCAGCAATGATTGTCCATGTTGCACTGCCCTCTTTGTCGCTCAGAACACCATTGGACAACGTCGAGCGTCCTGTGGATTTTTTTTGTTGATATCTTCACTTTGAAATTCGATCGGGCTTTGACATCTGAAAATTTTTTTGTTGCTATCATCGAGCTATGATTCTTTTGAGCGTATTCAAAAGTGCTTGGTTCCACCGAACCCTCAGCAAAGGGGTTGGAAAACGGTATAAAAGCGCAGATTTCGAGGCCGCGACTTGCTTTCACGACCTCAGAGTTCCTTCCTGCGTCAAACAAGTCCTTAACATCGGCTGCGGGGCTGGCAGAAATTTCAGACCCTACAACTTTCTGTATAAGCTCTGGGGCGTGGATGTTGTTCCCTATCATCGCATCAAGTGGGTTGCCCCATTCTCTAACCTCAACTATGAGCAACTGTCAGTTGAACAACTTACCGAAATTCTGCACAACGATGACATCGATCTCTCAAAAACACTTATCATCAGCGACTGCGTCCTGATGCACGAGTCAGAAACCGATCAATTGCGTTTTTATTTCGAAGCCAGAAAGTGCGGCTGCACAAATTTTATTTTCCGTGAGCCGCCGCCCTATAAGCATCCCCATCGATGCTTTAAATTGCCGCTCGACGAATTTACGCAGCCGCACTATCCCAACGACCCGATGACCGTCTACGCACATCTGGAATATTGATATGGTTATGCTCACTACATAGCGGCTGTCACCGCGAGCCGCGCAAAGAGAGCGTGATGTCAGAGATCCTCCCATGATCTCGGCA
>Ga0126381_100002391_pt1 | contig 20266 bp, 41 predicted proteins | sample PanSoiMetPlot_28_FD_96465 | JGI IMG/M metagenome (GOLD analysis project Ga0126381, IMG submission 96465) | Tropical forest soil microbial communities from Panama - MetaG Plot_28 | ecosystem: Environmental > Terrestrial > Soil > Tropical forest > Bulk soil | place: Panama | collected 2016-02-17
CTTTATAGACGGTAGCGTCGTACTTTTCTGGGTATTTCTTCCTCAAAGCTTTATAAAAATCTTGGTTCCAGGCTCGGTGCATGACAATTCGGTCTAAAAACCGATAAACCGGATCCATTGTCTCCCGAACGCGATCGATATAGCGCGCAACAGCCTTCGCGTCTTCGGAACCTTCCCCAAAACCCTCTGCAAATGACTCTTGTGTGATCAATTTAACCGGCATATCCACCGCATTGGCAATGTTTTCGAGGATATTCCGCCGTGCAAGCACGTGCGGCCCCTCCAAATTCTGCATATTTAGGGATTCAATTTCCTCCTCAGGAGTAATATTGATCACATTCCCAGTTTCTGCCTCTTTCACAACAGAACGCTTGTAGGCAGTTGCCCAAGACATGATATTGTCAACGAAATTTCCCGGCAATTTGATCTTGGCAACCAGCACGCCGACCTTGGTTTCTACCAGATCGTCAGCGATCAATGATTTAATATAAGATTTGAGGGGATAGAAAGCACGCTGATAAGCACTCCGGCCAACGTAACCAAAAGCAGAAGTAGTGTACCCCAGATAAATAGGCTTTTCATTGGTGATCGTAACTGTGCGAGAGGGATGATACGCGGTCCCGGCAACAGCAATCTGCCGATATTTCAAAAAGTCCATCGCATTAGGGTTCTGGTTTAGGACCAAGCTCCCCGAAGTATTAAGAGGATCAAGGACATTGAAGCTGATATTAAGGTCAGGGAGATCCCAGTAATCAATGGGGACATTGCTCGTAAGTCCGTCCACGAGTAATGCGATCGAAGCCACTCCATAGATACGAGACACAGTAGTGAGATTGTGAGCAAGATAATCGCAGCCCAACTGCTTCCATTCGTCATTGAATGCCTCCGCACAATGTTCCATTGGGCTATCAGGCACTTTAATCTCACGCTTCTGCGAAAGAGCAAGTGATACCGGCCCCTCGGCTATACGTGCGCCCAAGGGGTGATACAGATAAATCTCTTTGCAGGTCTCATAGGAAATGGTATCACCCGGAACAATATCCGGGGCCACCAGAAGATCCTGGAGGGCATTGCCGGGAGTTGTCGCTATTGGGGCGTACGGAATCGTTGCCATCTTAACACGTGATAGTGAAGGTCATATTCGCAGGGCAACTCTGAACCCAACATCCGTCTGAAAACGGAATTGTTTGAGTTCCACCCACCAAACTCTTCGGCCAAGTTGGAGCAGTGATACCAGGAGTCAAAGGCACAGCAGGACGCGGTTCATATTCACAAGCCAACGCGCGTAGCGACGCAGAGTATAGAGTACGCGCAGCCGGTCCAGAAGGAACAGCCTCTGTTAAGTTGACCGTCGAACCAGTTAGCGATCCTGTGCCAGAAATAAGAGTGAGTGTCGCCGGGCTGGGTGGGAATGTCGTATATTGTCCACCATTCACAACTGAATTGATTGAAGTAATACCACCGGCAGCCGATGTAATATTCAATTGCGCTGGAGTACCTGTTCCACCATTAACCTGATAAACGCCAGTCCCAGCCGTACCAGTCCCCGCCGCCGCAACTGTTGCACTCGCAACAGCAGAATAGTACGCATCCACCAAAGTCAATGGGGTTTGGTCATCCACTGATGTAGATGTAGGCTGATTCAAAGTAATTGCTGTGATTGATCCAGCACCAGTTGTCAACACCGAGCCAACGGAGGCAGAGGTAACAGTGTGAGGTGAAGCAAATGGAGTAACTTCATCCCTAGTTGCCATCTCTGCCTCCTTCTTCTTTGCTGCTTCCTAAGTGTCAGTGTGCCTCTTCATCGTGCCAGCCGCCGTGCCCACCGACTCGGTGGCATTCACGTCGGCATTCGCGAACCTGTTCCTGGCGATTCCATCGACAGACTTTATGGCAGCGATAACCCCATCGATTACCACCCCAACGACCACCACCATGATTGGAATCAGCACTTCCGCGGCCGCCATCATGATGACCGCCGCCATCAAAGTCTGGTCCATGACCACCTCCAGGAGGCACCGTTGGATGAGTCGTAGCCGAGGGAGGTGGTGCCGATTGTTGAGCATACCCAGAAATGGGTAGAGCGAGAAATGCGACCGTAGCCGCCAAAGCCAGAACTCTCATGCGTGTAGCCTTCCTCCTGTTGGTGGATCAGTATTGTGGCGCACAGGTACAGCCCGCCATATCAGGCGGAGGGTACCCCCAATTGAAATCCGTGTTCCAGGCCCCATTCCAACCCCAGCCGCCCCATCCCCATCCCCAAGGTCTGTTACCCCAACCACCATTCCATCCCCATGGTCTACCTCCCCAAGATCCACCGCCCCATCCCCAGCCACCGCGCCAAGCAGGAGCTCCACCCCAGCCGAAGCCATTGGTGCGAACAACTCTGCCTCGCCAATACGGTGAACCATTCTGGTTCCACCAAGCATTGGTCCCGGCGCCACCGACACCGACACCACCACTAGAAACTCCGACACTGCCGCCACCCATCCCACCTGGAGAACCACCACCATGGCCTCCACCACCCATTCCACCACCACCGGCTGGAGCTCCACCACCACCCATTCCGGCTCCACCAGTACCGCCACCGTGGCCTCCGCCACCAGCGAACACAGGAGTTGCGAATAAAGCTATCGCAAGTACCAAAGCAGATTTTCTCATCTAGTATCCCTCATAGTTGCCAAGTGCGATCGCCACCCCATACGTGAAACAATCGAGCAGGTCATCCTGCCGATCTTCAACATCCCCAACACGGAATCCAAGCACTTGACCAAGGAGATGGTTCTTGGTGACCTGCTTAAAGGTCACGATACGATCATATGCAGTATCCAGTAACTTAACCATTTTTCGGTAAACATAACCAGAGGCGTTAATCGCTCGTTCTGACTTCCCTAATTGAGTCAGCTTTTGTGGGAGTTCACTAACCGGGAGTCCTCTCCGGCGGGCTTGTTGGATGAGAATCGTTCCGGATGCCTTATCTTCAATAAAGCAACCGCGATGCCCAAGTCTAGCACCGCATTTAACTGCGTACTCATCAAGGTTACGATACACCACCGGGAGCCATAGCTCAAGCATTCCGCCTTCAATTTGCAGATACTCGTAGTCAATAGCCTTGAGCCAGTGTTCTTCCCCAAGTTTCTCATAGGCCCAATAGATAACTCCTGTCCCATCATTCTCCTTTCCTGTCTTAACAGCAGTATCCAACGTAGCGAAGACGTACAGACAACGGGCGGGAAATGGTTCAGGTTTCCCGTCCGTTAGTAAATTGTCTAGGGAGAAAAACGCTTCACCCGACCAGTCTACAAACTCAGCAAGATACTCCTGAGCGTATACCAGAGGGTGATTATCCCTCTCCAAGCGCTCAAGCTCATCTGCAGGAAGGAATGGATTGCTATGAGAGGGAGCATGATACTCAACAAACCCATATTCTGGAAGGTTACAAATCCGCCAAAATAAATTATCTTCATTAATTCCATTAGTGTTGGAGGCGATAATACAAGCTCCTCGAAAATCAAGCAGAGTAGGGCGTATCGCTTTTGTCCATATATCAATTGCATTCTTTTTAGTGAATGCGGCTTCGTCAATAATAACCAAATGATAGCGGCGTGAGCGGCCCGCCTTTTCATCCTCTAAGGTCCATAACTCGATGCGGCCACCCGTGGTCGTATGCAATATCCCCATATTGCGGGAACTGGAGCGGACAGCCGGGTCAAGGGTAATTTCGTTCTCGGAATAGGCTTCGCTCGCATAACGATAGTTAGGAACAAACCAGCCGACTTGAGCACCCTTGGCCGCGAAGTCACACGCAATGGTTTTAAGGAATGCCGTCTTCCCCCATCGTCTTCCACATCGAAGTGCGCGAAAGCGTGCCGGTATATTGAAAGCATCGACCTGCCCCGGATGCAACTGCGGGAGAACGACAACTTTCTCACCAGATAACGCCGGAGCAACGGAAATATTCATGGGCTAGTGGTGATATCAAACTTTGACCCTGGCGCAATACTCTTCAGCACCAGGTTCCCTACAAATGGGTGACCATACATAGGAAATACAGTGCCAGTAGGAACAGCCGTTTGAGAAGTTTCCATGCAAAAGAGTTCTTCACCCGTGGCATCATCAATCAAGGTGAAATAGAACCCCGATACAGATGGGGGTGCCGTGAGCGTAATCCTGGTCAAGGTTCCGGCTGTTGCGATGGTCTGACCAATCATCGTAAAGTCGACAGTTGTATCAGTCATCTCCGAATCCCCAAAACCTTCAGCATTGGAAACTGCTTCCGCCACGCATTGTGATTGGCGCGCGTAAGCGTGTTCTTGGGCTCAGGTTTCGGCGGCGTAACATGCGCGACAAAATCCGCCACCGGAGTGTATTCGATCGGGGCTTGGGGCACTGGCTCAGCCGCAACCTCAACCTCAGGCTCCATAACTTCAGTCTTCGGCGTCTTTGCCATAGCCTACCTCACGGTAACGGAGGAATGACTTCCCAGCTCTGGTCTTCCGAGTTATACCCATATATCACATCATCAATGCACAAGACACAAAAACTCAATGGCACAGCATTACGAGATTCAATAAGTTTTGGGGTTGACGGCGGAGAAACAATTTGAACCCAACCACCTGTTCTTGCTTTATCGTAGAACCAAATCGTATCGTCACTAGCGAGTACATAAACCGAATTCTCAAATCCATCCGTGCCCAACGAAATATCCACTGGGACACGCTTGGCCATAATGGCCTCCTGAGATAGGGGGAGACAAGCTCCCCCTAATCAGAATTCATTCACCGACGAGCACCACCGGGTCGGGCACCAGCATGAGGCGTAGGTCGGTCAACCCCACCACCGATTTTGCCGATTGCGAATCCGTACCCCGGAACCCAGAAAATCACATATCCCTTCGGTGGGAAGATCGGATGCACTGCAATCGGAGGCGGTCCGCTCGGCGGAGCCGGGAGCTGCACTGCCGTCGGAGGCGGAGCAGGAATCTCAATCGGGTGCGTAGGCACCAGCGGAGGAGGCGGCTCTCCACCACCTTCTGGCGGCTTCGGCCAAACCTCAGGAGGAAGCGTTTCCCCAGGAGGAAGCTCGATTGGATGTTCCGGATACACCGGAAGATGGATAGGAGGAGCAACCACCCCCGGAGGGGGAGCTCCACCACCGGCCGGAGGCCGCGGCCAAATCTCAGGCGGAGGCGCCTCGTGATCACCTTCCTGCCAAGTAATCAATGCAAGCTTCGAAGGCATTTTGAATCTCCCTTGTTAGAACAACACTATAGCACAACGATATTACAAAACCAAGTGGGGAGCCAGTAGTAAGGAGGCCGACTCAACTGGCTCCCCATAACCGCGACCTGGAACAGCTTCACGCGCTGCCGCGGCTACTCGCATTTGCATTGAGCTCTTCCGTACTGTATAGTGCTACATGCAATACGGGGGCTGAAAATGTTCACCTTTATCGGGGTCTGGGTCCTGGCCTTCATTGTAGTCTGGGCCGCAGTAGACTTGCTTGGACAACTGGTCAAACTATGCTGGCTTATTTTCCTTTGGCACGTTCATGCCATTATAGGGATAATAGCCGGAGCATTGTGGTTTATCTCCTTATTTGGGCCGAAGCGTCCGGAGCCACAAGAAATGAACGTTGACTACAATGTGGGGCTAAAAGACGAAGAGCTAACCCGTATCACTACCATTACCCTTCTTCGGGGCAGCTATAGGTGGCTGGACTGAACCCGGCTTAGGCATGATAATGTTCGTGCCCGGCAACTCTGGGAGACCACCCTCAATGCGTATAGTGACACCGGCTGTGAGATCTTGGCTAACTTGCGCCAGTCTCGGGTGTTCGTACACCGAAACCTTGGCCGCAGCATCCATCCGTACCGACAGAGGAACCTTCTCGTCCTGGTATATCGCAGTCAAAAATTCCTTGGGGCTCAGGCCCTTCTGGTTATAGGCATGAACAGGCTCGGGAGGCAGAATCTCGTCGGGGTCTTTGGCTTTGTTCATACATGGGCAGACATCAGAGCGAGCAAAGCACGGATCCTCGGAAAGGACCCTATGAATGTAGACGTGGCTCAGGCACTGCGTCTACTTGAGAAGATACAGACATACCACAACTAATTGCGTTTGACAAGGGGCTGGGGCACAAGGGAGACGCAAATGACTAAACGCGATGAACTACCCGCACTATCGGAAGATCGAAAGCGAGCCGTCGAGCATGGCTTGACAGTTTACCAACGAACCCACGACACGTTAGAAAGAACACAAGAAGAGCTATTACAGGCTCGCACACGCATAGCAGAACTCGAAGCAGAAGTCAGTGCTCTGAAATCTGCTAGAGAAATGTTGGAAGCCCAGGCTATCAAACATCAAACAGACCGTGATGAGGCTGTATCCCACCGAGGCAAATACGAAGCTCTGTTCACAATAATCAATACATCACTTAAAGAATTCCAGGTTCCAACTAATCCATTGGGCCTCAGAACAGGTTCTAAGAGCCTAAGTGATCTAGCAACAATCGCAACTGTAATAAGTGAACCGCCACGAATGCCAGGAGTAGGGAAAAATGGCCCGTAGACAGTGCGGCGATTGCCAGCTCTGTTGCAAACTCGTACCAGTGCATGACGTTTATCCACTGGTACGAGATATCATGCACAAGAAGGCTGGCGAAAAGTGCATCCACCAAAAAGTTGGGAAAGGATGCAAGGTCTATAATGATCGGCGGAGAATGCCAGAATGCTGCAAGTTCTGGAACTGCCGCTGGATTGTTAGCGACCCAACAATGGTTGAGGCCAATATGCCTCGACCAGACCGGTGTCATTTCGTAGTCGACATTATGCCCGACTATGTTACTGCGCGAGAAACTGGACAAAAGATCCAAGTTGTGCAGATTTGGGTCGATGCTAATTTCCATGATGTGTTAATGGATCCACATCTTCGAAGATATATGCTTATGATGGGAGAACAGAATATAGCCACCATGATCCGGTACAACGAGAGCTTGGCCGATATCATTCTCCCACCCCAAATGACCGCGGATAAGAAATGGAGCTTTGCACCCACGAAGCTAACAGAAAAGCAGCATGGATTTCAAGATATACTTCAGGCACTAAACTCTAACATGAAAATTGTGCTTGAAGACGAAGCTACCGGAACTGAGTCTGTAACCTTTGTCCCACGGAGCGGAGCATGACCCTGTACTACAAGCTCGATGAGAAAGAGCAAACGAGTGTGTTAACTATCAGCATGTGTGCCTCCGTTATTGCTACTGGAATGGAGGCAGTCACCATGGCTATGAAATTAAGAGGAGAATTGAAACACCCACCTTCAGCAGCGTTCTACATAAATCCGGGAAGGGAGGAAAATGCCGGGACATGGTGCGCTGTGTTCTCACCAATATGGGATGGAGATAATAAACCAGACAGAACTTGCGAGGTCGTATTCTACGAATTCACTACTCGTGAAAAAGCGGCTGATTTTGCCGTAGCTCTAGCAAATACCGTGAAAGATATGGCAGGTCATATGTTCCGTGCAACAGCCGTAGACCACGGGTTGAAGGAAGTCACAACTGCGGTTCAAGAAGAACTGAAGAAATAAAAAGGACCCTGGGTTTCCCCAGGGCCAAGGTCCAAGTTTGGGTTAACGTCCCTACAGTACCACACTGAGCGTTGCGATGCAACCTTGAATATGGTCCCAGAGTTAACACCACAAAAAAGTGTAACCCGATTGCCACAGTCCACGCTGGATCTCAACCAGGTCCGAGTTCCTAGCCAAAAAGGCCCTGAGACACATTCTGCGGCGAACGTACGATCCGCTTAACCGGGAGTGGCTCTCCGGTGGATCATTCCGTATAGTAGCAATAGTAGCACTTGTAGCCCCGGTTAGCGCCGCCGCTGATCCGACGTCGCACACGCTCCGCGGCGTTTCGTAAAGATGCGCTTCCATCCTAGTGGGTGGGCATTGATGTAGCGCCAAGCGTTACAATCGGTTGAGATGCAATTCATTAGGACACCATTCGCGTCGCGGATGATCCAGTGGCATTTACGTGTGCGCGCGATGTCGGGAGTCATTCGACTGCGACCATCAAGAAAGAAGCTGGTGGTCGTAGGAAATAGTCGGTCGAAAAGTTGGAATTTGGTATAGAAGAAGATCCACTCCCACATGGTGAGTTGTCTCCTTATTGCAATCGGGGCTTCTTTATGCTATACTAACATGATGGCAAAGGCAATAGGGGAAAGTCATGAATTTGCTTGAGAAAGAGTGGGCCACATACCTGAGTTTTAGCTCGGATGATAGCCCGCACCCCGAGCTGGCATTTTTTGCCGGAGCACAAACCGTGTACCAAGCGATACAGGAGGGCAAAGTTGCGGAAGTGAAACAGGCGCTTGAAGCACACTGGAAAAAATTGGCCCAAGACTACGGGCTTCCCCAAGTGTCGATAGTCGACAAACGCAACTGAGGTGAACCATGCCCGCCACTGACGCTGACTACCAGGAACTACTGTCGAAAATCCTTGTGCTGGCAGCCGATCTTAAGGCCCGCAAGTACGAAAGCTTTGGCGATAGCCATGATTTCTTGATTATGATTGTGCAGGGCTTACACGACCAGCTTCGCAACTGGCTTGTGCCCCGTGAAGTGTGGCAATCCGAAGAGTCCACATACCAGAGTATGCTCAAGGGCATGATTGAGCACCTACAGCACTTGCAAAAGATCGGGTACTTCGGTGCTGCCAAAGATGACCAGCGTCGAGCCGAGTTCATAAAATGGCTCGAAGATAACACCGGCTTCGTGTACGCGATGGGAGCCATTGAGCCATGAGGCCAGAGATACAACGTGTACTCAACAAGATTGAAGAACTACGGGTCGCTCTCAAAGAGTGCGACTCCCAACACGGCATGAGCCTTGATAAGTGTGACCTATTTTGTGATGATTTACTTTGTGACGTAATTGAAAAGATGCTCCCAGATGAAATAGAGGAATATGCCATAGCCAATGGTGTGGATATTAGCCCAGAAAGGATGGAAGTAGTACGAAAAGGGATTGCTGAGCTTATATTCAAGTGCCTGGGCACGGAGGGCAACGCATGAAAGAGGGCAAAGACAAGCGCATGTCAGCGGCGCTCCCAACTTATTCATTCGATGCACCGAATCCGACTAATGCTCCAATGCACACTGTGAATTGGCTCGTACACCAATTCTATGCTCGCCACACACCAGCGGAAATGCACGGGATCAAACTCAAATTCGTTTCCGAAATCTGTATTATTTGCCGAGGGAAAAATATCCCCGCCGCACAAATTATTATAGGAGAAGACAAAGAAAACGGAGGAAAGTACAACTTCGCTGCATATATTTGTAAGAAATGTGACAAAAACATAAGCGGTATGGCCGATGAGGGCCAAAGCCTCGTAAACTCTTCCCTAAGCAAGATCTCGCAAATCATCATGGCAAGGATCAAGAAATGATGACCATCGTTGAATTGCGTGCAGCACTCGAAGACCTCAAAACCCTCCAACATATGCGAGGCATCGTTGAAACCGCTATTTCCCGAAGCACAGCTCCAAAAGCTGACCGATCCACAGCCGACGAACCATCCGGACCCCCGGATGCACATGACTCTCCGATGGATCAAAGATAACATCAACATGGGAAAATTTACGGAGCCAGTCAAGCTCCCTCCCAAGAATTACTCTACGCTCAACGATTGAGCGTGGGTGCCCATGGGCCAGAATCGGACGAACCACGGCCTGATCAACCGTGCGGCCTTTACCCCGGACGCCGACCTCCCAACGCGGCAGTCGCAGGACGCCAATCGGAACCTCGCCCTGTCGAGACGCCGTTATATAGGATAGGGGGCATGGGCGCATTCACTATATACCTCAGCCTACCGCCATGGTATAATATTAGCGTGAAAGTAGGCAAGGAGGTTTAGCCATGGAATACGTGGAAGTAAAAGAACTTGGTGAACAAGCCCTAGATCGTAAGGGCAAGCTCCTCAGGTGGTCCGGCCTTGTGCGAGCCAGCCACAACCACATCCGGCTATTCGACATGCTGGAAACATGGTCAGAATATGACCTGCAAAATACGAAGTGTACCGGTCAATATTCGGCACTCTGTATCGCGGCCCAAGACCCGGTATTCAACGCCGCGGGCCTAAGCCCCGATGCCAGCATCCGCGACGCAATGAACTTTTTCGACATCGACCAAGAGCAGCTTCATATGTTCAGTTGCAACTGTGGCGGAGCCATTGGCCCTAAAGAACAGGCATCGTACATTGCGGAGTTAGCCGGGTAGGACAGGCGTGTCTCCGGCTGACTGGTGCGGGCTCTTCGCTGTGCGACCTTAGGCGAGGCCCCGCGGAAGGGGGTCCCTGTGTGATTTAGCAACCTCCGGGGACCCCCGACTTTAATTGGAGGGCTGGGCGTGGGAAGGCGTAAAGAAGTGAATATGGGGGTACCGACGAACATAGTAAGGGGGAAGAAGGTGAGCCAAAGTCTAGGGAAATACCACGAGGTGATGATCCACGTTACCGATAAAGCGGTATGGATCCATGGCACGGCAGAAGGGATGCCGCGCACGTGCATCGCCAATATCAGCAGCCCGAACCCGGTGCTGGTTCGTATCAATTCAGAAGACCCGGTAACAGTAACGGATTTGGAAGCAATGATGGATGGTTGTAATTTGATCAGCACTGAGGCAGGCGCGGCCCTGTTCCGTGGGCTGAAGCCGCCAGAAGATGGCACAGATTAACCTCTACCCGGACATGGGAGGTGGCATACATCCTGCAGCCGCGGTGACAACGGGCAAGCGTATTCTGGAGGCGCTACAAGGCGAAGTTCGGTCCTCTCTGTTCGGGTTGGCTGCCCAGCCATAGCCGTGAAACTTCGCAAGTCACCATATGTTCTCCGCGGTCCCTGGGTGGGACCGCGGAGAGGCGCGAAGAACGCGCCGGGGAGTAAACCATGCGACCCTCCGAAGAAAAGCGTAGAACCGAAGCTTACAAACAGATCAAGCGCGAATACTTCGAGCGCAAAAAGAACCTGGATCAAATTCTAAACCGAGACCACACCACGGCTGAGTATATGCGGGCCGTGATGCTGTACCAGGAAGCCAGGAAGGTGTGGCGGGAAATAAGAGGGTGGAAAGCCTAATGTTGATGGAGATCCACTGGTATAACTGGATGGCGATTGCTTTTTGCCTGAGCATCGGCTGGGAGCTAGGAAAGCTTCTGGTCGCATGGTTGCCTCCAGTAATCATGGCTGCCATATTCGGCAAAAAGCCGATGCGTCACTGAAACATTCAAGCTTGCGTTCAGTGGTAGGGTGCGGCATAATAGCGTTAGGCCCATTGCATGAGCCATGGGCCGTGAAACAGCGGCGCCCGAATACTTTTTGAGCTCCGGATTAATATCTGGGTATGTCAAGGTATAAGCCCCGCGATCATAGGAGGCCAAAATGGCCAATGGAAGGACGAGGTACATCAAACATCTCCGCGAAATTGCGGAGAAAAATGGCGTTTCGGTCGACAAGGCAGTCGGTGTTATTACCGACGAAATTGCCTACCAGGAGGAGCTGGAAGCCACTCGGCGTTCCACTCCTGCGGAGCGTGAGACCGTTGATATGGGGGTCCGAGATTTGTTTTCGGAAAACCACAACTACAACGGGACTCCTCATGACGTGGCCGCTCACCTTGGTGTTCGCCCCAACCAGGGCAACATCTCGCGGATCTCGAAGGCCATGAAGCGCCTCGCCCTGGAGTTCCAGAAGGCGGCCGAATAGCCGGGGTGTTACCTCATGCGGGGCCGGGGGCAACTCCGGCCCCGTACTTTTTGGAGGCGGCTATGACAGACGCAGCAAGAATTAGGGTCCTTCTGGACAAGGGTCGCAACTATCTGACCAGCTTTTTCGTTGAGCTGGCAGAAGTACATAAGGAACTTGGCGACGACAAAGAGTTCGCAAGGTGGTGCAACACTCAGTTAGGTGTGGGAATCAGCGTGCTCGTGGGGCTTAGAAAAACCCTACGACAGGCCGACGCAGCCAAGGTCAAAGAAGAGTTTGCCAGGGTCATAAAGACGGTCCGGGCTATGAAAGCGGCCGAAGCAGCCCAGGCCAGGATCGAGGCAGCGCAGCGTGCAATCGAAAAGAAAAGAACAGCCGAGCAGCGGGCCGCGGCCAAAGTGGTTGCGGACGTGGAAAAGAAGCGGGTGCGCAAGAACAAGCAGAATAAGAAATCGTACAATAAGAAAAGGAAAGCGATATTGAAAGCAAAGAAGGCGGCCGCGAAGGCGAAAGTAAAGGCTTTGAGTAAGAGACTCAAAGCCTGTGATCCGCTGGCAAATCCTAACCCGGCATAGAGTCCGGGGACTGCCGGGAGGGACTGGGGGCGCCGCAGTCCCCCTGGTCCCTCCTAGTTCCTTACTGCTTCGTAGGCCAAGGCCCTCGCACCACTGTCCCGGCTTCGCAGCCATCGAGTATAACCATTTCGTGGCGCTGGGCTTCTTGCTCCACTTCAGCCGCCTTCACCAACGCCACCACCGAGTCCAACAAATCATAGGCGCTAAAGTCCCCAACATTCTCGAACAGGGCGGCGCACACGGCAACGATGCCGTGCTTTTCCATCAGATCCCCTACCGCCTGCACAATTTCCGGGGTGGTAAGGCTCTTGCAGTGTTGGCCCGCTTCCACAAGCGCTACCATGTCCTCAATGATCCTGCACATTTTAACCTCCTGTTGCTGTATAGGTTATATTAACACTAGGAAGTTGCATGAGCAAGCATCATGCTTGCGTAGAGGGTTTCTTAATGGTATAATAATAGGATGGCAAAAGGAGGTGTGCTATGCCACGGTCGAAAGAGCAAGTTCTCGAAGATATTGGTATTATGATGGAGGCCCTGCGCGGGCTCCAATTCCATGTTGCCGAGCATGGGGTGTGGGAACATTGGCAAACTCACCAAATGAAACGGTGGTACAGAGCGACGCAAACGATATGCGATCTGTACTACACCGGCACATTCGACCCAGACCCCAAAGACCATGGTCGGTTACATGGTGCCGAAAACTGCCCCGCCTCGCTGTTTTTCAATGCGGTGATCGCACGGAAGCCGGGCACCTACGGTGATGCGCTGGACTATGGAATGGCGGCCGGGTATAGCCGGGAGCAGACCCAGGGGTTTCTCGCGTCTGCTCACGTGCTCGGCATTATCGACATTACCGCTCCAGGGGAGAAGGAGAAGAAGTGATGGCGAGACCACACATTGAAACAAGCCCACAAGGCTTGAAACTGCACGATGGCGTGAAAGATACATTTTGGCGTTGGGATCAGTGCGACGTCACTCTGAAATTCACGGCGATGGTAAAGGTTCCAGGTCCCCTGGAACCGTTTGAATTGAATAGCCCTGAATTTCCGGATGCACACGAAATGCTGGTGGAGATCCTAAACGCCACGGCCTGTAGTATAGAAGATCACCCCGGTATGAAAAGTTAGTGCGTAGCGCGGGCGCTTCCGCGCTACAGCTCGCCATTGTATCTGCAACCTCATTGTTGTATAATAACATGATACCCCGGCACGGGGCCGGGGTTTATGGGAGCGGGATCATGGTGGCGGGGTGGCATAGCATTGCGGAGATCTACTGGATCATGCGCGATTACGTGAGCGTCGAGGCTTTTGATTCGATGCTCAAGCGCATTGAACACGTAGATGGAAACACGTCCATGCGCGAGACGGTGGTTCGCTTGGGCAAGTATCACGAAGATCACCGCGAACACGGTATGCGCCCCGCCAGTATGTGGGGCGGGTAGGAGGGGGAATGAAAGATATATCACACCTTAGGAGCGAATGGGTACGGGATCTAATAACCGTATTGAGAGAACACCCTGGTGGGCCGACGTTCTGGAACCTCTACCAGTACCTGGAGAAATACCGGAAGGCCCAGGGCCGGAGCTGGGGTCGCACCGCTGAGAGCACCATGCGGATGACCCTGCAAAGACACTGCCGCCTCTGCCCTCAGTACCAAGGCAAACTGGACGTGTTTGAGAAACTGGTAAACGGATGCTGGCAACTAACCCCTGAGTGGAGGTAGACATGGTTGATACAGTTGAAAAGATGTTGATGATGGTGCCGCGGCACTGGCTCCTCATGGCGTGCAACTACCCACTGCGAGGGGCGGAGATGCTGCTGCTCGACGAGCCAGATGATGCAGAGCAGCGGACTGCCGAGCAGCAAGGCGTCGGGTGGTTTTACCCACTGGAGTTCCATCCTGTCGTGGGTGCCTCCATCGACTTCCATGGAGAGGAAACGTGGACCTTCACTCGCCGGGAGGTTAGACCAGCGGGTTCTCTCTGGCCAGAGGGGGTGCGAGCTCGGTGGTACGGCATGGTGGAAAAGGGTGGGCGTGATGTAGCAGATCCCACGGACATGACGGCGCTGGTACAGTGAAAGAGGGGGCTTACGCCCCCTTCCTTAGGACACGGCAAGAGGTGGTTCTGGCACAGGCCAAAGAAGCTTCATCCACCTCTTTAGTTCCTGTACGATTCGCCAGTCTCGCTCTTGTTTCGTGACTGTCAGAACCGCGTACTCGGGATGATTCTCCACGATCCATCTAATAGTATTGCCCTGATACTTTCCCCAGGGCATGATTACATCTCCATTTGCATTAACTTCCGGCAATAGCTTCTGGTAGTCTGGCACGAATGGCATTACGTATATCCTCTTCCATGATAATTGGTCATTTGGTTTCTTAGTATTTTGGGGAGCGGCCAAGAGGAGCTGTTTCTCAGATTGACCCAACAAGTCGGGAATATCACCGAAACTTCTCCGTGCTCACCTTTCTTGATTTGGAGAACTCCTTTCTTTATCTGTTGATTCACCCAACTACGTGAAGCGCCTGACCAGCGAACAAATGCAGCTTGCCTCATTATTTGCATGGTGTAAAGTCTCGTTTAAGTTGCGAAATTTAGGTGGATACAGGTGTGACGCATAAAAAGTACAATTTGAGTACATAGGGCATACATCATTAACAAATCATTAGCAAGGTAAAAGTACGGGAGTGCGGCATTTTGGCACGGGGGGAAGGGGGATGGTGCCTGGGTACCAGTCAGTTTCCTCCTCGTCATCATAACGTCAATCTATCCTCTCAGGTACGAATCGGGCATATTGGCCCGCGGCAGAGGAACACTGTTCGGCGCCGTTGGCCGCTGGTGCCCCGGTACCACCGGGGCCAGCGGTAACGCGCTACCTTACCTTATGCGCGGGGTTTGGGTATTACCGCACCGGCCGCGGCGGTATGGGCTACGCCATACCCGCATACCGTGCCATTTGCGCGGGCTGTACAGCGTAATAAAACCACCGGTAGCAAGGTAGGTATTTACCAGGGCGTTAAGGTATTGGCGCACCGGCGCCTTGGCCGCAACGTTGGCGGTATTGGGGTATGCGGGGTACATGGGGCACCTTTGGGTTGTGGTAATGGGGTAGGGTGCGCCATGGTGGCGCACCCTGGTATTGTGTTACCCCTTAATGGGCTGGCCGTTGGGGCCAAGTAGCGGGGTAGGGGCCGGGGTAGCATTGCCCGGCAGTATTAGGCTACCAGTGGCCGCGGCCGGGGCCGGCGGTACCGGGGTAGGGGCCGGGGCATTGCCGGGCCATGCGGGCTGGCCGTACACGGCGGGGTTGTACGCTTGGCCGTTTACCAGCATGTAGGTAAACGGGGGCCACGTGTACAGCCACCGCAGGTGGTCGATTACCTGCCTGGGCTTTAGGCCGTAACTGCCACCCAATGCAATTGCAGCTTGCACGGTAGCGGGCTGGTGGCTAAGCACATTTTGGTAGAAGTGGTAGCCGTTTACCCCGTTGTGCCAAGGGCAATGGGGCTGGCCGTTGGGGCCACCGCCAAACGCAAGGGTTGCATTTGGGGCAAACAACGTGCGGGGGCACGCCATGTAATAGTTGTGGTGTAGGCCCTTGCCACCAAGGGTTGCGGTGGTTGCGGCTTGCGCGGGGGTTGCATTTGCCATAATGGTTACCTGGGGTTGCGGGGCTTTGCCCCTAGTGCCAGCGGCTTGCTGGTGTACCCAATATAAACCTATACACCGCGGTGTAAAGGTTTTATTTTGCATGGCTGGTATGCTCGTTCTGCATAGCAATATCCGTCGCCTCGGCACGGTCCTTGCTTCCGGCGTCGGAGGCGCGGAGGGGCCGGGCCGATGTTATCCGCATTAACATCGCTCGGTGGTATACATTATTATGAATACAGTGTGCCAGAGACCAGATGCGGATAGATTCGCTCGGGACGACCGAGTCGGTCAGCCGGGGTATTTTCCGCTGGGGGATTTCTCTCGCGCGACCGATTCCATCGGCGCGGATCGTAGGAGAGATCGGTGGGATCGCTCCCACCGACTCAGTGTACATTACTCGCTGGGCACGACGTTGATAAAGCCCTTGCTGAAGTCCCAGCGCACATCGCGCTTCGCCTGAGAGTTAGACACGCCCAGGGTCTTCATGTGGTCGACATATTGCTTCACCGTCATGCCGTCTTTGTATTGCTGAAAGCGAATAAGCGCCTTCTGCTTCTTGGGGTCTTTCTTGAGTATAGTGATCACCCCATGCTCGGGCAGCTCTTTCTGATCTAGAAAGGCCTGAACAAAGCGGTTGATGCGCTTGTTCTTTTTGGAGGGTACTCCGGTTGACTCCGGAGCAGGAGATACCTGATTCTGATCTGGGGTTGTGGGCGGCATGGCCGGAGCAATGGACTCTAAGATCTGTGGCTCACGCTTCGGTTCGGTGATATCCGGCAGCGGAGTAGCCGGAGCGTCATGCCTCTCCTCTGGCTTCAGGAGTTCCGCACCCACGAGCGGGGTCTGGGAGCCGAGAGTTGCGGCTCGCATATCGCGCTCCACGCGGTCGTCAGCCGGGAGTTTTGCTCGGGCCTTCGCCTTCGCGTTAAGGTTCTCTAACTGACGTTGTTTGGACATAGCACACCTCCGTATTTGGGTTCAACCAATACGGGTATTGTGCCACCGGAAGGGGCAAGATACAAGGAAGATTTGGTCAAGTTTTAGGGCGGGTAACCGGATGTACACAAGTCTTTTATATGCCCCTGCGCGACGCGCGGCCGCGCGGGTGAGTAGATGGAATCCGTGTACAACGTGTACATTGTGTACAAATAGAGCTTACCGCGCTTTATAGGTCTATATGAAAAGATCCATTGGTACCAGGAGCGTACAAAGTACACAATACCTCCGGCCCCAAGCCCCATTACCCGACACACTCCCACTATGAACAAAACCATTGTGTACATCTTAAACCTCCCCAGATGCCCGTAATTTCCGCCTAGCCGCGTACTTTTCCTTCAAAACCCCCTTCACATCGTGTATGATATTATAATTCATCATTTGACATCGCCGCGAACAATAGACATGATTCACTCTATTGGGCTTAAATGGCTCTTCACACGCCAAACAATTCCTTTGACTCTTATCCCATGTGCCGAAATACACAATATTCGCGCACTCAGCACAGCAATACTTCTTCCACGGATATGGAGATGTAAACTTCACTCCACACCCAACTCGCACACATTCTTTCCTTTCCATCCTAGCCATAAAAACCCCCTGTACAGAGCTCCAACCCATGCCCCGGTAGCCCAACCAGCCTGAATCATTTTATGCGCATTACAAGGCAAAATTAAGGCGTGGAGAGTCATTCTACGCGCGGGGGTAGGGCCACACTGCCCAACGGCACCCGCATATGACTCCAATCCGTGTCTACAAGCGCCGATGATCCAGCCACCCTAATGATCGTCGCCCTGATAGTCCGTACCGGCAAATGCACCAGAACATCGGTTCCGCGAGTGTAGGGAGTCAGTTTCCGTGGCTGGTGGACCAAATCGTTATTTGCTTCCATGCGCCGTATTCCCTGAATCACCCAATCGGGCATCAGCGAAACCTGATTATTCATATCCTCGGCCCTATCATATGCGAGCCGAATGAACCATGCACGCACCGGTAATGTCAACAACAACCGTTGATAGGTAATTCGGTATACCACGAATATATATCCGGGCCAAACAGCGGTTTTCAGCGATATTGGAGTCCGTTTCTTTGCAGGACGAGTAACTTTCTCGTACTGCGGATAATAGGTCTCCACATCTGGTAGTCTCTCGTGTACGTATTCCAGGTACTTGTCCTGCTGTTGTGGATTCAGTTTTAAGAGTGCCCACATCGCTATATACTCCGCTGTTTTGCCGTGGTACCATTGCTTCCTTCAACCAAGGGAGACTATCCATGCTTATTTCGCGGCAAGATAGCCGTTTTCTTAGGCTTCAATGTGGGAACATAATCAATATCCGTGCCATCAAAAGAATGCACGTGGATCAACCAACAATACACTTCACTGATGGCACAGAAATCGAACTCCCACAAGCAAGTGTTGATCAAATCACTATGTGGTTGGAGTTGGATCCGAATTGAGCCACTTATCTACCACCCCCTCATCAAAGAGAGAATACGGCACACTATAGGTGGATCGGAACCAGTCCCGCACCCCCGGTCCATCTCTACTATGTTCAGTACCATTGTTGTTGATAAACATTCGCATTTGTTCTATATCTTTAGCACGCATATTCATATTGTTTCGACATCTGTAGAGTAACATTTTCCACTTAAAATATATCCTTTGTTCTTTATCCCTAATCCGGACATAATCTCCAACTTTACCATCTAGATACTCTTGTCCAAACTGACGTGCTAGGTTGGGGATATAAGTGGCGAAATAACCTTCGAGTATCTCTATTTCCGTTGCATTGGTGCGCATGATATCGGGGGGATCCACAATAGTAGCCTCTTCTATCGCTTGGTTAATGATACGATCCCAGTCCTCCCGCTTTACTACAGAAGGAAATGCCACACCATAATCCAGGCACTTTTCCCTATACCTATTTTGATTGAGTAATTCAGCACTGGCAAATGGCATACGATGTTCTCCCACATTGATAATAAATCGTTGTGGGACACTATTCCAAATAGTCATGCCTAGCTCACGATGCTGTGCTGCTCCACTTCCACAGCCCACGCCGAACTTCATCTTGCGACACGCATATGGATTACAGTGATCCACGATTGGTGGATTCTGGCATCCATATTCGTATTCCCTGCGCGACTGCTCCTTTTTCATTGTGGCGATTCGTTCTATGCTACCAGCCGGTTTCAATACGTGCATATTGACCCAATCCAGGGCCTGTTCCCAATTATCGGGATACTTTCGCTTAAGAAACACCGATACATTGAGCAAGAAGTTGTTTTGCATGGATGTACACCGATTGTGGGCTATTGTCCACATGCACGGTGGCCCATCACAAAACATCTGCTTAATGGTCTCTGCCTCGGTCTCCTCTGCAATCCACAGCCCACTATTATTCTTCTTCTTGCCATTCTTACGGGCCTCTTCCTTGACAGTCTCCTCCTTATCAATAAAAGACAGAAACTGCTCCCGGCTAATCATGCTCTTTTCAATCTTAACGATGTACTCCTCTAACTGCAAGGGCTTGCCGGAGTTTGACATGCCGCATTGTTCGGCAAACACATCGAACGTTGGTCCGTAGGGCAAGAATGTCCAATTCGGGGCATCCTTGTCGGACTCTAGCTTGGTTTGTTTGGGGAAGATCTCGTTGCCTGCATAACCGAGGCGAGCTGCAAATTGCTCCATGCCTCGACGCGCCAGTTCAGCTTCTACATTTTCGCTAAAGAATATGCTGGCTCGTATTCCACTGCTTTTAGTACGACTCGCAACAAATGGGATACCAGAATCAGTCAGCCTCTGCATTACCTCTTCGTAATCAAACCCGTATGCTTCCTTGCCTTCCTTATCCAAATCCAATTCCACGCGAGGCACCATTCCGTCTTCAAATAATGGTGCTATCCCCAATGCAGTGATTCCGTTAAGATGGTCCTCGAAGTCCTCGAATGTCGCTGCTTGATGTGCCCACCCGATATATTTCGGGTCCCTATTGTATTCCCACTTATTCTTTTCGTCGTTACGCTTGACACCAGCTCGCCTCCCATATCCGTGCCCTCGCTTGTTACCCTGGAATATGCGCATGAACCGCTCAACTAATGCCTTAGAGACAGTCATAGCACGTCCTTCCTGACCGAGGGGATCGGTCGGTTAAAGACTAGAGAATTGTGATGACGTGTTCCCCCGAAATTACTACTTGCAATCCAACCGCAGAGGTGCTATATATGGTGCTGGTAGTCACGAGATAGTCTCCGTTGAACCTCGGTTGAA
>Ga0126381_100002392_pt1 | contig 20259 bp, 20 predicted proteins | sample PanSoiMetPlot_28_FD_96465 | JGI IMG/M metagenome (GOLD analysis project Ga0126381, IMG submission 96465) | Tropical forest soil microbial communities from Panama - MetaG Plot_28 | ecosystem: Environmental > Terrestrial > Soil > Tropical forest > Bulk soil | place: Panama | collected 2016-02-17
CGCAGGGCAGTGGCTGACCATTCACGCCACCCGGCTGGACGGGCCAGCTGGACGGCAGACTGGCGTGGTAGTCGAGCCGGCATCGCCAAGCCAACTCCGGTCGCTGTTTCTCAGTGCATACGGTCTCAGCCCCGCACAGGAGCGAGTCGCCGCCCTGGTGCTGCAAGGACATTCCACGCGCCAGATAGTCGCCGCGCTGCACATCTCCGCTAACACCGTCCAGGAACACCTGACGGCGGTATTCGACAAGGTCGGCGTCCGGAGCAGGCGAGAGCTTGCCGCGACGCTCATGGCGAGTCGTCGCTAGATGACCGCGTAGGCCCGGACCGGGAACGTGCCCATCCTGACGACTGGCGGCGGCACCGCATGGAACCGGAACCCTTCGGCAGGTAGCCGGCCGAGCCCTGTCATGTGTTCCACGATCAGGATGCCCGCCGCGAGCATGGCGCTATGCACGGGGCGCGCCGGGTCCGCGATGTCGTCGATGTTGACGCTGTCGATGCCGACAAGCGCAGGCCGCTGCTCGACAAGAAAACCAGCGGTCTCGGCGGTGAGGAACGGGTGCTCGGGCGCGCCGTACTGCGCGGTGCGCCAGTGCCGGTCCCAGCCAGTACGAACCAGGACGGCACGGTCGGTCAGCTGCCGTGCCGCGAACGCCGACCGGCCGATGCCCCGATCATTGTCGGTCGCGTCGATCAGCACGCCCTCAACGTCAGCTATCCGCCCCAGGTCGACACCAGCCAGGTCCGTGCCGCCTTCGTAGCGGTGGAACGGGGTGTCCAGGTAGGTACCGGTGTTGGATACCAGCCGGATCCAGCCGATCTGGAACTCGACGCCTGGCGCGTAAATCTCCCGCGACCCCTCGCGCGACAGGTGATCACCGATCTCCGGACCTGGCAGACCGGGATACGTGATCATGCCGTGCTCGACCGGATGTGAGAGTTCGACGATGCGGCGCACTTACGCGTGCGCGCTCTCGTGGTGGATGCGGCCCCCGGTGTCGGTGAGCGCCCGGCCGGTGCCGCCCCAGCGGAGCTGGATCAACTCCGCGGCGATCGAGACCGCCGTCTCCTCGGGGGTCCGGGCGCCGAGGTCAAGGCCGATGGGCGAGCGCAGCCGGGCCAGTTCAGCCTCGGTCATGCCGATGGCGCGGAGCCGTTCGAGGCGGTCCTCGTGAGTCCGGCGTGAGCCCATCGCGCCGATGTAGCCAGCCGGGGTCCGCAGCGCGACCTCGAGCACCGGGACGTCGAACTTGGGGTCGTGGGTAAGGACGCAGATTACCGTGCGCGCGTCCACTTCGATGCCGCCGAGGAACCGGTGCGGCCAGTCGACGATGACGTCGTCGGCGTCGGGGAACCGGGACCGGGTGGCGAACACAGGCCGCGCGTCGCACACGGTCACGTGGTAGCCAAGGAACTTGCCAACCCGGGCCACCGCCGCGGCGAAGTCGATCGCGCCGAACACAAGCATCCGCGGCGGTGGTGCGAACGAGTTCACGAAGACGCTCAGCTCGTCGCCGCGGCGCTCGCCGTGCTCGCCGTAGTGGCGGACACCAGTCAGCCCCTGCGCCAGCATCCCGCGCACGTCATCGTCAACGGCAGCGTCAAGCCGGTCGCCGGCGCCAAGACTCCCAGTACTCACCTTGCCGGTGTCACCCCAGATCACCCGCCGCGCCCCGACCTGCCCTGGCCCGGCGATAACCGTAGCCACGGCCACCGGCTCGCCCCGTTCCACCGCGACTGCGATGTCGCCGAGCTCAGGGAATTTCGTCTTGCTGATCGGCTCGACAAAGATGTCAAGAATGCCGCCGCAGGTCAGCCCGACGGCGAAAGCGTCATCATCACTGACCCCGTACGTCTGAAGCACCGGCTGCCCGCTAGCGGACACTTCCGTTGACAGCTCGTAGACGGCGCCCTCGACGCACCCCCCGGACACACTGCCGATCACGTCACCTGCCGACGCGACCGCGAGCGCTGCCCCCGGGTCGCGAGGCGCGCTGCGGAACGTACGCACGACGGTGGCAAGCCCGAACGTATCGCCCGTCTCCCACCATTTCGTGATCGTGTTCAGAATGTCACGCACGGCCCACCTCAAGTTTCGGTTGCTCAAGCAAACGCTACGCGATAGCCCGCTATGCCCGATTGGGGAGGCGCGGGCTGTGGTCGGACGCTACTCGACGATCTTGGAGATCGGGATTTCCAGAATGTCCCGGGCGCCCGCTGCCTTGAGCGCGGGGATGAGCGTGTTGACGCCACGCTTGGGCACGACGGTCTCGACGGCGTTCATGTCGCTGGACGCCAGCGTGGTGATCGTCGGCGACGACATCGCGGGCAGCATCTCGGTCACCGCCGCGAGCTTGCCGGCCGGGACGTTGAGCTTGAGCAGCACGTTGCCGCGCGCCCTGATCACACCGCGCAGGAGCAGGCCGATGTCCTCCATCGCGGCCCGCTTTTCCGCGTCGGCATACGCCGCGCTGTTCGTGATCAGCTCGGTGTAGCTGATGAGCAGCGTGTCCAGGATGCGCAGCCCGTTCTTGCGCAGCGACGATCCGGTCTCTGTGAGGTCGACGATCGCGTCCACAATGTCGGGCACCTTGGCCTCGGTCGCCCCGAAGGACCGGATCACCACCGCCTTGACCCCGCGCTCCGCCATGAAACGCTCGGTCAGCTCCGGGTACTCGGTCGAGATCCGGATCCCGTCCGGCAGGTCGGAGACCGCCTGCCAGGGCGCGGCCTGTGGCACGGCGAGCACGATGCGCGCCGGGTTGGAGGTGACCTTGGAGTACTGCAGCTCGCCGAGGGAGACGACCTCCGCACCGGCCTCCGCGATGAGGTCCCGCCCTGTGATGCCCAGGTCAAACAGGCCGCGCTCGACGTAGGTCGGGATCTCCTGCGGGCGCAGGATGCGCACCCGCTCGATGCGCGGGTCGTCGATCGAGGCGTGGTAGTCGCGCTCCGACGCCCGGAGCACGGTCAGGTCAGCGGCGTCGAACAGGTCCAGAGTCGCTTTCTCCAGCGACCCCTTGGGCAGTACCAGTGACAGCATGGTGAAAGTCTCTTTCGTCCGCGAGGGGCAATGGGGGCGAGGAGCCCCCCATGCGGGGGGACACCTGGGAGCCTGCCCCCGGGGGCAGCACAGCGCTCTTAAGCTCTTAATGTCGCGGAGTGTTGTTCGAACGGCGACCGCAGCGGATCGAGCGCAGCAGGAGCGCGGTGTCAAGCGCTGCCACTACTGCCTCCCATCCCTTGTCTTCGCTGCTGTCAGGCAGCCCGCACCGATCGCGGGCCTCCTCGAGTGTGTTACACGTTAGCACGCCGTTGCCGACCGGAGTTCCCGAGTCGACCGCCACCCGGGTCAGCCCGGCGGTAACCGAATCGCAGACGTAATCGAAATGCGGCGTGCCGCCCCGGACCACAGAGCCGAGGCAGACCACCGCGTCGTACTGCTTGGCGAGTTCGGCCGCGACGACGGAAAGCTCGATCGCGCCGGCCACCCGGACGACGAGCAGGTCCGCTACGCCGCAGGCCTTGGCGGCGGCGGTCGCCCTGTCGACCAGGGAATCGGTGATCTCCGCGTGCCACCGGGTGCCAGCGATAGCGAGCGTCAGGTCAGCGGCGTCCACAGTGCCAAGCTCCGGCCGCCCTTGCCCGCTCATCCGGCTTTCTCCCCGGTGACAGGAACGATCGTGGCAGCAGGAGCCACGTGCCCGTTCGGACTAAAGATGTTTTCTATCTGATGGCCGAGGCGATCGCGCTTGGCGGTCAGGTAGCGCAGGTTATGCGGTGTTGTCAGCGGGGGCAGCGGGATTCGGGTTACGCCGAAGCCGTGGTCGGCTAGTGCGCCCACCTTCGCCGGGTTGTTGGTCAGCAGCCGGACGGAGCGGATGCCGAGGTCGGTGAGCAGCTGGGCCGCCACCGAGTACTCGCGCGCGTCCACCGGCAGGCCCAGTTCGAGGTTCGCGTCCACCGTGTCGGCGCCCGCGTCCTGGAGTTCGTAGGCCTGCAGCTTGCTGAGCAGGCCGATGCCACGGCCCTCGTGACCCCTGAGGTAGAGGACCACGCCGCGGCCGCGCTCGGCGATCGCCGCCATCGCGGCCTGCAGCTGGGCGCCGCAGTCGCAGCGCTGGGAGCCGAGGACGTCGCCGGTCAGGCATTCGGAGTGCACCCGGGTCAGCACCTCGGTGCCGTCGCCGATGTCGCCGAGGACGAGCGCGAGGTGTTCGCCGTGGTCGATCTCGCTGCGGTAGCCATAGGCGCGCCACCTGCCGTACGCGTTCGGGATCTGCGTCTTCGCCACCCTGGTGACCAGGCGCTCGGTGCGGCGGCGGTAGTCCACGAGTTGCTCGATCGAGATCAGTGCCAGACCGTGCTCGTCGGCGAACTTCCTGAGAGCCGGCAGGCGCATCATCGTGCCGTCGTCGTTGACCACCTCGGCGAGCACGCCGGCCGGCGGCAGGCCCGCGAGTTTGGCCAGGTCCACGGACGCTTCGGTGTGACCCTGGCGGGTCAGCACGCCGCCTTCGGCGTACCGGAGGGGGAAGATGTGCCCCGGGCGGACGAAGTCGCTTGCCTCGGCGCTGGGGTCGGTGAGCTTTGCGATCGTGGTGGCCCGGTCGGCGGCGGAGATGCCCGTGGTTACGCCGTCGCGCGCGTCCACGGTAACGGTGAACGCGGTGCGCATGTGCTCGTTGTTCTGCATGGTCATGAGCGGAAGCTGCAGCCTGTCCAGGTCCTTGCCGAGCATCGGCGCGCAGATCACGCCGCTGGTGTAGCGGATCATGAAGGCGAGCAGTTCGGTGGTCACCTTGCTTGCGGCAACGATGATGTCGCCTTCGTTCTCGCGGTCGGCGTCGTCAACCACGACGACCGGGCGTCCGGCGGCGACGTCCTCGATCGCACGGGTGACGTCGTCAAGCGCGATGCCGAGCTCGAATTCGGTCTGCGCGGTCACCTGGCGCCTCCGATCAGCTTCTCCACGTATTTCGCGATCACGTCGACCTCCAGGTTGACCAGCTCGCCAGGCTGTTTCGCGCCCAGCGTCGTGCGCTTGAGCGTCTCCGGGATGAGGCTCACCTCGAACCAGTCGCTTCCTACAGCGGAGACCGTGAGGCTGACGCCGTCGACCGTGATGGAGCCTTTGTGGACGACGTACCTGGCCAGGCCGGGCGGCAGGCTTACCCGCACGACGTCCCAGTGCTCTTGCGGCTCGCGCCGGATGATTGTGGCGGTGTCGTCGACATGGCCCTGAACGAGGTGGCCGCCAAGCCGGTCCTCGAGGCGGACCGAGCGCTCGAGGTTGACCTTGGCGCCCGGGACGAGCGTGGCGAGGCTCGACCGTTTGAGGGTCTCACCCATAACGTCGGCGGTGAACCCGCGGGAAGGCTTGGGGAGGCTGGGGTTCGCGGCGGTGGCAGCGGCTTTCGTGGCGGGCAGGCTTTCAGATCCGGGCGGGCCTGCTATAAATCCGGTCACGGTCAGGCAGACGCCGTTGACCGCGATCGAGTCGCCCGGGCGGGCGTCCTCGGTGACCTTGGCGCTGCGAATTGCGACGCGCGCCGAATCGCCCACGTGGTCTATCGCCTCGACCTCGCCGAGGTCCTCCACGATGCCGGTGAACAACCGCGTCCTCCTCCCGGTCCGTCCTCCGGGGGAACGCGGTTCGGGCGCTATGTCAATGCCGCGGCTTTTGCGCCCCTTCGGGCGATTCACCACCGCGAGCACGACCAGCCTGGCCGTTCGCGCGCGTGCTACCTCCCATCCGGACTTTAACCGTCGGTCCCGGAATTCCACCGGATCAACCGGCCGCGGGTGCGGCTGGGTCGCGGACTGTAACCGCCGGTTCGGAGTTTCACCGACCCCGGAGCACGCTTGCTCTCGCTAACTATTGTGCCATAGGAGATATTCCGCCGGTACCGGGCGGTAGCTAGGCCGGTGCTGGTCAGCCAGACATGCGAGTGATCTGGCGCATCTTGTTGGTCGCGTCGAGCGCCGCGACCTTATAGCACTCGGCGAGCGTCGGGTAATTGAACACCGCGTCGACGAGGTAGTCGACGGTCCCGCCGCAGCCCATCACGGCCTGGCCAATGTGGATGAGTTCGGTGGCCCCGGTCCCGAACACGTGCACTCCGAGCAGCGCGCGGTCGTCGGGCGAGACAAGCAGCTTGAGCACGCCATAGGAGTCGCCGACGATCTGCCCGCGGGCTAGTTCGCGGTAGCGGGATACGCCCACTTCGAACGGCACGCACGCCTCGGTGAGCTCACCTTCGGTGCGGCCGACGAAGCTGATCTCTGGAATGCTGTAGATGCCGATCGGAACCGGCACGTGCGCGGCGCTGACCCGTTCACCGAAGGCGTGGTGCGCGGCCAGCCTGCCCTGCTCCATCGACGTGGCGGCCAGCGCGGGGAAGCCGATCACGTCGCCGACCGCGTAGATGTGCGGAACCTGCGTGCGGAAGAACTCGTCGACCGTGATCCGGCCGCGGTCGTCCGCGCTCAGCCCCGCCGCCTCGAGGTTGAGGCCGTCGGTCATGCCTTGCCGGCCCGCCGAGTAAAGGACCGTGTCCGCCGGTATCTTCTTGCCGCTGTGCAGCAGCGCGATCGCGCCCTCGGGGTGGGATTCGACGGAAGCGACGGTCTCGCCGAAGCGGAACGTCACGGCCAGGTCGCGCAGGTGGTACTTGAGCGCCTCGACTACTTCATCGTCGCAGAACTCGAGCATCCGGTTCCGCCGCTCGACCACCGTCACCTTGGTGCCGAGGGCGGCGAACATCGAGGCGTACTCGATGCCGATTACGCCGGCGCCGGCCACCACCATCGACCGGGGCACCCGCCCCAGGTGAATGATGCCGTCCGAGTCGATGATCGTCTTGTCGTCGAAGGCAACGCTGTCCGGGCGGGCCGGCTTGGTACCGGTGGCGATCACGATCTTCTCGGCACTGACCTTGCGGATCCGGCCGCCGCCGTCGTCCACCTCGACGTCGTGCGGCCCGACGAAACTTGCGGTGCCCGGGATGATCGCGACGCGGTTGCGGGTCAGCTGGCTGCGCACAACATCGTTTTCCCTGGTGACCACATGCCTGGTGCGGGCCATCAGGTCGGCGATGGTGATCTCGTCCTTAACCCGGTACGACTGTCCGTATATCTCGCGCTGATCGACGCCGGTGAGGTAGAGAATCGCTTCGCGGAGCGTCTTGGACGGAATCGTCCCGGTATTCAGGCAGACGCCCCCGAGCATCTCCGGGCGTTCGACCACGGCCACCTGCCGGTCGAGCTTGGCGGCGGCGATCGCCGCCTTCTGCCCGCCCGGACCGGAGCCGATTACCAGCAGGTCAAAGTCGTGCACCACACCAGTTTGACGTCCGGTACTGGGAAACTGAAGCCCGTAACATACAGTTCATGCCGCCAGCCCTTGGCAGACAACTACTGGCGAAAAGAATGTCCGGGCTGATGAAACCGGTCGCGGCCTGGCGTCCGTCTAATGGGGGTCCGCAGAATCGAGGCACTCATATGATCACACGACGCGCGCGGGCCAGCCGGGTCACGCTACTCGCAACAGTCCCCCTGCTCGTTGTGGTCACACTGGCTAGCGGATGTGGCAGCGTGTCCACTCCCCCGTCCGGAGGCGGCTCTTCTGCTGCACCGTCCGCGAGCGGGCATGCGTCCGCTGGCGGCACGACGCCCACGACCGCGCCATCGCCGGTGCCGACCACCACCGGCGGGGCCGTCACTCCCGGAATGCCCGCCTGCACCGGCTGGCCGTCGCAGGCCAAGTCCGAGGCGCTGCCCGGGTCGTTCATTCCGGTGGCGGTGCTCAGGTGCGTGAACGGCATCCAGACGGTCCCCGGCAAGGGCCAGTGGTCGACCGCGACCCTGCAGCGGGCCGACACGAACCTGGGCGAGCTGATCACGGCGCTGCGGCAGCCGGAGGGACACCGTTCCCCCGGGATCATGTGCCCGCAGATCGCCATGCTGCCACCGCAAATCGTGCTGATCGACAGCAGCGGGAAAATGATCATTCCGCGCATCCCGCTGAGTGGCTGCGGCCTGGTGCAGACGCAGCTGCTCGCCGCGCTCGCCAAGCTGAGCTGGCACACGGAATCGGTTCGGCTGGTGGCGCAGATTCAGACGCCGGCCGAGGCCTCGACAGGCTGCTCGGCTGAGTTCAAGGACCCGTTCCTGATGTACGGCTCGCCGCGACCCTCAGCGGGCGGCGCCGTGTTCACCACGCGCCCGGCCGCACTGCGGATTTGCATCTACTCCGTCAGCGGCAGCATCATCACCCATTTCGTCAGGGGAACCACCGTCACCGGTGCTACCGAGAGCGCTCTGCTGGCCGGCTTGTCGGGTGCCAGGAAGACCAGCATGTGCACGCTGCCGCAGGCGCAGTTCGCTGTCGTCTCCGGTGAGAGCCCCGGTGCTGCCGACGTATACGTCGAACTGGGCGGCTGCTATCGCGTGCTGCGCGCCGATTCCGGAGGCGGCGGAACGATGGGCGTATCGACCGGCCAGGCAACCCCGCAGGCGGTGGCGATCATCCAGACCGTGACACACCCGAAGCCCTGACCTGACCCCGCGGCGCTGGCGGTTCGGCACGGCGGGCCCGGGTCCGTAGCATACGGTTCATGGCGGTACGAGCGGTTATCTTCGACTGGGGCGGCACGCTGACCCCGTGGCACACGATCGACCACGAGGCGCTGTGGCTGGACATATGCGCCAGGCACTACCCCGCCGACCAGGCGGCGCCGATCGCGGAAGCGATCAGGGAGGCGGAGTTCGCGTTGTGGCGGCAGTCCGAGTCCGCACAGCAGAGCGCCACGCTTGACCATGTGTTCGCGCGGGCCGGCGTGACCCCGGACGCCGAGTTCCTCGCCACCTACTTCAGCACCTGGGAGCCGCACACCTACACCGACCCGGACGTGGCACCGCTGCTGCGTGAGTTGCGCGGCCGCGGCATCAGGGTCGGGGTACTGTCCAACACCATGTGGCCGCGTACCCTGCACGAGCAGGTATTCCTCAGGGATCAGGTGCTCGGGCTGATCGACGGCGCGGTATACACCAGCGAGATTCCGTGGACGAAACCGCACCCTGAGGCATTCCGCGCGGCCATGGCCGCGGTCGGCGTGACCGATCCGGAGGCCTGCGTCTTTGTCGGAGACCGGCCGTTCGACGACATATACGGCGCGAAACGCCTGGGCATGCGGGGGGTGCTGATCCCGCACAGCGAGGTGCCGCCGCACGACGGCGTGGTGCCGGACGCGATCATCACCCGCCTCGCCGAGCTCCCCGCTCACCTGGACAACTGGTAGACATCGCAGATGGGCACCGGCCGGACGTCGAAGAGAGCAGGTGCCTCGGTCTTGCGGTACGTGCCGGCTGTCCTTGACCGCGCGGGTCTCGGTGATCACCAGGCCATCGAGGTGCGGCGCCTGCGGGGCGGATCGAAGAAGGGCGTCTTCCGGGTGATCTGCGCCGACGGCTTCTCCGCGATCCTCTACGTCTGGGCGGCAGACGAGGACTACTGGCCGGCTCCGCCCGACGACCCGGCAGGCGTGTTCGGGCACGCCTCGGGCCTGGACCTTTTCGAGGCATGTGCGGCCCGCTTCGAGGCCGTGGGGGTTCGCATCCCGCGGGTCTACCTGCTGGACCCCAGCCAGACCGTCTACCCAGCTGACATCGCAGTGATAGAGGACGTGCGCGGCGGAACGCTCGAGGAACTGCTCGCAGCCGATCCGGCGGCGGCCGAGCCGGCCCTGCAGCGGCTGGCCGCCATGGTATCGACTATGCGTGGCGAACGTTCGGACCGGTTCGGCAGGGTGGGCTCCGATCGCGCTGGTGACTCCGCCAGATGCGAGCAGGTGGTGCTCGACCGGGCGCTGCGGCACCTCGAGCGTGCAGCAGACCGGGTGCCCCGGATCGCGGACGCCCAGCTGTCGCTCGAAGATACGCTGCGGTCCCTGGCCGCCGCTGTCCAGCCGCGCACCGAATACTGCCTTGTCCACGGCGAGCTGGGACCAGATCACGTCCTCATCGACGAAGAGCGCCGCCCGGTGCTCATCGACATCGAGGGCTCGATGTACTTCGACGCCGAATGGGAGCACGCGTTCCTTCGGCTGCGTTTCGGCAGCCACTACCACTGGTTCCAGGCGGCCGGGCTGGACGAGCGGCGGATGCGGTTGTACTCGCTCGCGCTGTACCTCTCGCTCGTCGAGGGACCGCTCCGGTTGCTTGACGGCGACTACCCGGACCGGGATGAGATGCTGGCCATCGCGGACGCCAACGTCGAGCGGGCGCTGAAGATGGCGGGAACTCTCTAGCGCTAGGCGGACAGGGCAGGTATATGGAGCTAAGCCTGCGGGGCCGGGTTCGTGACGGTGACCCTGACGCCTTCGGCGTGCTGTTCGACGACCACTCGCGCGCGGTGTACAACCTCGCGTTCCGGCTGACCAGGAGCTGGCAGGAAGCCGAAGAGGTCGTATCGCTGACCTTTCTCGAGGCATGGCGGCTGCGTGCCCGGGTCGAGCCCGACGGAGAGTCGCTGCGGCCGTGGCTGATGGGCATCACCGTCAACGTCGTGCGCAACTTTTCCAGGGCGGCGCGGCGGCACCGGGCGGCGATGGCCAGGCTGCCAGAACCGGAAGCGGCACCCGACTTCGCCGACGAAGTCGCCGACCGCATCGACGACGCGGCCAGGCTGGCGGCGCTGCGCGCCGCCTTCGCTCGGCTCCGGCCCGCGGAACAGGACGTGGTCGCGCTGTGCGCGTGGTCTGACCTTGACTACGCCGCCGCGGCGGAGGCGCTCGGCATCCCCGTCGGTACCGTCCGGTCCCGGTTGCACCGGGCACGCAGCAAGCTACGGCAGCTGACCGCCGAGCCGGATCCGGGGCGGACTCGCCTCGTCAGGGAACCTGATCGCCGCGGTGCACAGCTACCAGGTGACAGCAAGACGACCCCGCGGACCGCGCATGGAGGTACCCGATGAGCGGCAACGAGATCAATGAACTGGCCAGCACGCTGCCAGCACCCGCGGCCCGGGACCTGCCGGGCGACCGCGCGAGCCTGCTCAGGGAACACATGCTGACCGAGATCCGGAGGGCAACCCTCGCTCCCGAGGCGCCGCGCCGGGTCCGCCGCCTGTCGCCGGTGCGGGCGGCAGGCGCGTGCCTGCTGGCCGCTGCGGCCGGGGTCAGCACCTTCGTCCTGGTCGCCGGCACGGGCAAGGCGCCAGGGGGCGCCAGCCCGGCGGCGGCGAAGCTGCTGGCCAAGATCGCGAATGCGGCGCAACATCAGTCGAGCCCGCCGGTCACCGACGGCGATTTCATGTACATCCGCAGCGAAGTCGCCTTCGCCACCTACACCAACGGCGGGTCGACTCCGAAGATGGACAAGTTGCATGAACGCCAGGTCTGGCTGCCGGTGGCCAACATCTGCGCCACCGGCCTGCTCATCGAGAACGGCGCCAGCACGCCGCTGAGTGCCTACCCGGTCGCCAACGGAAAAGTCGTGACACCGTCGCCCGGGTCGGGCTTCATAGGGTGCGGCAAGGGCAGCCTGAACGACCCCACCTACCGGCTGCTGCAAGCGCTGCCGACCGATCCCAGGACCCTGCTCAACCTCATCTACGCCGGAACGAGGGGCGAGGGGCAGGCGGTGGGGCCTGACGGCGAGGCATTCACCACGATCGGTGACCTGATCCGCGAGACCATCGTGCCGCCCCGGACCGCGGCGGCGCTGTACCGGGCAGCGGCCCTGATTCCCGGCGTGACCGTCGTGGGCCACGTGACGAACGCCGTGGGCCGGCCCGGCATCGCGGTCGCCTTCACCGGCAACGGCAATCGCTTCGAGTGGATCTTCGATCCGGCGACCTTGCAGTTCATCGGCGAGCGGGACTATGACACCACGCAGCACGCGGTGACCGGGGACACCGCGATCCTGCGGGAAGCCTTCGTCGCCAAGGCGGGGCAACTGCCCCGCGGCTAGCAGGCTCTTAGAAAGGGTTTGCCCCTAACGCCGTCCGGCGCGCCGTGCGCCGGACGGCGTTTAGCGCGGCCGCGTGTATCTGGCGACCGCGAAAGTCCTCAGAAAAATCGTCAGAAAAGTTGTTGGCGCCGGGCCGGTTCAGTCCTCTTACATGCGAAGGGTGGAACCGGCAGGGTTCCGGGCAGGCGGGGGTGGACGCCGGTCCGGGACCCGCTGAAAGCGGTGCTCTTGGGGGGCGGGCTGGCGACTAGGGGACGCCAGCCGGGGCGCCGCCGCGGGATCGCGGTCCTGGATGGTAGGGCCACTGGCCGGGACCGCGATCCTGGGGACCGCGCGGTCCTGGCCGGAAAGGTGCGCCGGCCGGGACCGCGCTGCGGGACTGCGGTCCCGGCTGATCAGGGGTGGCCAGCCGGGACCGCGTACTACACCTGGAGGCGATCGGGAGCGAGGGCCTTGGCGACGAGCGACGAGGGAAGACGGCGTGCTCAGGCGCCCCATAGGCAACCAGAGCAGGCAGTTCACCATCTACGAGCACAAAGCACCGCTACGGTAGGCGCATGCGGGACAGTGAGGTCGTCTCCGCCATCGTGGCGGGCGATCCAGATGGGCTCGCCGAGGCATATGACTGGTACGCGGATCCGCTCTACAAGTACTGCCGGTCATTGCTCGGTGATCCCTCCGGCGCGGCCGAAGCCGTGCAGGACACGTTCATCATCGCGGCCTTCTGGCTGCCGGAATTGCATGACCCGGAACTGCTCCGGCCCTGGCTGTATGCCGTCGCGCGCAACGAATGCCTGCGGGCCGCGCGGGCGCGGAAGACCACGGTGGTGCTTGACGAGGCGCCCGAGGTGACGGACGAAGGCGTCACCATCAGTGAGGGCGCCGAACGAGCGGAACTGCGAACCCTCATCGAGGATGCGGCCAGAGGGCTGAATACGGCTGAGCGCGAGGCCATCGAGCTGGACCTGTGGCAGCGGCTCGATCCCACCGAGATCGCAGCCGTGCTCGGCGTATCCCGCAAGCGCGTGGACTCGCTGCTTTCCCGAGCCCGCGACCAGCTGCTGGCGTGCCTGGGCGCGCTGCTTGTCGGGCGCGGCGGGCGCGACGAATGCCGTGAGCTGCGCCGCATGCTCGGCGACTGGGACGGGAACCTGACCGCGCCGATCCGCAAGCGGGTGCACCGGCACATCGAGCGCTGCCCGGTCTGCACCGCGCGGCGAGCCTATGAGTTGCGGCCCGCTATGTTGCTCGGACTGTCACCAGGCGCGGCGGTCATCGCCGGAGCGGAGGAGAACTTCCGGCTCTCGGCGGGCGCGCCGGCCGGGCTCAAGGCGCACACGATCGCGCTCGCCCTCGGCCGCAGCCCAAGCGCGGTCGCGCACCGGGCGACGGTACTCGGCCGGGCCGGTTCGTTCGGGCAGCAGGGATTCCCCAAGCCGCTGCGCCCCCCGGCGGCCGGGCTGCCATCGGCGGGCGGTAACGGCGACGGGCGGTCCTCGGCGCGTGGCCGGGCCACCCTGGCGGGGCTGGTGCTCGCCGCCGCCATCGCGGGGGTGGCCATCGCGCTGGCCGGGAACACAGGGCACGGGACGGCGGGCGGCGGGCCGGGGCCTTCCGGCGCGCGCGCCTCAGCCGCCGTGGCCGCTACTCCAGACAAGACCGGGCCGGCGACGCGTCCGGCCACCTCGCCTGGGCCAGCCGCCACGCGCACGAAAGCGGCGTCCCCCACCGCGACGCCTACCAAAACAGCGTCCCCCACCGTGACGCCGAGCCCGACGGCTTCGCCCTCCCCGATCGCCGGCACGCTGGTCGTTGACCCCCCTGGCGGCCAGCTGTCGATGAGCAGTGGCGCGGCCACGATCAGGCTGACCGCGCAGGGTGGCCCAGTCACCTGGTCGATCACGGTATCAGGCGGCGGCGGACACCTGAACGTCTCGCAGTCCGCCGGGACGCTGCGGACGGGCAGCAGCGTGACCGTGTCGATATCGTCCAACCCCGGGGCCTTCGGCAGACAGCTCACGGTCAATCCCGGTCACACGGTGTTCACCATCGTGTCCGACAACAGCCAGGACGCAACGGCCGCGCGGCCAGCGGTTTCCAGCGCCATCTCACTGGTCGCGTCGCCTTTTCGTGTCATCGCTATCTGGTTACAAGATGGGACTAACAGGGATGAACGGGCTACGGTGACCACATGCGCGACAGCGAAGTTGTCGCGTCCATCGTGGCTGGTGATCCAGCGGGACTCGCCGAGGCCTACGACAGGTACGCGGACGCACTGTTCGGTTACTGCCACTCGCTGCTGCCCGAGCCTGCCGACGCCGCCGACGCGGTGCAGGACACATTCGTCATCGCCGCCTCCCGGCTGTCCGGACTTCGTAACCCCGAACTGCTACGCCCCTGGCTGTACGCCGTCGCGCGCAACGAGTGCCTGCGCAGGCTGAAGTCTCCCGAGGCCACCTCAGCTCTGGGCGAGGACACCGAGCCTGCGGACGAGACAGCCGACGTCGGCGAGCAAGCCGAGCGGGCGGAAACCAGGGCGCTCCTGCTCGCCGCGGTGAAGGGCCTCAACCCCGCCGAGCGCGACGTCGTCACCCAGCTGCTATACGGTCTCGACATCAACGAGATCGCCACCGTGCTCGGGATCTCCCGCAATCACGTGCACTCGCTGCTCTCGCGCGCTCGCCGCCAGCTCGAGGAGTCGGTGGCCGTGCTCCTTGTCGCGCGGTCCGGCCGCCAGGACTGCACCGCACTGGACGCACTGCTCGCCGGATGGGACGGGCAGCTGACCGTGCTGCTGCGCAAGCAGGTCAGCAGGCACATCGACAAGTGCCGGACCTGCGGTGACCGACGGCGCCACGAACTAACCCCCGCGATGCTGCTCAGCGTCTTCCCCGCCACGCTGCTCGGGGCGGCGGTAAAGGCGCACGGCGCGGCCGGTGCCGCGCTGCGGGACAAGACGCTGTCGATGGCCGCCGACAAAGACCTGCACGCCGAGGCGTACCGGAGTGCACTGAGGAGAAGCCACGCATCGTTCGGAGAAAACGGGTTTCCAAAGCCGCTGCACATCAGTCACTCCCGGTTCCCGCACGTGCCGCACGGTCACCTGGCCGCGGCGGCGGGCACGGTCGCTGCCGTGGCGGCTGCGATCGCCGTCGCTGTTTCGGTCGGGTCGCATCAGGGCCATAACGCGGGTGGCGGACCGCTGGGCGGCGGCGGCGGGCCGACGGGCGGGCAGTCCGCGAGCGCCGCGCCCGGCACCGCACCGGGCGCGGCACCGAGCGGCACGGCCGGCGCCCCCTCTGGCGGATCGAACGTTCCCGCGCCGGGGGCGTCGGCGAGCGGGCCTGGCGCACCCGCCGGGCAGTCGCAGTCAGCCTCGCCGATCGCATCTGGCTCGGGCACCCCTTCCCCGGCGCCGAGCTCGGACGGTACGCCGTCGCCCACGACGACGAGCCAGCCCGCCCCCGGTACCCTCGTGGTGTCTCCGACCAGGATCGTGCTCACTCCGCTGCTTGGCAGCACTCTCACGCTGACGGCGGTGAACGGGCCGGTGAACTGGTCCATTTCCGAGCCGGCCAGCCTGCTCGGCGAGCTGACCGTGGCACCAGCATCGGGATACCTTGCCGCGAATCACAGCGTGCAGGTGACGATCTCAGTCAGCGGGCTGGCCAGCCTGGACACGCAGCTGACGGTCAGTCCCGGCGGGCAGAAGGTGACCGTCGTGCTCGGGGTCCCCTAGCAGTCGTCTGGCCGGCTCAGCGGGACCAGGCGGCGTGTGCGGTGGCCCGCTGCGCCTGGGCGCGCAGTGCCTGGACCGCCCTTGCGGGGTCGTCCGCGTGGTAGACGGCCGAGCCCGCGACGAACACGTCGGCACCCGCGTCGGCGCACCGCTCGATCGTTTCCACGCTCACCCCGCCGTCTACCTGCAGCCAGATGGCGCCGCCGTGGGCGTTGACCATCGCCCGTGCGCGACGGAGCTTGGGTAGCACGATGTCGAGGAAGTGCTGGCCGCCGAACCCGGGTTCCACCGTCATGAGCAGCAGCATGTCGAGTTCGGGCAGCAGGTCCTCATACGGTTCGATGGCGGTGCCCGGGTTGACGGCGAGCCCGGCACGCGCCCCGGCGGCGCGGATCGCGCGCAGCGTGCGGACCGGCGCGGAAGCAGCCTCGGCGTGGATGGTGACGTTACCGGCGCCCGCCTCGGCGTAGGCCGGCGCGTGCCGGTCCGGCTCGGTGATCATCAGGTGGCAGTCAAGCGGCAGCGTGGCGTGCTTGAGCAGCGCCTCCACGACGGGCAGGCCCAGCGTGAGGTTGGGCACGAAGTGGTTGTCCATCACGTCGACGTGCAGCCACTCGGCCACGCCCGCGACCGCAGCGGCTTCGTCGGCGAGCCTGGCGAAGTCGGCGGACAGGATGCTTGGCGAGATCTGAACGGCCATGACGGTACCGAGTGTAGAGTGCGGTCGGTAGGTCCGGTCCTGTGCCCCTGAAATGTCATACCCCGCGGCTAGCATTCAGCACTGAGTTCGAATATTTGATAGTTGGAGGTCACCAGTGCGAACGCAGCCGTCGACCGACCTGCTCGACCGGGTCCGCAAGCTCCTCACCAAGGCCGAGGCGGACGGGGTCACACAGCACGAGGCCGAGGCGCTCACCGCCAAGGCGGCTGAGCTGATGGCCCGGTACGGCATCGACCGGGCGCTGCTCGGCGCGCTGCACCCGGAGACGGACGCCCCCGCGGACCAGGTGTTCGACCTGGACAACCCGTGGGCCGCCGTCAAGGCCCACCTGCTCGCCGGGCTCGCGTCCGCGCTGCGCTGCCAGTGCATCCTGCTGAGCCGGCCGGATCCGGGGAGCCGGGTACACGTGTTCGGCTATCAGTCCGACTTGGAACGGGCGGACATCTTGTTCACCTCGCTGCTTGTGCAGATGGCGCGCGCGCTGGCCGCGCAGCCAGTGCCCGCGTTCGGCGGCGGGGCCAAGGCGTGGCGGCGGTCCTGGATGCTGGGGTACGCCTCGGCGGTCGTGGGGCGGGTGCGGGCCGCCGAGGAAGCCGCGGTCGCGGACGCTTCGGCATCCGGGGCGCGGCAGTCGGGGCCGTCGACGGCGCTCGTGCTCGCTGACCGTGCGATGACCGTTCGCCGGCATGCCGAGAAGGCGTATCCGCGGACGCGGAAAACGCGGGTCACTTATTCGGGGAACGGGTACCAGGCCGGTTACCGCGAGGGGCAGAAGGCTGACATCGGCGGGGCGAAGGTGCGGTCGCGTTCGGCAGCCGCACTTGGCCGCTGACCCGTAACTGGTGTTCTCGTGCTCGGCTCGGCGCGCCTAGTCTGGCTCGGCTCGTTGGGTTGTGGCCAAGGGCACGTAAACCGTTAGGTTTCGTTGCGGCGGGCGCCGTAGCTGCGCGGCGGGCGCGCCGGTAGCGTGCGGGGTATGGAACACGTCAGACTGGGCCGGACAGGCCTGCAGGTGTCCAGGTTGTGCCTGGGAACGATGACCTTCGGGCTGCAGAGCGACGAGCCGACCGCCGCGGCGATCCTCGACCGGGCAGCCGAAGCCGGGGTCGACTTCCTCGACTCCTCCGATGCCTACCCGCTCGGCGGCGATCTCGGCAGCCGCGGGCTCACCGAGGAGATCATCGGCCGCTGGCTGCGCGGCAAGCGGGACCGCTTCATCATCGCCACCAAGTGTTTCGCGCCGACCGGACCGGCCCCGTTCGACGCGGGCAACTCCCGCAAGCACATCATGTCCGCCGTGGACGCCTCACTGCGCCGCCTGCAGACCGACTACATCGACCTGTACCAGCTGCACGGGTACGACCAGGAGACGCCGATCGACGAAACGCTCGGCGCGCTTGACGACCTGGTGCACCAGGGCAAGGTCCGGTACGTCGGCTGCTCCAACTTTCTGACCTACCAGCTGGTGCGGGCCATCGGCCGCAGCGAGACGCTGCGGCTCGCCAGGTTCGACTCGGTCCAGCCGCGGTACAACCTGCTGTTCCGCCAGATCGAGCGGGAAATGCTGCCGTTCTGCGAGGAAGACGGCGTCGGCGTCATCTCGTACAACCCGATCGCCGGCGGGCTGCTGTCCGGCAAGCACGCCCGCGGCGCGCCGCCTCCCGAGGGCAGCCGGTTCACCCTCGGCTGGGCCGGCCAGATCTACCAGGAGCGCTACTGGAACGAGCGGGCCTTCGACACGGTGGAGGCGCTGCGCAAGCTCGCGGATCAGGCGGGGGTCAGCCTGGTCACGCTGTCCGTCGCGTGGGTGCTCGCGCACAAGGCGATTACCGCGCCGATTATCGGGGCCAGCCGGCCTGAGCAGCTCGGCGCGAGCATCGCGGCGGCGGAGTACGCGCTCGACCCTGACCTGAAGCGGCAGATGGACGAGCTCACCCACGAGTACCGGATGGGAGACGCCGCTCGTTAGTTGATGGTGGACCCACGGCCCACCTCCACCGCCACCACACGGATACTCACCGTCAGGCGCTGATGATCGGTAGCGCCGGGTCTATGCGCAGCATGTCGTCTGGATCACTGGTGACGACTGCGTGCCTGCGTTCCCTCGCGCAGATTGCCACATGAACGTCGATGACGTCGTCGTGACCGCTTCGGGCGCACATCAGCCCGACGCTGCGCGCCACGTTCGGCGTCATAATGGCGATGTCGATGTCCCGCGATTTGAGCAGCCGACTCAGGCGAACTTGCCGCGGGCTGCGCCATGCCTGGGCGATTGTGCCGACTGGAACGCAGATTGTTCCACCCCGCCGCAGTGTCTCGTCTAGGCGCGCCTGCATGGCGATGGCCTTGCCGGGGTGGTCGAGTGCGAGAAGCGCACCGGCGTCGAGGGTAAGCCCCGCTACCGGTCGGGCCATCACCCGGTCAGCCTGTCATCAGGCTGGCTGCTCAGGCCAATGCCGTCCAGCTCGTCTTGAACCTGCCGACGAACGTCTTCCGGCACGGGAGTCTCCGCCTCCCACGAGGCGAGGACGGCCTCCAGATCCTCGCGTTCGGTGAAGTCCTCAAGGGCTGCGACCACGTAAGAGCTGACCCGTCGCTCACCACCTGCGGCACGCCTTACCTGCTCCGCAAGCCCATCGGGAAGGCTAATCGTAATCCTTTTCATACTTTTATCATACTCAGCAATGAGCCGATGGGCAGCACACGCGGCAAGGCGAGGTGGCGTGCGGTGCCAGTCGCGCGTGAGCGAGGTCTAGGCTTTGGTGCGGCGCAGGAGGGCTATGAAGATGGCGTCGGTGCCGTGGCGGTGGGGCCAGAGCTGGGCGAAGAGCGGGCTGGGCGAGCGAAGAGCGGCGACGTCAGGGAGGACCGCGGGAGCGTCGAGGACCTCGACGCTCGGCATCTCGCCGGTTAGCGCGTTCAGCACGTCGCGCGTTTCCGCGGAAACAGGTGAGCACGTTACGTAGGCGACTACTCCGCCGGGGCGGCACGCCGCCAGCGCCGATCGCAGCAGGCCACGCTGGAGTTCGGCCAGGGCGGGTAGGTCGGACTCGGACTTGCGCCATCGGGCCTCGGGGCGGCGGCGGAGGGCGCCGAGCCCGGAACAGGGCACGTCCACAAGGACGCGGTCGAATGCACCGTCACGCCACGGCGGGCGGGTGCCGTCTGCGACTAGGACGGCACCACCAGCACCGGAGCGGGCGAGTGCTGCACGCACCAGGGCCGCGCGGTGCGGGTGGATGTCCGCGGCGACTAGGCGAGCGCCGGCGGTGGCGGCGAGGCCGCGCAGCAGGCGCGCCTTACCGCCCGGTCCGGCGCACATGTCCAGCCAGTATCCAGTGGTCTGGCCGGCCTCGAGCGGGGCACTGGCGAGGGCGATCGCAGCCAGCTGGCTGCCTTCGTCTTGGACGGCGGCGTTGCCACCGGCTATGACGGCGGAGGGGTCGCCGCCGGGGAGGGTGAAACCGAACGGGGACCAGCGGGTGGCTTCGGCGCCGTCCGGCATGATCTCCTCGCGGCTAGGGCCGCCCGGGAAGGCGGCCATCGTGACCCGGGGGCGTTCGTTGCCCGCGGCGAGCGCGGTGACCAGTTCAGTTTCGGCGGCTTCGCCGAGTGCCGCGCGGTAGGCGCCGACCACCCAGCGGGGGTAGCTGTACCGGATCGACAGGTATCCGTCAGGGTCGGACTCGGCGGCAGGAGCGACGATCGCTAGCCACTGCAGGAGATCCCTGGTGGACACCCGGCGCAGGACCGCGTTGACGTAGCCGGCGACCCGCGGGCCCGCGACGTCCTTGGCCAGGTCGACGGACGTCGCGACAGCGGCG
>Ga0126381_100002393_pt1 | contig 20256 bp, 20 predicted proteins | sample PanSoiMetPlot_28_FD_96465 | JGI IMG/M metagenome (GOLD analysis project Ga0126381, IMG submission 96465) | Tropical forest soil microbial communities from Panama - MetaG Plot_28 | ecosystem: Environmental > Terrestrial > Soil > Tropical forest > Bulk soil | place: Panama | collected 2016-02-17
GGCAACGGAGACGGCACCGAGGGCGCGTTCGCGGGGAAGGTGCTCGGCACCTATATGCACGGGCCCGCGCTGGCCCGCAATCCGGCCCTGGCCGACTTGCTGCTGAGCTGGGTAGTGGGCCCGCTCGCGCCGATCGACCCAGCTGAGGAGGAATGGGCCGCACGGCTGCGCGCTGAGCGCCTGGCCGCGACAGCTCAGTAGACCAGGGCCTGTGCTCCCTCGGCGAGGGCTTCGGCGACGAACGTTGTTGCCCCCGCGATCCGCACGCCGGGGACCACGTCGTCGGCGGTGATCTCGCGTCGCGCGGCGCACTGCGTGCACAAGGTAACTGTGCCCGTCCTGAGCACGGTGTCGAAAAGCTCTGGCAGCGGGGTAGCGTGCGGTAGCCGGAGATCCGGGCAGCCTGATGGCAGGGCGAACCAGGATGCCTCGCCAGTGAGCCACAGCGACACCGCCACGCCGCTCGCGACCGCGGCCGCGGCCACGGTCAGTGCCTGGTTGCAGCGCTCCGGCTCTTCCTTGCCCGCGGTGAGCTTGAGCACCAGGGAACGTGCCGTCATGTCTTGCACCCTAGCGCTGGCGGCAGAAGCCCTGATGCCAGCGCTGGGCACCGACTCGCGACGCGGCGTGGCGCCTGCAGGCCGGCCGGTGTGCTCTCTACGCTCGGAGGCATGGCCCCCGTGCTGGCCGGCATCGTGCTGGTCGTCGCTCTCGTCCTGGCAGCAGTGGCTGGCCTCGGCCTCGTGGTGGGGCTTTTCCGGGTCAGCAGGCGACCGCCGGCTCAGTAACCGTTCCGGCGCAGCGGGTCCGGCTGCCGACCGCGGCCGCGCATCCGGCATGCTTGCTCTGAACCCACGCGGCTCACGGTGGAGGAGATTATGCGATCTGCCCAGCCGGGTCCGGCCGAGTCAGGCGGACTGTCGGAGCACTTCGAGCAGCACCCGAGCCTCGACTCGGTGCGCTTCCTGATCGGCCGCTGGGAGGGCGCAGGAGTCGTCGGGTACCCGACGATCGAGAGCGCGAACTTCGGCCAGGAGATCACCTTCAGCCACAACGGCAAGCCATTCCTGATCTATGCGAGCAGGACCTGGCTGATCGAGCCCGACGGCACTATCGGCAGGCCGCTCGCGATGGAGACCGGCTACTGGCGCCCCCAGGAGGACGGCGGTATAGAGGTGGTGCTCGCGCATCCCACCGGGATCACCGAGATCTACATAGGCGCGGTAACCGGGACAAAGATCGAGCTGGCCACCGATGCGGTGGTCCGGACGGCGACAGCCAAGGAAGTCACCGCCGGCCGCCGGCTCTACGGCCTCATCGGCGCCGACCTTGGCTGGGCCTACGATATGGCGGCCGTCGGCCAGCCATTGCAGTCCCATGTGTCCGCGCAGCTCAAGCGCGTCTCCTGAAGCATGGTCGATACGCCCGCGGGGCTCTAGCGCAGGCCATTGGAACCCGCGTGATGACTCGCAGGCGGGGTGGCGGACCGGGACCGTGGGAAGGCTCAGAGCCGAGCAGGCGGGCCCGTAAGACACCAGAACTTCACTTTTACGTCGCCTTGCAGAAACCTCGGGTTCGCCGACGCATACCGCCAGAACGACACACTGTAGCCCGGATCCGCGGTCGCAGGCTGACCGCCGGTCCTGGCTGCTCATTCCGGGAGCAGCAGAATTAGACACCCTTAAGGAGAAAACACCATGCAACCTCGGGGCAGGAAGCGGGTCGCCGCAGGCATCGGGGGCATCGCCGCCCTCGCGGTGGCCGTGTCCCTCTCAGCATGCTCCTCGTCGCCAAAGCCAAGCGGCGGATCTTCGCCCACCGCTGCGCCACTGACCGGCACGCTGAACGGGGCCGGATCGACGTTCCAGACCACCTTCCAGCAGGCAGCGATTTCACAGTTCAAGTCGGTTCAGTCCGGCATGACGGTGAACTACGACCCCGTCGGGTCGGGCACCGGCCGCAGCGACCTGGCCGCCGGCACCGTCAACTACGCGGGCTCCGACTCGCCGATCCCGTCTACGGAGACAGACTTCACCGGCAAGGGGACGGTGCTGTATTTCCCGGTCGTGATCGGCCCGATCACGATGTCGTACAACCTGGCGGGAGTCAGCAATCTGAAGCTGGACCCGACCGTCATCGCGAATATCTTCCAGGGCAAGATCACCACATGGAATGACCCGGCGATCACGGCGCTCAACCCGGGCGTCAGCCTGCCCAGCCAGGCGATCACCATCGCGGTGCGGCAGGACTCGTCGGGCACGACTCAGAACTTCTCGTTGTTCCTGCAGACGGCGGTTCCGAGTGTGTGGTCGCTGGGCAGCAGCTCGACCATTAGCTGGCCGCACTCCGCCCACGCTGGCAGCGGAAACTCCGGCGTGGCACAGATCATCAAGTCGACGCCTGGCGCGATCGGCTACGTCGACCTCTCCACCGCTCATGCATCCGGGCTGACTTACGCTTCGGTGAAGAACTCGTCCGGGAACTACATCGCGCCGTCAGCGGCCTCGGCGTCGGCGTCCGCGGCCGGTGTCACCGTGAATCCCGACCTGACGTTCCACGCGGTCTGGGGCTCGGGCGCGCAGGCGTACCCGATCACGTACCAGTCCTGGGTCCTGGTCTTCGAGAAGCAGCCGAACGCCAATGACGCCAAGATGCTCCAGGCGTGGATCGGCTACCTGCTCGGCGACGGCCAGAGCCTGCTGCCCAGCCTGGACTACGCGAAGCTGCCGGCCAGCATCGACCAGATGGCAAAGGCCCAGCTGAGCAAGATCACCGGTTAATCTAAGTACCGTGGCGCATAAGTATCCAGTGGGCCAGTCATCGTGACGAGTCACTCAGCGCGGGCGGATTCGGCGGGTATCGCCGGGTCCGCCCGCGCCCTGGCAGAGCGGCGACCGCTCGGCGACCGCGTCTTTCAGGCGCTCGCGCTGGTCGCCGGCCTGCTCGTGCTGGCGATCCTCGTACTGATCCTCGTCTCGACCACTCAACAGTCCACCACGTGGTTCGGTAAAGAGGGCATCACCGGAATCTTCTCCACCACCTGGGACCCCGCGCATAACAAGTTCGGCGCGCTGACCTTCATCTACGGCACGGCGATCACGGCGGTGATCGCGGTCATCCTGGCGGTCCCGGTGAGCGTGGCCATCGCGCTCCTGCTGACGGAGGTCGTGCCGTATCGGTGGGCACGTCCGATTGTGTACGTGATCGACCTGCTCGCTGTGGTCCCGTCCGTGGTCTGGGGCCTATGGGGCGTCCAGGTTTTTGCGCCGTGGGTTTTGCCGCACGTCTACGCTCCGGTCGCGCGAGCGCTGAAGGGCGTTCCCGTTCTGGGCAACCTGTTCGGGCCGTCGACGAGCGGGGCACCATCCGGGCCCGCGTTCTTTACCGCCGGCCTGATCCTCGCCTTCATGATCACGCCGATCGTGACCTCGCTGTCGCGGGAGGTGATCGCGACGGTGCCGACCATCGACAAGGAGGGTGCCTACGCTCTCGGCGCCACCCGCCTGGAGATGATTCGCGGCGTGGTCTGGCCGCACAGCCAGGGCGGCATCGTGGGCGCCGTCCTGCTGGGTCTCGGCCGCGCGATGGGCGAGACGATCGCCGCCGCCCTGGTGATCGGCTCATCGACGCAGATCACGTCCCATCTGCTCTCGCCGGGCTACAGCATGCCCGCGGTCATCGCCAACCAGTTCGGCGAGGCTTTTGGTGAGTTCCGGTCCGCACTCCTCGGCATAGGCGTGCTGCTGTTCCTGCTCACGATCATCGTCAACGTCCTGGCGCGCGCGGTGGTGGCGCGCAATGTGCAGCGGACGCGAGGTGCCTGATGGCCGTCGCCCCTGAGCACCGGAAGGTCGATCTGCGCGAGCCTCCGTCCTGGCGGAGCGCGAAGAGCCGGATCGCCACGGTTCTCATGGTGGTCGCGTTCGTGCTCGTGATCGTCCCGCTCGGATTCGTCCTGTACACAGTGATCTCTAAGGGCGCCTCGATCATCAGCGGGCAATTCCTCACCGCTCCGATCCCGTTTAACGTCGCACCGGCCAACGTGGGCGGCATGGGGCCGGCGGTGCTCGGCACCATCCTGATCACCGCCCTCGCGACTGTCCTGGCCGTGCCGATCGGGATCCTCGCGGCGATCTACATCAACGAATACGGCGGCAACCGGCTCCTCACGCGGTTCATCAGGTTCATGGCCGACGTCATGACCGGTGTGCCGTCGATCATCATGGGGCTGTTCATCTTCGCGATCTGGGTCATCCACTTCGGATACTCGGGCCTGGCCGGCGCCTTCGCTCTGGGCTGCCTCATGCTGCCGCTCATCATCCGGTCCAGCGAGGAGATGCTCAAGCTCGTACCAGACGCGTTGCGCGAGGCCAGCTACGCGCTGGGCGCCAGCAAGGCCCGCGTGACGCTGACCGTGGTGCTGCCAGCCGCGCTCGGCGGCATCGTCAGCGGGGTCTTGCTGGCCGTGGCCAGGGCAGCAGGTGAGACGGCACCGGTGCTGTTCACCATCTTCACCGTGACGGCGGTAAACCTCAATGTCTTCAGCGGCCCCAACACGACGCTGGCGGCCCAGATCTTCGCGAATGCCTCACAGCCGTACGTTGGCGCGCAGGCCCGTGGCTGGGGCGCGGCACTTACACTGGTTGCTATCGCCTTCATCCTGATGATCGCCGCTCGCCTGGTCACTGGCCGGGCCACCCAATCTCCCCGGTAGGACACGCCATGGATCAGCAGCCACATCAGGAAGTGACCACCGAGGACGTGCCAACCAAGCACGAGTTGTCTGAGCTGACGCATCACGCGGAGACTGAGCAGGTCGGCAGCACCGTCTTCGATACGAGGAACATCTCTATTTACTATGGTTCGTTCCGTGCTGTAACCGATGTCTCACTGTCCATCTATGAGAACCAGATCACGGCTTTCATCGGCCCGTCCGGCTGCGGCAAGACAACCGTGCTGCGGACACTGAACCGGATGAACGACCTCATCCCGACCGCCCGCGTCGAGGGTGACGTGCAGTACCGCGGCGAGTCGCTGTACGCACCGCACGTCTCGCCGGTCGCGGTGCGGCGGCGCATCGGCATGGTCTTCCAGAAGCCCAATCCGTTTCCGAAATCGATCTACGAGAACGTCGCGTACGGGCCGCGGATCAACGGTGAGCGCAAGAAGGCCAGACTGGATGAGATCGTCGAGCGCTCCCTGCGTCAGGCGGCGCTCTGGGACGAGGTGAAGAACCGCCTGAAAAGCTCAGGCCTGAGCCTGTCCGGCGGCCAGGCCCAGCGACTATGCATCGCCCGCACGCTGGCAGTCGAACCGGACGTCGTGCTGATGGACGAGCCGTGCTCGGCGCTGGACCCGATTGCGACCGGCGCGATCGAGGACCTGATGCAGGAGATCAAGTCCCGGTACACCATCGTGATCGTCACGCACAACATGCAGCAGGCCGCGCGGGTCAGCGACCGGACCGCCTTCTACTCGGTGTTGCGGAACGAGCAGAGCGATGTCCGGACCGGCGTGCTCGTGGAGTATGACCTGACCGAGCGCATGTTCCAGAACCCCCGCGATCCCCGGACCCAGGCCTACGTCACCGGCCGCATGGGCTGACGCTAGGTACCAGTGGTTCCGGCCAGGTAGACGACGCGCCGGGCGATATTGACCGCGTGTGCGCTGAGCCGCTTGTAGTCCCGCGCCACGAGCGTCATTTCCATCGTCACCGGAAGGGCCATCTGGCCGGACGCGAGTTCGGCGACGAGGCTGGCGTGCAGGTCGTCCATGTCGTCCTGACGCTCCACGAGCGACATCGCGACGGACCGGTCGCGCTGGTACCACGAATCGGCTGTTCGGCGCCACATGTCCGACACGAGGCTACCCATCCGCTCGACCAGACCGCGGGTGCGCGGCGTGATGTCGCCGCCGAGGATGTGGTTGGACTGGGAGGCGATGTGCATGAGGAGATCATGTGACCGCTCGATCTCCGGCACGATTCGCAGCACGGACAACAGGAAGCGCAGATCGGCCGCGACCGGTGCCTGCAGGACGATCTCGCGGTTGACCAGTTCCTCGATTTCCGGGTAGAGCGCGTCGACCAGTTGCTCGCGCTCGGCCAGCACCTCAAGTATCTCGTTGTTGCCGGTCAGCAGAGCCTGAGTTGCCCGGGGCAGGTCCTCGGCCAGGAGTGCGAACAACTCGATGACCTTAGACTCAATGGCTTCGAGATCGCGCTCGAATTCCTGCCGGTGGCCGGTCATGACGCAAGCCTACTGTCGGCAGAAATCGAATCCCGGAAATGGCAGCGCAAAGGTAAACCCCGGGCCGCTCCCGCACCAAGCCCGCTCCGGTACCCATGTACCGGGAACAGACCTGCCGCGGGGACCGGCTGGACAAGGCCGGTCAGCCCGGGGGCCCGGTGTCTGCCGTGAATTCGCCAGCCGCCGCTCCGCTGTGAGAGCCAGCGCGACCCGGCAGGCCAGCACGCCGACAATACGCGTCAGAGAGCACGCGGATGATCAGCACTGATCAGCAGGCCAGGGGCGGCCGGTGATGCGCCTAGCTCGGCTCGCGGGGGTCCGGGGGTCTTCCCCGAGTCACCACGTGCCGTCGTTCAGCGCTTCACGCAGGCGGCGGCTAACGGACAGCCACCTCGCAAGTCCGACATCTATGCATACGTTGGACCACCTCCTTTCCTGCGTACTGGCAACGCTACGACAGCGCGGCGCCAGCCGGCAAGCACGTTTAGGCCGAGCCGTGGCCCGAGCAGCAGGGACGATTGCCGGCCGGCTTTCAATAGACTCATGAGCATGGTGCAGACGTGGGACGACGCGCTGCGAGCGGGCGGCTATCGCGTCACACCCCAGCGCCAGCTCGTCCTGGAGGCGGTGGCGCGGCTCGAGCACGCAACTCCGGAGGAGATCTACGCCCAGGTCCGCCAGACCGCAAGCGGCGTCAATGTCTCCACCATCTACCGGACCCTCGAGCTGCTCGAGCAGCTCGGCCTCGTCAAGCACAGCCACATCCACCACGGTGCGCCGAGCTATCACCTGACCGAGCACGCTCAGCACGTGCACCTCATCTGCCGCCAGTGCGAGCAGGTGACTGAGGTAGACCAGGCGACGGTGCGGCCACTCGTCGAGGCGCTGGAGCAGAGCCAGGGCTTCCTGACCGACGTAGGGCACCTGACCGTTTTCGGCATCTGCTCTGCCTGCCGCGCGTAGCAACGAGAGATAAGGAGAGGGAACGTGGCCGTCCACCGGCGCAGGCGCCCTTCCGGCTCATGACCAGCCCGCTGCTCGCGACACCCGGAGCCGTCCCAGCCGATGGGATCGACGCGGGCGTCGCGGCGCACTACGGCGACCCTTTCGCCGAGCAGCGGGGCATGACGGGCCGGTTCGGCGTGGTCGACCGGTCGCACCGCGGCGTGCTCCGGATCACCGGCGCCGACCGGCTCAGCTGGCTGCAGAACCTGACCACGCAGGATCTGGAGCGGCTCGAGCCGGGCTCGGCACGGGAAGCTCTGGTACTGAGCCCGCAGGGCCACGTCGAGCACCACCTGACGCTCACCGACGACGGCAGGGCAACCTGGATCCACGTGGAGCCGGGCGAGGCCGTCGCGCTGCTGGAGTTCCTCGTCTCGATGCGGTTCATGCTGCGCGTCGAACCGGAGGATGTCACCGCCGACTACGGGGTGGTCAGCGTGCTCGGACCGGACACCCCGGCTGGTGAAATCGGCGGCTTGCGGCTGGACGTCGGCCTCGGCACCGATCTGATCGTCGCCCGGCCGGACCTGGCTGGTGTTGTCGAGGGCCTGCAGTCTGCCGGTGGTGAGCTGGCCGGCATGTGGGCGTACGAGGCGCTGCGGATCGCGGCCGGGTTGCCCAGGCTCGGCCTGGACACCGATCACCGCACGATCCCGCACGAGGTCGGCTGGATCGAGACGGCGGTCCACCTCACCAAGGGCTGCTACCGCGGCCAGGAGACCGTAGCCAGGGTGCACAACCTCGGTCACCCGCCGCGTCGGCTGGTCCTTCTGCACCTAGACGGCAGCGAGGACAAGCTGCCCAGCCTCGGCGCCGCGGTCGTGCTGGACGGGGCGAGCGCCGGATTCGCCGGCTCGGCCGCCCGGCATTACGAGCAAGGCCCCATCGCCCTGGCGCTGATCAAGCGGACGACTCCGGTCACCGCGACGTTCACGGTGGATGGCATCGCCGCGGCGCAGGAGGTACTAGTCTCACCTGAGGCCGGGGCTAACGTGCAGATCGATGCCGGGCTGCGGCGCCGGGGCAACCTCATGGGCCGCGCGCGCTAATGCCGGACTCGCCACCTACATCCCCGTTCCCCGCTGGAGGTTTATTTCGTGTTGCGCCAGGCGCTCTTGGCGCTGTCGACTAGCGGGCCGGCGCGCGATGCGATCATGGCCACGCCGGCCACCCGGAGCGTGGTGGCTCGGTTCGTCGCCGGCGAGACAATCGACGAGGCGCTCGAGGTGACGGCGAGCCTGGCCGCCGACGGCCGGCTCGTCACCATCGACTTCCTCGGTGAGGACACGACCGACCCCGCCCAGGCCACCGCCGTCACGGACGAGTACGTGCGGCTGCTCGGCCGGCTGTCCGAGGCCGGGCTTGCGGCACGCGGCCGGGCCGAGATTTCGGTGAAGCCGACCGCAGTCGGGCTCGGCCTGCCCGGCAGCGGCGAGAAGACGGCGCTCGAGAACATCAGGCGAGTCGCGGCCGCCGCGCGAAACGCCGGCACCACGGTGACCGTGGACATGGAAGACCACACCTGCGTGGACGCGACGCTCCGGCTGGTAGGGGAACTGCGCGCCGACTTCCCCGACCTGGGCTGCGTGATCCAGTCCTATCTGCGGCGCAGCGCGGACGATTGCCGCGCGCTGGCCGTCGCCGGATCTCGCGTGCGGCTGTGCAAGGGGGCCTACCAGGCGCCGGACGGTGTCGCCCTGGCCAGCAAGGCTGAGGTGGACGCGAGCTACGCCCGGTGCCTGCGGATCCTGCTCGACGGGCCCGGCTACCCGATGCTGGCCACCCACGACCCGCGGCTGATCAAGATCGCCGCTGCGCGGGCCGGTCTGGCAGGTCGAGACGACGGCAGCTTCGAGTACCAGATGCTGTACGGGATCCGGCCGGCCGAGCAGGCGCGGCTAGCCGCGTCGGGCGCGCAGGTGCGCGTCTACGTGCCCTACGGCAGTGACTGGTACGGCTACCTGGTGCGTCGGCTGGCCGAGCGTCCGGCGAACCTGATGTTCTTCCTGCGCGCGCTCAGTTCCCGGCGCTGATCGGCCTCAGGCGCAACCGGTAGGCTGCCGTCCATGATCGCCATTCTGGGCGCGGGCAAGATGGGCGAGGCGCTGGCCTCGGGCCTGCTCCGGGCCGGCGTCGTCGGTCCAGCGGAGATCGTCGCCGCGGTGCGGCGCGACGAGCGGGCCAAGCAGCTACGCGATGGCTACGGCATCGAGGCTGTGGCGGCGGCGGAGGCCGCCGGACGGGCGCAGACGCTCGTGATCACGGTGAAGCCACAGGACATGACCGCGCTGCTGGATGAGATCAGCCCGGTCGTCACGCCGGCGGCCCTCGTCATCTCCGTGGCAGCCGGAATCACCACAGCGTTCATCGGCAGCCGGCTCAGGGGTGACGTGCCCGTGGTCCGGGTTATGTCAAACACGCCAGTCCTGGTGGACGAGGCGATGAGCGTCATCTCGCCCGGCCGGCACGCGACCGAGGAGCACCTTCGGCGGGCCGAGGAGCTGCTCAGGCCGGTCGGCAAGGTGCTGCGAATACCCGAGGCACAGCAGGACGCGGCGACCGCCCTGTCGGGCAGCGGCCCCGCATACGTGTACTTTCTCGTCGAGGCCATGGTGGATGCCGGCATCCTGCTCGGGATGCCACGTGGTGACGCGCTCGAGATGGTGAAGCAGGCCGTGTACGGCGCAGCCACGATGCTGCGCGACTCGGGCGAGCACCCCGTGCTGCTCCGGGAGGCGGTTACCTCCCCTGGCGGCACTACGATCAGCGCAATCCGGGAGCTGGAGCGGCACGGAGTCCGGGCGGCGGTGCTCTCGGCGATCGAGGCCGCGAGGGATCGAGGCCGCGAGCTCGGCGCCGGCTAGCCTCCCCGCCACCGCCTCATCGCGTCGCGACCACGCCAAGCTCGGGTGCGGGAGTGGGATTGCTGTCGTTGTAGCAGCAGCTAAGCCACTGCCATTGAAGATCATCCGGCGGGTCGCGCCGAACGCAATGGCTCTCGATTGGCTGCGAACGTTCGCAACTACCTTCCGCAGCCGAATGCTGACCTGCAGCTATATCGGCGAGCCGCACAGCGACCTGGGATTTGCTGAACTGTTGCCGAATTGGCGCTGCGCGGGCAGGTTGCCCTTTCGCATACAGGACTTACGCTGGAGGCAGGCGTGACTGATGCGCCAGTTCTCGTGAGGCGTAGCCGGTCGGTCGGAAGAGGGCTATCAATGGCAGCAGACGCTACTCCGCTCAGCGAGGTCAGGTTCCTGACCGTGGCCGAGGTGGCCGCGATCATGCGCGTGTCCAAGATGACTGTCTACCGGCTCGTGCACTCAGGTGAACTGGACGCCATTCGAGTCGGACGCTCGTTCCGGGTGCCCGAGCAGGCGGTGACCGGTTACCTGAGGGAAGCGTACGTGGCGACCGGCTGAGGCGCGGGGCTCTCGGAGCCTGGTCGGCTGTCTGCGGAAGCCGGATGCCGGTTCGCGTGGAGGGTACGCTGTGATGTTGGCATGTGCCCGGCCGCCCGGTCTGGCGAGCATATGAGTAACATGCCTCAGCCAGGACAGCTTTTAAGGGTGGTCTCGTGGGTTCTGTGATCAAGAAGCGCCGCAAGCGCATGGCCAAGAAGAAGCACCGCAAGCTGCTGCGTAAGACGCGCGTTCAGCGCCGGAACAAGAAGTAGCCGCTGGGGGGTGGTCCCGGCGGTCGCTCCTCGCGGGTTAAGGCGGTGCTCGCTATCGCTGTACTGACTGTGGCTGGGCTCGCGATGGCCGGGCCTCGCCGTGACTGAGCCTTGGCTGCCAGGAACACCCGGTCGGCCGGCTTCGCGCGGCGGACTGGCCCGCCTAGCCGGGTTTGCCCGCCGTCGGCTGCTCGGCGAGTACGAGGTCGACGAGTTCGGCTTCGATCCTGAACTGAACTCGACGCTTATCATGCCGGCCGCGCTCGCGCTGTACCGGAACTGGTTCAGGGTCCGGATGCTCGGACTGCAGAACATCCCCGATTCGGGCGCTGCGCTGGTTGTCGCGAACCACTCTGGTGTCCTTCCGGTCGATGCGGTGATGCTGCAGGCCGGAATCTTCGCTGAGCATCCGGAGCACCGGACGTTGCGACTGCTGGGCGCCGACCTCGTGTACTCGCTGCCGGTGCTTGCCTCACTCGCGCGCCGGAGCGGGCACACCCGGGCCGACCCAGAGCAAGCTCACAAGCTGCTGATGGCGGGTCAGCTCGTCGGGACCTTCCCCGAAGGCTTCAAGGGCATCGGCAAGCCCTTCAGCGAGCGGTACCGGCTGCAGCGATTCGGGCGCGGCGGTTTCGTCCGGACGGCCGTGCAGGCGCGCGTGCCGATCATCCCGTGCGCGATCGTGGGCGCCGAGGAGATCTACCCGATGATCGGGAACGCCGAGGCGCTGGCCAGGGCGCTGCGGCTGCCCTACTTCCCGGTGACGCCGCTGTTTCCCTGGCTTGGCCCCCTGGGCGCCGTCCCGCTGCCATCGAACTGGATCATCGAGTTCAGCAAGCCGGTCCCGACCTGCGATCTGGCTGAGGTGGGCGACGACGAGCAGCTGGCTGACGTCGCCGACCAGGTGCGGGACACCATCCAGGCCCGGCTTGACGACCTCGTCGCCGAGCGCGGTCCCGCATTCAGCTAGTGGCGCGGCGCCGCCGGAGCGCGATACCGGCTGCCATCCCGCCCGCGACCGCACCCGCACCGGCCAGCGGGAGAGCCATCATCGTCGCCCGACGCCCGGACCGGAACTCGTGCACTGGCCAGCCGCGGTCGCGGGCCGTGCGGAGCAGGTCCGAATCGGGATTGACCGCGCTCGGGTGCCCGACGAGCTCCAGCATCGGCAGGTCGTTTGCCGAGTCGCTGTACGCGCTGCACCGGGCCAGGTCCAGCCCTTCCCGGCTCGCCAGCGTCGTGATAGCCGCGGCCTTGGCCTCACCGTGGAGCAGGCCACCGACAAGCCGCCCGGTGTACAAGCCCTCGGCCGTCTCGGCGACCGTGCCGAGCGCTCCGGTGAGGCCGAGCCTGCGGGCCAGGATGTCCGCCAGTTCCACCGGTGTGGCCGTGACCAGCCAGACTCGCTGGCCTGCCTGCAAGTGCTGCTGCGTCAGCTCTCTGGTGCCTGCCCAGATTCGGTCGGCCATCGTGTCGTCGTAGATCTCCTCGCCGAGCGCGACGATGTCGTCAACCCGGTGACCTGCCACGAAGGCCAGGGCCGCTTCCCTGGCCGCATCAATGTGGTCGGCGTTCTCGACGCCCTTCAGCCGGAACGCCACCTGGCCAAGCGTGATCCTGGCGAGATCTCCGGGCCCGAACATTTTGCGGGCGGCGAGGCCGCGGGCGAAGTGGTAGAGAGACGCACCACGCATCAGCGTGTTGTCAACGTCGAAAAAGGCAGCGGCGGTCAGGTCAGGGACGACCGACGCTAGGTCAGCTCCGGCGGTCGTTACCCAGGCACCTGCCGCTGTTTCGTCGAGGCCGGACTCGCGGCTCATGACTACCAGGCTACCGGCGACCCAGTCGAAGGCTGAGCGCGGCGCGAGACCGTCATCTGACCGTCATGACTCCGCCACGGCCGAGGCACCTGCGCGTCGCCAACCGGACGGCACGAACGGTAGCGATGGCCCCGATTCGGCTGTGGTGCCAGCTTGGCCACAGCACGGCTCCGCTTCAGGCACCATAGACATCGATGCATACTCTCATCGCCGCCGTCGGTGCACTGGTGGCCGCGGTGGGTAGCGCCGTGCTACTCGCCCGGTGCTTCCGCACGCCACGCGGTGATCTCATCGCCTGGTCCGTCGGCCTCCTTGGGCTGCTGGTCAGTCTTGGCGCCCAGGCGATGGGCTACGTGTCCGGTTACGACCCAACCATCTTCCGCGCGATGGAGCTGGGTGGCCAGGTTGTCGCGCCGATGGCGTTCGTCGTCGCGCTGTGGGATGTCGCCGGGAAGAGCGGAGCGGCCAGGTTCTGTGCCCGGCTGTACGTCGGCGCTCTCGGCATCATCGCGCTCGTGGTGCTGGCGCTAGATCAGCTCACGACGACGCCCTTCACCAAGAAGTGGCCGCCGCCCTTCACGTACTACCAAGTGCCGCCCAACTACGTGCTCATGTATGTCAGCGGCATGATCATGGCTGCCCTGACCGTCTGGGCTGTGCTGCTCGTGCTGTTCCGGTCTTCGCAGCCGGGCTGGCGCGACGCGGCAACGGGGCAACTGCTCGGCGGACTCGCGGCCCTCGGCCTGGCGTATCCGGGCCTGGCCGAATTTGTCGTCAAGCACAAGATCCACGTGCCGCTGGGATCGGTGTTCACCATCGCGCTAGCGCTCGCAGCAGTGCTCGGCTGGGTCGCGGGCATGCAGAGCGCCCGGCTGGACCTCGCAGCGCTGCATGGCCAGCAGTCCGGGAGTGAGGATCGGGACGCCCGGGGCCGGACGGGCGGTCGCGACGGCGCCGACGGTTACCGCCGTGCGGGCGATCCGGGTCGGGACGACCGGTACGCCGCAGCCCCCGGTTACCGGGACCGCGGCTATCCGGCCGCGGCCGGTGACGACCGAGGCAACGGCTACCGGGACGACCGCTACCTGGATTCGGCTGACGACGGCGGCGTGTATCGCGGCAGCGGCCTGTACCGGCCCGAGCGATCAGGCTACGACCAGGGCCGGAGCCATCCCGATGAGCATCGATGGGAGAAACAGCCCGCGGACGGCTATGCCGACTTCGCGACCGGTGACTTCGACCCTTCGGTCATCGAGGGTGGCGCGGCAGGCGGGCACGGCTGGCAGGCACCGGAGGACGCGAACGGCCGGTGGAGTCAGGCAGATGGTGGCGACGACCACGACAGCGATCAGCGTGGCCGAGCCGAGTACGCCGACCGGGCGGATCGAGCCATGGCTGGTCGTACCGCTGGTGAGCGTTACGAAGACGGCACGGCCGACCAGCGCCGCAGGGAGCTTTTCGGGCAGATCACTATCTATACCCTGACCGATGATCGGGTCTCTGAGTTCGACCGCCTGACTGAGCGCGTCGTGGAGATGGTGCGGCAGCGCGAGCCCGACACCCTCGTCTTCATAGCCCACGCTGTCCCGTCGGCGCCGACGCAGCGAATCCTCTACCAGGTGTACCGCTCTCGCAGCGCCTACCAGCGGCACCTGGCGCAGCCCTACATCCAGCAATTCGATCTTGACCGGCGCCCGTACGTGCTGGCCACGAATGTGGTGGAGCTCGGCCTTCAGCAAGCGAAGGTGACGCCGTTCCCGTCCGTCGCGGAGCTGTTCCCCGAGCCCGGCTACGACACCTCTGGCTTCGAGCGACCCGACTACCTGCGTGACTACGGCCGGAACTCGGCTCGACGCGGATCACGGGAGTACCGGTGACCGAGGGGCTGGGCCGCCACACCATTACCTTGCTGAGCCGCCCTGGCTGCCACCTCTGCGACGACGCGCGGGCAGTAATCAGCCGCGTGGCGGCCGATCTTGGCGTCAGCTGGAGTGAACGCGACATTACGGCGTTCCCTGACGACCTCGCGCGGTACTCCGAGATGATCCCTGTCACCCTCATCGACGGAGTTCAACACGATTTCTGGCGAGTGAGTGAGGACCGTCTCAGGGCCGCCCTGCGACAGTGAAGACCCCCGCAACTGGCGGCCCGTACCGGAGCCTTATCCGGCGACTTTGTGCAAACGTTCACAAGAGCGTACGGTGATACATCGAGATCAGGCGCAGCTTCCCCGGCTCGCGCAATACCAAAACGAGTGTCCCCCAGGAGTACCGGCGCATGTCTCGCCGTCCCGCCACGGCCGGCCACCCCGCTGCCGCCAACGGCAGTGCTGCCCAGGCCGCCAGCCGCGGCGCCGCCAGCCAGGCCGCAGGCCGCGGGAGCGTCGGCCGTCGATCAGCTGACGGGCTGCGCAGAGCGGGCGGGGGTGGTCACGGCATCCCCGACGCGACAGTCGCGCGCCTGCCCGTCTACCTCCGCGCCCTGTACGCCCTGGCTGATCGTGGCGTCGCCACCGTCGCCAGTGACGAGCTGGCTGCTGCGGCCGGCGTCAACTCGGCCAAGCTTCGCAAGGACCTGTCGCACCTCGGCTCCTACGGCACCCGCGGCGTCGGCTACGACGTGGACTACCTCGTTTACCAGGTCTCCCGCGAGCTAGGTCTCACGCAGGACTGGCCCGTGCTCATCGTCGGCGCCGGAAACCTGGCCCGCGCTCTTGCCAACTACGGCGGATTTGCCTCCCGCGGGTTCCACGTGGCGGCGCTGGTGGATACCGACCCGGCAGTGGTGGGCACGATGATCGCCCGGCATACCGTGCGCGGCGCTGCCGACATGGAGGACGTCATCCAGCGCTTCGACGTCGCGATCGGTGTCATCGCGACTCCGGCGGCGGTCGCACAGAATGTCTGTGATCGGCTCGTCGCAGCAGGCGTGACGAGCATTCTCAACTTCGCGCCCGTCGTGCTGAACGTGCCTTCTGGCGTCGATGTGCGTAAGGTCGACCTGTCGATCGAGTTGCAGATCCTGGCCTTCCACGCCCAGCGGCGCGGAGCGGCGGTCCTCCGTCCGGGCGACCGCAGCCTGGACGGGCTCGTCGCCGGTCGGCGGATCGACGGAGCACCGCGAGCGGCGGGGGTGCGGGGGACGACGAGCGGCGTGCCGGGGGTAGACAGCGTGCCCGACGAGGATCTGGGCCTGAACATCGCGGCAGAACTCAGCCGCGCGGGGACACGGGGGGTTGTCCCCCCGGGACAGCACGGCGGGGGGACACGGCCGATCGCTCCCTACGTCGCTGCCGACGACGATGATTTCGAGACGGGAGCGCAGGCGGTCGGCACATGAGCGTTCTGGTCGTCGGACTCAGCCACAAGGGCACGCCGCTGGCGACGCTCGAGCGGGTCGCGCTGCCCGGCGACGCTCTGGACAAGCTGCTGCACGACGTATCCAGGGCCGACGACGTGGCAGGCGCGCTCGTGTTGAGCACCTGCAATCGGGTCGAGATCTACGCCGAGGTCGACAAGTTCCACGGCGCCGTGACCGCTATCTGCGAGCTACTCTCCCGGCACTCGCAGGTCCCGCCCGCCGACCTGACGCCTTACCTCTACGTGCACTACCAGGACCGCGCCGTCCAGCATCTGCTCGCCGTGGCCTGCGGTCTCGACTCGATGGTGATCGGCGAGAGCCAGATCCTCGGTCAGCTCCGCCACGCGCTCCACCTCGCGAGGGAGCGGGGCACGCTCGGCGGGGCGCTCTCGGACCTCGGCTCGCTCGCGCTGCGAGCCGGTAAGCGCGCTCAGTCGCAGACAAGCATCGGCGCAGCCGGGGCGAGCCTGGTCAGCGTGGGCCTGCAGGTAGCGACCGGGCATCTCGAGGGGAACGGAGCCGCCGCCGGCGGCGGCGCTGCGTCGCCCGATGTCTCCGGGCTCGCAGGCAAGCGAGTGCTGGTGGTCGGTGCCGGGGCGATGAGCGGTCTGGTCGTGGCCAGCGTGGCGCGAGCAGGGGCAGCGAGTCTGACAGTCGCGAGCCGGACTTTGCAGAGGGCCCAGCGGCTCGCCGCGTCCGCGCGGGGGCGAGCCGCCCAGATGACCGATCTCGTCGCCGAGATGGCAGCCGCCGACCTGGTGGTGACCTGTACCGGCGCGTCCGGTCACGTGATCACGGCGGACATGGTCGCGGAGGCCATGCGGGAGCGGTCGGCCGGACTGGTTCTGCTGGATCTGGCCATGCCGCGCGACGTCGACCCGGCGGTGGCCGAGCTGCCCCTCGTGACCGTCACTGACCTGCAGACCCTGGCCGCGGACGGCCACCCGGCGTTCGACCCTGGCGAGCGTGAGATCCGCGAGGTCCGCCGGATCATGGCCGAGGAGCTTGCCTCGCACATGTCGGCGCGGCGGGCAGCCGCGGTGACACCGACCGTCGTCGCGCTGCGCGCCAAGGCCGCGAGGGTCGTCGACGCTGAGATCGCCCGGCTAGCCAGCCGCCTCGAGCGCGTGGACGGTGCCGCCATGGGTGAGATAGCGAAGTCGATGCAGCGGGTGACCGACAAGCTGCTGCACGATCCGACCGTCCGCATCAAGGAACTGGCTGGGTCGCCCGGCGCCGATACCTATGAGGACGCGCTGCGCGTGCTGTTTGACCTCGACCCGGCAGCCGTGCAGGCTGTCGCACAGGCTGATGCCAGCCTGGCCGGCTGGCCGCAGGTCACGACGGCGGGGGAGGACGCATGAGCCCGGTCCCGCTGCGCATCGGCTCGCGCCGCAGCCCCATGGCGATGGTGCAGGCGGGGCTCGTAGCACGCGCGATAACGGCGCAGACGGGACGCGCTGTCGAGCTCGTCGGGATCGAGTCGGCAGGCGACCAGAGCCCGGCGCTGCTGACTCAGATTGGCGGCACCGGCGTTTTCGTCAGCTCGCTGCGGGCCAGCCTGCTGGCGGGCGAGGTGGACATCGCCGTGCACTCACTGAAAGACCTGCCCACCGGCGCGGCGGCCGGGATCGCCCTGGCCGCGGTGCCGGTCCGGGATGACCCGCGGGACGCGCTGGTCACGCGGGACGGCGCGAAGCTGGCCGACCTTCCGCGCGCAGCGAGCGTGGGTACCGGTTCGCCACGGCGGGCTGCGCAGCTGCTGCTGCTGCGACCGGATATCCACCCCGTTCCGGTCCGGGGAAATGCGGGGACGAGGCTCGCAAAGGTCCACAACGGTGACCTAGATGCCGTCGTGCTCGGCTACGCGGGGCTGTCGCGCATCGGCCGGCTCGACGCGGTAGCGCAGGTGTTCGAGCCGGACGAGATGCTGCCCGCGGCCGGCCAGGGCGCGCTGGCGGTTGAGTGCAACCAGGCCAGGGAAGGTCTCGTGGCGCTGCTCGGCGCCATCGATGACCCGGTGAGCCGGGCGGCGACGACAGCAGAACGGACGCTGCTAGGCGCGCTGCAGGGCGGCTGCGCGGCGCCCGTCGGCGCTTATGCCGGCGGCACGAATGTACTTCGGCTCGACGGCCTGGTCGTCGCGGCCGACGGGGGAATGGCGCTTCGCGGTAGTGCAAGCGGCGCGCTAGCGGCGGCCGAGGAGCTCGGCCGCCAGGTGGCCGCGGACCTGCTCAGCAGGGGCGCGGCACGGTGTATGGCAGTGTCCGGCACGGCAGGGGCCGGCGGTCTCACGAGCGGGGACGATGACAAATGAACCCCACACCCACCAGGAAGGTCACCAAGCAACCCAGGCTGGCGAGCGAGAAAGCCGGACGGCCGTCGGGTCACGCCGACGCCCGGGTACCCGGCTGGGTCGCGCTCGTGGGCGCAGGCCCTGGTGACGAGAATCTGCTCACCGTCCGTGCAGCGGTGCTCATCGCGCGTGCCGACCTAGTGGTCGCCGCCCAGTGGCTCGGCGATTGGCTCGGCCATCTGCTCAAGCCCGGCGCAACGCTGGTCGACTCAGACGCCCTGCTGCAGGACCCGAAGCTGCTGATCAAGGCCGCGAAGGCCGGTCAGCTCGCAGTCCGGCTGTTCGGCGGCGACCCGTTCCTGTTCGCGGGTGCGGCGGCGGACGCGATCGCGTGCGCGAAGGCCAGGGTGCCGTTCGAGGTGGTGCCCGGCGTGTCGGCGGCGACGGCGGTGCCCGAGTACGCCGGCATCCCGCTGACCAGTGACGCGAGCGGGGACGTGCGGATCGTGCACGCCTCCGAGGTGAGCCGGATCTTGGTGACCGATGGCACCCTGGTGATCGTCGGCGCGGAAACCGGCCCGGTCGACCTGGGCAAGATGCTCATCGCGGCGGGCTGGGCGGAGACGGCGCCGTTCGCCATTACCTGGAACGGGACCACTACCGACCAGCACACAGTTGTCGGCGCGCTCGGTTCGATTTCCGCCGACCTCAAGGCCGCCGGGGTGAGCCTGCTGACCGCGCACGGACCCGCTGTGGCCGTGGTCGGCGAGGGGGTCACGGCACAAGCGGCGCTCTCCTGGTTCGAGACCAAGCCGCTGTTCGGCTGGCGTGTTCTGGTGCCGCGCACCAAGGAGCAGTCCGAGGAGGTCTGTGACCTGCTGCGGGCTCGCGGCGCAGTGCCGGAGCAGGTTCCGACCATCGCGGTAGAGCCGCCACGGACCCCGCAGCAGATGGAGCGGGCCGTCAAGGGTCTGGTCACCGGCCGCTACCAGTGGATCGGGTTCACGTCGGTCAACGCGGTGCGGGCGATCAGGGAGAAGTTCGAGGAGTACGGCCTCGACGCGCGCGCGTTCGCTGGCGTCAAGGTGGCTGCCGTTGGCGAGCAGACAGCCGAGGCGCTGCGCGCGTTCGGCATCATGCCCGACCTGGTGCCCGACGGCGAGCAGTCGGCGGAAGGCCTGGCGGACGCCTGGCCGGTCTACGACGAGGTGCTCGACCCCATAAACCGGGTGCTGCTGCCGCGTGCGGACATCGCGACGGAGGGTCTGCTGACCAGGCTCACCGAGCTGGGTTGGGAGGCTGAGGACGTCACGGCGTACCGGACGGTGCGCGCGGCCCCTCCGCCGGCCCCGGTGCGCGAGGCGATCAAGGGCGGCGGATTCGACGCGGTCCTGTTTACGTCCTCATCGACGGTGCGCAACCTGATCGGAATCGCGGGCAAGCCGCACGCTGTCACGGTCATCGCGGTGATCGGCCCGCAGACGGCCAAGACGGCCGCCGAGTTCGGTCTCCGGGTCGATGTGGTGGCGGCGAAGCCGTCGGTGAGCTCGCTCGTCGAGGCACTGGCCGCGCACGGCGCCGAGCTGCGGGATGCGGCGATCGAGGCGGGCGAGCCGGTTCGCCGGCCGAGCGAGCGGCGCCGTGGGGCCCGCCGCCGGATCAGGTAGAGCGGCCGCGATCCCCGGGAGCGACATTGGCAGCCAGTTACCCCGTTACGAGACCTCGGAGGCTTCGCCGGACGAGCGCGATGCGCAGCCTCGTCGCCCCGGTCGCTGTCCGTCCTTCGGGGCTAGTGCTGCCGCTGTTCGTGAAGGAAGGCATCAGCGAGCCGCAGCCGGTGTCGTCGATGCC
>Ga0126381_100002394_pt1 | contig 20253 bp, 20 predicted proteins | sample PanSoiMetPlot_28_FD_96465 | JGI IMG/M metagenome (GOLD analysis project Ga0126381, IMG submission 96465) | Tropical forest soil microbial communities from Panama - MetaG Plot_28 | ecosystem: Environmental > Terrestrial > Soil > Tropical forest > Bulk soil | place: Panama | collected 2016-02-17
ACCCAAGACCTAATACCCAAGACCTAATACCTGCTTTTCTAAAGCCTGGTCAGAAACTCGGTGATCTCCTGGTTATTCCAATCCTGCGCCCCCACGAACTTGCGGCGGACCATCCCCGAGCGGTCGATGATCCACGTCTCCGGAAACATCACGCTGCCGTAGAGAGCGTTGCTTTGCTGCTTGGCGTCGCGAACGGTCAGCAAATTCACGTTGTGCTGCTTGATGAAACGATGATAGGCGTCGTCGTCCGCATCCGTGCTCACCGCGAGCACGATGATGCCCTTGTCCTTAAGGCGCTGTTGCATCTCCACCAGAGCCGGCGTCTCTTCCACGCACGGCGGACACCATGTCGCCCAGAAGTTGAGCACCACCACTTGTCCCCGGTAGTCGCTGAGCTTGATCGTCCGATCGGCATCGGTGACCGTGAAATCGGGTGCTTTCGTCCCAATGCGAGGAGGCCGCGTGCCCGAGTAGCAACCCGCCAGGAGCATGATTGCGAAGAGTGTCGTCAGGGAAACCAAGCGTCGCACATAGCTATAATAATAGATTCGACATATGGGGACGCCAGTATTAGAGGGGCCTACCGTTTCCGTCATCATCCCGGCCCGTAACGAAGAAGCCAGCCTGGGAGCCTGCCTCCGCTCGCTCACCACCCAGACCGGGATCCCTTATGAGATTCTCGTCGTCGACGACGGTTCCACCGACAATACCCGCGCCATAGCCCAGTCGTTCGCTTCCGTACGTGTGATCGACCCCGGGCCGCTTCCCGAAGGCTGGACCGGCAAAAACAATGCGGTCACCGCCGGCGCTCACGAAGCCAAGGGCGACTGGCTCCTATTCACAGACGCGGACACCGTCCACCGTCCAGGTTCGCTCGCCAAAGCCGTCGCGGAAGCCAAGCAACAAAAAGCTGATCTGCTGTCCTATTCTCCTGAACAGGAAGTGTGCGGATTTTGGGAGCGCGCCGTCATGCCGGTCATCTTCGCCGAACTCGCACGCAAGTACCCACCTTCGCGCATGAGCGATCCGGCTTCGAAACTAGCCGCCGCCAACGGACAATACCTTCTGGTCTCGCGCAAAGCCTATGATGCCGTCGGCGGGCACGCGGCCGTCGCGAGTTCCTTGCTCGAAGACGTCGAACTCGCGCGCATCATCAAGGCTGCCGGCTACAGGATCACGTTCCGCTACGGAGGCGATGCCGTTCGTACCCGGATGTATCGCAGCTTCCAACAGCTCCGCGAAGGCTGGACGAAGAATCTTGCGCTCCTGTTTCCATCCGCAATCGCGCTCGCTCTTTGGAGCCTCATCGAGTTCGCCGCGGTCATCGCATGTCTCGTCTTCGCCGCGTCTCTCGTCTTCGCGGGCGATTGGAGACACGCGCTCTTTTATTTGATCGTCCCGTTTCTGACCGTCATGCGAATTGCGACCTCACATTTTTCCTGGTCATCAAATCTCTTAGGGATCTTGGGGCTGCCGATATTTGCTTACCTGCTCCTGCGCTCTAAACTTTCATATCGCATTGGCAAGGTGAGCTGGAAAGGGCGTTTGTATGGCGGGCGAACCATCGCCGCGGGTCGCCTCTCCCGTCGCGGCACGGTGGCTGGGCACTCATGACAAATCTTCCAGCAGGCACACCAGTTTTTATCGGAGCTGCTGCAAACCCTTTGCCTGCAGAATTGGTGTTAGAAATCGCGCACGCGTTGAGCGAGAGCGCAGGAATCCGCGAAGCCCACCTGCCGATGATCTACAGCAAGGGAAGGATCGATCCCCCAGCTCAAGTGCTGATCGTTGTATTGGAAAACGGCGGTCCTAGCCAGATACCGCAGATCGCAGAGGCTGTGCGTCGAATCCTTCCGAACGGGCAATTTATTGACGTGATGCATTGGCCTGGCGACGATCCCGCGATGCCGACGGTCAGGCAGACGGGATGCGTCGTAAACCTTAATCGTAAGCCAAATTGACGTATATAGATATTTGTAAATATAGATAATGGTCTATCTCACACGCAAAGCCGAATTCGCAGCCTCGCACTATTACCACAACCCGGACTTCACTCCGGAGCAGAACCGCGCCGTCTTTGGCAAGTGCAACAACCCGTATGGACACGGGCACAACTACACGCTCGAAGTCACGGTGAAGGGAAACGTCGACCCGAAGTCCGGCTTTGTCGTCGACCTGAAACAACTCAAAGATGTGATGAACCGCGAAGTCCTCGACGCCATGGACCATCGCTTCCTCAACAAGGAAGTGCCCGAGTTCGCTACGCAGATTCCGACAACCGAGAATCTGGCCATCGCGATCTGGCAGCGGCTCGCGCCAAAATTGAAAGCGGCGCAACTTCACCGCGTGCGCGTGTACGAGACACCCGATCTCTTTGTCGACTTTTACGGAGAAGCATGAAGGCTTATTTGACCCGGCGGTATCTGTTTTCGGCCTCGCATCGTTTGCACAGCAACGACATGCCAGCCGACTGGAACCGCGAGACCTATGGCAAGTGCAACAACCCGTATGGTCACGGGCACAACTATCAGCTCGAGGTCACCGTGAGCGGCCCGGTTGATCCGAAGACCGGAATGGTCTGCAACCTCATCGAGCTCGATGGCTTTGTTCACAAAGAAATCGTCGAGCGCTTCGGACACCAAAACCTGAACACGCTGCCCGAGTTCGCAACCGAAGTTCCGACAACGGAAAATCTCTGCGTCGCGATTTACGACATTTTGCGCCGCGGCTTCCGCCATGCCCATCTCGAGAAAGTTCGCATGGAAGAGACGATGATGAACTCCTTCGCCTACGCAGGAGGCGGTGAGTTACGCGACTGAATTTTTGTAGCGCGGCATCTTGCCGGCCGAAACGACGGCGAACGAGCGTTCTTGCGAGGGTGGATACGCTCATGAACGCGGTAAGAACACGTGGGGACAGAGACCTCGTCTGTCCGGCCGTGGCGATCTTTACCACGGCTCATTAGGGATGGAGTAGGTACCGCCGCCAAGCTCTAAGAAGGGAACCATGAAGCAAACAACCGAATCACCGACCATCACCAGCGCCAGCTTCGAAGACCTGATGCGCGAAATCATTCTCCGCCTCGGCGAGGACCCCGGCCGCGAGGGCCTCGTCCGCACGCCCGAGCGCGTCCACAAAGCCTACGACTTCCTCACCAAGGGCTATCGCGAAGACCCCGAGACGCTGTTGAAGGGCGCACTGTTCACGGTCACCTACGACGAGATGGTCATCGTCAAAGACATCGAGATGTTCAGCCTCTGCGAGCATCACATGCTGCCGTTCTTCGGCAAGGTCCACGTCGCGTACATTCCGAACGGCAAAGTCATTGGGCTGAGCAAGATTCCGCGCCTCATCGAACTGTTCTCGCGCCGACTGCAAATCCAGGAACGCCTGACCACGCAGATCGCCGAAACCATTCAGAGAGTCATCGAGCCGCAAGGCGTGGGCGTTGTCATCGAAGCGCGTCATCTCTGCATGATGATGCGTGGAGTCGAGAAGCAGCACTCTGCCGCCGTCACCTCATCGATGCTCGGCTGCTTCCGCAACGAAGAGGAAACCCGCAGCGAATTCCTCTCGCTGATCCGCCAACGCACCAACGGCGTGTAGACCTCGCAGTTGCAGGATTACAAACGCGGTCGAGCCTTACCGATGCAAGTTCGCATACGACGATTGCCAGATCTTATTCGCGACACCAGACACGATGCCTAAACGCCAGACCCACTCTTCACTCGCCGGCAAGGTCGCACTCATTACCGGCGCGAGCCGCGGTATCGGACTCGCGATCGCGCGAGCGCTCGCCACGCAGGGCTGTCATCTGCTGATCACCGGGCGCAACTTGCCGCAGCTTGAAAAGGCCAGCAGGGAACTGGCGCGTCAGAAAGTGAGGGTCGTCGCGCGGCCGTGCGATGTGCGCGATCCAAAATCCGTGAAGGCGCTCGCCGCCGCCGCCAAGAGACAGTTCCGGCACGTCGACATACTCGTCAACAACGCGGGCATCTCGCAGCCGGGGGTCACCGTTGACAAGCTCGACTACGAAATGTGGAGAGATGTGATCGATACGAATCTCACTGGCACGTTCCTCGTGACCCACGAGATCCTGCCCCTCATGCGGCGCGGAGGCACGATCGTCAACAACCTCTCGCTCGCGGCGACGCGCGTCTTTCCTGGGCTGTCGGCGTACGACGCCTCCAAGTGGGGAGCGCTTGGTTTCACCGACACGCTGCGCGAAGAGCTTCGCCCGAAAGGAATTCGCGTGATCGCCCTCATCCCTGGCGCGACCGACACCGACATCTGGAATACGCTGTGGCCGGACGCGCCGCGCAAGAAGATGATGTCGCCTGAGACGGTGGCGAACGCTCTCGTTAGCGCGCTGTCTCTTCCGGAGAACAGTACTGTCGAAGAGATCAAGCTTCAGCCCACGGCAGGGACACTCTAAGCCCTTCGAAATTCACAGCCCACGAACCCGGTCCGCCCAACCAAGGTCACCGGCCGCTCCATTGAAGTTTCACATGAATGTTCCACCTGGAACACTGCCTTTGGAAAGGGACATCACTCACAGAAATATTTGGCGCGATTTCCCATTTCGGGAAAGGATGAACGCCGGTTGACCTCAATCGCTAGAGAGCCGTCGTCACCAAGTCCCGTAGCGGAATCGGTGGCGGCGTTGGGGGAAGAGTTTGATTAGCAGAATGCCTACCACGAAGCCTCCGACGTGGGCCCAGAATGCAATACCGCTGGCCCGGGTCGTTGTGGCGATAGAACTGGCAGCGCCACTCAGGAACTGGCTCACACCCCAGTAGCCCAGCATCAACCAGGCTGGCACGGGGAAGATGAAGATGGGCGGAAACCAGATCAGCACTCGCGCATGCGGATAGAGAATGAAGTACCCGCCCATGACTCCGGCGATCGCGCCGCTGGCTCCGACAATAGGAACGCCTGAATTGGCGTTGAAGATAATGTGCGTGAGCCCGGCGGCCACCCCGCACAGAAGATAGAAAACCAGGAAAGCAAAGTGCCCGAGATAGTCTTCGATGTTGTCGCCGAAGATCCAGAGCATCCACATGTTGCCCAGTACATGAATCCACCCTGCATGCAAGAACATAGAGGTGAATATCGGAAGGAACGCCCCCACCGGACTGAATACCGGGACCCCGGTCAGCAGTCCGATCTCGCGGTGCGGGATGGCGGCAAACTGGAAAACAAGGGCCCGCTCCGCCGCGGGGTTTTGCAGGCCCAACTGCCACTCGAAGAAGTAGATGATCAGGTTCAGCGCAATCAAAAAATAGGTGATATACGGCGTGCTGAACGTCGGTTGGTCGTCGCGCAGGGGAAACATAAAGAATCAGGGAAAATTTGTAATCGGTTCTGGGAATGCTTTTAGTAATCTGTAACGACCAAATCGCGATCCGGGAGACAGGGCGTAATTCTCTGATTTTCTCATGAACGCCGTTCTGATTATCGACAAGCCCGCGGGTCTGACGTCGCATGACGTAGTGAACCGCGTGCGCCGTATCCTGGGCGAGAAGTCGGTCGGCCATCTGGGCACCCTCGATCCTATGGCGACCGGAGTCCTGCCGGTTGTCGTCGGCAAACTGACAAGGCTGGCGCAGTTCTATACATCCTCGGAAAAGAGCTACGAAGGCACGATCCGGTTTGGCTTTGCCACCGACACCTACGATGCGGAAGGCGAGATCTGTGCGCCCATCCACAGCGTGACGCTTTCGCTGCCCGAGCTGCGGCAGATCGCAAAGAAGTTTCAGGGCGTCATCCAGCAGATGCCGCCGCCATTTTCGGCAAAGAAGATCCAGGGCATCCCGGCGTACAAGCTGGCGCGCAAGAAAAAAGAAGTAAACCTTGAGCCGGTCGAGGTCGAGATCAAAGAATTTGAGATTCTGTCGTGCGAGGGGGACCGCGCCGAGTTTCGCGCGCGGGTCTCGTCAGGAACGTATATGCGCTCCGTAGCAAACGATCTGGGAAGGAAACTGGGCTGTGGCGGACATCTGGCATCCTTGCGTCGCACTGCCGTCGCCGAGTTCTCGATGGACGATGCGCGCACGCTGGAAACATTAGAACGCGCTGTACATCGCGACTCAATTGATGAGATTGCCGTGCATACCCGCAAACTGCTGCCGCAGATGCCGAGCGTCACAGCCAACGATGAAGTTGCGGCCCACGTCCGCTGTGGACGCGCCGTGAACCTGCCCGACTTTTCACGCGCGAAGCAAGTGAAGATATTCTACGGACAGTCCGAATTGATCGGAATCGGAACGCGCGTCGCCGGAACGCTGTTTCATCCGAAGATTGTGCTGGCCTCGTTAGCCATGGAACAAATGCGGGGCTAGAGAGATGACCAACACCTCGTCGACCTTGGAGCAGTCGAGCGCCACGGGCTGGGAGATCGTCAGGTGGTGGGAGAAACGCCGCTTTTGAGTACAACGCGAACGTTGGGATCGTGGGGCTGGTGAGCATAGTGCTCGCGTTGACGGGCCGGCGGTGTGGCGGTCAAAGAGGGTCGAGGATTTTGTAGAACCGTTTGCACTTTTGCCTGGGTGGGCTGGACTTACGATGTCGTCGCTTACGACGGTCGTCCACGCGCGAACCACTTCAGAAACGGATTACAGTTCTCAATGATACTCACAGCTCTCCCGGGACTCTGGGCAGTCTTCGCCTATGTGCGAACCCTCATCACGGGCCATCCTCTCCCATAACAGCCGAACCTGTGGCGCGAGTCACGGAACCATCATCTCCGCCAGAGCGCGTATCGTCAGGGGCGACGAGCCCTCCGCCTTGTTGTTGACGATCACGAACGTGTCCCGGCCTTCGCGCGTCGACCTGCGAGCAATCTCAGTGACCTGTCGTCTCATTGTCACGTGCGGTTCATGGAGACGATCAAACGGGCGGAAGTTTTCGCGCTGCCCATCGTAGGAGGTGCCCGGCGGCAACATCAGGCGCAGCACGGTAAAGCCGGCATGGGAGAGCGGGACAGTTTTCTCCTGTTCAGCGGGCATGGGCATGTTCGACCAGAAGTTGTAGGCGTGTGCCACGCCGTGCCGACGAAGAACCTCGCAGTATTCCGGGCTCATCAGATCGGGATCGCGAAGCTCGACGGCGAACCGGAATTTTCTTGGCAACCGGGAGAGAAACTCGCTCAACCGGTCCGCGAAGACTCGCGGAGACAAGCGAAAGCTGTATGGTTGAGGCGGAAATTGCAACATGATCGGCCCGCAGTGCTCAACGAAGGTCGCGTCCAAAGGAGACAGCAGTTCTTCCTCGAGCAGTTTGGCCGACAGAAAATTGGGATTAGCCTGGGGCGTAGGCGTGCGTCCGCGCAAGACGGCCGACGTGACCGATCCCGGAGCCTTGATGCAGCAGGGCAACCCTTCCGGAAGCTGCGCGGCGTATCGCTGGAAGTCTTCTACAGGAACCGGCGCGTAATAACTGCGATCAATCTCCACGGTGCGCAACAAAGGATGAGTCGCATACTCGCGCAGGCCGTCTCGCGATAACGCGGCACGCGACTCCTGTCGGCTATATACAATGCCTTGCCATCCAGGAAAAGCCCACGAACTGGTGCCGAAGTAGAGATTCGCCGGAAGGGAAGCCGCGAGTGCGCGAGCCTCAGCATGCGTCCGCGCCAGGTCCGCAACCGATGCCTCGCCAAACAGTCCGAGCTGACCCATCATTCGCCAATCCTCTATTCAAGTACTACTTTAACTATTGAAGAATGGGCGAGCAGCACGGTTTCTGCACCGGCTTCGGTTCCATCAGTTCCACGCGCGTGAAATTCGGGTCGTACAGGTTCAGCTGCCATTTGCCATCACGGCCGATCTGGGGCGGCTTGGGTTTGAGGCCACGTTTTTCGACCGCCTCGTACCCGCTCTTCACGCTTGGGACACCCAGTGCCATGTGGTGCATCACGCCGAGAGTGTGTGGGTCGGGGTCGTGCACGTTGAGCATATATTCGAGCCAGTCGGTGCCGTCGGGGACGCGCATATCGACCCAGTCGGTGCGGTCGTCAGTCATCCCGCCATGCCAGATGTCTTTGAACCCCAGGATGTCCTGATAAAAGCGATCGGCTGCGGCCTGGTCTTTCACGGTCACCCCGACGTGAATAATGTGGTCGGAAACGCGCGTCGCAAGTAGGTATTTGCCGAAGTTCTTGCTGTGTAACGAACCTGGCATGTACTGGATGAACTCGACGGTATGCCCGTCGGGATCGGTGACTTCGAAGCCGCGATTCCCGTCTCCCATGGGATCAAGTTTCTCCGGCACCGTCACGCCTTTGCTAGCCAGATACGCGCGCAGCTGGTCGGCATTGTCGGTCTCAAAACTGATGTGCGACAGTCGATCCTGCTTGGGTTCCTTCAGCTCGGGAAAGACCTCAATGTACTGGTGGTCGTTCACCTTGAAGTACGTGAGGAGCAACCCGCCGCCTTCAGAGGCCGGACGGTCGTACGTAAACGGCTCCTGGTAGCCGAGCACGTCGCCGTAGAACTTTCGCGCGGCAGCAAGATCGTCGGTGCGCACGCCGATGTGCGCGACGCCGAGAATCTTGGGACGCGAAACGGGCGCGTTCTGCCCGAAAACGAAGTTCGAAAACAGAAGGGAAACGAGGAGGATTCGGGAGGAGGCTTTCATGGCGGCTCTGATAGTGCGACCGCGGTGTTGTAGGCGTCAAGGCAGCGGGATCGAGCCCTATATGTAATGTCCGATAACAGGTATTATGTTAAATAAGCAATTGGAGCTATCAATTCTGACAATCAGCCCCATGTCAAAAGATGACAGGCGCACCTGCCGCGTGAACGAAGGCATTCTCAAAATGGCTTTGGTCCTACTCCCAGTACGGCAGGTTCGCACGAATGAGCGATCGCGTAGCGAAGTTTCCTTTGCAACAGATCGCTCTCGCTTTTTTTGGCCTTGCCTTACTTCCGCTTAGTGTCCAGGCGCAATACAAGGGCGACCACATTCCCGGATTTCTGGGCCTGGAAGCAGGAACGCAAGCTCCGCCCGGTCTCTATGTGGGCAACCTCGTCTGGATTTATCCGACGAGTACGGTGAACGATAATGCAGGCCACAACATCAATCTTCTCGCCCCGATAACGACTACCGCCACTATTCCTCTTGTGAACGTCGTCACCAACTACAAGATTCTTGGTGGCCGTTTGGGCGGCAGTATCGCTTTCCCGTTCATGCAGAACCGTATCGAGCTGAACTCACTGGACGTGAACACCGGCTTTTCCTACACGGACATGTTCGGCGGTGTGTCGCTCGGGTGGAATCTCAAACGTGCCGACGTCACTGCCGGATATAACCTCTACATTCCGACTGGGCACTACACGCACGGAGCCACTGATAATACGGGCCTTGGTATGTGGGGCAACGAGGTATTTGCCGGGACAACGGTCCATCTCGATCAGAAAAAGACGTGGAGCGCCGCCGCCGTGTTCTCCGCCGAATTTCACACGGATAAGAAAGGCACGAATATTCGGGTCGGCGATCTCGGCACCATCGAAGGCGGCTTAGGCAAAACTTTTTACAAGAAGGTCTCGGGGCCGATCCCAATGATTATGAACGTGGGAGCGGCCGGCTACGCTCAATTCAAGATGTCCGGCGACAGCGGCAGCGACATCCCTCCAGCATTGCGCGGATTGAAAGACCACGTCTTTGGTTTGGGGCCCGAATTCAACATCTTCATTCCTAAGCCACGGCTGACATTTCTGGTTCGCTACGAACCGGAGTTTGGAGCGCGAAACAGATCGCAAGGACAGACGATCCTCATCAGCCTGGCGTGGGTTGCGAAGTCGTTTGTCAAAGCACCGCCATAATCGGCTCCGCGAATAACAGGCAGGCTTGGAGCGAGAACCGCTGATTCAATGGCGACAGCAATGATCTCCGCCACCAGTTCCCTGCTCAGGAGTTGGGCTGGTTCAGCTGCAGGTTCTCATCAGAGCGATTAGCGACGTCTCCGCCAGCCCCACCACACTCCAAAGCTAATGCCCGCAAGTACTGCACCGGCCAATTTTCGTTTGTCCGAAATCGGAACGAATCGGGTCTGCTGGCTGCTCACTTCGATGACGCCCACGGGAATCGCTCGCACGCCACCACCCCCACCGCCGCCTTCGCCGCGAGTGTTTTTTTCGCCCACACCTCCAGTGCCAGCTCCCGCGCCGTAGCCGTACATGATTTTCGCAACTGGAATGATGGTTTTGTCGTGTGCCGAGATAGGTTCGCCGTAGATGGCCTTTACACTTGCTTGACTGAGAACGCTTTCTTTCAGGGATTGCAGGAGAGCGAGACTGCCCATGGGAGAACTCCTTAGAACAACATGGTACTTGAAAGCGTTTTGCTCACGGAAATGGGTCTACCAGGATCAACGCCCTGATCGTTCAGGATGCCGTCGCGCACAACGAAGGCCTGGGGGCGAATTGGAAGACGCGCCGGGCGTTTTGGGCGGATCGTGGCTCCAACGAAAGCGCCCTGCGCACGAATCTCCTGTCTCTTCCGACCACGCGCCACGTGGGAAACGATCCGAATGTGGAGCGTTACGACCCCGATCTGTGGACTGACGAGTTCTACTTTCTCAACCAACCCGGCCAAGCGGAGGTCCAAAGCGATTTCTTCTACGACTACCGGACCAACGTGGACTCCTATCCCAAGTGGCAGGCGTGGATGCGCGAGAAACAGCCACGCTTGTTGGTGATTTGGGGCAAGTATGACCTCTCGTTTGATCTCGGAGAGCCGGAGCGCTATCGCAAGGATGTGCCGAATGCGGAAGTTCACGTTCTCGACGCCGGTCACTTCGCCTTGGACACCACTGCGGATGAGATAGCTGAATTAGTGCGCAACTTCATGGCATCCTCACGCGCAGAATTGGGAGCCCGGCGCGCGGGCTGAGATTCCATAAGGCTGAAAGATGCTCCGCTCTTCGTTCTCAACGTTGTAAAAAACGAGGCCACCCCAAGATTTCGGGAGATGGCCTCTAACGTTGGTTGGAAGAACTTCAGTTTGGCCTTTTAGGCTGCTTTGGGTATTTTTGCCGGACCACCCGCAAAACCCGCTTCTAATTTCTCCATCGCCTGATCGATGGTGAAACTGGCGGCTTTCTGGCGAGGTGGAAACTCCTTGAAAGTTTCCAGGAACTTGCTCGCCAGCGCTTGCGCTGCCATAAGCATGTAACCTTTCGAGATATACCAATCCCAGTACGTGTTCGAGGTAGTATCCGCACGTTCATACGGATCGGTCCTCAGGTTGTAGATTTTTGGAACCCGCAACGTGGTAAACGGCTCCGCCCAAATTCGCAACGTACCTTCACACCGCTGCTCCATGAATACTGCCTTCCAGTTGCCAACCCGCATCGCAACCAGATTCCCGTCGTCATCGAAGTAGATAAATCCCTGGCGTGGACTCTTTTTCTCTTTTCCTATCAGGTACGGCAGCAGGTTGTAGCCGTCGATGTGGACCTTGAAGGTCTTATCCCCGGCTTTGTGGCCCTTCTTGCACTTCTCAACGATGTCGGGCTCATCCGCCGCAGCGAGGAAGGTAGGCAGCCAGTCGTGGTGCTGCACAATCTCGTTCGAGATGGCTCCAGCTGGAATCTTGCCCGGCCATCGCACGAGCAGCGGCACGCGGAACGCTCCTTCCCAGTTCGTATCTTTCTCGCTGCGGAAAGGAGTCATCGCACCATCCGGCCACGTGTTCATGTGCGGACCATTGTCCGTCGTGTAGACGACAAGCGTATTCTCCGCGATCCCCAATTGGTCGAGCAGATCAAGCATGTCACCAATGTTCTTGTCATGGTCAATCATTGTGTCGTGGTACGGAGACTGATGCTCTCCAGCCTGTCCAAGGCTAGAGGGCTTCGTGTGCGTGCGAAGGTGCATGTGTGTGGTATTCAGCCAGCAGAAAAATGGCTTTCCCGCGTTGTGTTGCTTGGTGATCCAATCCTTGGCGGTCGCGACGAAGTCATCGTCGCAAGTCTCCATACGCTTCCGTGTCAGCGGGCCGGTATCCTCAATCTTCTGCTTGCCGACGCGTCCCCAACGCGGCTGTTCGGTAGGATCATCGTTGTCCGTGGCATAGCAGTGCAGCACGCCCCGCGGTCCAAACTGCTCTTTGAATCTCGGATCTTTCGGATAGTCGGGGTCTTCAGGATCCTCTTCGGCATTCAGATGGTAGAGGTTGCCGAAGAACTCATCGAATCCGTGAACCGTCGGCAGGTACTTGTTCACATCGCCGAAGTGATTTTTGCCGAACTGCCCGGTGGCATAGCCGAGAGGCTTGAGGAGTTCTGCTACCGTAGGATCCTCCGCCTGTAAACCTATCGGAGCACCAGGGAGGCCAACTTTGGAAAGACCGGAACGGAAGACGCTCTGTCCTGTGATAAAGGCGGCCCGTCCAGCGGTACAACTTTGCTCGCCGTAGGAGTCGGTGAACAGCATGCCTTCTTTGGCAATCCGGTCGATGTTCGGCGTGTGATAACCCATCATGCCGTGGCTGTAACAACTGAGATTGGAGATGCCAATGTCGTCTCCAAAGAGGACAAGGATATTTGGCTTACTAGGCACAGCTGTCGCTTTTTGCATGATCGACGGTGACCTCTCTTGTCAAAAATTATGTGTTGTAGCCTCGAGGAGAGAATCGTCGGTCATGACTTGACATCCAACTGTTAGAAATTGATAACAGGAAGATCAGAGCTAAGGCTGGAACTTCACTGCTGGCTCCGCATTTACGATCGGCAGGTTATCTACTATCGATCTCGCAAGTGCGCTACCAGCGCGGCTTCTGTGGCTGCCGCTCAATCATCCACACGTTGGCACTGACGCTGCTAACGTAAAGCGCCAGCGCTCGACCATCGCGTGAAGGGATGGCCCATCCAACGGCTTTTTTCCGGGGACGCCAGACGCTGCGCGCATGGCCCTGAAGATCGATATTCAGCAATTCATTTTCTTCGTCGCTCGACGAGGAGCCAGCCCACAAGCTACGGCTGTCGGCGGCCCAATCCAGCGACGACGTAGAGACCGGGATCTTCAGCCATCGCTCTACGCCGCCGTTAAGCGGAACCAGACGGATACGCGTCTCGGACTCCCCTTTCCCTTTGGTGACCGCTAGCGTCGTGCCGTCCGGTGACAAGCTCCAGTTGAAGGCGTGCGGAAGATCGTCTTCGATTCGAAGAATCTGGTTTCCCTTTCCCCGAAGCGGATCAAACGTGTAGAACGTGAGATCGTGGCCGTTGGCCACACTGTAGACGCAGGTGGTCGCGGGCGCACGTGCACACTGGTGATTGCTGATCCAGTTGTCTTCGAGGATCTTCACTGGTGTCCCTCCCGCAAGTGGCACACGCATCAGTGGAATCGTCGAGCTGGGTTCGCCCCACCTCGGATACTCAACGTAGAGAAGCTGGGTGCCATCGGAACTTAAGCGTGATTCCACGAGCGGATGTGAACTGCGTACAACCAGGTCCGCGATCGTCTGATCAATTCCCTGCTTGTAGATATTGAGCTCGCCGCCGCGATCGGAAGTGAAAATCACCTCCTTGCTATCAGGAGTCCAGTCGTAAGGAATGTCCTGGCGGTCGTCGAGCGTGAGCCGTTGCGGCTCATCAGTCTCACCCGATCGATCGAGCTTGGCCACGTACACATCCGGCTGCGGGACGCCCTTCAAGTAGACGACGCGTTTCCCCGAAGTCGTGACACTAATGGTGAAGATTTGGCCAGTGTCGCTGGTGAGCCGAGTTGGAGACCCAATTCTTCCCTGTGCATCGACGGTGGCCGACCACAGGTTCGAATCGGGAGTGCGTGGAGGTGGCTCCGCAACTGCAAAAAGGAGTTGACCGTCCGAGGTCCACGCAATCGGAGCATCGAGGCCCTCAACCGCCTTTCGCGCGCGCACCGTCGGAGCAGGCTGACCGCGAATGTCGACGATCTGTATCTCTCCGTTGACCCCGTAGCCGTAGCTGTCGGTTCCGTGTGCAAACACGAGCATGGTGCCGTCGGGAGACCAGGCAGGAGGGCCAAAGAAATCTCCGTTGCCGCCGGCGATCTTGAGTACCGGGCTCGCGTCCAGAGACATCAGCCACATCTGCTGGTGGAAGGGGCTTCCCCCGATGAACGCGATTTTCTCACCATCGGGTGACACGGCTGGCCGGCCACCGTTGTCGGCAAGTTTGCGAGCGTTCCCGCCCAAGGCTGAGACTTCCCACAGGCTCGTTCGCCATCGGCTGGAGCCCAGGGCCACCACCATGTGCGCGCTGTCAGGAAACCATGCCAACGAATGTACCTTCACGTTCTCGGGGATCGCGATCGCGTGAGTCTCGCCCGTTTCGATCTGACGAAAGTAAAAGCCCGTCTCGTCCGAGAACGCGAAGTAACGTCCGTCGGGCGAAATCGCCGCAGCACGAACACGATCGTCGGCGGGATTGGCCGTGAGCTCCGATATCCGAATCGGCTGAGGTGTCTGTACCAGGGCTGCCAGCAATCCCAGCCTGATTCCTACAGCGACCAGGATCGCAATAGCCGCAACGGCGCCAACATAGCGCCACGCCTGTGGAAGCGTCTTCGGCCTTGCTTGCGATTCTTGAGGAACTAGTTGAGGTCCACGCCCATTCCCATTGATGGACAGAACTGTTACAGGCGCAAGAAATCTGTACCCACGGCGAGCGACCGTCTCCACGAACCTGGGATTTTCCGCGGAATCTCCGAGAGCATCGCGAAGGCGGCGGATGGCCGCGTTGAGGCTGTGGTCGAAGTCGACGAAGGTGTTTGCGGACCACAGCCGCTCGCGCAGTTCTTCGCGTGTGACGACGTCCCCGGGTCTCTCTAACAGGGAAGCGAGGATCTGGAAAGGCTGCTCTTGCAACTTGACGCGCACCCCATTACGGCGTAGCTCACCGGCGCGCAGATCGAGGTCAAACAGTCCAAAGCGGAGAGTCCTCGGCCCGTCGCTTTCTAGCGTGCTGTTCCCCACAAACTTCGAATCTAGCATCTTTGTGCTTCCGTCTCGCGCGTCACCGGAACCCGTAATTATTTGACGTTTCAGAATTTAGCGCGTTACCGAAATTTCATTCGCTCGTAACCTCCTGAGCCTTGAGGCACGCAAACCAGGCCCCCACCTTCGTGATACGGAGGGCGGGGCCATGGAGTTCGGATGGGGATGGCGCTGGGTTGTCGCAATTGTTTTGTTATGCGGTAGCGCTGTTGCAGAGGCTGGAGCCGACGGGCAGGTCCGAGTTCTGGTTTACGCCAGCGCGAGGATTAGGACCGCTGTCGTAGATCAGGCCGGAGTCGAAGTGGTAAAGATCTTTCGCTCAGCTGGGATTGAACTGCGCTGGGTGAACTGTTCAGAGAGGAATGCTGAAAGCGATTGTCGAAACCTGCACGACAAGGAGAAGCTGATTTTGAATGTTCTGCCCAGGGGAAAGACCGCCGGTGAGTCTGTCTACGGCGACGCGTTTCTCGGCGAAGACGGAACAGGAAAATATGCGGACATCTTTTTTAACCGTATCAAGGAGGCACACGACGAAAACGGGATCGACGAATCGCGCCTGCTGGGAGCCGTCGTCGCCCACGAAATAGGCCATCTGCTATTGGGTCTGCGAGCCCATACATGGCTCGGCATCATGGCGCCGAAGTGGTCCGGCGAATCCCTCCGGCAAATGGGGATGGGAAGACTGTTGTTCACGCCGGAGCAAGCCACGCGAATGCAAGTACGGATTCGCAGTTTCATAATGCCGACGGAGGATGTCGAAGTGGGCGCTTCTTCCTCAGCAAAGACAGAGGGCTTCCCTGCCGATCAATCGTTTTCGCCTGCACTTTGCCTGCGCGCGGCCGCGACTTATGCCTACACAGGCTGTGCGAGGGCGGCGTTGCAACATTAGGACGATTGGAGCGCGAAACGACATTCGGTTGAAAGATCTAGAAGCAATTTGCTTAGCGCACAGAGGCTCTCGCGGCCACGTGGGGTCGGTCATCTGCATACTTCCATGCCGTAAGGTCGCGCTTCAGCATTCGTTCCATCTCGTTGATCTCGGGAAGAAACAGCTCCCTCAGCTGCGCCGAGAGTTCCGTTGATGGCGTACCGAAGGGTTCCCCGCCCCCGAGAAACAGGCGTCGCAAAGGCGAATTGCGAACCGCTGCCACGAGTTTGTCCATCCGCTGCGCCTTGAGCCAGTCGGCCACGCGCGACGCGTTGCGGGTGCGCCTGAAGCTACGTGGGTGGGTTAGACTCTCGGATCCATGAACAGAAAGTTTCTGCGATGCCGTCAGCGCGAAGCGTGGTATCCCCACGAAGTCCACGATCCTGTTCAGAAAAGACTGCGGGTTGCTGCGAAGGTCGTCGTAGATGGTAGCCAAAACGTTTTCCTGGCCGAACGTTCGCTGCCAATCTTTGAGGTTTGTACTGTACCGGCTCGTTTCCAGAAACTCGGGATCGTGGATGAGAGCCTGTTCAAAATTCCACGGAACGAGCCCGTACGCACGCTTGATCCGATAGAGCGATAGGAGGCGCTCGACCGGATCGCGGAAGATGCACACTACCCGCGCTGAGGGCACGAGTTCCGCAATCCGCTGGCGGGCTTCCGTAGAGACAAAATATGTGGGCGCGATCTCGCCTGTACGTCGTCCATCGATCTGTTCGGGAAAGTGCGCGCGATACCAATCGAGACCGCGGGCAAAGTGAGTGTCAAAAAAGCGTGTCTCTTTTGTCGGTGTGGGTAAAGTCACTTTGCCGCGCAAAACTTCGTGCAACCAGCTGGTTCCGGTGCGCGGCGGACCCACAACGAAAAACGACGGCAATAGTATTTCTGCCGCCGCTGTAGCCTGCTGAGTTCTCTTTTGATTACGAGTCGCGAAACGCTCAAACCAAGAAATTCTGCGCGGATCTTCTGCAGCACGCTGGGAAGCGTCCATAGGTCGATGGTACGAATCCTGACATTTGAGTTTGCCCCGTGGCGCTCTTCCCTGCTGCGCCCCGCCGGCCAGCGAGCGTCTGGCCTTGGATGGATGCCGTTGCCCGAGGGTTGGCCGGAAACAAAACACAATCTCGGAAATTTTGTTTACTGATTGGTAGCGATGCTTATGCCCGGATCGGAACGGTTGCGTACGTACGTTGCTTAGGCTGTGCAATAAACTCTTTGCGCGAAGAAATTATCCGAGGTACTCTTGCGGTCAGCCGAGGAAGTTTTCCCTCGCAGTGTTCGAAAAGGAGCTTTCACACATGCCCGAGGCCAAAGACCAGGATCTGGAAAAAGGAGCTGTCGAGCAGGACGAGCGCTCGCAAAAAGGCAATACTTCCATGCAGGGACAGCTCGGGCATCGCGATCAGGATCCCATGCTGAAGGCGGCCGACTCGGATTTTCCGGAGCCGGGCGAGAATCCCGAACACTCGGGCGGCGCTTCAGTCGATGAGACCGCCGTCGACGAAGTGGCCTGATTTTTTATCTGCGCGCAGCATAAGAAAAAACCCTCCGAGATGGAGGGCCTTTTCTTTCACATACTACGTAGAGTTTCTTAGCGCAATTCTTCCATGCACTGCTCGAGCACTTCGCGGCCTGGTCGGGTGGCAGACTCCGGCAGCGTCGCCAACGGTTGATCGGTCATGTTGAGCAAATCGAGAAACGACGGCGCCTTCGGATTGACGTAGAAGACTCCCGTGAGCACCTCCTGCTTCTCGTGCGCTTCGAGCAAACGATGAATGGCGTCGATCCGGTTGGTCGGATCGTAGCTTTCTTCCAGTTTGCGCAAATGCAGGCGCGAACCGTCGTGCATGGTAACTTCCAGCGTGCTGCCGGGGTCGTAATCGACCTCGATGTTTTCAAAGTGCGGCACGAAGTTGATGTCCTGCAGCGGCTCTTCGTGATCCTTCATGTACTTGTACGATTTCGTCGAACCATCGTGATCGTTGAAAGTCACGCAGGGCGATACCACGTCGAGCATTACCGTGCCGCGATGAGCGATCGCTGCCTTTAGCATGCTGAGTAGCTGTCTCTTGTCGCCCGAGAACGAACGGCCTACGAACGTCGCGCCCAACTCAATGGCGAGCGCACAGGTGTCGATGGCTGGCAGGTCATTGACGACGCCGGTCTTTAACTTCGAGCCGAGATCGGCCGTCGCGGAAAATTGACCCTTGGTGAGACCGTACACGCCATTGTCTTCGATGATGTAGATGATCGGCAGATTGCGCCGCATCAAGTGTACGAACTGCCCGATGCCGATCGAAGCGGTATCGCCGTCGCCGCTGACGCCCAGCGCCATCAGGTTACGATTCGCCAGCATCGCCCCGGTCGCAACCGATGGCATGCGTCCGTGCACGGAGTTGAAGCTGTGCGAGCGGCTCATGAAATACGCCGGACTCTTTGACGAGCACCCGATGCCGCTCAGCTTGGCAACGTTCTCGGGCTTCACGCCCATCTCGAACATCGCGTCGATGATGCGCTCGGAGATCGCGTTGTGGCCGCAACCGGCGCAGAGTGTGGTTTTCCCGCCCTTGTAGTCGAGAACCGCGAGATTGATGCGGTTCGTCTTCGGAGCGGGGGTGCTTGGAGTGGTCGCCATCTTATTTGCCCTCCATCGTCATGATTTCGTCGGTGACCGAACGCGCATCGAGCGGCAACCCATGAATATGAGCAATGCTGCGTAGCCGCGGTGTGAGTTCGGTGCGTATATCGAGTTTCAGCAGACTGAGCATCTGCGCGTCGCGATTCTGTTCCACCACGTAAACGCGATCATGCTTCTCGATGAACTCGTGAACCTCGCGCGTGAACGGATACGCCTTCAGCCGCAGGTAGTCAGTCTCGAAGTTGTACTCCTTGCGAAGCTGGTCGCGGCTCTCGATGATGGCCCAATGCGACGTACCGTAGGCGAGGATGCCGATCTTCGACTTCCCAGTAGCGACTTCCGGCCGCGGGACGAACGACCGTGCCGTCTCGAACTTACGGTTAATGCGCTCCATGTTGCGTTCGAAGTCGTCGGGCCTTTCGCTGTATTGCGACTTCTCGTTGTGGCCGCTGCCGCGTGCAAAATATGCCGCTGCCGGATGATCAGTCCCTGGCAGCGTGCGGTAGCCGATACCGTCGCCGTCCACATCTTTGTAGCGCGAGAAATGGCCCAGCTTGTCCAGATCTTCTTTGGTCAAGATTTTGCCGCGCTTGATCGGTGTCTCGGGATATTTGAACGGATCCGACATCCAGTTGTTCATGCCAAGATCAAGATCGGACATTACAAAGATCAGGGTCTGGAACTGCTCGGCCAGGTTGAACGCGTCTTGTGCTATGTCGAAGCATTCCGACACCGAACATGGAAACAGCAGGATGTTTTTTGTGTCGCCGTGGCTCAGAAACGCGGTTGACAGAATGTCGCCCTGCGACGTGCGGGTGGGTAGTCCGGTAGACGGCCCAACGCGCTGGATGTCCCAGATCACTCCCGGAACTTCCGCGTAGTATGCAAGGCCCGCGAACTCCGCCATCAACGATATTCCCGGACCCGCGGTTGCTGTCATCGAGCGCGCGCCAGCCCAGCCGCCGCCGATTACCATGCCGATTGCGGCCAGCTCGTCTTCCGCTTGCACGATGGCGAAGGTCGCTTTGCCGTCAGGACCGATGCGGTGCTCCTTCATGTAGTCGATCAGCGTCTCAACCAGTGAGGACGACGGCGTGATCGGATACCACGTCACCACCGTGACCCCCGCGAACATGCAGCCCAGCGCCGCGGCCGAGTTGCCGTCGATGATGATCTTGCCCGCCGTCTTATCCATGCGGACGATATGGAACGGATCCTGCTTGGTCAGGTTCGCTTTCGCGTAGCCGTATCCGGCTTGGGCAGCGCCCAGATTCAGATTCGCTGCCTTCACCTTCTTCGCGAACTGTTTGCGGATAGCTTTCTCGACTTCCGCCATGTCGATGTCGAGCAGTTGTGCGACAACACCGACATAAATCATGTTCTTGACCAGCTTGCGGAGCTTGGCTTCAGGACAAACGGTCGCGACCAACTTGTCGTAAGGAACGGCGTAGAAGATCAGGTCGTTGCGAAGTTCATTGAGCTTCAGCGGTTCGTCGTAGAGAACCGCCGCACCCGGCGCGAGCGATAGGACGTCTTCCTGCGCCGTCTCGGCATTCATGGCGATCAGAAAGTCGATTTCTTTTTTGCGCGCAATGTAGCCATCTTTGTTGGCGCGAATCGTGTACCAAGTGGGCAAACCCGCGATGTTCGACGGGAACAGATTTTTACCCGAGACGGGCACACCCATCTGGAAGATGCTGCGAAG